>Ga0180216_1000820_pt1 | contig 29942 bp, 23 predicted proteins | sample eDN3rd37CBELigMG_FD_128879 | JGI IMG/M metagenome (GOLD analysis project Ga0180216, IMG submission 128879) | Enriched Miracle-Growth compost microbial communities from Emeryville, California, USA - eDNA 3rd pass 37_C BE-Lig MG (version 2)... ... | reverse complement strand
GCCGAGGACGAGCTCGAGGGGCGCCACGTGATCGTGGCGACCGGCTCCGTCGCCCGCGAGCTGCCGGGCGTGCCTTTCGACGAGACGCAGGTCCTGTCCAATGACGGCGCGCTGCGCATCCCGGCGGTGCCCAAAAAGCTCGGCATCATCGGCGCGGGCGTGATCGGACTCGAGATGGGCAGCGTGTGGCGCCGCCTGGGCGCCGAGGTCACCATCCTCGAGGCCATGCCCGAGTTCCTCGCCGCCGTCGACCGCGACGTGGCCAAGGAGGCCCAAAAGGCCTACGCCAAGCAGGGCCTCGACATCCAGACCGGCGTGCGCATCGGCGAGGTCAAGACCTCGGCCAAGGGGGTCGCCGTCAGCTACGTCGACGCGGCGGGCGCCGAACAAAAGCTCTCGGTCAGCCACCTGATCGTCTCGATCGGCCGCGTGCCCAACACCCAGGGCCTGGGCGCCGACGTCGTGGGCCTCAAGCTCGACGAGCGCGGCTTCGTGGTCGTGGACGAGGATTGCCGCAGCAGCCTCGCCAACGTCTGGGCGGTGGGCGACGTGGTGCGCGGCCCCATGCTGGCGCACAAGGCCGAGGAGGAAGGCGTGGCGGTCGCCGAGCGCATCGCCGGCCAGCACGGCCATGTGGATTTCGACACGGTTCCCTGGGTGATCTACACCTCGCCCGAGGTGGCCTGGGTGGGCAAGACCGAGCAGGCCCTCAAGGCCGAAGGCCGCGAGTACAAGGCGGGCAGCTTCCCCTTCATGGCCAACGGGCGCGCGCGGGCCCTGGGCGACACCACCGGCTTCGTCAAGATCCTGGCCGACGCCCGGACCGACGAGGTCCTGGGCGTGCACATCGTGGGCCCCATGGCCTCCGAGCTGATCGCCGAGGCGGTGACCATCATGGAATTCCGCGGCGCGGCCGAGGACATCGCCCGGATCTGCCATGCGCATCCGACCCTCTCGGAAGCCGTCAAGGAGGCCGCCCTCGCGGTCGACAAGCGCACGCTGAACCTGTGATCCGCCCGGCATGAACGTCCGGGAATACTACGAGGAAGCCCTGCGCGAGCGGGGCTTCCTCGCTGACGGCGCCCAGCGGGCCGCCGTCGAGCGCCTGCAGCGCTACTACGACGACTGGATCGAGTTCAAGCGCCAGCGCTCCAGCCCCCTGAAAAAACTCTTTCTGCATCCCGCGGTCCCCCGCGGCGTGTACATGTGGGGCGGGGTGGGGCGCGGCAAGAGCTTCCTGATGGATGCGTTCTACCTGACGGTGCCGGTCAAGCGCAAGACGCGCCTGCACTTCCACGAGTTCATGCGCGGCGTGCACCGCGAGATGCGCGAGGTCAGCGGCGAGCCCGATCCCCTGGACCACGTGGCGCGCAAGGTGGCCAGGCGCTACCGCCTGATCTGCTTCGACGAGTTCCACGTCTCGGACGTGGCCGACGCCATGATCCTGTACCGCCTGCTGTCCAGGCTGTTCGAGTATGGCACCTCCTTCGTCATGACCTCCAACTACGAGCCGTCCACCCTGTATCCGGACGGCCTGCATCGGGACCGCATCCTGCCGGCGATCGAGCTGATCCGGGCCCGCATGGACGTGCTGAACGTGGATGCCGGCACCGACTACCGGCGCCGCACGCTGGGCGGCCTGCGCACCTACCTGACGCCGATCACGGCGGCCACCCACGACGAGCTGCGGGCGGCCTTCGAGCGCCTGGCCGACACGGCGCCGCAAAAGCCCGTGCTGACCATCGAAAACCGCCAGATCCAGGCCGTGGCCCTCGCGGGCGCGGTGGTCTGGTTCGATTTCGCGACCCTGTGCGGGGGCCCCCGCTCGCAGAACGACTACCTCGAGCTGGTCGATCGCTTCCAGACCGTGATCCTCTCGGACGTCCCGCGCATGACGCCGCGCCAGGCCTCCGAGGCCCGGCGCTTCACCTGGCTGGTGGACGTGCTCTACGATCACCGGGTCAAGCTCATCATGTCCGCCCAGTGTCCCGCCGACGAGTTATATACTCAGGGTCCCATGTCCAATGAATTCCACCGCACCGTCTCGCGCCTGATGGAAATGCAGTCGCGCGAATACCTGGACGAGCCGCGCCGGGCGGCGGTGGCGCTCTGAACCGGACCCCTCGCAGTCTACAGGCACCGATCGCATGACCACCACCACGACGCGCGTCCTCACCGGCATCACGACCTCCGGCACGCCCCACCTGGGCAATTACGCGGGCGCCATCCGGCCCGCCATCCACTCCAGCACCCAGGCGGGCGTGGACGCCTTCTTTTTCCTGGCCGACTACCATGCGCTGATCAAGTGCGACGACCCGGCCCGCATCGCCCGTTCGCGCCTCGAGATCGCCGCCACCTGGGTCGCGGCCGGCCTGGACCCGGACCGCGTCACGTTCTACCGGCAGTCCGACATTCCCGAGATCCCCGAGCTGTGCTGGATGCTGACCTGCGTCACGGCCAAGGGCCTTATGAACCGCGCCCACGCCTACAAGGCCTCGGTCGACGCCAACGTCGCAAAGTCCGTCGATCCGGACGACGGCGTGACCATGGGCCTGTTCTCGTATCCCGTGCTGATGGCCGCCGACATCCTGATGTTCAATGCGCATCGGGTGCCCGTCGGGCGCGACCAGATCCAGCACCTCGAGATGACGCGCGACATCGCCCAGCGCTTCAACCACCTGTACGGCGGCGGCGAGGCGCTGTTCGTGCTGCCCGAGGTGCAGATCGACGAGGAGGTGGCCACGCTGCCGGGCCTGGACGGGCGCAAGATGTCCAAGAGCTACGACAACACGATCCCCCTGTTCGAGGGCGGCCCTGGGGCGCTGAAATCGGCCGTGGCCCGGATCGTCACCGATTCGCGCGAGCCCGGCGAGCCCAAGGACGCCGAGGGCTCGCACCTGTACACGCTGTACCGGGCCTTCGCCACGCCGCAGCAGGCGGCGGATTTCCGCGCGGCCCTCGAGGGCGGCCTGGGCTGGGGCGAGGCCAAGCAGGCGCTGTGCGAGCGGATCGAGGCGCAGATCGGCCCGATGCGCGAGCGCTACGCCGAGCTGATGGCGCATCCCGGGCGCATCGAGGACATCCTCCAGGCCGGCGCCGCCAAGGCGCGGCGCATCGCCGTGCCCTTCATGGCGCGCCTGCGCGAGGCCGTGGGCCTGCGCCCGCCCGCCGTGGCCGCCGGCGCCGCCGGACGGGCGGCCGGCCCCGCCGCGGGCGCCGCCCGCCATGGCGGCCGCGCCCGCATCGTGTCCTTCCGCGACGAGGACGGCCTGTTCCGCCAGCGGCTCTTTGGCGCCGACGGCGCCGAGCTGCTGCTCTCCGAGCCCTTCGGCGACCCCAAGGTGCTGAACGGCCTGGGCCGCTCCTTCGCCGGCCGCGACCTGTCCGGCCTGCCGGCCGGCGATGATGGCCTGGTCAGCCTCGAGGCCGACGGCCTCTGCTGGGCGCGTGTCCCGGCCGACCGCCTGGAGGCGGTGCGGGACGCCCTGGCGGCGGTGTAGCGCCGCGGATCGTTCGGCGGCGTTTTCAGCGGCGTTTCACTTCAGCGGCGTTTTCAGCGGCGTCCATCTTCAGCGGCGTTTCACCCCGGGCAGTACGCACAGCATCTCGAAGGCCAGGTTGGCGGCGAGCAGGGCGGTATTGCCGTGGGGATCATACGGTGGTGAGACCTCGACGATATCCGCGCCAACGATGTCCAGGCCCCACGTCCCGCGGATGATTTCCAGCGCCTGGGGGACGGTCAGGCCGCCGATTTCCGGCGTGCCGGTGCCCGGGGCGTAGGCGGGGTCGATCCCGTCGATGTCGAAGCTGAGATAGACCGGGCCCTCCCCGAGTTGGCCGCGCACCTGCTCCATGAGCGGCTGCAGCGAGCGGTGCCAGCATTCCTCGACCTGGACGACGCGGAATCCCTGCTGCCGGCACCAGTCGAAATCCTCGGCGGTATAGCCCGTGCCGCGCAGGCCGATCTGGACGACGCGCGAGCCGTCCAGCAGGCCTTCCTCGACGGCCCTCCGGAAGGGGGTGCCGTGCGCGATCCTTTCGCCGAACATGGTGTCGTTGACGTCCGCGTGCGCGTCGACGTGCACCAGGCCGACGGGCCCGTGGCGCCGCCGCATGGCGCGCAGGATGGGCAGGGCGATGGTGTGGTCGCCTCCCAGGGTGATGGGCCGGCAGCCTTCGGCGACGATGTGGTCGTAGGCGCTTTCGATGCGGCCGATCGAATCGGCCAGATTGAAGGTGTTGATGGCCACGTCGCCGATGTCGGCGACCTGGAAGGAATCGAAGGGCGCGGCGCGCGTGGCCATGTTGTAGGGCCGCAGCAGGGCGGACTCGGCGCGGATCTGGCGCGGCCCGTAGCGGGTGCCGGATCGGTTCGAGGTGCCGATGTCCAGCGGCACCCCGACGAAGCAGGCGCCCAGCCCGCGGGCGTCGGGCGCGAGGGGCAGGCGCATCATCGTGGCGATGCCCCCGAACCGCGGCATCTCGTTGCCGCCCAGGGGCTGGTTGTAGTCGGCGTTCATGGGTTTTCCTCCTTGCAAGGCGCATCCGCGCGGCGCGCGGCCCGTCCGCGGGTCATGGTTCGGTCCTCCCGCGCCATCCTGGCTCAGTCCTCCCGCACCATCTTGGCCTCGGTGCGGCCGCGCAGCCATTCCAGGACCAGCAGCAGCGCCGTCGAGAACAGGATCAGGATGGTCGCCACGGCGGCGATCACCGGGCTGATGTTCTCGCGGATGCCGGTGAACATCTGGCGCGGCAGGGTGACCTGCTCGGGGCCGGCCAGGAACAGCGTGATCACGATTTCATCGAAGGCGGTGGCGAAGGCGAACAGGGCGCCCGCGATGATGCCGGGCGCGATGATGGGCAGCGTCACGCCGAAGAAGCTGCGGACGGGGCCGGCGCCCAGGCTGTAGCTGGCGCGCAGCAGATTGGGATCGAAGCCCTGCAGCGTCGCCGAGACGGTGGTGACCACGAAGGGCGCGCCGATCGCGGCCAGGGCGAGGATCAGGCCGCCATAGCTGTTGACCAGGCCGTAGGGGGCGAAGAACAGGTAGATCCCCAGGCCGGTCACCACCAGCGGCACGATCATCGGCGAGATCAGCACCGCCATCAGCAGCCCCTTGCCGCGGAATTGCGCGCGGTGCAGGCCCGCCGCGGCCAGCGTGCCCAGGATGGTGGCGAGCAGGGTGGCGGCCGGGGCGACGATGAAGCTGTTGGCCGTCGCCCGGGCCCAGTCGTCCGACTGGAACAGGGTCTCGTACCAGTGCAGCGAGAACGACTGGATCGGATAGAGCAGCATCGAACTGCGGTTGAACGACAGCGGGATGATCACCAGGATGGGCAGCAGCAGGAACACCAGGATCAGCACGCACAGGATGCGCAGCGCGTAGTGCCAGGCGCGCTCGATGGGGGACAGGTGGGGCGGGAGTCCGGTCTTGAACATGGGTCGCGTCCTCGGGGCCCTAGTTCAGGGCCAGTTCCCTGCCGGAGATCCGGCGGTACAGGGCGTAGAGCAGCAGGGTGGCCGCCAGCAGGATCAGTCCCAGCGCGCTGGCCATGCCCCAGTTGATGGTCTGGTTGGTGAAATACGCCACGTAGTAGCTGATCATCTGGTCGCCGGCGCCGCCCAGCAGGGCCGGCGTGATGTAGTAGCCGATGGCGATGATGAACACCAGCAGCGATCCGGCCGCGGCGCCGGGGTAGGTCTGCGGCACGTAGACCCGCCAGAAGGCGGCGAAGGGATGGCTGCCCAGGGAAATGGCGGCGCGCTGGTAGCTGGGCGGGACCGACTGCATGACGCTGTACAGGGGCAGCACCATGAAGGGCAGCAGGATGTGGACCATGGCGATGTAGACGCCCAGACGATTGAACAGCAGGGGCAGGGGCTCCGCGATCAGGCCCAGGCCCTCCAGGGCGCCGTTGATCAGGCCTTCGCGCTGCAGCAGCACCACCCAGGCGGCGATGCGCACCAGCACCGAGGTCCAGAAGGGGATGAGGATGCAGATCAGCACCAGGTTGGCCCGCCGCTTGGGCAGGCGCGTGATCCAGTAGGCCAGGGGATAGCCCAGCACGAGGGTGATCAGCGTCACCACCAGGCTGATGACGAAGGTGCGCGAAAAGATTTCCTGGAAGGCCGAGGTGTCGGGAGGCGCCGCCACGATGCGTCCGTGGGCGTCGAGCTTCAGGTCCAGCGAGGCCAGCAGGTAATAGGGCGTCCAGGACCGTTCGTTGCCGGCGATCACCGCCCAGTAGGCGGGCTCGGCCCAGCGCTTGTCCAGGTCCGTCAGCCGCGCGCGGGCGTCGGCCGCGTCGGCCGCCTGGAGGGGCATGCGCCGCAGGGTCTTGAAGATCAGCGAGCGGTAGCCGGGGATTTCGTAGTTCAGGCGCCGGGCCAGTTCGCCGGCGGCCGGGGAGCTCTTGGCCTGCGACAGGTCCTGGACCAGCGCCTCGAAGGCCGCGTCGGGCGGGTCGGAGCGGCCGTCCCAGCCGGCCAGCGCCTGCAGGGTGTGGGGCAGGGTGCCGATGACCTCGGGATTGCCGACGGCCCGGGTCAGCAGGGAGGCGATCGGGATCACGAAGATCGCCAGCAGGAACAGGGCCAGCGGCCCGACCAGCAGGAGGGCGCGCCAGGTCCGGCGCCGCTGCGCCGCGCGCATCGAGCGCCGGATGGCGCCGGGATCGTCGAGAGTCGTGTCCATGGCGGAAGTCCTCCGAGGGTCGGGAGGGGCCGGCGCCCGGCCGGCCCCGCGCCGGTTCAGCGGGCGGCCCAGGCCGTGAAGCGCTGCTCGAGCTCCTCGCCGTGGTCGGTCCAGAACTCGAGGTCGTTGAACAGGGCGTTGCGGGCGTTCGCCGGGGAGTTGGGCAGGTTGGCCAGGATGTCGGAACCGAGCATGCCGATGGCCTTCTTGCTGACCGGGCCGTAGGCGATGTTGCGCGAGTAGGCCGCCTGCGCCTCGGGCGAGCTGGCGTAGCGGATGAATTCGATCGCCTGGTCCTTGTTGGGCGAGCCCGTCGGAATGACCCAGTAGTCGAAATCGTAGACGCCCTGGGCCCAGACGATCTTCAGGGGCCGCCCTTCGCGCTGCGCCGCGTCGATGCGGCCGTTGTAGACGGTGGACATGACGACGTCGCCGGCGCTCAGCATCTGCGGCGGCTGGGCGCCGGCCTCCCACCACTGGATGTGGGGCTTGAGCTCGTCGAGCTTCTTGAAGGCGCGATCCACGCCCTCGGGCGTGGACAGGACCTTGTAGACGTCCTGCGTCGGCACGCCGTCGGCCATCAGCGCGAACTCGACGTTGTAGTGCGCGGTCTTGCGCATGCCGCGCTTGCCGGGGATTTTCTTGACGTCCCAGAAATCGGCCCAGCCGTTCGGCGGGGTCTTGAGCGTCTCGGCGTTGTAGCCCAGGACGGTGGACCAGACGAAGGTGCCCACGCCGCAGAACTGCAGGGCGCCGCGCACCATGTCGCCCTTGTCCAGGATCGTGCCCCAGTCGATGTTTTCATACAGGCCCTCGTCGCAGCCCCGGCCCAGGTCGCTGGTCTCTATCTCGACGACGTCCCAGACCACGCTGTTGGACTGGACCATGGCCTTGACCTTGGCCTGTTCGCCGTTGTAGGCGACGGGGATGACTTTCTTGCCGGTCTTTTTCTCGAAAGGCTGGATGAAGGCGACGTTCTGGGCGTCGCCGTTGGCGCCGCCGAAGTTGACGACCGTCAGGTCGCGGGCATGGGACGGGGCCTGGAGCAGGGCGAGGGGGATCGCCAGGGCCAGGGCCGTCGTGAGAGCGCGTGTTTTCATGCTTGTCTCCGTTTTGGTGGGAATGTCAGGGGTGGAAGATGCGGACGTGCCCGGGGTCGACCCGCAGGGGGATGAGGGTTCCGGGGGTGTGCGCCCCCGCGTCCGCGGCCAGGGGCATTTTGACGAAGAAGGCATCGCCGCCGTCCAGGCGGCAGCGCAGGCGCACGTGGTCGCCGAAGTAGACCTCGTCGACCGCGCGGGCCTGGAAGGCGTTGGCGTCGCCCTCGGCGGCCGGCAGGATGCGCTCGGGGCGCATCGCCACGATGCAGGGGGCGCCGGCCGGCAGGCCCTGGACGTTGAGCCCGCGCAGCCGCACGCCGCCGGCCAGCTCGACCTGGCACAGTCCCCCCTCGATGGCGCGCACGGTGCCGGGGAACTGGTTGCTGTCGCCCACGAAGCCCGCCACGAAGCGGTTGCACGGGGCTTCGTACAGCGCGTCGGCGGCGCAGACCTGCTGGATGATGCCCTGGTCGAACACCGCGATGCGGTTGCTCATGGTAAGGGCCTCGCTCTGGTCGTGGGTGACGTAGACGAAGGTGATGCCCAGTTGCCGGTGCAGGGCCTTGAGCTCGAGCTGCATGTGCTCGCGCAGTTGCTTGTCCAGCGCGCCCAGCGGCTCGTCCATGAGGACGATCTTGGGCTGGAAGACCAGGGCGCGCGCCAGGGCCACGCGCTGCTGCTGGCCGCCCGAGAGCTGGGCGGGGTAGCGCTTGGCGAAGCCCTCCATCTGCACCATGGACAGGGCCTCGTGGATGCGCTGCGCGCGCCGGGCGGCGGGCATCTTGCGCACCTTCAGCGGATATTCCAGGTTGCGCTCGACCGTCAGGTGGGGAAACAGGGCGTAGTTCTGGAACACCATGCCCAGGTTGCGGTGGTGGGGCGGCACGTCGTTCAGGCGCCGGCCCTCGAGAAAGATATCGCCCTGCGTCGGATATTCGAAGCCGGCGAGCATCATCAGGCAGGTGGTCTTGCCCGATCCGGAAGGGCCGAGCAGGGACAGGAACTCGCCGGCGTGGATGTCGAGGTTGAGGTCCCGGACGACCAGGTGGGTGCCATCGTAGGATTTCTGGACGCCCTGGAATCGGACCAGGGGCTCAGGGGCGGGAACTGCGGGCATCGGGGCAACCTCCGGGGGCGGGGAAAGGGCAGGCGGATCCTGGCATCAGCGCGGCGGGTTCGCGGCCATCGCTTCCCGGAGGATAGTCAGGCCTTCCTCCAGCAGGCCATCGGGGATTGTCAGGGGAAACAGGAAACGGATGACGTGGCCGTGGGCGCCGCAGGTCAGCAGGATCAGGCCATGATCGCGCGCGCTGCGCTGGATGCGGGCGGCCGTGTCGGGATCCGGCCGGCCGTCCGGGCCGCGGAACTCGGCGGCCACCATGGCGCCCAGGCCGCGGATGTCCGCCACCCGCGGGTGCGCGAAACCGATCAGCGCCTGGCGCAGGCGCCGGCCCAGGGCCTCGGCGCGCGCGGCCAGGCCTTCCTCCTCGATCACGTCCAGCACGGCCAGGGCGGAGGCGATGGCCAGCGGATTGCCCGCGTAGGTGCCGCCCAGCGAGCCGCGCGGCGCGGCGTCCATGAGATCGGCCCGGCCGCAGACGGCGGACAGCGGCATGCCGCCGGCCAGGCTCTTGGCCATGGTGATCAGGTCGGGGACGACGCCCGAATGCTCGATGGCGAACATCCTGCCGGTGCGGGCGAAGCCGGTCTGGACCTCGTCGGCGATCAGCAGGATGCCGTGGGCGTCGCAGCGCGCGCGCAGCGCCTGCAGGAGCTCGGGCGGCGCGACGTTGAAGCCGCCTTCGCCCTGGACCGGCTCGACGACGATGGCCGCCACCCGGCCCGGGGCGATGTCGGCCTTGAACAGCAGGTCCAGCGCGCGCAGGGAATCCTCGGTGGACACGCCGTCCAGCGGGCTGGGGAAGGGGATGTGGTAGACCTCGGCCGGCAGCGGGCCGAAGTCCTGCTTGTAGGGCGTGACCTTGCCGGTCAGGGCCATGCCCATGAAGGTGCGGCCGTGGAAGGCGCCCGAAAAGGCGATGACCCCGGTGCGCCCGGTGGCGGCGCGCGCGATCTTCACGGCGTTTTCGAGGGCCTCGGCGCCGGTCGTGAAGAAGGCGGTCTTCTTGGGATGATCGCCGGGCGTCAGGCGATTGATGCGCTCGGCCAGCTCGACGTAGGAGCCGTAGGGCGCGACCTGGAAGGCGGTGTGGGTGAAGGCGTCGAGCTGCGCGCGGATGGCCTGCACGATGCGCGGATGGCGATGGCCGGTGTTGGCCACGGCGATGCCGGCGGCGAAATCGATGTAGCGCCGGCCCTCCACGTCCCACAGCTCGGCGTTCAGGGCGCGGCTCGCGTAGAAGTCGCAGGCGATGCCGATGCCGTTGGGGATGGCCGCGTTCTTGCGGGCCTGCCAGTCCTGGTTGCTTTCCGTCATGATCGTCTCCTGTGGCGGGGCGGCTGTTCCCGGCCTCTTTTTTTTTCACTATACTGATCTTTTGGTTTATCAAATAGATCCATTTTTACAAAATTAATGGGGCCAATTTGGACGCGTTCATCCTCTCTGAGTGGTTGCAACAGCACTTTGCTCCCGGCGACGGTGGTCCCGCCTACCATCGCCTCTATCGATTGATCTGTAGGGCCATTCTGGAGGGGCATCTGGCGGCCGGCGCCCGCCTGCCCTCCTCGCGCGATCTGGCGGCCGAGCTGGGCATCGCCCGCAATACGGTCCTGCAGGTCTACGACCAGTTGGCCGAGGAAGGCTACGTGCATGCGGGCGTGGGCCGCGGCACCTACGTCGAGGACATCAGCCAGGACCTGGTCGAGCCCGCGGCCGTCGACGACGGCGGCGAGCCGGCGGCGGCGCGCGCCGCGGCGGGGCACGATCTTTCGCGCCGCGGGCGCCGCCTGCTGTCCAATCTGGGCTTTTCCAACCGGCAGTCCGGCGCCTTCATGCCCGGCATCCCGGACGTGCGGGAATTCCCCCTCAAGACCTGGTCCCGCATCCAGAACCGCCAATGGCGCGCCGGCCCCTGGGACCTGATGCGCTACGCGCCGGCCGGCGGCCATGGCCCGCTGCGGCAGGCGATCTCGGACTACCTGGGCAGCGTGCGTTCCGTGCGCAGCACGGCCCAGCAGGTCGTGATGACCACCGGCATCCACCAGGGCATCGACGTGGCGGCGCGGCTGCTGTGCGATCCGGGCGATACGGTCTGGGTCGAGGAGCCCGCCTACTGGGGCGTGCGCAACCTGCTGATGTCGCTGGGGCTGCGCCTGGTGCCGATCCGCGTGGACGACGAGGGCATCTGGCCGGGGGAGGCCGAGCGCGCCCATCCTCCCCGGCTGATCGTCGTCGCGCCCTCGCACCAGTATCCGCTGGGCATGGTGATGAGCCTGGCGCGGCGCCGCATGCTGCTGGACTATGCGCGCCAGGTCTCGTGCTGGATCCTGGAGGACGACTACGACAGCGAGTTCCGCTACGACACGCGCCCGCTTTCATCCCTGCAGGGCATGGACGAGGCCGGGCGGGTGCTGTATGCCGGCAGCTTCAGCAAGACCCTGTGCCCGGGCCTGCGGGTGGGCTTTCTCGTCGTGCCGCAGGCGCTGGCGGGCGCCTTCGCCGATTCGGTCGCCGAGCTCTACCGCGAGGGCAACATGATGACCCATGCCGTCCTGGCGGACTTCATCCGCGAGGGCCACCTGAGCTCGCACATCCGCCGCGTGCGCAGGCGCTACGCGGAACGCCGCGCCTGCCTGATCGAGGAGATCCGCCGGCATTTCGGCGACTCGCTGGACGTCGTCGGAGGAGAGGCCGGACTGCATCTCATCCTGGCGCTGCCCGATGGCGTGGACGACACCCTGGTCGTGCGCGACGCCCTGCAGCAGGGCGTGGTCACGCGCGCGCTCAGCACCTATTACACGGACCGGGCGCATGCGCGTCCCGGACTGCTGCTGGGCTACGCCGGCGCGACCCCCGAGGAAATCCGCCCCGCCTTCGACACGCTCGCCCGCGTGATGGGCGCCTATCTCTGACTTTCGAAAAAAGGAATCGATCCATGAGGACCCCCGACCGCCTGGCGCGCAGCGACGTCGCCTACCAGTTGCACTCCTACACCAGCGCGCCGCGCCTGCGCCAGGAGGGCCCCTGCATCATGGCCCGCGGCGAGGGCATCCACGTGTACGACACCGCGGGCAAGGAATACATCGAGGGCATGTCGGGGCTGTGGAGCGTGGCCGTGGGCTTTGGCGAGCCCCGCCTGATCGAGGCGGCGCGCCGCCAGATGGAATGCCTGCCCTTCTATCACACCTTCAGCCAGAAATCGAACGTGCCCTCGATCGAGCTCGCGGAAAAGCTGGTGGGCCTCACGGGCGGGCGCATGGCCCAGGCGTTCTTCACCAATTCGGGATCGGAGGCCAACGACACCATCGTCAAGATGGTCTGGTACTACAACAACGCCCTGGGCCGCCCGGAAAAGAAAAAGATCATCGCCCGCCACCGCGGCTACCACGGGGTCACCGTGGCCTCGGCGAGCCTCACCGGCCTGCCGGGCAACCACCGCAGCTTCGACCTGCCCCTGCCCAGGATCCTGCATGCGCGCTGCCCGCACTGGTACCGCGAGGGCCTGCCGGACGAGACCGAGGCCGCGTTCGCCGATCGGCTGGCCGCCGAGCTCGAGGCGATGATCCTGCGGGAGGGGCCGGAGACGGTGGCCGCCTTCATCGGCGAGCCCGTCATGGGCGCCGGCGGGGTGATCGTGCCTCCCGAGGCCTACTGGCCCAAGGTGCAGGCGGTCTGCCGCAAGCACGACGTGCTGGTGATCGCCGACGAGGTCATCACGGGTTTCGGGCGCACGGGGCGGATGTTCGGCTCGGAGCTGTTCGGCATCGAGCCGGATTTCATGACCCTGTCCAAGCAGCTCACGTCCTCGTACCAGCCCCTGGCCGCCGTGCTGATGAACGAGCGCGTGGCCTCGGTGATCGCCCGCCACAGCGGCGAGCTGGGCACTTTCGGCCACGGCTATACGGCCAGCGGCCATCCGGTGGCGGCCGCCGTGGCGCTGGAGAACATCCGTGTGATCGAGGAGCGTGGGCTGGTCGACAACGCCGCCGCGGCCGGCGCCGTGCTGCAGCGCCGGCTGCGGGAACTGGCGGGCCATCCCCTGGTGGGCGAGGTGCGCGGCGTGGGCCTGATCGCCGCGGTGGAACTGGTGGCCGACCAGGCGACGCGCGCGCCCTTCGATCCGACCGGCACGGCCGGTGCCCGGGTCGTGGGCCGGGCCCAGGACAATGGCCTGATCCTGCGCGGCATCCAGGACAGCGTGGCCTTCTGCCCGCCGCTGATCATCACCGGGGCGCAGGTCGACGAGCTGGCGGACCGGTTCACGCGCTCGCTGGAGGAGGCGGCCCGCTCGCTGTGAGCCCGTCCGCCGCCGCGCCGTCGCCCCGCGCCTGCTCGACCAGCCAGTCGCGGAAATGGACGAGGGCGGGCAGGGAGGCCTTGCGCTCGGGGACGATGAGGTGGAAGGCGCGCTGGCCGGGGCCGCTGTGCGGGTTCAGCACGGCCAGGGCGCCCTGGGCCAGCTCCTGCTGGATCAGGAAGGGCGGGATCAGGGCCACGCCCAGCCCGTCGCTGGCCGCCTGGGCCAGCATCGAGAACAGCTCGAGCCGCATGCCCGCCATGTCGGAGGGCGCCGCGACGCCGGCCGAGGCGAACCATTCCCGCCAGGCGGTGGGCCGGGTGCTCTGCTGCAGCAGCGGCAGGGCGGCGATGGCGCCGGCGTCCAGCGGGCCGGCGGCCAGCAGCGGGCTGCACACCGGAACGGGGTTCTCGCGCATCAGGAAATGGGCCCGGGTGCCCGGCCAGCGCGGATCGCCCGAATAGATGGCCGCGTCGAATTCCGTGTCCTCGAACAGAAAGGGGCGGGTGCCGGTGACGAGGTTGATCTGCAGCCCCGGGCGCGCGGCGCGCAGCCCGGCCAGGCGGGGCAGCAGCCAGCGGGTGGCGAAGGTGGGCACCACGGCGAGCTCGAGCACGCCGCCGCTCTGGTGGGCCATGATGGCCTGGGTGTCGCGCTCCAGCGCGTCGAGCTGCCGGCGCACCAGCCGGCCGTAGCGCTCGCCCGCGTCGGTCAGGCGCACGCCGCGGCGCGCGCGCTGGAACAGCGGCACGCCGACGAGCGCCTCGAGGCCGGCGACCTGGCGGCAGATCGCGCCCTGGGTCAGCGAGAGCTCTTGCGCGGCGCGAGTGAAGCTCTCGTGCCGCGCGGCGGCCTCGAAGGCCTGCAGGGCCTGGGTGCTGGGAAGGCGTTTACGCATGTACGGAGTGAATAAAAATCACAGATAGCGCAGTTTATATCGATTGTGCGCGGGGAAATATCTGGATAGTATGCCAGAACATCACTGGTTGAATGCCAGAACATCACTGATCGCCTCTTTTGGAGAATTCCCATGTCCGCCTCCCGCCCCCGGTTCGAATGGCTCGATCCCCTGCTGCTGGACCAGCAACTGAACGACACCGAGCGCATGGTGCGCGATGCCGCCCGCGCCTATGCCCAGGACCGCCTGCTGCCCCGGGTCCAGCTCGCCTTCCGCAATGAGCAGACCGATCCGGCGATCTTCCGCGAGATGGGCGAGCTCGGCCTGCTGGGCGCCACGATCCCCGAGCAGTACGGCGGCGCGGGCATGAACTACGTGTGCTACGGGCTGATCGCCCGCGAGGTCGAGCGGGTCGATTCCGGCTACCGCTCGATGATGAGCGTGCAGAGCTCGCTGGTCATGGTGCCCATCGACGCCTTCGGCACGACCGCGCAAAAAGAAAAATACCTGCCGAAGCTCGCCTCGGGCGAGTGGATCGGCTGCTTCGGCCTGACCGAGCCCGACCACGGCTCGGACCCGGGCTCGATGGCCACGCGCGCCAAGAAAGTGCCGGGCGGCTACAGCCTGACGGGGGCCAAGACCTGGATCACCAACAGCCCGATCGCCGACGTGTTCGTGGTCTGGGCCAAGGACGAGGCCGGCGACATCCGCGGCTTCATCCTGGAAAAGGGCTGGAAGGGCCTGTCGGCGCCCGCCATCCACGGCAAGGTCGGCCTGCGCGCCTCGATCACGGGCGAGATCGTGCTGGACGAGGTCTTCGTGCCCGAGGAAAACGCCTTCCCCGACGTGCGCGGCCTGAAGGGCCCCTTCACCTGCCTGAATTCGGCGCGCTACGGCATCGCCTGGGGCGCCCTGGGCGCGGCCGAGGCCTGCTACGAGACCGCGCGCCAGTACGTGCTGGACCGCAAGCAGTTCGGCCGCCCCCTGGCCGCCAACCAGCTCATCCAGAAAAAGCTCGCCGACATGCTGACCGAGATCACGCTGGGCCTGCAATCCGTGCTGCGCGTCGGCCGCCTCAAGGACGAAGGCCAGGCGCCGGTGGAAATCACTTCCATCATCAAGCGCAATTCCTGCGGCAAGGCCCTGGACATCGCCCGCGTGGCGCGCGACATGCTGGGCGGCAACGGGATTTCCGACGAGTTCTGCATCGCCCGCCACCTGGTCAACCTCGAGGTGGTGAACACCTACGAGGGCACGCACGACGTGCACGCCCTGATCATCGGGCGCGCCATCACCGGCATCGCCGCCTTCGCCAACTGAGGGGGCGCGGGCATGGCGCAGGAAACCGCCGCCGCGCCCCGGGGCGCCTTGTCGCACATCCGCGTCCTGGACCTCTCGCGCGTGCTCGCCGGCCCCTGGGCCACGCAGATCCTGGGCGACCTGGGCGCCGACGTCATCAAGATCGAGCGCCCCGGCGCGGGCGACGACACGCGCGGCTGGGGGCCGCCGTGGATGCCGGGCGGCGAGGACGGCGGCGCGCGCGTCGCGGCCTATTACCTGTGCGCCAACCGCAACAAGCGCTCGGTGACGGTGGACATGGCCAGCGCCGAGGGCCAGGCGCTGATCCGCGCGCTGGCCTGCCGGTCGGACGTGCTGGTGGAAAACTTCAAGGCGGGCGGGCTGGCGCGCTATGGCCTGGACTACGACAGCCTGCATGCGCTCAACCCGCGCCTGGTGTATTGCTCCATCACGGGGTTCGGGCAGACCGGTCCGTACGCGGCGCGCGCGGGCTACGATTTCCTGGTGCAGGGCCTGGGCGGCCTGATGAGCATCACCGGCCGGCCCGACGACGAGCCGGGCGGCGGGCCGATGAAGGCGGGCGTGGCGCTGACCGACATCCTGACCGGCCTGTACGCGGCCAATGCCATCCAGGCCGCGCTGGCGGCGCGTGAACGCAGCGGCGCCGGCCAGCACGTGGACATGGCGCTGCTGGACGTGCAGGTCGCCTGCCTGGCGAACCAGGCCATGAACTACCTGGCCACCGGGCGCAGCCCGGGGCGGCTGGGCAACGCGCATCCCAGCATCGTGCCATACCAGGACTTCCCCACGGCGGACGGCCACATGATCCTCGCCATCGGCAACGACGGGCAATTCGCGCGCTTCTGCGAGGAGGCCGGCCGGCCGGACCTGGCGCAGGACCCTCGTTTCGCCACCAATCGGGCGCGGGTGGAGCATCGCGACGCCCTGATCCCCATCCTGCGACACCTGACCACGGCCCGCGGCACGGCCGACTGGGTGCGGGCGCTGGAATCCCGCGCCGTGCCCTGCGGCCCGATCAACGCCCTGGAGCAGGTGTTCGACGACGCCCAGGTGCGCGCGCGCGGCCTGCGCATCGAGATGCCGCATCCGGAAATCGGCGCGGTGCCGCTGGTGGCCAGCCCGATCCGCCTCTCGGACACCCCGGTGGATTACCGCCTGCCGCCACCCGTCCTGGGGGCGCACACGGCCTGCGTGCTGGAGGAGGTGCTGGGGCTGGCGCCGCGAGAGATCGAGGCCCTGCGGGCGCGCGGCGTGGTCTAGGACCGGGCCCCGGATGCGGGGCCCGCCGCATGCCCCTCCAGGCTCGCCGGGACGGGCCCTCGGCGGCGCGCCGCCTCCACATCCTCTTTTTGATTGGAATCAAAGGTTCCGCGCGCCGGGACGCGGAATGGGCGTCCGTTCATCTGAGGTCAATGTTCGGGTTCTTACCATGGATTCGATGGCTGCCGTCCGGCGGCCGCGGGAATGGGAGAACCCATCATGCACATGATCCGGAAATTCGGCGCCTGTCTGCTGGCGGCCTCGCTGGGCCTGGCCGCCGCGCCGGCGCTGGCGGCCGATGACTGCGACGTGCCGATCGAGCGCTGGCAGCCGCGCGACGCCGTCGACCGGCTGGCGGGCCAGAAGGGCTGGGACTTGAGGCGCGTGAAGATCGACGACGGCTGCTATGAGGTCACCGGCCGGGACGCCGACGGCCGGTCCTTCAAGGCCAAGCTCGATCCCGCGACCCTCGAGGTGGTGAAGATCAAGTACCGCGACCGGGACGACGACCACCGCCGCCGCGACCGCGACCGCGATCGCGGCCATCGCACGACTCCATCCAACTGATGAGGACCCCGACCATGAAGACTGCCTCCATCGCCGCCCTGCTGGCGGCCACCACGCTGGCGATTCCCGCCCTGGCCCAGAGCCGTACCGTCACCCTGTCGACCACGCTGCAGAACTACGGCGGCGACGGCGCCTACCTGGCCGTGTACCTGACCGACGCCCAGGGCGCCTATGCCGGCACCCTGTGGGTCGCGGGCGGCAAGGCCAAGTACTACAAGCACCTGCCCGACTGGCAGCGCCTGTCGGCGGGGGACGCCGCCCGGCTCGACGGGGTGACCGGCGCGAGCGTCGGCGAGGGCCGCACGCTGACGGTGACGGCCGAGCTGGCGGATGCGCTGTTCGATGCCGGCTACGAAGTGCGCGTCGACGCGGCGGTCGAGGACATGCGCGACAGCCCCTCCGAGATCCGCGTTCCCCTGACCACGGCGGGCGCCGGCCAGAAGACGGCCGGACGGCAGTTCATCCAGTCCTTCAGCTACGAGATCCGGTAATCATCATGCAATGGCGGCAGATTCACCGATGGCTGGGCCTGTGGGCGGGCGCCCTGGCCGTGGCCGTCGGGGTGAGCGGACTGGTCCTGGCCTTCTTTCCGGTGCGCGATGCGTGGCAGGCGCGGCCGGTCCCGGCCGGCCTGACGGTGGCCGAGCTGGCGGGCCGGGTCGCGGACCACGTGCCGGGCCTCGAGGAGATCCGGCGGACGCCGGCCGGCGACGTCATCGCCTATTCCTTCGACGGCAACCAGGCGCGGGCGAGCCGGGTGGATCCGGCCGACGGGCGGGTGCTGGGCGACTACCAGGCCTCGGGCGTCGAGCGCTGGGTCCGCAATCTGCATCGCTCTTTCTTCCTGGACGATCCCGGGCGCCTGGGGGTGGCGGGACTGGCCCTGGCCATGCTGCTGCTCTCGGTCTCGGGCACGCTGATGCTGGCCCGGCGCCTGGGCGGCTGGCGCCGCCTCGCGGGCCGGATCCGCGGGACGGCCGCCCAGCGGGTGCACGGGGTCGCGGGCCGCGTCCTGGTGCTGGTCCTCGCCCTGTCGTCGCTGACCGCCCTGTACATGAGCGCCACGACCTTCGGCCTGGTCCCGGCCGATTCGGACATCGATCCGGACGTGGTGTCCGCCCCGGGCGAGCAGCCCGACCTGGCGGTGGAGGACCTGCCCCTGCTGCGGGCGCTGTCGGCCGATGGACTGCGCAAGCTGAACTTCCCCGCGGCCAGCGACCCGGAGGACACCTGGGCGGTGGCCATGGACGAGGCTGAGGGCTGGATCGACCGGCGCAGCGGCCATGTGCTGGCCTGGGAGCCGGCGCCCGCCGCCCGGCGCATCCATGACTGGATCCACGCGCTGCACACCGGCCAGGGGCTGTGGGCCTGGGCGCTGGTGCTGGGCCTGATGGGGCTGTCCATCCCGGTCTTCTGGATTTCGGGCTTCCTGGTCTGGCGCCAGGGCCGCGGCCGCATCCCCCGGCTGGCCGACGACAGCCCGGCGCGGCGCGCCGAGGTCCTGATCTTCGTGGCGAGCGAGGGAGGCACCACCTGGGGCTTCGCCAAGGCCCTGCACGATGCTTTCGTGCGCGGCGGCCATGCCGTCCATACGGCCGCGCTCGAGCAGTTCCAGGTGCCCGGGTCCGCGCGCCAGGTGTTCGTGCTGGCCGCCACGTACGGGGATGGGCAGGCGCCGGCCCACGCCGCCCGGGCGCTGGAGCGGATCGCGAGCCTGCCGCCGGGCGCGGTGCCCGTGACGGTGCTGGGCTTTGGCGATCGCCAGTTTCCCGCCTTCTGCGGCTATGCCGAGGCCCTCGAGCACACACTGCGAGAGCGCGGCTGGCCCCGGACCCTGCCGCTGGAATGCATACACCAGCAGTCCGCCCAGCAGTTCGACCGCTGGGGCGCGGCCCTGTCGCAGGCGCTGGGGGAGACGCTGGCCCTGGACTACGTGCCGCGGATTCCCGCCACCGTCGCGCTCGAGCTGGCCGGCCGCGAGGACTACGCGGGCGGCGCCAGCGGGCCGACGGCCGTGCTGCGCTTCCGCTGGTCCGATCCCGGCCCGCTCGGGCGCCTGCTGGGCCGGGGCATGCCGCGCTTCGAGGCCGGGGACCTGGTCGGCATCGTACCGCCGGACAGCCCGGTGCCCCGGTACTATTCGCTGGCCTCGGGCCGGCGGGACGGGTTCCTGGAAATCTGCGTGCGGCGCATGCCCGGCGGCGCCTGTTCGGGCTTTCTGCATGGCCTGAAACCCGGGGACCGCATCCAGGCGTTCATCAAGCCCAACCCGGGATTCACCCTGGACGGCGCGCGGCGTCCGGTGGCGCTGATCGGCGCCGGGACCGGGGTGGCTCCCCTGGCGGGCTTCATCCGCGACAATGCCCGCAAGATCCCGATGTTCCTGTATTTCGGCGCCCGCAACCCGGCCGAGGATTTCTACTTCGGCGAGGCGATCCGGGGCTGGCTGGCCGACGGGCGCCTTTCGGGCCTGAAGACCGCCTTTTCCCGGGTGCCCGGTGGGGGCGGCTACGTCCAGGACGCCTTGCGCCGCGATGCCGAGCGCCTGCGCGCGCTGGTCTCCGGGGGCGCCGCGCTGCGGGTCTGCGGCAGCCGGCCGATGGCCGCCGGCGTCGCCGAGGCGCTGGACGAGATCCTGCGTCCGATCGGCCTGGACGTGCATCGATTGCGGGCAGGAGGGCGCTATGCCGAAGACGTGTTCTGAGGCCGGGACGTCCGTCCTGAGCGGCCCGGCGATGGGGACCCGCTGGTCCGCCCGCTATCGGGCCAGCGCCGGCGCCGACCACCGGGTCCTGGCGCGCGAGCTGGGGCGGGCGGTGGGCTGCGTGGACCGGCAGATGTCCCCCTGGAAGCCGGACAGCGACCTGATGCGCCTGAACCGCGCCGCGCCCGGCGAGTGGGTGGCCCTGCCTCCCGAGATCCTGGCGGTGCTGGATCGCGCGCTGGACGTGGGCCGCCGCAGCGGCGGGGCCTTCGATGCGGCCGTCGGCGAACTGGTGAATGCCTGGGGCTTCGGCGCGGAGCGGTATGCGCCGGATCCCCAGGCCGTCCGCCGCGCCGCCGCGCGGCACCGGCCCGCGCACCAGGACCTGGAACTGGACCTCGCGCTGGGCCGCGCGCGCAAGCAGGCCCCCATGACCCTGGACCTGTGCGGGATCGCCAAGGGATATGCCGTGGATTGCATGGCGGCCGTGATGCGGCGGCACGGGATCGACCAGGCCCTGCTGTCGCTGGACGGCGAGCTGCGGGCGCTGGGCGGCCGCGGCGACGGGCGGCCCTGGGCGGTGGCGCTGGAGAGCCCGCGCGACGGCGTGCGTGCCGCCCATGGCGTGATCGAGCTGGCGGACCTGGCGGTGGCCACCTCCGGGGACTATCGGCACTGGTTCCGGCTGGGAAACGACCGGATCGCCCATTCCATGGACGGGCGCCGCGCGGCGCCGGTGCGCAATGCCGTGGCGTCGGTCACGGTGCTGGCGAGCGAATGCATGGACGCGGACGCCTGGGCCACGGCCTTGCTGGTGGCCGGCCCCGGCGAGGGCCCGGCGCTCGCGCAGCGGCAGGGGCTGGAGGCGCTGTTCCTGCTGCGGCGCGACGGCCGGCTGGTCGAATGGGGCTCGGGCCGCTTTGGCGCGGTCGCGGCCGCGAATCCACTCCTTGACACGAGTTAAGGCCTTTCACTTATATATTTTGTAACATAAGCTTATGCCTTTTATTAATAAGCTGGTCACGCGCACAGAGTTCCGCGACACCGGCCCCCCGTATCGAGCCTCCCCTCCATTTCGGCGTTCCAGGTTTCCTCCCTTCGCGGCCGGCCACGCCGCCGCCGTGCTCGGAATCGCCGCATCGATCGCCCTGCTGGTGGCGGCCTTTTTCCTCGAGACGGCGGCTCATGCCGCGATCGCCGCATCCGCCGCCGGCGTCTTCCTCCTGATCTCCCTCGCCCAGCGCCGCGCCTGGCGGGCCTGCCGCGCCAGGCTGTCCACGGCCGAGGTCACCAATCGCCGGCTGCTGGCGCGCGTCCACTATCTGCGCGGGCAGGCCCGGGTGCTGCGGGCGATTTCCCGGCGCCAGCCTCTGGACGATTCCCTGGGCATCCTGTGCCGCTATGTCGAGGCGCGCACCCCGGGCGCCCGCTGTTCGGCCCTGATCCTCGATTCATCGGGGCAGCGGGTGGCGCAATCCATCGCCCCCGGCCTGCCCGGCCTCTACAACCGCGCCCTGGTGGGCCTGTCCATCGGCCCGCGGGTGGGCTCCTGCGGCGCGGCCATGTACCAGAAGCAGGCGGTCATGATCAGCGACGTGCAGAGCCATCCCAACTGGACGCCGTTTCGCGATCTGGTCCAGGCCACCGGCATGCGGGCCTGCTGGTCCACCCCCATCCTGGACAAGAACGACGCGGTGCTGGGCGCCTTCGCCGTCTACCACGAGGAATCCCGCCTGCCCACCCGCGCCGAGCGGCTGACCATCCAGTCCGCCGTCGAGATGGCCCGCATCGCCATAAGCCTGGACGCCGTGCACCGGCGGCTGAGGGGGCAGTCGCTGCGCGACGAGCTGACCGGGCTGGCCAATCGCCGGGGCATGAAGGAATGGCTGGCCGTCCGCCTGGCAGGGGGCAGCGGCGTCGGCCTGCTGCTGCTGGACCTGGATGACTTCAAGCCCGTCAACGACACCTACGGCCATGCCGGCGGGGACAAGGTGCTGCGCGTCGTGGCCGGGCGCCTGCGCGACCTGGCGGGGGACGCGGGCATCGCCTCGCGCCTGGGCGGCGACGAATTCACGCTCGGGATCCCCGGCGCCACCCTGCCCATGCTGGAGGACACCGCCGCGCGCATCATCGAGGCCGTCGGCCGTCCGATCGCCATGGACCTGGAACACCAGGCCCACGTGCGCTGCAGCATCGGCATCGCCCTGTTTCCCGAGGACGGCGAGACGACCGAGGAATTGATGCTGCACGCCGACCAGGCCATGTACGTGGCAAAGAAATCCGGAAAGAACCAGTACCGGCTCTGGAGGCGGGACGTGCTATCCGAACAGGTCGACGGCCTTGCGCAGGACGGCGAACAGGGTGGCCAGGAACCCCAGGCCCAGCAGGACGATCCCGAGATTGCGGTCGCGCAGGCCGAAACCGATGAACGTCGCGATGACGCCGAGGATGAAGACGACCAGCAGGGTATTGTTGTGAAGGAACATGGGCGCGTCCGTACGTGAGCGATGCTTCGATGATCGTAGCCGATTCGCGGGCCTGCGGGATTGCGGTGGCGCAAATGGATTGCGATGGCGCAAAAAGTCCGCCGATGTTCCGCGATCCCGCGCCGCGCCGGCCGTGTAGAATACGGGCGGGTGTCGGCCGCATGGGGCGGCGGGCAGGTTCATGCGCTGGTCGGGCCGCCGCGCGGAGCCCGCACGATCATGTCCCGAACCCTTCCCCCCCAGGATCTGCCCCGCGCCCGATTGCTGGCCGAACGCGCGTTTGCCGCGCTCGACCGTTTCCTCCACGTCGAGGCTTCCAGCGGCATCGTGCTGCTGATCGCGGCGGCGCTCGCCCTGCTGTGGGCCAATTCCCCGCTGGCCCCCGGCTACCACGCCCTCTGGCATGCGCCGCTGTCCATCGGCCTCGGCGATTTCGTGTTTTCCCAGCCCCTGCATTTCTGGATCAACGATGCCTTGATGACGGTCTTTTTCCTGGTCGTCGGCATGGAGATCCGCCGTGAGATCCACGAGGGGGCGCTGAGCGACCTGCGGCAGGCGGCCCTGCCCATGGCCGCGGCCCTGGGCGGCGTGGCCGTCCCCGCGCTGATCTACCTGGCCTTGAATGCCGCGCCCGCGCGGCAGGCCGGCTGGGCCATCCCCACCGCCACCGACATCGCATTCGCCGTGGGCGTGCTGGCTCTGCTGGGCCGCTCGATCCCCGGCAATGTGCGGGTCTTCCTGCTGGCCCTGGCCATCATCGACGACATCGTGGCGGTGCTGATCATCGCGTTCTTCTATTCCGGCGGCCTGGAATACGGCGGCTTCGCCGTGGCCGCCCTGGGCATTGCGATGGTGCTGGGCCTGCAGCGGATCGGGGCGGGTTCGGCCTATGCGTACGTGGCGCCGGGCGCGGTGATCTGGGCGGGCCTGCTGATGACCGGAGCCCACCCGACCCTGGCGGGCGTGGTGCTCGGTCTGATGACGCCGGTGCGGCCCGTCCGCCTGCGCGAGCGGCCGCGGGACATGGTCTCGCGCCTCGCCGGCGAGCTGCCCCGCGGCGGCGAGGGGCTCGCGGATCCGGGCGAGTGGGCCGGGCCCCTGCGGCAGTTGCGCCTGGCCCAGCGCGAGCTGCTGCCGCCGGTGCTGCGGGTGCAGATGGCGCTGCACCCCTGGGTGGCCTACGGCGTCATGCCTTTGTTTGCTCTCGCCAATGCCGGCGTCGGCCTGGACGGGATCGACCTGTCCGCGGGCGGCGCGCAATGGGTCATGGTCGGCATCACGCTGGCCCTGGTGGCGGGCAAGCCGCTGGGCGTGATCGGCGCGAGCTGGCTGGTGGTGCGGCTGGGCTGGTGCCGGCTGCCGCCCGGCGTGTCCTGGGGCGGGGTCTGCCTGGTCGGCCTGCTCGCCGGCATCGGCTTCACGATGTCCATTTTCGTCGCCATGCTGGCGTTCGAGGACCAGGGCCTGCTCGCCGCGGCCAAGCTGGGCGTGCTGCTGGGATCGCTGGTGGCCGCGATCCTGGGCCTGGCCTGGGGGATCATGCGGCGGCCCGGCCGCGCCGCCGCATGAGCGGAGGGCCGGGGCGGCGCGCGCGGCGCCGGCAGGCGCCGGGGCCGGGAAAACCGGCCGGGCGGGATCAGGCGCGCGCCAGGCAGTCGACGGCGTGGCTGGCCGCGATCCATTCCTCGTTGGTGGGTTCCATGGCGACCCGCACGGCGCTGTCCGGCGTGGACAGGGTCGTCGCCTGGGCGGCGTTGGCCTCGGGGTCCAGCGCCACGCCCAGCCAGCCGAGGCCCTCGCAGATGCGCCGGCGCAGCTCGACGCTGTGTTCCCCGATCCCGGCCGTGAAGACCAGCATGTCCAGCCCGCCGAGCACGGCCGTCAGCGCGCCGATCTCGCGCACGATGCGGCGCACGTACATGTCCAGGGCCAGGCGCGCGCGCGGCGAGCCGGCCTCGGCGGCCAGCAGGTCGCGCGGGTCGGCCGAGATCCCCGAGACCCCTTTCAGGCCGGATTCGTGGTACAGGATCCGGCCGACCTCCTCCAGGCTGAGCCGCTCGATCTCCATCAGGTAGAGCACGGCCCCCGGGTCCAGCGATCCGGTGCGGGTGCCCATCATCAGGCCGTCCAGGGCCGAGAAGCCCATGGTGGTCGCCTGGCTGCGCAGCCCCTGCATGGCGCACAGGCTGGCGCCGCTGCCCAGGTGGGCCGCGATGACCCGGCCCCGCGCCAGGTCGCCATGCCGTTCGGGCAGGGCGATCGACAGGTATTCATAGGACAGGCCATGGAAGCCATAGCGCCGCAGGCCCCGCTCCCAGGCATCGTAGGGCAGCGGCAGCATCTGCTCGACCTGCGGCACGGTATGGTGGAATGCCGTGTCGAAGCAGGCGACCTGGGGCAGGCCGGGGCGCCCGCCCAGCAGGATGTCGATGGCCTCGAGCGCGAAGGGCTGGTGCAGCGGCGCGAGCGGGACGTAGCCGCGCAGGTCCTGCAGCACGTCGGCGTCGATGCGCACCGGCTCGAAATACCGGCTGCCGCCGTGCACCACGCGGTGGGCGACGGCCACCAGCCGGCCGTGGCCCAGGCGGGCCTGCACGCGCCGCAGGATCAGGTCCAGGGCGCTGCGGTAGGGATGGGCCTCGTCGAGCTTGACCGAGAAGGGCGCCACGTCGGTCTCGCCGAAATCCGGCCGCTCGCCGCCGATGCCCTGGACCTTGCCGTTCCAGGCGGGGCGCCGGGGCGGGGAGGTCGAGGCCGCGTCGAACAGGGCGAACTTGATGCTCGACGAGCCGCAGTTCAGTACCAGGATCAATTCCTGGCGGGCGGGTTGTCCTAGGGTCATGGGGGTGAGCTCCGGTAGTGGTGCGCCAGCAGCAAGGCCAGGGCGCAGGATGCGATGCGCGATTCGTAGGTGTCGGCCCGGCTGGTCAGGACGATGGGCACGCGGGCGCCCATCACCAGGCCGGCGCTGGCGGCGTCGCCCAGGTACATGAGCTGCTTGGCGAGCATGTTGCCGCTCTCGAGGTCGGGCACCACCAGGATGTCGGCCAGGCCGGCGACCTCCGAGCGGATGCCCTTGATGTGGGCCGCGGTCTGCGATACCGCATTGTCGAAAGCCAGCGGTCCGTCCAGGCGGCCGCCGGTGATCTGGCCGCGATCGGCCATCTTGCACAGGGCGGCGGCGTCCAGGGTCGCGGGCATGGTCGCGCTGACCGTTTCCACGGCGGCCAGGATCGCCACCCGCGGTTCCCGCACGCCGATCGCGTGGGCCAGCTCGATGGCGTTGCGGATGATGTCGGCCTTGTGGTCCAGCGTGGGGGCGATGTTGATGGCGGCGTCGGTGATGATGAAGGGGCGTGGGTATTGCGGCGTCTGCATCAGGTAGCAGTGGCTGACCCGGCGCTTGGTGCGCAGCCCGTCGGGGCGCACCACGGCCGCCATCAGCTCGTCGGTGTGCAGGCTGCCTTTCATCAGCGCCTCGACCTCGCCGGCGCGCGCCAGCGCCACGGCCTGGTCGGCGGCCGCGTGGCTGTAGGGCACGTCGCGGACGTCCAGGCCGTCCAGCGTCGTGCCCAGGGCCTGGGCGACCTTTTCGAGCCGGGCCCGCGGGGCGACCAGGATGGGCTCGATCAGGCCCTCGAGGCGGGCGTCGAGCGCCGCCTTCAGGCTGATCTCGTCGCAGGGGTGGACCACGGCCACCCGGATCGATCCGAGGCCGCGCACGTGGGCGAGCAGGGTGCGCAGGCCGTCCGCCGCCGGCTCGCGGATGCGGATCTCGGGCAGCGTGCTGCGGGCGCATTCGATGCGCTCGGCGGGGGCCTCGACCAGCGCCTCGCCCTCGATGACGACCGTGCCGTCGGGCAGCGTGCAGGAGCAGGCCAGGCGGACCCGCCGCTGCTCGGGCTCGAGGCCCGCGACCCGGACCTCGACGGTGACCTTGTCGCCCACGCGCACCGGCGCGCGGAAAACCAGGCTCTGGCTCAGGTAGAGCGTGCCGGGACCCGGCAGTTGCGTGCCCAGCACGGCCGAGATCAGCGAGGCGCCCCACATGCCGTGGGCGATGATGCCGTGGAACGGCGTCCGGGCCGCGTAGTCCGGGTCCAGGTGCTGGGGATTGAGGTCGCCCGAGACCGCCGCGAACAACTGGATGTCGCGGGTGCTCAGGATGCGCTCGATGCTGGCGCGGTCGCCCACCGCCAGTTCGTCGAAGGTCCGGTTGCGCAGGGTGGAGAGTGAGGAATCGGTCATGTGTGCTCCGTGCGGACTCGCGGCCTCGCGGCCTCAGTACATGTGCTGGCCGCCGTTCATGGCCACATTGCTGCCGGTCATGTAGGCGGCCAGGTCGCTGCAGATGAAGGCGACCAGGGCGCCGATCTCCTCGGGCCGGCCCAGGCGGCCCACGGGAATCTGGGAGATGATCTGGTTCTCGAGCACGTCGCGCGGGACGGCCGCGACCATGGGGGTGTCCATGTAGCCGGGCGACACCGTGTTGACGGTGATGCCCTTGCGGGCGAGCTCGAGCGCCAGCGACTTGGTGAAACCGTGGATCCCCGCCTTGGCGGCGGCGTAGTTGGTCTGGCCGAACTGCCCCTTGCTGCCGTTGATCGAAGAAACGTTCACGATGCGGCCCCAGCCCGCCTCGATCATGCCGTCGATCAAGGGGTGCGTGACGTTGAACATGGAATCCAGGTTGGTGCGCAGCACGCTGTCCCAGGCCGGCCGGGTCATCTTGCGGAAGGTCGTGTCGCGGGTGATGCCGGCATTGTTCACCAGGATGTCCACGAGGTGGCCGTCCGCGCGGATGCGTTCGGCCATGGCCAGGCAGGCAGCCTCGTCGGCGACGTCCGTGGCGTAGGCCTTGAAATGGTAGCCCTGCGCGGCCTGTTCGTCGAGCCAGGCCTGGACGTGGTCGTTGTTCGGGGAATGGGTGACCAGGACAGTATGGCCGTCGTCGTACAGGGCGCGGGCGATGGCCTGGCCGAGGCCGCCGGTGCCTCCGGTGACGAGCGCGGTATGGGGAGTGGGCATGATGAGGGCTCCTTGGGAATGTGCGGGTTCAGGCCATGCTGCCGATGGTCGAGCGGAACCGCCGCAGCGACAGGTGGAACATGACGGATCCGATGAGCAGCAGGGCGGCGAGCGAGGGCCAGACGACGTCGAGGCCCGCGCCGCGGTACAGGATGGCCTGCCCCAGCTCGACGAAATGGGTGGTCGGGGCGATGAGCATCAGGTCCTGGACGAGCCACGGCATGCTCTCGCGCGGGGTGGTGCCCCCCGACAGCATCTGCAGCGGCAGCAGGATCAGGATCATCAGCATGCCGAACTGCGGCATGTTGCGCGCCAGGGTGGCGAGGTAGATGCCCATGGCCGTCATGGCGAACAGGTGCAGGGCGGCGCCGGTGAAGAACAGCGGCAGCGATCCCTCGATCGGCACCTGCAGCAGCCCGCGCACGATGCCGTTGAGTGACAGGGCGGCGGCGACCAGGACCACCAGGCTCATGGACCAGACCTTCGAGACCATGATCTGGGCCGGCGTCACGGGCATGACCAGCAGATGCTCGATGGTGCCGTGCTCGCGTTCGCGGATCAGGGCGGCGCCGGTCAGGATGATCGACAGCATGGTGATCTGGTTGATGATCTGCATCAGGCCGCCGAACCAGGCGTTTTCCAGCGCGGGGTTGAAGCGCGCACGCAGGACCAGGTCCACCGGCGAGGACATCGCCGAGCCGCGCCCGCGCATGAACTCCTCGATCTCGCCGAGGATGATCTGCTGGATGTTGCCGTTGCCGGTGAAGGCCTGGCTCATGCGGGTGGCGTCCACGTTGATCTGGATCTCGGCGTCCCGCCCCGCCAGGACGTCGCGCTGGAAGTCCGGCGGGATGTTCAGCACGAAGGTATAGCGGCCGATGTCCATGCCGGGGTCCACCTGCTCGTGGTCGATCATGGCCGGCGGGATGAACTGGGGGGGATAGAAGGCGGCCGTGATCTGCTGGGACAGCGGCGAGTGGTCCTCGTCCACGATGGCGATGGGAACGTTGTGCAGGGTCTCGGGGACCGCGGTGGCCGCGGTGTAGACCGAGACCGTGAACGAGAAGGCGATCAGCACCAGCATGACGGGATCGCGCCAGAGGCTCCAGAGCTCCTTGACGCCCAGCCGCCAGATCGTCCCGGGGGAATGGTTCCTCATGTCAGCGGTCCTGTTTGCGCAGCAGCGCGATGGCGGTGCCCAGGATGATCGGCACGGACAGCATCATGGGCCAGATCGAAGGCCACAGGTCGCGGAATCCCAGGGCCTTGCTGAAGATCCCCCGGGTGATGGTGAACATGTAGGCGGTCGGGTAGGCCTGGCCGATGATCCGGCCCAGGCCTTCCATCGAGCTGACGGGATCCAGCAGGCCCGAGAACTGGACCGCCGGGATCAGGGTGGCGATCATGGTGAAGAACATGGCCGCGATCTGGCTGCGCGTCATGGCCGAGGCAAGCAGGCCCAGGCCGGTGGCGGCGACGCAGTAGACGAGGCCGGTCAGCGCCAGGGTGGCGAGGCTGCCCTTGATCGGCACCCCGAAGACCGTGACCGACAGCAGGCACATGGCCACGAGGTTCAGCAGGGCCAGGCCGATGTAGGGCGCCTGCTTGCCCAGCAGGAATTCCGTGCGCGTCACCGGGGTGACGTACAGATTGATGATCGAGCCGATCTCTTTTTCGCGGACCACGGCCAGCGCGGTCAGCATGGCCGGCAGCATCATCAGCAGCAGCGGGATGACCACCGGCACCATGGCCGGCAGGCTGCGCACGTCCGGGTTGTAGCGGAAGCGCGTCTCGAGGTCGGCGGGCATGGCCACCGGCGTGCCCAGGCGCTCGCGCGCCTGCTGCGCCAGCCATTGCTGGTGCATGCCCTGGACGTAGCCCTTGACGGTCTCGGCGCGCTGCGGCATGGCCCCGTCGATCCAGGCGGCGATCTCGGCCGTGCGGCCGCGCAGCAGGTCGGCGCCGAATCCGGGGGGGATCTCGATCGCCAGGGACAGCTCGCCGCTGCGCATGCGGCGGTCCATGTCGGCGTCGTCGAGGATGGGGGAATGCTCGGTGAAATAGCGCGAGCCCGAGAGGTTGAGCGCGTAGTCGCGGCTGAGGGTGGTCTGGTCCCGGTCCAGGACCGCGAAGCGCAGGTTCTCGACGTCCATGCTGATGCCGAAGCCGATCACGAACATCAGCACCAGGGATCCCAGCAGGGCCAGGGTGCCGCGCACCGGATCGCGCCGCAGCTCCATGGATTCGCGCCGCATGGTGCTGAACATGCGGGCCAGGCTGAAGGAGGGGATGCGCGGCGGGGCGGCCGGGCGCGCCGCGGCGGCCGGGCCGGCGGGGTCCGCCGAGGGAACGGGCGCCCCGCGCGGCGGCGCGGATTCGCCGCCGGCCTCGAGCAGGTAGCCGATGAAGGCCTCCTCCAGCGTCCGGGCGCCGCGCTTGCGCACCAGCTCGGCGGGCCGGTCGCTGT
>Ga0180216_1000819_pt1 | contig 29948 bp, 27 predicted proteins | sample eDN3rd37CBELigMG_FD_128879 | JGI IMG/M metagenome (GOLD analysis project Ga0180216, IMG submission 128879) | Enriched Miracle-Growth compost microbial communities from Emeryville, California, USA - eDNA 3rd pass 37_C BE-Lig MG (version 2)... ... | reverse complement strand
GAGCGGTCGGTCGAGTCCTGTCTGAGCCGAGCCCGGCGCAGGAGCTCGCGCGCGCCGGGGTCCGCGAACGCCGTGGCCAGCGTCGCCGAGTCGACGACGACCTGGTCCCCCGCCCCCCGGGGCGTGGTATCCTGCACGGCCGCCCCGTCCAGCGCCTGGGGCGCGGCCGCGACCCCTAGGGCGAGGAGGAGGGGGAGAAATGGTTGCATCATGGTCGCTACTAGATATCTAAGCGCATGTCATTCTAACCCATTTACGGGCAAGCGCGCACCCCGGTTTCGGCCGGCCCGCCGCGCGGAGTGGTCGCGCCGCGCGACCCCGCGCAGATCCATTGGTCCGCCGCTTGCGCCGGGGACGGCTCGATCCAGCAGTTCCGACACCATCCTTCCTGGAGGTGGCCATGACCGGAGACCGCTCGGAGCTGGTTGCCAGGGTCAACCGCATATACTGGGAGACCGACACCCCCGTGACCGAGATGGCGGAACAGCTCGGCATCTCACGGCGGACCATCTACGACATGATCGAACCGGTTCCGGCCGACGAGCGCTGCCCGGTCTGCGGCGGCGAGCTGGTCTTCCCGAACCGCTCGGCCCGCCTGGCCGGCGAGGCGGTCTGCCGGGTCTGCGGCCGGACCCAGGACATCACTCTGCTGCGCGAGCTCGCGGCCACCGCAGCCATGGAACGAGCACGACGCGAGCCAGAACGACCCGGCACCGCGCTCGCGCCGCGGCCGCCGAACCTGCTGCAGCGCGCCGTCCCGGCGCTGCCGCGGCTCCCCGTGCCCACCGTAACGGCGCTCCTCCTGGGCGCCGCGATCGCCGCGCTGCTGGTCGCGCTCCTGGTCCCGGGCCGACGCCAGCGCCGGTGGTGGCGGTGAGTCGCGGCGCTGGCCGCGTCGTCATATCTTCTAACTGGAACTTTCGTCAACGGTAGCCGCCGCGCCCGCACGTGGGGTGCCCGCACCCCGGCACGCCCGGACGGCTGATACATATATCTGTTCGGAAGAACGAACCAGACCGATGCCAGTCGACGACGCAGACACCGCCGAACTCGGCGCGCTCCTCCCCCACCGTGCGACCGCCGAGGTCCCTGGCCCGGCATCGCGCCGGCTGGCGGAGCGGCTCGCCGTCGTCGAGTCGCCCAACATCACCAAGATCGAGGGAGAGCCCCCGCTCTTCTGGGCCGCGGCGCGCGGCGCCAACGTCCGGGACGCCGACGGCAACATCTTCATCGACCTGACCTCCGGGTTCGGGGTGGCGGCGGCGGGCCACGCCAACCCTCGTGTCGCGGCCGCCGTCGCGGCGCAGGCCGCCACCCTCGCCCACGGGCTGGGCGACGTCTACCCCCCGGAGATCAAGGTCCGCCTCCTCGAACGCCTCGCCGCGCTGGCGCCCGGCGAGCTCGGCGTCGCCATCCTCGCCAGCGCCGGCGCGGAAGCGGTGGAAGCAGCGCTCAAGACCGCGATCATCTACTCCGGGCGGCCGGGGGTGATCGCCTTCACCGGGAGCTACCACGGGCTGACCTACGGCGCCCTCTCGACGACCTGGCGCGCCGAGTTCCGGGAACCGTTCCGCCCGCAGCTCTACGGCGGCGTCCACTTCGCGCCCTACCCCCACCCCTACCACACCCCCGAGGGCGCCGACCCGACCGAACGCTCCCTCGCCGAGGTCACGCGCCTCATCGCGGTACACGCCGCCACCCCCGGCGCGATCGGCGCGATCATCGTCGAGCCGGTACAGGGGCGCGGCGGGATCGTCGTCCCGCCACCCGACTTCCTCCCGCGGCTCCGCGAACTCTGCGACGAGCACGACATCCCCCTCATCTTCGACGAGGTCTACACCGGCTTCGGCCGCACCGGCCGGTGGTTCGCCTGCGAACACTGGGGGGTGGCCCCGGACCTGATGGCGGTCGGCAAGGCGCTCACCGGGATGCTCCCACTGAGCGCGGCGCTCGGGACCCCGGCGATCATGTCCGCCTGGCCGCCGTCCACGGGGGAGGCGATCCATACGAGCACCTTCCTGGGGAACCCCATCGCCTGCGCGGCCGCGCTCGCCAACCTCGACGAGCTCGAGACGCACGGCCTGGTCGACCGCGCCGCCCGCCTCGGCCAGTACGTCCGCGCGCGGCTCGAAGACTGGCGCGACCGCTACCCCATCGTCGGGGATGTCCGCGGGCTCGGTCTGCTGCAGGGGGTCGAGCTCGTCGAGGACCGCGCGACCAAACGCCCGGCCACCGCGGCCGCCGGCGCGATCGTCGGCGCCGCGCTCCAGCGCGGGGTGATCCTCCTCTCCGAGGGCCAGCACGCCAACATCCTCGCCCTAGTACCCCCGCTCACCATCACCGAGGAACAACTCGGCTACGCCCTGGATGTATTAGAGGAGGAGATCACCCGGATCTCTTGACCACATGACGATGGGTGTCTAGCTTCTGCCGATTGATTCTCAACAGGGTAGAGCATTGCCTTTTTGCGCGACGACTAGCACCTTAAGTGCTGATGCCAGGTGAATTCGGGTGAGTACCGCGATGCGTGTGCTGATCACGGGGGCTACCGGCTTCGTGGGCTCCCATCTCGTGGATGCCCTGGCCGGGCGCGGCGTTGAGATCCGTGCACTCGTGCGGCGGACCAGCCGGACCGGCCAGCTCGAACGCCTCGGCGTCGAACGTATCGAAGGAGGACTCGATGACACGGCCGCGCTCGCACGCGCGGTCGAGGGGGTCGACGTCGTCTTCCACCTCGCGGCGCTCATCGCCGCCCGGAACGAGGCGGAGTACGAGCACACCAACGTGGGGGGAACGAAGCGGCTCCTGGACGCGATTGCCGCCGCGGCTGACCGGCCTCGGCGGTTGGTCTATATGAGTTCTCTCGCCGCGATAGGCCCCAGCAGGGATGGCAGGCCCGTCGGCAGGGACGACACCTGCGCGCCGCTGACGGCGTACGGTAGGACGAAGCTCGCCGGCGAGCGGGCCTGCCTCGAGGCAGACGATCTGATCGAGACGGTCGTGCTGCGGCCGCCGGTGGTCTACGGCCCACGCGACCGGGAGATGTTCCGTTTCTTCCAGCTCGCGGCGAAGGGGATCTTCCCGATCCCGAGCGGGCCGGAACGACCGGTACAGCTGGTCCACGTGGCTGATCTGGTCGAAGCGGCGATACGCGCGGCGACCGCGCCGGCAGCTAGGGGGATATATCACGTCGCCGAACCCCGCGCCTACCTCTGGGACGAGGTAGCCGGACACTTCGGCTCGGCTCTCGGCAGACGAGTCCGTATCGTCAAGGTCCCAGCTACTTTCGTCACCGCCGCCGCCACCATCAGCGAAGCGACGGCGACGATGCTGGGTAAGAGCACGGTCTTCAACCGTGAAAAGGCCCGGGAGCTCCTAGCCCCCGGCTGGCTCTGTGAAACCGAGGCCCTACGACGCGAAGTAGGCTTCGTCCCGCAGATCGCGCTGGCCGCCGGGCTGGCGCAGACGGCGGACTGGTACCGCGCCGAAGGGTGGCTATGATCTGTATTTCGATCCTTATTGCGGGGCATACATGAGTCTATTCGAGAAGTGCCAGCGGTACACCAAGGCCCGGGAGGTACAGGCCAGCGGGCTGTACCCCTACTTCGTGCCGATCGAGGCATCGTACGACACCGAGGTCCTGATCCGCGGCGAACGGAAAGTCATGGTCGGGTCCAACAACTACCTGGGCCTGACCCACCATCCCAAGGTCCTGGAGGCGGCGCAGGCCGCGCTGCACCGCTACGGCAGCGGGTGTACCGGCAGCCGCTTCCTGAACGGGACCCTCGACCTGCACGAGCGGCTCGAGGAGAAGCTCGCGCGCTTCCTGAACAAGGAAGCGGCTCTCGTCTTCAGCACCGGGTACCAGACCAACCTCGGCGTGGTGGCGACCCTCGTCGGGAAGGGCGACTACGCCTACCTCGACAAGCTCGACCACGCCTGCATCGTCGACGGCGCCCGCCTCTCCTACGGCACCGTGCAGCGCTACCCGCACGCCGACTTCGAGGCCCTCGAGCGCGCCCTCGCCCAGACCCCGCCCGAGGCCGGGAAGCTCATCATCACCGATGGGATCTTCTCGATGGAGGGGAACATCATCGACCTCCCGCGGATGGTCGAGCTCGCGGAGAAGTACAACGCCCAGATCATGGTCGACGACGCGCACTCGATCGGCGTGCTGGGCCACTCCGGCGGCGGGACCGCGCAGCACTTCGGGCTCGAGGACCGCGTCGACCTGATCACCGCTACCTTCTCCAAGTCCCTCGCCTCGATCGGCGGGGTCGTGGCGGGGCCGGAATCGGTGATCCACTACCTCAAGCACCACGCCCGCTCGCTCATCTTCAGCGCCAGCATGCCCCCGGCCTCGGTGGCCACGGTGCTCGCCGCGCTCGAGGTGATCGAGGAGGAGCCGGAACGCCGGGAGCGGCTCTGGTACAACACCCGCCGGATGCAGGAGGGGCTCCGCTCCCTCGGCTACGACATCGGGACGAGCGAGACCCCGATCGTACCGGTGCTGGTCGGGAGCCTGGACGAGATGTTCGTCTTCTGGAAGGAGCTCTTCGACGCGGGTGTCTTCACCAACCCCGTCACGCCGCCTGCGGTCCCCGAGAACTCCTGCCGACTGCGGATCTCGCTCATGGCGACGCACACCGACGACCACATCGACTTCGTCCTCGACGCCTTCGCACGCGTCGGGCGGACGATGGCGGTGATCTAGTGAGCCAGGCGGCCAGCCGGGAGATCTCGGCTCCCGCTCCCGCTATCGGTCAGGATATGAAGCACGGCGCCGCGGTCGAGGTCAGGCCGGTCAGGGGACGCGGGGAGCTGCGTCGCTTCCTGCGGTTCCCGTGGGAGATCTACCGGGGGGACCCGAACTGGGTCCCCCCCCTGCTCCACGACCTGAAGACGGTCCTCGACCGCCGGCGCCACCCCTACCACCAGCACGCCGACTCCGAGTACTTCCTGGCCTGGCGCGGCGACCGGGTGGTGGGGCGAGTCGCCGCGACCGTCAACCACCAATACAACGAGTTCCACGAGGAGAAGACCGGCTTCTTCGGCTTCTTCGAATGCCACCACGACGAGGAGGCGGCCGCCGCGCTCCTGCGCGCCGCGGAGGAGTGGCTGCGCGAGCGGGGGATGGAGCGCGTGCTCGGGCCGGTCAGCTTCTCGACCAACGAAGAGGCGCCGCTCGGGCTCCTGATCGAAGGGTTCGAACACCTCCCCTACCTCATGACCGCCTATAACCCGCGCTGGTACGCCGGGTTGATCGAGGGGGCGGGGTACGCCAAGGCCAAGGACCTCGTCTCGCTCGAGCTGAGCGGCGCCTCACGCCCCCCCGAGCGGCTCGTGCGCGGGGTGGAACGGCTCGAACAGCGCGAGGGGATCCGCGTGCGCGAGTTCGATCTCGCCCGCTTCGACGAGGAGCTCGCGGCGATCAAGGTCGTCTACAACGGCTCCTGGGAGCGGAACTGGGGGTTCGTCCCGATGACCGACGCGGAGTTCGACCACCTGGCCAAACAGTTCCGGCCGCTCCTCGACCCGAGCCTCTGCCTGATCGCGGAGGTGAACGGCCAGCCGGTCGGCTTCTCGCTCGTCCTCCCGGACTACAACCAGGTGCTGCGCCACCTGGATGGGCGGCTCTTCCCCTTCGGGGTCTTCAAGTTCCTCTGGTACCGCCGTAAGATCGACCGGGTCAGGATCATGACCCTCGGCCTCCTCCCCGGCTACCGCCGCCGGGGGCTCGACGCGATGATGTACCTGCGCATCTTCCAGGCGTGCGCCCGTCGCGGATACGACCGAGGCGAGGCCTCGTGGATCCTGGAGGACAACCTGGACATCCTCCACGCGATCGAGCGGTGCGGCGGGAGGGTCTACAAGAAGTATCGCATCTACGAGAAGGTTCTATAGTGCAGGTCTTGGATCGAGGGGACACGGCGCGGGGGGTGAGCGCCGAGAACCAGGGAATACGGGCCGCGGGGATGGCGACCGGTACCGGCCACGGACTCTTCCCAGACGACGCCGGGGCCGACGGGCGCCGCGGGATGAACCGGCTCTTCGCCATCTACCTGGCCATCTCCGGGGTCGCGCTCTTCTTCCCGCACCGCCAGCCGGGGTGGCTGGGGATCGCGCTGGCGCACCTCTACGTCATCACGCTCGCCCTCGGGTACCGCTTCGGCGGCTCGTTGGTCGCGGTGCTGCGGGCCGGTTTGCCGCGGGTGCAGGGGTTCCTGGCCGACTGGTACCCCCTCCTCCTGATCCCGGTCTTGTACGGCGAGCTCGAGCCGCTCAACCGCGCCGTCTACGGCGGGCGGTACTTCGACGAGCTGATCATGCACTGGGAGGAGCTCCTCTTCGGCGGCCAGCCGAGCTTCACCCTCCCGCGCGCCTTCAACGCGCTACCACTCTCGGAGATGCTGCACGCCGCGTATCTCTCGTATTACTTCATCATCTTCGGGCCACCCATCATCCTCTACCTGATGGGCCGGAAAGAGGCGTTCCGGCAGGTGGTCTTCGGGGTGATGTTCGCCTTCTTCTTGCACTATATTTTCTTCATCTACTTCCCGGTCCAGGGGCCGCGCTACATCTTCCCCGCCCCTGACGGCGTGATCGCGAACGGTTACTTCTACCAGCTGGCGCACCGGATCCTCGAGGCCGGCTCGAGCCAGGGGGCGGCCTTCCCCTCGTCGCACGTCGGGATCGCCTTCGCGCAGGCCGCGCTAGCGGTCCGGGTGCTACCCCGTCTGGCCCCCATCCTCTTCGTCCTGGCCACCTTCCTCGCGCTGGGCGCCATCTACGGCGGGTTCCACTACGCGACCGACGCCGTGGCCGGCCTCGTGCTCGGGCTCCTGGCCGTGGCGCTGGCCACGCCGGTCCGGCGGCTCCTGAGCCGGTGACGACCTTGGCCGTGCGGCGCCGGCGCGCCGCACGGCGCCCCCGGACCTCCCTCTCGACAAATACCTTGCGGTCCGTGCGAGAGAGATTATCTTTGCATCGCGTCCAATTCTAGATGTTGGACGCCGGTTCGCCGTATTGGGACGGATCGTTCGAGATTTGACAAAGAGAGCCGCCTACACGCGGCTCCATATAGATAGGGAGGCGCTGTGAGGGAAGGGAACCACGAACGGCAGAAGATGCCGTTCAGGCGCTGGGTCGACGCGCCGCGTACGAGTCGGCCCGCCCAGAAGGTATCGATGAAGCAGCACCTGGATCCCCTGGCTACCATCGTGCCGATGCAGGTGCGGATCGAAGTGCAGAGTGGACGCGATTCGTCTTCCAACATGATCCGGGCCTACCGGATCCTGAAGCAGATAGAAGAGAGTGGTGGGTTTGGCAAGATCGTGGAGGTGGCCGAGGACGGCTCTACACTGATCGCCGAGGTCGATGCGGCGCAGGTCCAGAGCCTGGCTCGCTTCCCCTTCGTCCGGCGGATCGTCTCCATGAACTAGCCCGCTGCGGTATCACCATTCCGGGCGGAGCGGCGCTACCGCTCCGCCCCTTTTCATCACCTCGATTCAGCCATGACACCCGTTTGGTACCTCGTGCCACGTCCGGCGATCCCCAGGCTAGCGATCCTGCTCTGCCTCATAGCGTTGATCGTCCCCGCGATCGCCGAGCTCTGGTTCGCCGACCTGATCGGGAACCACCAGCCGCTCGTCTGGCTGCTCGCGGTGATCCCCTCCTTCCTCCTGGCCTTCTACCGTGGCTGGGCCGGCGCCGCGACCGCGCTTGCCGCCGGGATGGCCGTCCTCTCGCTCACCCAGGTGGGGGTCCTGCTCACCGTCGGCTATATCGACAACTGGCCCGTGATCCTGATCCTGGTGATCATCTTCTGCGCGACTGCGGTGGCGAACGGCCTCGCGACCGAGCTGCTCCACCAGCAGCGCGCGAGCGCGGAGCTCATGGCGCTGACCGACGACCTGACCGGGCTCCCCAACCGCCGCTTCGTCGAGCGGCTCCTCGACCGTGAGTTCGCCGCCGCGATCCGCGGCCGGCCGCTCACCGTCGCGATCTTCGACATCGACAACTTCAAGGACTACAACGACCGGTTCGGCCACGCCGCCGGCGACCAGGCGCTGACCACCTTCGCCAAGACACTGGGCGAGATGACCCGCAAGATGGACCTCTCCGCCCGCTACGGCGGGGAGGAGTTCCTGACGGTGCTCTCCAGCTGCGACCTCGAGGGTGGGCTCCAGTTCGTGGAACGGGTGCGCAACGCGCTGCGCAAGGTCGATTTCATCGCCGGACCGATCTCCGTCAGCGTCGGCGTGGCGACCTACCGGCCCGGGATGGACTCGCCGAACGACCTCCTCGCCGCGGCCGACCGGGCGCTCTACGCCGCCAAGCAGGCCGGCCGCGACTGCGTGCGGGTCGCCGAACCGGACGAGCTCCCCGAGCCCAGAGAACGGCCGCGGCTGGCCGCCAACTGAGTCGCGCCGCGTCATCTCGGTCACTACGACCCCGTGCACGGAATCTGCAACGACGACGAGCCCGCCACGCGCGGTACGACCACGCCGCCCGGGGCGACCACGACACCCAGCACACGACAGAAGGGACGATGCGCCACTACTACCGGATCTCCACGACCCTGGCCATCACGGCCCTGACGATCCTCCTCGCCTCCTGCGCCCGCGGGGTGGCGGTCCAGAGCGAACCCGGACCGGCCTTCGCCCTCCAGGTCAACAACCCGATGCCTCACCCGATGATCGTCTGGTACGACGACGGTACCGGCTCCCACCTCCTCGGCACCGTCTCCGCCGGGTCCGAAGGACGCTTCGTCATCACTCGCCCCGCCAACCAAGAGATCACGATCACCGCCGTGGACGAGAACCGCACACACACCGTGACCCGTGTGGTCACACTCCAGACGGGTGTGACCGCGGAGGTGACGTTATCCACCTAACACGTTATATTACATATACTTATACTGCCCTACCCCGAAACCGGCGCTCCGTCGTGGGGTATCAGGTAAGTATCAGTGTACGGCTGACCGCAGTCGTGCACGCTCGAGCCCGTCGCTGACGGGCTGCTCTTGGCAACACACCCGAAACCGGAGGGAGGAGACGCGATGAGGCGTTATATCCCCGAGGTCAGGGCGCTGTACGAGCGAGTGCGGCGGCCGGCCATCATGGTAATGGTGGGGCTGGGACTCACGGCCCCTATGGGACTCACTATACTGCGTCCGGACGCGCCTGTCCTGGCGGCCGCGGCGGTCGGCGCCCCGCAACTGGGGGTGCGCGCGGTGGCAGCCGAGGCGAAGCCGGAGCCGGCGACGACGTCGTCTACCGATTCCAAGGGTGGGACGGAGGCGGCGAAGGCCGAGGAGCGGGAGCGGTCGAACCGGGAGGCGGCGACGACGGCGCTGGTGACGCGCTACGCCAAGCAGTTCCGGATCCCGGTCTCGCTGGCGGAGCAGATTCACAGCGCCGCGGTGGCGGAGGGTATCGAGCCGCGGATCGCCTTCGGGCTGGTCCAAACGGAGTCGAGCTTCCGCCGGACGGCGATCTCGAGTGTCGGGGCTGTGGGTTACACGCAGCTCCTCCCCTCGACCGCCCGCTGGATCGCGCCGGGTACCACGCGGAGCGACCTCTTCAACACGAAGATCAATCTCCGTGTGGGGTTCAAGTACCTGAACTACCTGCTGGACAAGTACGACGGTAACGTCCGCCTGGCTTTGACCGCGTACAACCGCGGGCCGGGTACGGTCGATCGTCTGCTACGGCAGGGTCGCAACCCGGAGAACGGCTACGCGACGAAGGTGCTCCGCGCCGGGCGCGGGTGAGTCCGGATGAGCCGTTGATGCGAAGAGCCCCCGCCCGGGTCCCGGGACGGGGGCTCCGTCATCCTACCACCGTTCGGTTCACCACTCGATCGCCGCGGCGGCAGCGCTGACTATCCGGGCGTTGCTGTGCGCCACCCCCGGGACCTCCACCAACTTCCAGTTGAAGGGGTACTGCTTCTCCTCCGCGACCGACTTCACCCTCTCGTAGAAGAAGTGGCCGCGCGCGAACCGGTGCGGCCCCTGGGCCATCGCCGCCCGACCCTTCGGGAGATCGCTGGCGGTGGTCGAGGTATCGGCGGTGCCGAGGAGGATCGTCACCCGCCGCGACGTGGCGGCGCGGATCCGGTCGTCCGCCGAGGTCTGCGCGGCGGTCCCGCCGATCCCGTTCGGCCAGTTCACCTTACCGTCGGGGAGGGTGTACCACCCGGCGTTGGCGGCGACCGCCTGGTCGATCCGGGCCCCGGGCATCATCCAGAGCATCCGGTGCACGAACTGCGCGCCGGCGGAGTGGCCGTAGATGTGGTACGTCGTCCGGTTAGAACCGGTCCGCGCCCGGACCTCGTCGAAGATCTTCTCGACCGTGACGTAGGTCCACTGCGCGCTGTCGACCGGGGCGCGATCGACGCGGATGTTCCCGTAGTGGTAGAGGGCCGAGGAGTAAGCCTCCTTCGAGAACTCCGGGACGATCAGGATGAAGCCGCGCTTCTCCGCCTCCTTGATCCAGGCCTTGCGGTAGTTCGTGGCGTCACGGTTGGTCCCGTGCATCACGAAGAGGATCGGGGAGTCGGCGTTGGCCGACGCGGGGCGGTAGTAATGGACCGGGACGGGCCGCTCCGCCGAACCGTCCGAGCCGTTGAAGATGAAGGTCCCCTCTCCGACCAGGAGCGCCGAGGTGTCCTTGGCGGCGACGACGCTGGCCGCCGCACTACCCCCCTGCCTCCCCTCCGCGGCGGAGGCGAAGGCGACCAGCCCCAGGGCCAACAGACCGACGAGTTTCACTTTCTGCATTGCGGTTCCTTCTACTTGGATCGAGGTAATGCACCGCGAGCACGGATGCCTCGCGGACCGACGCCGCGGCTGCTGCACCCGGCGTCGGGACGACTGCCGTTCTTAGTTATCTGCTCGTGATCAGGGGCCGTCGGGACCGGCGCCCCGTCGTCCGGAGCCGCGACGGGGCGCCGGTCACGGATCCGTCACGGGGTGCGGCTGCCCCCGTTCTGGACCAGCTCGAGCAGGAGCTGACCGATCTGGTAGTTCTCCTTGACCCCTCCGAACCGTTCGGCGCCCGGCCCTTTGGCGAAGAGGGGGATCATGCTCCCGGTATGATTCTTCGTGGTGTACTTGGCGACCAGCTCACCGTTCGAGGCACGCTGGATCGCCAGCCCGCCGGTCTCGTGGTCGGCGGTCAGGACGATCAGGGTCTCGGGGTGGCGGGCCTGGAACTCGAGGGCGACGCGGATGGCGGCGTCGTAGTCGCGCATCTCGGCGACGACCGCGTCGAGCGGTTCGTTGGAGTGCCCGCGCCAGTCCGGCTGTGACGCTTCGACCAGGAGGAAGAAGCCGTTCGGGTTACGCTGCACCACCTGGAGCGCGGCGCGGGTCATCTCGGCCAGGGTGGGGCTCCTCCCCTCGGTCGCGGTGGGCATCCCCTTCTCGGCGAAGAGGCCGAGGAGCGCCGGGACGGTGTCGAGGTTCAGGGCGCGGAGCGAGGCGGCGTCGTCCACGTAGGTGTAGTGCCGGCGCAGCTCCGGGAGGAGGTTGCTCGCGCCGTCGGCGGTCCCATCGAAGTAGGTGCGGCCCCCGCCGAGGAGCACGTCGATCCCCTGCCGGGCCATCTGCCGCGCGATCTCGGGCTCCATCCGGCGGCTGACCACGTGCGCCGCGAAGGAGCCGGGGGTGGCGTGCGTGATCGTGGAGGTGGCCACCAGCCCGGTCGCCATCCCCCGCGCCTCCGCGATTTCGACGACGGTGCGGCGCGGGAGCGAGTCGGGCCCCACCCCGATCGCGCCGTTGAAGGTGCGCACCCCGGTGGAGTAGACGGTGGCCCCGGCGGCGCTGTCGGTCACCTTGTGCGAGCTGCTGCGCGTGTCGACGAGGGCGACGACGGGGAACTCGCGGATCGCCGGGGACTCCACCGCGAACTTCAGCGCCGACCAGTACGCCGTACCGACGCCGTCGCCGAGGAAGAAGATGATCCGGGTCGGCGCGGCGCCCGAGGAACTCTTGTCCCCGACCGCCTGCGACTCCAGGCGCTGCCCTGCCCCCGCGCAGGCGGTCACCAAGACCGCGGCGAGTATCCAGCCCGAGCGTGTCTTCATTGCACGTCACCCTCCGATGGGAAGATCAGGATCACGTCGTGAGAAGTATCTCGGTTCGCCGCGGGATGCGCCCGCGCCAGCTAGCGGCGCACCCCCGGCCGGCGGTTCAATAGCTGAACTTGTTCGCTGCCGCTTTCGCCATCCCCGAGTTGCTGTGAGCGACGCCGGGGACCTCGGCGAGCTCCCACTTGAACGGCAGCCCGCGCGACTGTGCTATAGACTTGGCCTTGTCGTAGAAGAAGTGGCCGCGCTCGAAGCGGTGCTTCCCTTGCGCCATGGCCTCCGCGCGGGTGGGGAGGTCCGGATCGGTCGTCGAGGTGTCGGCCGTCCCCAACATCACGATCAGCTTCCGGTCGAAGATCTTGCCGAGCCGGGTACCGAGGGTCATGGTGGATGGGACTCCCAGGAGCCCAGCCGGCCAGACATCATCGTTGTCGGGGATGACGTACCACCCCGCGTTGGCGGCGATTGCCTCTTCGTAGCGCGCCCCGGGCATCATGATCACCATCCGGTGCACGAACTGCCCCCCGGCCGAGTGCCCGTAGATGTAATATTTCTCTCGCTCTAGCCCCGAGCGTTTCTTGATCTCGTCGAAGATCGCCTCGACCGTGACGTAGGTCCAGAAGGTACTGTCTACAGCCGAGCCACCCGAGGTCAGCACGTTCCCGTAATGATAGCGGGAGCTCGAGTAGAGCGCGCTCGTGAACTCCGGGACGACCAGGAGGAACTTCTTCGAGTTGGCGTACGGGATCCAGGCGTTGAGATACGAGGTGGCGTTCCGCCCGTTCCCGTGCATCACGATGACGATCGGCGAGTTCTTGGTGAGCCCCGTTGGGACGTGGTAGTGCACCGTCACCGGCCGGCTCTGCGAGCCCGGGGTTCCGGAGAAGGTGAAGGAGGAGGTCCCGGCCTCCAGCGACGGCTGGTTCTCGTCTCCGTCGTCTTCGTTGCCCGTGATCGAGTTGCTGGCGTTGCAAGCGGCAAATAGGAGGGCAGCCGCGAGCGAGAGCTTCGCGAGGTGCGATATCGTCATGACTCGAATTCTCTTCGCTTATTTCCCGGCGTTGGCTATTACGAAGCCCGGGTCCCGCGTGTGTTCGGGGACCCGGGCGCGCTCGGATTCAGCGAGCGGTCCGTAGCGCACCGTCCCGTACGACCCCGACCGCCACGTCCTTTTCCACCACATCCCCGTTGTGGTCGAAGCGGATCGTCCCGGAGACCCCTTCGAAGGGGGGGCGCTCGTTACCGATGCTCGCGACGTAGGCGCGCAGGGCGCGGCGGTCCTGGCCGACCTCTTCGAGGGCCTGGGCGATCAGGAGCACGGCGTCGTAGGCCATGGCGCCGCGGTGGTCGGGGAGCTCGTCGTAGCGCTGGCGGTACCGTTCCACGAACGCCCGGGCGGCCGGGGTGTCGCGGTCGGGGAGGAAGGCCGACGTGATGTAGACACCGTTGGCGATCTCGCCCTCGTCCTTGAGGTTGGTGATCCCGTCGGCGCCGAGGAAGGCGCCCTTGAAGCCGAGGCGGCGGGCGGCGCGCAGGATCTTGAGCGCCTCCGGCGCCTGGCCCGCGACGACGATGGCGTCGGCGCCGTAGCGTATCGCGCGCTCGAGGTAGGGGTCGAGCGCCTTGTCCTCCTCCATGAGCGCGGGGATGAAGGGGTCGCGTCCGACGATCGTGCCGCCGGCGCCCTCGAACGCGTTGACGTAGCTCTCGAGGAGGTTGCGGCCGTACTCGTCGTTGGCGTAGAGGACGGCGGCGCGCTCGAGCCCGAGCTTTGTGCGCGTCCAGTTGGCCAGCGCCGGACCGTGCTGGAGGTCGGTCGGGCAGACGCGGAAGGTCCACTCCCCGGCCTCGCTCAGCTCGGGGCTGCTCGAGGCGGGCGAGATCTGGAGGATCCCGCGGGCCGGGTCGTTGTAGATGCGGGCGGCCTCGATCGACATCGCCGAGCCGACGTGGCCGACCACGGCGACGACCCGGGGGTCGTCCCTCAACTCGGCCGCGACCTGGATCGCCTTCTCGCGGTTGGCCTCGTCGTCCTTGATCTCGAGACGGAGACGACGCCCCTTGATCCCACCCTTGTCGTTGATCTCCTCGATGGCCAGCTCCGCGCCGAACTTGAAAGAGCGGCCGTTGGCCTGGCTGATCGGCCCAGCGAGCCCGATCACGATCTCATCGCCCTGCCCGGTGCCGCACGCGCTCAGACCGATGAGGAGCGAGCCGGCCAGGATTCTACGAATGCTCATGGTTGTACCTCTGCAGCGGGCGCGGTTTTACGCCCGATATGACGTTCGAAGAGTTCCAGGATACGACGATACTTGTCGGCCCAGGAGCTGGGCTCGACGAAGCCGTGGTCTTCCACCGGGTACACGGCCAGTTCCCAGTCGGTCTTGCCGAGCTCGATCAGGCGCTGGACTAGGCGGACCACGTCGGAGAAGTGGACGTTGACATCGACCATCCCGTGCGCGATCAGGAGTGGGGCGCGCAGCCCCTCGGCGTGGTAGATAGGCGACGAGCGGCGGTAGGCCTCCTCGTCGTCTTGGGGGAAGTTCAGGATCCGGCCGGTGTAGCCGTGGTTGTAGTGCGCCCAGTCGGTGACCGCGCGAAGCGCCGCGCCGGCGCCGAAGCTCTCCGCCTGGGTGAAGAGGGCCATCAGGGTGATGAACCCGCCGTAGGAGCCGCCGTAGATCCCGACGCGCCCCGGCTCGACCCCTTCGTTCTCGACGAGATACTTCGCCCCGTCGACCTGGTCGGTCAGGTCCTTTCCGCCCATGTGGCGGTAGATGGCGGTGCGCCAGTCGCGGCCGTAGCCGGCGGAGCCGCGGTAGTCGATGTCGAGCACCACGTACCCTCGGCTGGCGAGGAGGTGGTGGAACATGTACTCGCGGTAGTAGCTCGACCACCAGTTGTGGACGTTCTGCAGGTAGCCGGCGCCGTGGACGAAGATGACGGCCGCGCCGTTGGGCCGGGCGCCGAGGTCGCGGGGGCGGTAGATCCGGGCGGGGACCTTCACCCCATCGCGGGCGGTGATGTAGACGATCTCGGGGGCGATCCACCCGAAGCTGCGCCACTCCGCGGTCGGGGAGGTGGTGACCTGCCGCATGGCCGCCCCGGGCTTGTTCTCCATCAGGAAGAGCTCGGGGGGGCGGTTGGCGTAGGAGTGGACGACGGCGAGGCGCTTCCCATCGGGGGAGGGGGTGACGTCGTGGCTCCCCGTGAGGGAGGTGATACGGGTGCGCCGGGAGCCGTCGAGCCCCATCCGGTAGAAGTGTTGTTCGAAGGGGGACCCTTCGTTGGTGGTCAGGAAGAACCCGTCCTTCCCAGGGGTGAGCGCGACGCCGTAGACCTCCCAGGCGCCGCTGGTCAGCTGCCGGAGGTTCTTCCCGTCGGTGTCGACGGTGTAGAGGTGGTTGTAACCGTCGCGCTCGCTGGTGAAGTAGATCCCGCTCCCGTCGGGGAGCCACCCGGTGCAGGGGTCGAGGCAGGGGCCGCCGATCCAGGCGTCGTCGTGGTCGTGCGCGACGGTGGTGAGCTCGCCGGTCGCGGCGTCGAGGATGTGGATCCAGCGGTCTTTGAAGTCGTAGCTCACCGCCGTGACGATCCCCTTGGTCCCGTCGCGGTTCCAGCCGCGGAAGTTGGCGAAGGCGATCTTGCCCGCGTACTTCTCGCGCGGGTCGGCGGCGGCCGAGTCCGCGGCGCCGGCCTTGGTGTTCCGCGCGCGCCCCTCGCGGGGCGTGGGGTCGAGCCATTCGACCTTCCCGGACGCGAGGGTGACGAGGGCGAGGCGGGTCTCGGCCTGGGCGTCGCCTACCTTGGTGCGGACGTTCAGGGGCTCGGTGTACCCGGAGCTGGTGACCCAATCGGGGACCATGGTCTGGCGCGCGTCGTCGGCGGGCTTGCCGACGCGCAGGATGGCGACGCGGCCGCCGCGGTCGACGGTGAGCCCCATGACGCGCTCACCCTTCCGGATGTAGATCGGCTGGAGCCCCGCGGCTTCGCGGGCCTTGCGGCGGGTCTCCTCCTCGTCGCGCCGTTCCTTCTCGCGGCGGATGTGCTCGAAGAGCTCGAGCTGTTGGTCTTCCAGGAACTTGCGCTGCCCCTGCGCCGCGCGCTCGCGGGGCGGCTCGCCGCTACGGATGTCGGTGAGCTGGCGGATCGTGCCGTCGGCGAGCGAGAGCGCGAAGAGGTCGTTCTCGCGCAGGAAGTAGATCGTCTGGCCGTCGTGGCCGAAGACCGGGCTGGATTCGGCCGCGCGGGTGTCGGTCAGGCGCCGGGTACGGAGCGTACGCCGGTCGACGAGGTATAGGTCGCCCTGGTAGGCGGTCACGCGCAGGCGCTCGTCGGGCGAGTTGTCGCCCTCGGCGAGGAGTACCCCGACGGAGTCGGCGGCCTCGGGGGTGAGCCGTTCCGGCGTGCCACCCGACGCGGCGACGCGGTAGAGCGCGGGGCGCTCGTGCCAGGGGGTACCGCCCTGCTTCCAGCGGAAGTAGACCCAACGGGAGTCGTCGGTCCAGCGTATCCCGGCTGGCGGCTCGCCGACGTGCTCGGGGCCGCGCATGATGTTCTTGACGGTCAGCTCGAACTTCGTCGACGGCTGCTGCGCCGCTACGGCCTCTGGGACGGCCGCCGCGAGGATGGCTATGACAGTCAGGGAACGAAGAACCGTCATTTGGTTGCTCCTGTAGGGATTCTGGGGATTCTGGCAAGGTACCGGGCCGGCGGCCAATTTTCAAGGTGGGGCGTGCGTGGCGGCCCGGTCTGGCGGGGGGAGGGTCCGGATAGCTATATAGTAGTCGTGTATCGAGCTTCGGGGCGTGGCGAATCTCAGCGGCGCGCCGGTGTATCGGTCGGGAGAGAATGAGGAGGAGCCATGACGAGCACGGTTTCGGTACCGGAATCACAGGCGGGGGAAAAGACGTCGATCTGGGAGGACATGGTCGACATCTTCTTCGCCCCGTCATCGGTCTTCGCGCGGCGGCACGACGGCCGGTACGCCATCCCCGCCCTGGTGTTGACGGCGATCTTCATCGTGTTGGCGTACGCCGGGCGGAGCCTGCTGGAGCCGATCTACGAGGCCGAGTTCCAGCGCGGGCTGGTGCAGGCGCAGGCGCAGAACCCGGATATCGGTCCCGAGCAGATCGCGATGGCGCGGAAGTTCGCCGATATCGGGGTGTTCATGGGGGCGGCGGTCTTCATCCCGATAGTCGCGCTCTATGTCGGCGCGCTCATCCGTCTCTTCGGCGCGCTCTTCGGTGCCGCGCTCACCTTCAAGCTCTCGGTGCTGGTCGCGGTGTATGCGCAGTTCCCGCGGGCGCTGCAGCAGCTCCTCGGGGTCTTGCAGGGCTTGGTGCTGCCCGCCGAATCTCTGACCTCGCGCTACTCGGTCACCTTTGGGCCCGCCCGGTTCCTCGATATCGACGCGACCTCCCCCCTGGTGCTGGCGCTCGCCGATAGGTTCGACATCTTCACCGTCTGGGCGACGGTGTTGATCGCGATCGGGTTCCAGACGCTGGGCAAGGTGCCGCGCGGCCAGGCCTACCTGGCGGCGGCGCTGGTCTGGTTCTGCGGGGCGATCCCGCAGCTCTTCGGGGCGCTGATGGCGGGGTGAGCCGGGCTCAGTCCCCGAACGAGATCCCGAGGTCGCGCGCGGTCTGGATGGTGTCGGAGTCGACCGGCACCCTCTTGATCCCGCGCACGGCCTCGGCGAGCGGGACGGCGCGGATCCCGGGGGGCTCGAGGGCGACCATGGTCCCGAACTGGTGCTGCGCGACGCAGCGGACGGCGGCGGCGCCGAAACGGAGCGCGATCAGCCGGTCGTACGCGGTGGGCGAGCCGCCGCGCTGGAGGTGCCCGAGGACGAGGGAGCGGGTCTCGATGCCGGTCCGCTCGGTGATCTGGCGGGCAAGGTGTTCGGCGATCCCGCCGAGCCGCTCGGCGCGGCCGGGCGCGGCCGCCTCGCGGACGACCGGCCCACCGCTCTCCTTCTCCACCGCGCCCTCGGCCGCGACCACGATCGCGAAGCGCTGACCCGACTGGTAACGGTCGCGGATCTTGGCGCAGACCTTCTCGATATCGTAGGCGATCTCGGGGATCAGGATCACGTCCGCGGTCCCGCTGACCCCGGAGTGGAGCGCGATCCACCCGGTGTTCCGCCCCATCACCTCCACTACCATGACCCGTTCGTGGCTCTCGGCGGTCGAGTGCAGCTTGTCGATCGCGTCGGTCGCGGTCTGGACGGCGGTATGGAAGCCGAAGGTGACTTGGGTCGCGGCAAGGTCGTTGTCGATCGTCTTGGGGACGCCGACGACGGGGAGCCCCTGTTCGGCGAGGCGGTTGGCGATGTGGAGCGAGCCATCGCCGCCGATCGCGATCAGCGCGTCGAGCTGGTGTTCGCGGAAGGCGTCCAGGATCTCGCCCGAGCGGTCGCGCAGCGTGACGGTGCCGTCGGGCTGGGTCTCGGGCCATTCGAAGGGGTTGCCGCGGTTGGTGGTGCCGAGGATCGTCCCACCGAGGTGGGTGATCCCGCGTACGGCCTCGCGGTCGAGTCTGACGAGCGGTTCCCCCTCGAGCAGACTGTCGTAGCCCTTGCGGATCCCGTAGACCTCCCACCCCTGGTTGATAGCGGAAAGGACTGCGGCACGGATGACGGCGTTCAGCCCGGGGGCGTCGCCGCCCCCCGTATTGATCGCTATACGGCGGATCGTACGCGGCATCAGGGTTCTCACTCTCATGGACTGGGATCTCCCGGCCCGTTCTGGTCCTACTCTCCCGCCCGGTACCGGCGCGGCGCGGCAACCCCGCATCGCCATGACGGGGCTGCAGGCAAGGTGGTACCGTAGCCAGGCGCGGCGGTGGTGTCAACCGGGGTGGGTGGCAATAGCGAGGGGCTCGGGGGTACATTCGGGGATGGGCGGGGCTCGCCCGCTCATGCTTTCTGCTACGATGGGAGGAGTCATGGTCGATGCCAAGGCGGTGCGCAAGGCGCTGCGGCGGGTCAAGGATCCGGAGCTGAATCTGGACCTGGTGGTGCTGGGTCTGATCTACGATATCGAGATCGATGGGTCCCACGTCCACGTGAAGATGTCCCTCACCTCACCGGGTTGCCCGGTCGCGGGACAGATCGTGGAACAGGCGCGGGAGGCGGTGGCAGGGGTCGAGGGGGTGGAGAGCGCGGAGGTGGAGCTGACGTTCGACCCGCTCTGGACGCCGGAGAGGATAGATCCAATAATCAGAGCATCTCTGGGATTGTGAGTAGGGGTCAGGGGTCAGGATCCAGGGGTCAGCGAATTCGATTGGGATTCGGGGGTCGGGGGGGCGCTCCCTGGCCCCTGACCCCCGACCCCTGACCCCCGGTTGTGTGGGGTGGTGGGGCGGCCCCCACCCCTTGGCCCATTGGTTGCTGCGGCCACGGATCGTACTGGTCGATATCGGAGGGGCGATGCGTAGTGAGGTGAACGACATACAGATCCACTGGCGGGAGAGCGGCCGGGGGGAAGCGGTGCTCTTCATCCATGGTTTCCCCTTCCATGGTGGCCAGTGGGACGATCAGATCGATCGGCTCCCCATGCGCTGGCGCCTCCTCGCCCCCGATCTGCGGGGGTTCGGCAGGACCGATCTGGGGCCGGGCTCTGGCCCGCTCGAGATGGATCTCTTCGCCGACGACCTGGCCGGGTTCCTCGATGCGCTCGGGATCGAGCGGGCGGTGGTCTGCGGGCTCTCGATGGGCGGCTATATCGCCTTCGCGCTCTGGCGTTGGCACCGCGAGCGGGTGCGGGCGCTGGTCCTCTGCAACACCCGCGCTGGCGCGGACACCGAGGAGGGGCGCGCGGCGCGCCGGGCGCAGGCGGGCCGGGTGGAGCAGGAGGGGGTGGCGTCGCTCGCGAACGAGATGCTGCCGAAGCTACTGTCGGAGCGGACGCGGGCGGAGCGCCCCGACGTCGTCGAGAAGGTCCGCTCGATGATCGAGGCGACGCCGGCGCAGACGATCGTCCACGCGCTCGACGGGCTGGCCGACCGCCTCGACTCGACCGAGCTGCTCCCCACGATCGACGTGCCGACCCTGGTGATCGGCGGGTCGGAGGACCGGATCACCCCACCCTCCGAGCTCGAGTTCCTGGCCAACGCGATCCCCGACGCACGGCTCAAGATGATCGAGGGGGCCGGCCACCTGACCAACCTCGAGGCCCCCGCCGAGTTCAACCTAGCGCTGGTGCACTTCCTGGAAGCGCTCGGCGGGCACTAGTCCTCGTCGACCCCAAGGAGCTCGAGCTGTTCCCGCGCGGTCGGTTCCGGCTCCTCGTCGTCGTCTACTTCGGCCGTATCGTTCCCCGCACTCCGCTGGGTGGCGACCCGCGCCACCTCGACGACCTGGTCCCCACGCATCGGAACGACGACCTGGCGCCCCTGGGTCGCGCGGCCCTGGACCGGGATCTCGCCGGCGGCGACGCGCGTCGCGCGGCCGGAGCCGGTGATCAGCATCAACTCGTCGTCGTCTACCAGCTCCTTGGCGGCTACCAGCGCGCCGGTCTTCTCGGTGACCTGGAGTGTGCTGGCGCCGATCCCGCCGCGTTTCTGGACGGGGTACTCGGCGATCGGGGTGCGCTTGGCGTACCCCTGCTCGGTGACGGTGCAGAGGGTCGCGTCACGCCGGACGACGACCATCCCGACGACGCCGTCGCCCTCCCGGAGCTGGATCCCGCGCACCCCCTGCGCGGCGCGGCCCATGGTCGGGACGTCGGTCTCGGGGAAGCGGATCGCGAGCCCGCGGCGGGTGACGAGGACGACGTCGTCTACACCGCTCGAGATCTGGACGTCGAGGAGGTGGTCGCCCTCGGCCAGGTTGATCGCGTTGATCCCGGTGGCGCGGGTGTTCGCGAACTGGTCGAGGGTGGTGCGTTTGACGGTCCCGCGCTCGGTCAGGAAGACGAGAGTCCGCTCGGGCGAGAACTCGGAGACCGCGGCGAGCGCAGCGATCGGCTCGCCCTTGCCGATCCCGATGAGCTGGGCGAGGGCGCGGCCGCGGCTGGTCCGGCCGGCCTCGGGGATCTGGTGCACCGGGAGGGCGTACGCCTGGCCGGCGGCGGTGAAGAAGAGGAGCGTGTCGAGGGTGTTGGCGATGAAGACGTGCTCCAGGAAGTCGTCGCCTATGTCACGGCCGACGAGGGAGCGGCCGGCGTTGGCGCGGCGGCGGTAGAGCGACATCGGGATCCGGTTGATGTAACCCTCGTGGCTGAGGGTGATGACCGCCTCCTCCTGCGCGACCAGGTCCTCGACGGTGAAGTCGGACTCGCCGTCCGGGAGGATGGTGGTCCGGCGCTCGTCGCCGTACTTCTCGACGAGTTCGTCGAGCTCGGCGAGGAGGAGCTCGAGCTGGCGCTTCTCGCTGGCGAGGAGCTTCTCGAGGGAGGCGATCTCCTTCTCGAGCGCCTTCAGCTTGGCCTTGAGCTCGCGGGTCTCGAGCGCGGTCAGTTTGGCGAGCTGCATGCGCAGGATCGCGTCGGCCTGTTCGGCGGAGAGGTCGTACTCCTTGCGGAGCCGGGTGGCGGCCTCCTCGCGGTCCCGCGACTTACGGATCAGCTCGATGACCGCGTCGATATGGTCGAGGGCGATCAGGAGCCCGCGGGTGATGTGGGCCTCGGCGCGGGCACGCTCGAGGTCGAAGTTGGCGCGACGGCGGATCACGTCGAGCCGATGGTCGCGGTAGCGCTCGAGGAACTCCTTGAGCGTCAGCTCGCGGGGGACGCCGCCGTCGAGGGCGAGCATGATAGCGCCGAAGGTCGCCTGCAGGTAGGTCTGCTTGTATAGGAGGTTGAGGACCGGCCCCGGCTGGGCGCCGCGCTTCAGCTCGATGACGATCCGCATCCCGTCACGGTCCGACTCGTCGCGCAGGTCGGCGATGTCCTCGGTCTTGCGGGTGCGGACGAGCTCGGCGATCTGCTCGATCACCCGCGACTTCGCGATCCCGTAGGGGATCTCCGTGACGACGAGCTGCTCCTTCCCGCCGCGCAGCGTCTCCTTCTGGACCCGCGCCCGCATCACGATCCGGCCGCGCCCGGTGCGGTACGCGCTCTTGATCCCGTCCACGCCGAGGATGAAGGCGCCGGTCGGGAAGTCGGGGCCGGGGAGGTGTTCGATCAGGTCGTCGACGGTGCAGTCGGGGTGCTCGACGAGGTGTCGGACCGCGGCCGCGACCTCGCGCAGGTTGTGCGGGGGGATGTTCGTCGCCATCCCGACCGCGATACCGGAGCTACCGTTGACCAGGAGGTTGGGGAGCTTCGCCGGGAGGACCTGCGGCTCCTTCCGCTGCGAATCGAAGGTGTCGATGTAATCGATCGTCTCCTTCTCGATGTCGGCGAGGAGCTCGAGGGCGATCGGCGCGAGCCGGGCTTCGGTGTAGCGGTAGGCGGCGGGGTTGTCGCCGTCGATCGAACCGAAGTTGCCCTGCCCGTCGACCAGCGGGTAGCGGAGCGAGAAGTCCTGGACCATCCGCACCATCGCGTCGTAGACGGCGCTGTCGCCGTGCGGATGATACTTCCCGAGCACCTCGCCGACGACCGACGCGCTCTTCTTGTACGGACGACCGGGGGTCAGACCGAGGTCGTGCATCGCGTAGAGGATGCGGCGGTGTACGGGTTTGAGACCGTCGCGTACATCCGGCAACGCGCGCTGCACGATGACACTCATCGAGTAGTCCAGGAAGGACTCCCGCATCTCGTCTTCGATCAGGCGGGGCAGTACCCGCTCCCGTCGTTGTGGCATCACCATCGTCGGCTGCTCTTTCCCTTCTCGCTGCTTTTCAGGCTGGACGTGGTAGTCCATGGGAATTACCCTTTCGCCCCCACAAGGTTCGGCTTTTCTTCGGCCCTGTCAAGGGTGCCGGCGCGGGTCAGTAGTCCCAGTCTTCGAGGATCTCCTCGAACTCGGCGGCCATCCCCGGGTGTCCGTGGCGGTAGGCCTGTTCTATCCCTTTGCGGTAGGCATCGCGTGCCTCGCCGTCGCGGCCGAGCTGGCGAAACGCGTTCCCGAGGCGACCCCAGGCGTTCCCTTCATCGTCGGCGAGCTCGAGGTAGCGCTGTAACTGTTCGACGACGTTCTCCCAGTCCTGCAGCTTCTCGTACTCGAGGGCGAGGCCGAAGCGGAGGCGCGGGTCCGCCGGGTTCCGCTCGATCAGCTTGAGCAGGTTCTCTATCCGTGGGTTGTTCATATCCGTATCAGCTAGTCGTTGGTTTGACTCTGGTCGAAGGAAGTGTAGGGAGGTTCGGGGATCGACGCCATAGTAGGGGAGGGATCGGGGGTCGGGGGTTCTCTCGGGATTCGGGGTTTGGGATTCGGGATTTGGGGGGAGGGGATACGGGATCGGGGACGGAGTCGCTTGAGCATTCGGCGGAACCGGGTTTGGGAATATGGGACATGGAGACGCGAAGAGGTGAAGGAGTCAGGGATTAGGGTGGACAGGATCCGCGCTGGTCCAGCGATTCGGGGACTCAGGGTTTCCAGAGTGACTCAGAGGACGCCCGCGCCCACCTCCCCGAATCCCAAGCCCCCCTGACCCCAAATCCCTGCCCCCCCGGCCCCTAATTGGCACCCTCGCGAGTACGCTGGTGTAGGAAGCACCGGGCCGATTCGGCCGGTCGCCGAGTCGCCTCCATCATGCTACCTGATCCGATCTCGTTCTTACTGATCAAATGCATCGTCCCTCCCGATTTACCGTTCTCGTGATCGACGATGAGCCGGCGGTCCGTGAAGTGTTGAGGATGCGGATCGAGGGCTGGGGTTACGGGGTCCTCACCGCCGGGGACGCAACCGAGGCAGAGCGGGTGCTGGCGGAGGGTGCTCCGGACGTCATCATCACGGATGTGGTGCTGCCGGGGTGTTCGGGAGTGGAGTTCCTGGCGCGGCTGCAAGAGTCCGGCGGTAAGAGGCCTCCAGTGATCGTGATCACGGCTCACGGCAACATCGAGGTCGCGGTCGAAGCTATGAAGCTTGGTGCCCGGGACTTCCTGACGAAGCCGTTGGACTATGGCAAACTCCGAGCGCTTCTCGCCGTCGAGGAGGCGGAGCTATCGCACCGATCCGAGCTGCGCGAGTTGGAGCTCCGTCTCGCGCGTGGGACCGGGCCCGGCCGTCTGATCGGCGAGAGCCGTGCGATGCGCGAGGTCTTCCAGGTGATCGAGATGCTCGCCTCGAGTGGTGCATCGGCTATCCTGACGGGTGAGAGCGGGACGGGGAAGGAGGTCGTCGCCCGGGTGATCCACGAACTGAGTGATCGGCGGGCCGGCCCCTTCATCGCCATCAACGCCGCGGCGATCCCCGAGGGGTTGATCGAGAGCGAGCTCTTCGGGCACGAGAAGGGCGCCTTCACCGGTGCGGTCCAGTCGCGGCCCGGGTGTTTCGAGCAGGCCGATGGCGGGACCCTCTTCCTGGACGAGATCGGCGATATGCCGCTGAGTCTGCAACCCAAGCTCCTGCGGATCCTGGAGGAGGGCCGGACGCGTCGGCTGGGCGGGAGTCGCGACATTGGCTTCGATGTGCGGGTCCTGGCGGCGACGAATCGCAACCCGGCGGACGCGGTCCGGAACGGGTTGCTCCGCGAAGATCTCTACTATCGTCTGAACGTCTTCGAGATCGAGCTCCCACCGCTCCGTGAACGCCCCGGCGACATCCCTCTCCTCGCGCACCACTTCGTGCAGCAGTTCAGGGAGAAGCACCGGATGCCGGTGGAGGGGTTGCGGAGCCAGACGGTAGCCCTCCTCGAGGCGTACCCCTGGCCGGGGAATGTGCGGGAGCTGCGCAACGTGATCGAGCGCGCCGTCATCGTGGCCCGTTCCGGTTGGATAGAACCCGCGCACCTCCCGCCATACCTGCGAGGGAACCCCGAAGGCGGTGAACCGACGATCACGCTCCCCGTCGGGATCTCCGCCGCGGAAGCCGAGAAGCAGCTCATCTTGAAGACGTTGGAGTACGTGGGCAACAACAAAGCCGAGGCCGCCCGGCGCCTCGGGCTGGACGTGAAGACGATCAGGAACAAACTCCGCGCCTACGGTTTGACGGAGCCGTAACGATGAAGGTCGCGACCAAGCTCGCCGGCGCTTTCGGCATCTTCATCGTCATCATCGCAGGGCTGCTGGTGTTCCATATCCAGACCCTACGCCAGGCGGTCGACACCAACTACGAGCTCTCCGACCTCTCCTCCCGTGTCTACCTCGCCTCGACCCGGCTCCCGTTCCGGATCGCCGCGATCGAGGAGAATGCGAGCAAGTATCATGTGACGCGTGACCCAGGGTACCTGGAGAAGTTCAACGAGGCTTGCAACTCCTTCGAAGCCGGCCTGCAGCAGCTCGACTCGGCACCACTGAGCGACGCCGAACGTAGCGAGCTCGCGCGGCTCCGGGCGTCATGGTCGGAGTTCCGGGAGAGCGCCGCGAGCTTCACTACCGGCGCGGCGAACCTCCCTCGCGAAGCGGCCGACGAACTCCTCGCCAGGATGCGCGAGCAGCTGGACGAGTTGCACGTGCAGGCCAGACTCCTCGGCGAGTCTTCGGGCGACGCGATGGTGAGCCGTATGGAACGATCGGCTCGCGCGGCCCGCCGCGCAGAGCGGATCGCCTGGGTAGTCCTCGCCGGCGCGCTCCTCTTCGGGATCGGTATCTCCGGTCTCATCATCCGGTCTATCTCCGACGCGTTGCGGCGGCTGCAGGCCGGGACGCGGGAGGTGTCGGCCGGCAACTTCGACTACCGGATAGCACCGCGCCACGACGACGAGTTCGCTCAGCTCGCCCGCGATTTCAACAGCATGAACGAGCGCCTCGGCGAGTTGGACCGGATGAAGAAGGATTTCCTCTCCAAGGTCTCGCACGATCTCAAGACCCCCCTCGCCTCGATGCTGGAGACGACGCGAGCCCTCCTGGAGGAGGTGCCGGGACCGTTGACGGAACAACAGGAGCGGCTACTGCGGCTCAACCACCAGAGCGGCGAACGGCTCGCGGCGATGATAGCCAAGACCCTCGAGCTCTCCGCGCTCGAGGCCGGCACCATCCCATTCGAGCCGCGACCGACCGATCTCGTCGACCTCGTCCGCCGTGCCATCGAGGAGGTACTCCCGGCAGGCGACGAGGAGCGAGTCGAGTTCCAGCTCAGCGTGCCCGAGGCCCCCCTGAGCGTGGTTTGCGACGGGATGCACATCAGCCGTGTCCTCGTCAACCTGCTGGAGAACGCGGTCAAGTTCTCCGCGCGCCCCGGTATGGTGCGGGTCGAGGTGGCCGGATACCACACTCGCCCCTCCGAGATCTCTGCCAAGTACTGGGACCGCGTGGCCGGGCGCTCTTCCAGCGGCGCGGTCATGGTCTCGGTCGGTGACAACGGTGCCGGGATCCCGGAGGAGGAAAGGGAGCAGATCTTCGAGCGGTTCTTCCAATCCGAGAGCGGGAAGCGGGTCCCCCGGCGCGGGGTGGGGTTGGGACTCACCATCTGTCGTGAGATAGTGGCCACGCATCGGGGCGCGATCTGGGTTGACGGAGCGCCGGGCGGCGGCAGTATCTTCCGGCTGCTGCTCCCCTGGAGCGGGGAGCCCGATCCGGGCAGATCGGCGCCGATGCCGCAGCCACACTCGTCGTACCAGGAGTCGATGACATGACCAGACGACTTCTCCTCACGGGGCTCCTCTCCTCCACGATCACGGTCGCGGGCTGCGCCACCAGCCAGTTCGATCGTCACTTCGAGGAGGGCCGCTACGAGGAGGTGGGTCGCCTCTTCCAGAGCGATTCGTCCCTGCAACGGGACGAGCGCTCGCTCTACCGCGCGGGGCTGGCCCACGCGCTCCCCTCGAGCCCTATCTACCAGCCGAACGCGGCCGATGAGATCTTCGAGCGCCTGCTGACACTCCACCCCAGGTCGTCGTATCGCCCACGGGTCGAGACGCTGCGCCAGCTACTGAACGAGGTGATCAGACTCGAGAGCACGGCTGCGGCCCGCGAAGCCGAGCTGGAGCGCCTCGCCCGGCAGACGGATGAGGCCAAGGAACGGATCGCCTGGCTCGAGTCGCTCCTGGAACGACAGGAGGCCCAGACCAACAGCTATCGTGAGCTCGCCGAACGCCTGGAGTCCCGGCTCCGGGAGACCAGGAAGGAGCTCGAGGCGCTCCAGGATGAGCTACAACGCCTCAAAGAGATAGACCTCAAGGAACGACGCCGGACCGGGCAGGGGACGTCGCCCGATCGAGACGCCGGGTAGCGTTGCGCCCCCGGGAATTCGGGGCGCAGGAGCGCCACATCGCATTGGCGATAGTCGAAGACCAGCGCTGATTCGGGGGTAGGATAGATAGGGGACTGCGCTCCACGCGCCCCGGAGTGCGTGGCGGCCCGGCACTGCGGCCAGGCTCACCACGGCGGATCGAACGACGTCGTCGCCGAATCAGCCAACGTTCCGGCTAGTGGCACTCACTCCTCGATCCACCACCACGATCGATTCGGCGACGGCATCTCGATAGTACGTCAGCGCGCGCCGTTCTCGGTCTCCGCGCTCTGGACGGTCACCTTCGCAGCGCACTTCCCGTTCTCGCCCTGGAACGAGAGCTTCCACTCCCCGGCAACCGCCTTGCTCACATCCAAGCGTACCTGCACCGCAGGCTCGGTCGGGGCGCTCCCCTCCACCTCCTGTACCTCGAGCACCTTCGCACCGCTCTCCTCCTCGATCAGCGCCGCGATGACCTTGCCGATCGAACCGGAATAAGCGGCACGCAGGCTCACCGGCTCCGCCTGCTGCTTCAGCGCCGCCGGCTCCACCTTCGCCTGGCACTCGGGCGCCGGCGCGGGCTCCTGCTGCGGCTGCCGAGGCTCCTGCGCCTGCGCGCCGCCCGCCGTCACGATCGCGAAGGCCACGAGCAGGCCACCGGTACGGAGCACGTTCTTGAAATGCGACATCGTCATACCTCCAGTTGATTACGGTGTGATCTTCCCGACCAGACGGCCGGAATACGGCCGCTCCTGATCGGCAACGCTCGTACCAGTTGGCCCCAACCTCACAAACCCTGATGCACCAACCCTTTACAGGCCCACATCACGAATCGGCACACGGCTTCCGAGCAGGGAACGGGGAATTTTTCCCTGGTAATCAGATCCTGCGGCTGAAAGGCGCCGCGCAACCACGGCATCGCCACGGCTCCGGGATCGTCGTCGCTCAACCGAGGAGGATCCGGGTGAGGCGGAGGGCGTCGTGGGGAGCGGAGGCGGCGACGTCGTTGTCGAAGTAGACGTAGATATCGCGGCCGTCGCGGCCTGGTGGCTCGAGGTCGGTGATGCGGCACGCGTCGTTCGGCTCGCGTCCTACCCGCCAAGCATCGATCCGCGCGCCCCACCAGCGGAGTTCTTCATCGGTGTAGCTGCTCACGTAGAGGGCGCTGGCGCCGTGGAGGCGGAGATAAACGAAGTCCGTGGTCACCTCTTCGGCGTAGGGGAATGTCCCGGCGGTATCGGCGAAGACGAGGGCGGCCTGGTGTTCGCGGAGGAGCGTGACGAAGCTGGGGTCGAGGAAGCTCGGGTGCCGGATCTCGAAGGCGTGTCGGATCGGGTGGTCGACCTCGACGCGGATCCAGCTCCGGCCCTTGAGGCGCTGGTCGTGGCGGCGGGCGAGCCGCGCGGCGGAGGCGGTGTCCCGGGGGAGGAGTTCGAGGAAACGCGCCATGCGATCCTCGTGGTACCCCAGGTTGGGCGGGAGCTGCCAGAGGATCGGTCCGAGCTTCTCTCCGAGGCGCAGTACCCCCGACGCGAAGAAGTTGGCGAGGGGGACCTCGACGTCGCCGAGCTTCTTCATATGGGTGATGAAGCGGCTCCCTTTGACGGCAAAGCGGAAGTCCGGTGGCGTCGCGTCGTACCAGCGGGCATAGCTGGACGGGCGTTGCAGCGAGTAGAACGACCCGTTGATCTCGACCGAGTTGACTTGGCGGCTGAGGTATTCGAGCTCGCGTCGTCGTGGCAGCGCATCGGGGTAGAAGCGCCCGCGCCACTCGCCATAGCTCCACCCGGAGACGCCGATCCGTACCTCCTTCATGCGGCTCGTGGTTTGCATGGATCGTTCCTGCGGCCCGGGGAACGGGCCGACTGGCCCGCCATCGTCCGGCACGACGGTGGCGGGCGTTTTCGTGCCGGGCGCTGGCAGGCGGCGTCCTGGCGGGGAACGGCTCGCGGTCTGCCGCGGGAGCAGTATGGAGGTCTGGAAGTGCGACAGCTGACTATGTTGGCACTGACTGTCGGCCTGCTCGGTGCGGGTATCTCCGCGGCCGAGGCCCAGTCGCCGCTCGACTCGAAGATGGGCAAGACGAACGCGGGGACCCGCTACGCCGGGTATGAAGGGGCCGCCCCCGTCGTCGTCAAGAAGGAAGTTCTAGAGGGGTGGAACTACCTCTACCGCTACATCACGAACGTGGAGTTCGTGCTCTGTCTGGAAGGCTTCCAGAAGGACGGCACCATCTTCATCGACAACTTCCGGCTCGCGAGGATGGAGAACGAGAGTCTGACGAGCGTGCGCTACCATCCCTGCGAAAGCGACCGGTACATAGGCACGGCGCACAACCACCCCCCCAACGGCGAGGGCGGCTCCCTCTGCTACCGCTCGATCCCCGACCGCCGCAGCTTCGCCGAGGACCAGCGGGCGGTAGTCGATGTGATCCTGTGTGGGATCGACACCTATCTCTGGGTGCTGAAGGATGGGACTACGGGGGGGCCGACGGAAGGGAAGAAGAAGAAGTGAAGGTGGGGGGGCAGAGATCTGTTTGGGATTCGGGGGTCGGGGATTAGGGGCTAGGGGTCAGGATTCAGGGGTCAGGGATCTGGGATTCGGGGATTGGGGGCCGGGGGTCGGGGGGG
>Ga0180216_1000818_pt1 | contig 29949 bp, 36 predicted proteins | sample eDN3rd37CBELigMG_FD_128879 | JGI IMG/M metagenome (GOLD analysis project Ga0180216, IMG submission 128879) | Enriched Miracle-Growth compost microbial communities from Emeryville, California, USA - eDNA 3rd pass 37_C BE-Lig MG (version 2)... ... | reverse complement strand
TCGTCGTCGTCGCTCTCGTCCTCGTCCTCCTCGTCCTCCTCCTCGTCCTCCTCTTCGTCGTCCTCTTCGTCCTCCTCGTCCTCCTCGTCCTCTTCTTCTTCTTCTTCTTCTTCTCCTCCTCCTCCTCCTCCTCCTCCTCCTCGTCCTCCTCTTCTTCTTCGTCCTCCTCCTCTTCGTCTTCGTCCTCCTCCTCCTCCTCCTCCGCCTCCTCGTCTATTTCCAGATTTGAAGTTTTTTGGCGCGCTTTTTCTGACAGCGGCTCATTCGACACTGTCGCAGCGGCGGCGGCGGCGGCGGCGGCGGCGGCGGCGGCGGCAAACGCACCAAAGGCCGAGGAAGAAGACGCGCACGAAGAAGACGAGGACAAGGACGAGGACGAAGAAGGCGGGAGGAAGAAGAGGAAGAAGACGGGGAGCGGGAAGCGGCGAACGATCTGGACCAGAGCGCCAAAGGAACACCAGGGCAAACAACCGCGGTCGGGTGCTGGACGAACCAGAGACACGGCGCGATCTACGGCGTCACCGTCCACAAGATCTGTGGATCGACATCGATACCATGGCGCGGACGACCGCGGCTCTGTGGGTGCTCTTGGCGGCGCTGGCCGCGGCGGCGGCGGCGCTGGTGGGCCCGATGCCGCGGTCGCCCTACGCGGTGGACCCGTGGGAGGCGTCGGTGCGCCTGTCGGTCGCTGCGCGCGAGGCGGAGGCGCTGCTGACGCCGGGTCCCGCGGACGGCGCCGGCAGCGCGGCGTTGGCGCCGAACCAGACGCAGTTCTACATCACCATGCGCGACGGCGTGCAGCTGTGGACGGTGATCTCGGTGCCGCGCGGCGAGGGCCCGTTCCCGACGGTGCTGCACCGGACGCCGTACGGCACCGGCAGCTGGGAGGGCAACGCCGACTTCTTCAACAAGTACGGCTTCGCCTATGTGACGCAGGACCAGCGCGGCGCACAGCTCTCCACCGGCAACGGCACCGTCCAGTGGACGTTCTGGCGCGCCGACGGGCAGGACCACTTCGACACCCACGCGTGGATCGCGGCGCAGCCGTGGAGCAACGGCCGCGTCTACCTGTACGGCGGCTCCGCGGACGGTATCACCATCTACACGGCCAGCCAGTTCCAGCCGCCACAGCTGAACGGCATCGCCGCGGTCGTGCCGAGCGGCGAGCTGCACGCGACGACCTACCAGGGCGGCGCGTACCGCGTCGCGCTCATCTCGTGGTGGCTCACGCTGAACGGCTTTGGCTACGTCGAGCCGGACCTCTTCGCCCACGAGGCCTTCGACCCCTGGTGGGACACCATCCAGCTGCGCGGCAAGCAGGACCGCTGCACGTTCCCCGGCGTGCACTTTGGCGGCTGGTGGGACATCTTTGCCAACGAGACCATCTCGGCGTTCCACCTGTACCAGGACGAGTCGACGGACCCGCGCTGCAAGGGCCAGCACTACTTGGTCTTGGACGCGCACGGCCACTGCGGCGGCGGCGACTACGCGTTCCCGCCGACCGCGCGCTCCGGCATCGCGACGGACCTCATGGTCTACATCTTCCGCACGCAGGAGGGCCTGCCGGTCTCACCCGTGCTCCAGACTCGCGTCGCCAACACCAAGCCCATCACCTTTTACGTGATGGGCCCCAACAACACGCAGTACGGCGACTTTTGGACGACGCTCAGCAGCTGGCCGGCCTACACGCCGCGGCCCTACTACCTGCAGGCGGACGGCGCGCTCACGCCGGCGCCGCCGACGTCGAGCGCCACGCCGCCGCGCACCTACGCGTACGACCCGGCCGCGCCCGTGCGCACCGTCGGCGGGCCCGAGCTCCTGCTGCGGTGCGGGCCGCGCGACCAGGCCGCCGCGCTCGGCCGCGACGACGTGCTCCAGTTCACCTCGGCGGCGTTCACGGAGCCTACGCCGATCGTCGGGCCGATCAAGGCGCTATTGTACGTCTCGACCGACCGCAACGACACCGACTTTACCGTCAAGCTCATGGACCGCTACCCGGACGGCCGCTTCTTCCTCGTCGCCGACGGCATTGTCCGCCTCCGCTGGCGCGACGGGCCGCTGGAAGCGCACCCCGCGGTGCCGGGCCAGGTGTACAACATCACAGTGGACCTGTGGCCGACCGCGTACGTGATCGAGCCGGGCCACGCGATCAGCGTCGCCGTGTCGTCGTCCAACTTCCCGCGCTTCTCCGTCAACCGCAACTCGGGCTGGCCCATGGCGGCGGAGGAGGATGGGCCGGTGTACGTCGCCGAGAACTCGGTCTACGTGGACGCCACCCGCCCGTCGCAGATCATCCTCCCCGTCGTGACCTTTGACGACATCCCCGACAACTTCAGGCCGTGAACGATCTGATTACTTGTGCGTGTGTTTTCGATCGGGCCGCCCGTCCGCTGCTGCCCAGGTGCATTTTGAGTGTGCCAATGTGTACGTGTACTTTTGTGTGCGCTTTATGTGCATAGCATGAACCAAAAACCGAAAGCCTAAGCATGCAAAGGCGGCTATAGAGCTACGCCGTGTCCGCGCTCTCGCTCCGCGCGCGCGACCCAGAGTCCGCGGCTGTCTACGCGCGGCTATCATGCATGGATGGATCGATCGAACGACGCACAACAAAGGTAGCACATCCAAAGGCTGTCCCCAGCCCACGTGTCTACTGCGGCTGACCGGAGGCATGAAGGTAGGCCTTGAAAGCCTAGCACAGCAAGTAAGCCAAAGCCGCTCCACTCGACGGTGGATATCGACGCGGGACGCGGATTCCGAAAGGCATCGATCGAAAATCGGGTCACGGGGCCACTTGTCACTCCGACAAACCGTCAAAGAAATAATATTATATAACGCATATAAAGCATAATTATGAGCATATAGCAAAGCATATAAAGCACAGCAAAGCAAAGATGGACAAGGAGAGAAGAGAAAGATTGACGAGGGCGAACGAGAAGGAGAGCAGGACACAGTCACAAGCGACATGCTCTAGAAAAAGATGCGAAGAGATCGACTGCCTCATAAATAATCTCGTTCGCTTCATTGGGCCAGCTTGCAAAGGTCGATCTGGGCGCACGGACGGAAAAACGGTCGACGTCGACCGGCGCTGCCTGCCTGCGCTGTTGCCTTCGGCGTACGCCGCCGCCGCCGCTGTCCAGCCATGGCGTTTCCCAGGCTTGTCGCGATCGTCGCCCTCGTACTGCCGGTGCTGACGGCGACGGCCGCGGTGGCGGCGCGGCCCGACCGTCCGTGGGTGGTCGACCCGTGGCGCGAGGTGCTCCCGCGGTCGGTGGCCATGCAGGTGGCGCGCCGGCTGCTGGCGGAGGACCGCGACGTGACGGGCGCGGTCGGCCCGCTGCCGAACCGCACGCAGGCGTACATTGAGATGCGCGACGGCGTCGAGCTGTGGACGGTGATCGCGGTGCCGCGCGGCGACGGGCCGTTCAGCACCGTGCTGCACCGCACGCCGTACGGCACGGACAACTGGGAGGAGAACGCGCTCATCTTCAACCAGTACGGCTTCGCGTACGTCTACCAGGACCAGCGCGGCTCGTCCAACTCGCGCGGCCTCGGCACCGTCGAGTGGACGTACTGGCGCGCCGACGGTCTGGACAACTACGACACCATGGCGTGGATCGCCAGCCAGCGCTGGAGCAACGGGCAGGTGTACCTCTTTGGCGGCTCCGCCGACGGCATCTGCATCTACACCGCGAGCCAGCACCAGCCGCCGCACCTGCGCGGCATCTCGGCGCTCGTGCCCAGCGGCGAGCTGCACGCCACCACCTACCAGGGCGGCGCGTACCGCGTCGCGCTCATCTCGTGGTGGCTCGAGGACCAAAAGTTTGGCTACGTCGAGGACGACCTCTTTGCGCACGAGGCGCTGGACAGTTGGTGGGACCCCATCCAGCTGCGAGGCAAGGAGGACCGTTGCACCTTCCCGGGCGTCCACTGGGGCGGCTGGTGGGACATCTTCGCCAACGAGACCATCTCGGCGTTCCACCTCTACCAGGACGGGGCCACCGACGCGCGCTGCAAGGGCCAGCACCACCTCGTCCTCGACGCCGGCGGCCACTGCCTCAAGGGGCAGTACCCGTGGCCGCTCTCCTCGCGCTCGGGCATCGCCACCGACCTCACGCTCTACCTTTTCCTCAACCAGAGCGGCATGCCCGTCCCGCCCGAGCTGGAGGCGCGCGTCCAGACCGCCAAGGCCATCACCTTCTACATCATGGGCCCCGCGCAGCCGACCTACGGCAACTACTGGACGACGCTCGACCGCTGGCCCGAGTACACGCCGCGCGCCTTCTACCTCGCGCCCAACCGCACGCTCACCACCACGCCGCCGACCGACATCAACATTTCGCCGCGCACCTACCTGTACGACCCGCTCAGCCCGGTCGACACGGTCGGCGGGCCCGAGCTGCTGGTGCCGTGCGGGCCGTACGACCAGACGGACACGCTGCTCCGCACCGACGTCGTCGTGTTCACCTCCGAGCCGTTCGTCAACGCCACGGCGATCGTCGGACCCATCAAGGCGCGGCTCTACGTGTCGACGAACCGCAACGACACCGACTTTACCGTGAAGCTCATGGACCGGTACCCGAACGGCCTCTCGTTCCTCGTCGCCGACGGCATCGTGCGGCTGCGCTGGCGCGACGGGCCGCTCAAGCCGACCGCCGCCGTGCCGGGCCAGGTGTACAACATCACGGTGGACCTGTGGCCGACCGCCTACGTCTTCGAGCCCGGCCACGCCATCACCGTCGCCGTCTCGTCGTCCAACTACCCGCGCTTCTCGATCAATCGCAACTCGGGCTACCCGATCGCCGACCAGCGCGACGGGCCGATCCTCCAGGCCGCCAACACGGTGTACCTCGACGCGTCGCGGCCCTCCCGCATCATCCTGCCGGTCGTCTCCTTCGACGACATCCCCAACAACTTTACGCCCTAAACCACACATGCAGACGATGATGGCGACTGCGGCCGCGTTGTCTGGTCGGGCGTCAATGGGTTCGTTGTGCTGTGCGTGATGTGGTACGTGTGCATGGTTTGTGTCGGTGCGTGTACAGACCGGTGTGTGCGCGGCGTGTACGTGCATATGTGACGCCGAGATAGTATACAATCCTTCTATCTACCGTACAACATGCGCCAAGACGTATTGTGCATTCGCATGTCTACCTCGGGAACGTTGTGTAGCAGCCCTGCCCGAGGCAGAGGTCGTCGACGACGCCGGTCGCCAAGAACTGCGCCGACATGGCTTGGTTACGTGGCTCTGTCTGTGGCAAGGCGTGGGCGTCTGTGCCGCGCCGCGTGCAGAGGAGGTCCACGGCGAACCGTTAGAAATAACGGCAAACCGCGGCCAGTGGCCTGAACAAGCGTACCGGTCTCCTTGCTGGGCGGCCGGTTGATGACGGGGCCGCAGCCCACCTGGTAGTCAATACCCACCGCGACCGAGCCCGACGCGATCCGCGACGGCACCACCGGGATGCCAAAAATGGGGGCCGACTCGCCGGGGCAGGCCACGTTGTTCTCAAACATCTGCATGGTACCGGCAGCACATGGAAACCAAATGGGGATTAGCATGCCGAATGCTGCGCAAGACCGCTGCATACATGCCGCACGCACCTGAGCGCCAATCGAGCGGGCCGTGTAGTAGGTGGTCAGGTAGCTCTGGGGTGAAGATGGCGGAGCGAATAACCGCGCGTCCTAGTTAGCCCAAAAACGCCTTATTCCCACATCGAGCAGCTAGTGTGCGCACGATCTGCGCGTCGCCGAGGCCGTAGTCGATGTAGATGCGCTTGTCGAAGGAGACGCCCGGCAGCCGATACGGCCCCGACATGGACGCTAGGTGGGGGCCCAGCGATCGACATGCGATCGACTCTTCGGTACGTGAGCCGCAGACCCTCGACGTTGCAGTAGCACACACGGACGTACAGAGGTAGCCGCCGCCTTCGCCGCGCTCCCAGATCTGACCAAAGAGCGACTGGAGAACGAGCCGGTCAAAAGCGTCCAAGAAGCGCGCTTTGATGATAATGCTGGGCAAGGCAGCGGCCAAACTACACCAGTGCTGTCGTCAGGGTCAGGCGCACTCAAGCACAGCGTGGCCGCACGGTACGTGCACCCCGTACTAGTACTCGTCAAAGTCCGCCGCCCGCGGGAACATGAGCGCGAACGGGTTGCCTGCCGTTGTGCACAGGCTGTACGATGCCGGACCGTGCATGAGCTGCGCCGTCAAACCAGACTGTGCCAGACACTTGAGGCGCACCTGGCACGCCAAAATGCGCGCGCTCAATGTCTTGGCTGGCGGCCACCACGATCGATCCCTGCAAAGCGGAGCACGTGGCGATCCAAAATGCGCGCCATGAGCCGTACGCTGGCCGGGTAATAGCCAGCCGTGTTGAAGGCGTTTGCGCCCAGTACCAGCACGCCGCCAAGCGAGATGCCCCAGTAGTAGGCTCGCGACGGATCAATCACGACGGTGCCGTTCACGGTGGCCGCGGGGTGGTCGATGAAGGCGCCCCGCATGAGCTTGGTGAGCACCAGGTGGTTGAGAACGCCCTGGTGGGTGCGGTCCGGGATGCTCGCAAAGTCGCTCAGGTTGCCGCGCAGAATCTGCAGAATGTTGGCCATGTCCTCGTTCGACATGCCCCAGAGGTCCACTGCAGGGCGTAGCAGAAACCCAGAGCGCGGCCACGCGTTAGCACACTCTCCATGCGCATTCACTGCCGTGTGCGCCTACTTACCGCTGGCCAGGATGTAGCCGTACGTGTTGGCCACCGCCGGCTTGCTTTGCGTGCCCGCCTGTGGAGGTAGTGACACGGGCGATTGGGTTCAGCGAAGGTCAGCGGCGGATCCTTGCCGCACACCGCCGCCGCGCCTGCGGCGTGCCTCGAAGCGGCTGCTAAAGATGCCGTGGCCGTAGTTGACGATGGGGCACGGCGTGTGCGTTCCGTTCGCGCACGAGTGCGGGATGTAGACGACAAAGGGCACGGTCACCAGGCCCTGGTAGACCGGGTCGTTGCTCTCGTCGATGATGAGCTTGGAGCCGGGCAGGGCGCTGTCGGTGGCGTAGTAGGGCACCTCCATCTCGCCGAGGACCTCGCGGAAGATGCTGCGCAGAGCGCAAAGCCCACGAGCTTTACGAGGACTGGCGTGAGAGTCGATCGTGTCGAGACCTAGGCAGTGGGTGGGAGCACGGCCGTACTGGTCGCTGACGTTGTCCGAGACATTGGTCACCCGAAAGGTGGGGCTGCCGCCGGGCAGGCGAGACGTGGCGTCGTCGCGCATGCGCACGATCCAGTTGGTGGCGTACTCGAGCGACCCCGTCGAAAACTCCCAGGCCAGCTGCAGCTCTGAGCGGGCGACGCCGGCCGCCTCCAGCTGCGCAAAGATGTCCTGGATGCGCGCATGCGGCCACGTTCGTGAAACTGCGATACGCGCCGCGTGAGCCCGGCAAAGCCAGCAGCAAGGTGTCCGCGACCACCGGGCCGCATGCCTCGTAGAGATCGCGGCGGTTCTCGATGTCCGGGTCCGAGGTGGGGATGCCGTCGCGGAAGGCGCGGAAGCCCTCGGACGGCGGCAGCGGCGTGCCGGCGGCGTCGCGCAGGTTGCGCATGGCCACAATGTACCGCCGGCTGTAGTCGAGCTTCCGCGTGGGCCACACGATAAACGCGCGGCGGTCCGTCGTCTGCGGTGCGTACGCGACCACGCTTGGGCCGGTACAGGTTGTGAGCCCGTGGCCATGGCCAGGGACTGCGCCTTGGACGCGTCGGGCGCTACCTCGGTGGAGTAGTCCAGCTCGGCAAAGTGTGGCAGCCGCTCGCCCGTCGCCGTGTCCAGCAGGACGGTCGGGCAGTCGTCCTCGAGCGACCGCGCGAAGTGCTGCCAGCCGGGCGCCCGCGACGCCTCCAGCGAGACGTTGGCAAAGTACGCCATGATCGACGTGGTCGTCGGCATCCCGTCCAGGCGCTCCCAGCTGGCCGGCGAGAACGTCTCGCCGTGGCGGTCGACCGGCATGGCTTCCTGCGGATACACGAGCCGCATGCCCGTCGGCGTCGCGGGGTCCGCCGCCAGGTAGAACGCGTTGGGGAACGGGAAGAGGCAGTACTCCGGCGGCCCGACCGGATCGCACGGCGCGACGCGCTTCTGCGGCCGCGGGCCCGGCCACGCTGCCGCCGCCGCCGCCACCGCCGCCGCCGCGAGCACCGCGACCGCTGCCAGCCGCCGCGCCATGGTTGGCGGCAGCCGCAGATCGCGCGCTCCTTGCGGCACCTGAGATCCAGCCGCCGCGACCGCCAACCCGCAGCACGACGCCTCCTCGCAAATCAGCCACGCACACGCACGCAGCAGAGGCGACGCTCCACCAAGTGCACGTCGACGGCTCGCGTGGGGGTTCGATAGGCCGGGGCGGGCGCCCTGCAGCGGGGGTGCCTTGGTCGTCGGAGATCTCTGGAGATCTCGGCAAATCGCAAAACCAAAACAACAACAAACAGTCGATCGAGCGAGCGAGCGATCGACGCCGCCACACCAGTGCGCCCGAGGTGATCCACAGACGCATCCATGCAGGCCACAGTACTGCATGCAGTTCCGGGGTCATCGGGCCAGCGTAGCATGCTGCTCCCGTTGTCGGCGCGTTGAAGACGCTGGGCGCTGGGGTTGCTGGTCATTAGGACAGCAGCCGCAGCGGCGCGGTTGCATGCGCCAATCATGCACCGGACTCGTGGGCACAATGTGGGGTTTATAGGCTTCCGGCCTGCCGGCTTACAAAGGCACGCTGCTGCACGGCTATGCACTACACGACAAGCGCTGCACGCTACAGAACGGGGACAACAAGGGGAAAAAAGGGATGCATGCGGCGCCGTCCACGGAAATGCACGTGGACCGCATCGCTGCATGCGGGCAAGACACCTTACAACGTGCGCGGAATCTCCGAGTAGCAGCCCTGGCCGAGGCACAGGTCGTCCATGGTGCCCGTGGCCAGGAACTGCGCCGCCATCTCCTGGTTGCGCGGCTCGCGGCGGCCGTACGTGTGGGTGTCTGCCCAGCGCGCAGTCAGAGGCACGGCTCCACCGTGGTTAGCTAGGCGAACCGGCGGCCTCGGCGTGCCCAGCTGCGGCCGTGCTCGCACCGGTTTCCTTGGCCGGCGGCGTGTTGGTGACGGGGCCGCACGGGACGCCAAAGTCAAAGCCGACCATGATGGAGCCGCCGCTCACGGGCGAGCTCACGACGGGGATGCCGTACACCGGCGCCACCTCGCCCTCGCACACCACGTTGTTTTGGAACATCTGGAGCCGCCCACGGGCCGCGAAAACACCATGCACATGTGCATCAGAAAAAGTGCGACACGTGTGCCACCCCAGCGGGCTCCAGCCGTACCCGTGCGCCCATCGAGCGGGCAGTGTAGTGCGCGCCCAGGTACGTCTACAGCGCGAACCGACGAGCCACTGAGCATGGGCAACCATCTGTCAGCACTCGTCGCGGTCCCACGTTGATCTGAAGTCGTTGTACGTACCACTTGCGCGTCGCCCAGTGCGTACTCGATGTAAAACTCCTTGTCCTCGGTCACGCCGGGCAGGCGGTGCTCGCCCGAAATCGACGCTGGCATGGTGAAACGGCATCGAGGGCAACGGACCATTCGGTCAGCGCGAGCAGCGTAAGTGGTCCGTGCACGGCATCGCCGCCGTACAGATATAGCCGGCACCCTCGCCGCGCTCCCAGAGCTGGCCAAAGAAGCTCTGCAGCATCACCCGGTCGAACGCGTCGGGGTAGCGCGCCTTGATGACGGCGCTGCCGGCGGGGACGGTTCGGTCGCATCTGACGGCGGCGGCTAGTTAAGTACCCACTAATGCGATCACCTGGGGGTCACGGCGGCTGCACGTACTAGTACTGGTCAAAATCGACCGAGCGCGTGAGCAGCATCGGGTACGGGTTGCCTAGAAGCCGACCACATTTCCAAAAATTTGCGCGGGCTGCGTTTACGTCGCATTCTTCACCCCGCGCGAGCTTCGGCCCTGCGCATCCGTACCGGGCACGCCCAGGTGGCCGCGCTTGATGTCCTGGCTGGCCGCCACGACGGCGGGCCCCTGCGCAGGACCAGGATCAGGGCAAGCGCCTGGTTTCGATCAGCGGTCGTTCACGAACCGCCTCCCTCCGTGGCGCCGAGGCCTTACCATGATGCCGCCCTGCGAGATGCCCCAGTAGTACACGCGGGTGGGGTCGAGGACCGAGGTGCCATTGTAGATGACGTTCGGGTCGTTGAGGAACGCGCCCTTCATGAGCTTGACGAGCAAGAGATGGTTCAGGAACCCCTGGTGCGTGCGGTCCGGGATGCTGGCGAACTCGCTGAGGTTGCCGCGCAGGATGCTCCACAGGTTCGGCAGGTCGTACTGCGACATGCCCCACATGTCCACTGGCGTTGGTCCACCGTGCAGCGCCGACGGCAGCGGTGAGCACGCCCGCCATCGGCATCGCTACGCGCCGGCACGGGCTCGAGCACGCACCGCTGACCATGACGTAGCCGTACTTGTTGCCGACCGTCGACTGCGCGCTGTAGCTCGGCTGTGCCAGCAGGAGGGCACAGTGGACAGCGGGCCGCCGATCGTCAGGGTCGTGGGCGGCGAGGTCGCTCGTCCGTCCTCTCCCTTTCCCCTCACCTCCTGGCGGCTGCCGAGCAGGCCGTGGCCGTAGTTGACGATCGGGCAGTTGACGCGGGAGCCGTCGGTGCACGAGTACGGGATGAAGACGGTGAACGGCACGTCGATGTAGCCCTGGAAGACCGGGTTGTTGTTCTCGTCAATGATGAGCGTCGAGCCCGGCCGCGCGTTGTCGGTCGAGTAGTACGGCACGCTCATCTCGCCCTCGATCACGCGCGCGAGGCTGCGCGCACGCCACAACGGGGGGTGGCCGGTGCCACAGGGCGCGTTAGAGCTTGGTATTGCGCATGAGCCATCCGCGTGCCTGGCCTACTTGTCGTTGTAGTTGTCCTCCACGCTGCGAATGCGGTACGTCGGGCCGTCCGCCGGCAGGCGCGCGTTGGCGTCGTCGCGCATCCGGACGATCCAGTTGTACGAGTACTCGAAGGAGCCGGTCGAGAACTCCCAGGCCAGCTGCAGCTCGCTGCGCGCCACGCCCGCAGCCTCCAGGTCGGCAAAGATGTCCTGCGTGCGCATGCCATCCAGTGGTGTGCCGGAGGGTGGGAGCGTCAGGACCGCTGCCCACCCGGCCCCGCTAAAGCGCGGCGGGCCGACCCCCACCTCGTAGAGCTCGCGGCGGTTCTCAATGTCCGGGTCCTCGGTCGGGATGCCGTCGCGGAAGGCGCGGAAGCCCTCGCTCGGCTGCAGCAGCCCGCCGGCGGCGTTGCGCAGGTTGCGCATGGCCACGACGTAGCGGCGCCCAAAGTCGAGCTTCTTGGTCGGCCACAGGATGAACGCGCGGTGGTCCGTTTCCTGCGCCGTGGGGTTCGCCGCTGGCGCCGGCCCCCCGCTGTCAGCTGGAGCTGCAGCTCCGGTCGCCTACGCCATCGCAGGTCGCAGACCTCGGTCGAGTAGTCCAGCTCGGCAAAGTGGGCGAGGCGCTCGCCGGTCACGGTGTCGAGGAGGATCGTCGGGCAGTCCGCGTCCAGCGAGCGCGCAAAGTCCTGCCAGCCCGGCACGGCCGACGCTTCGAGCGACACGTTGGCAAAGTAGGCGAACATGGCCGTGGTGCCGGGGAAGCCGTCCTGGCGGTCCCACGGGCGCGGCGAAAAGCCGACGCCGTCGCGGTCGACCGGCATGGCCTCCTCCGGGTAGATCACGCGCACGCCCGTCGGGGTCGTCGCATCCTGCAGCATCCAGCGAGGTGGGCCCGCAGGAGCATTCCGCGTGAGGCGCAAGCGAGGGACAAGGCCTCCACCGCTGCGACGAGTGCTACCTCGGCGAGGTAGAACGCGTTCGGGTACGGGAAGAGGCAGTACTCGTCGGGGCCGATCGGGTCGCACGGCGCAACGCGCTTGTGCGCGCGCACGCCCGGCGAGACACGCCGCGCCGGCGCGGCCGCGGCCAGCGTCGCGGCGGCGGCCAGGACGGCCACGATCGTGCGCGCCACTGCCATGGTGGCAAGGACCTGTACATCGTCGTGCATCGAGGCGGCCGCGTGCAGACGAGCAGTAAGCTCAGGCAGCCCGCGACGTCGCTGGGGGGCGTTCGCCCACGCACCTTCGCGGCCGAGAGCGCAGATCTCTTTGCTGGCTCCGTTCGCGCCACGAGAAGGACGGCCAACCGCTCGGTTAGCTGCGTGTCTGGCACGATGCGGAGGAGACCGCACCGGAGGAAGGGGAAGCACGGAGGAGGGCGTGGAGGGCGGAGAGGGGGGCGTGGAGGGCGAGGAGGGGGGCCGTGGAAGAGGCCGAGGAGGCGGCCGACGCCCCAACGCACCCGGTCGCACGTGATGGTTTCGCGCCAAAAAACTTTGAAAAAAACACGGTAAACCGACGTCGACCGCGGGTGCGAAGAAGGCCTCTATGGCGGCGGCTGCGTGGCGTGGTTCAATGCGGTTGACTGTACACGTGCGTGCAGGGCGTGCGCCTATGGGGAGGGAGGGATGGGTTGGAGGTGGTACAGGCGCAGCGTGTCCGCGCTCACGGACGACGGCGCCTTGACCATGAGGTCGTTGCCCTGGTGCGTCTTGGGGAAGGCGATCACGTCGCGGAGGCTGGCGGCGTTGGTGAGGAGCGTCATCAGCCGGTCAAAGCCTGCGTGGATCAAGAGAGCCGCGAGCCGGTGTGGCCAGTCAGGCAGAAGCCTCTGAGGATTGCTTCACTGTCGCGCGTGCCGCGTACCGAGGGCGATGCCGCCGTGCGGCGGGCACCCGTAGCGCAGCGCGTCGATGAGGTGGGCGAACCGGTTCGCCTCCTCCGCCGACAGCTGCAGTGCGAACGCTCAGGACATGTGATCGAAAAGAAGTCAGCCCCGCGTTCATCTAGTTTTGAACGCATATGCGACCGTACCTGAAGGAGCTCGGTGAACACCTTGCGCTGAAGGGCCGCGTCGTGGATGCGGATCGAGCCGCCGCCAATCTCCATGCCGTTCAGGACGAGATCGTAATGCAGCGCGCGGACCTGTCGGAGCTCAATCTTGTTCAGGATACTCCGTTGCCGTCAACGTTAGTTCAAGCATTGGGAGCCAGCGCCCGGGGTCCCTGAACGTGCCTTGGTCGGTTCGGTGTCCAGCAGGCCGATGTCGTCGGGATGCGGCGCTGTGAACGGGTGGTGCGTCGCCACGAACCGGCCCGTGCCGTTCTCCGGCGGCGTAAGCAGCGGAAAGTCGACAATCCACCAGAACTCGTACTCGTCGCCCGTGCGCTCCAACAAGCCTGATGGACGAACTACCTGAGCGAAGCGTCGTGGGTGAGATGCTGCGATGGCGCAGAGTGTAATTGACGCCGCTCTTCTAAGCGCACCGCGGGTCTGCAGGTCGGCCCCAAGCATCAGCCGCATCTGGCCAGCCAGCGTCGCGCCCGGCTATTTTCACGGCAACCACAGCGTGCGTGTGCGGGACCGCTGGTCGTCAGTGGCCTCCCCGTGCCGTTGCTCCGCAATTTCCCCTAGCCGTACGTTGATCTGGGCGGGGCTCTGCACGATCAGCACCGCGTCGCCCTCTGCCCAGGCGGGCCAGTGCGCACGCAGGTCGGCCACGGGCGGCTGGAAGAGCCGCGGGTTCAGCGTCCAGCGCAGGTTGGCGCCGTCGCCCGCGGGCGCCACTTGGCCGCCGCGCTCGACCAGCGCGACGATCTGGACGGGAATCGGCACTCGCCGAGCGTGACGAGCGTGTAAGCAAAGAATATCGATATGGCGCGCGCACCCGTTCTTCGTACACACCTTGCCACGGCCGCTCGCGGCGGCGTGCAGGTCGGCGGCCAGCCGCTTGCCCTGCGTTCCCGCAAAAGCGGCGGCGCCGCGCGGGATGTGGATCGCGTCCAGCACTTGCGAGCTGTCCAGGCCCTCCGGCCGCCACTCGGGCACGCTCTTGATCTGCGCGAGGTAGTCAGGTGGGGTGGGGGCGAAACAGGAGGTCACGATCGATCACATGCGGTGACGTCCTCGATTCTCCCTCTTCTGATCGTACCTGTAGGCCAAACCGGGTGTCGGGCTTGTCGCTCCCGTACTACAGGCCATCGCACACCGATCGAGAGCAAACGGAAGCACATCAGGCGGCCGAGGTCTTGCCCACGGCCGCTGGCGCGAGACCGCTGCGCACCTTGCTGATTGCCTCCCGGTACGCCATGTGCGGGAACGGCGTCGACAGCGTGACGCCCTGCTCCGCCGCAACCGACCACGCCAAATAGCAGCTGTTGAGCGCAACCGCCGGTCCGCTGGGCGCACCACCCGTCACACACCTTGTACTCTTGCCAGATGCGGGCGACGAGGAGCTCAATCAGGCGGTAGATGTCGTCCGGCGTGATGAAGGACATCTCCAAGTCCACCTGGTAGCGACGCGCGCCGCCAAGCGCGCGCGAAAGCGCGCGTTAGCGGCGCCGCCACTTTTTTGGCGCGATCTCCAGGCCTCCCGTGCAACCTGCGTGAACTCGGGCTGCCGGTCCGCGCGCAGGTCTTCGTCGCGGAAGCACTTGGCGATCTGAAAGTACCGGTCCATGCCCGCGGCCATGAGGACCTGCTTGTACTGCAGACGGCCACATCCGCGAGACGCGACCCCCTACCACGCAGCTGAGCATTCGGCCAGCCATCCCCGGCGGCGCCGTCCGAGGCGCACCTGCTGGGGCGACTGCGACAGGGCGTAGAAGCGGTCCGGAGTGCGCGTCGGCACGAGAAATTCGCGCGCGCCCTCGGGCGTCGTCTTGAACAGGACCGGCGTCTCGACCTCCACAAAGCCCTCGCCGTAGAGCAGCTCGCGGACGGTGCGGACGACCTGGGAGCGCATGCGCAGGTTGCGCTGCAGCTCGGGCCGGCGCAGGTCCAGGTAGCGGTAGGCGAGCCGGAGCTCCTCGTTGACGCCCTGCTTCGCGTCGACGGGGAAGGGCAGCTTGGCCGCCGGGTTCAGCACCTCCAGCCGGTCCATGAGCACCTCGATGGCGCCTGTGCCGCCCTCCTGTGCAGCATGCGAGCGGCACGGTGACCGCTCGACGTGGGTCAGAGCCTCACCCGCAGCGTGCCACCGGCGGGGGGAGGCGCCGCACCCGCTGCATGTCGGCCGGCCGGGCCTGGACGGTGCCGTGTACGCTGACCACGGATTCCGGCGTGAGGGCCTCGAGCGCCACGCGGACGGCCTCGGGCGACTCGTTCCGACGCCAGACGACCTGCGTCGTGCCGTAGCCGTCGCGCAAGCCCGCAAACGCCAGCTCGCCCAGCATGCTGCAGGCGCGGCGAATCATGTGCACGGCTGCGCTGACGGGGGGAGGTGAGTCGGATCGCTCTGCCCGCGTCGGCAGCGCGCGGCAGGCGGGAACGCACCGCGGCCGCTGAATCCAGCCGTTCAGCACCACGCGACGCCCGACGTCGGCCGCCTGCAGCTGGCCGCAGGTGTGCGTCCGCGGCGCCCACGTCCGCGCCGCGGCCGCGCCGCCGCTGGCCGCCGCCGCCGTGGCGAGCCGACGGATGGCGGCGGTGGGGCCGGCCCACGCGAGCTGCCACGTCCGCCACAGCCGAGCCGCCATGGTGCGCTGTGCGTGTCGCCGCCCCAGCCGGCCCGCGCAGTGGGGGCGTGTCGGGCCTGCACACGGGCCGCCCCAGTGCGCCACGGTCCGCAGCGGCGTCCCCGGCGCGACGTCCTAAGGTTTCTGGCGCGAACATGACGTCATCGCTCACTGCGCTTCGAGTTCGTGAATCGACATGCCGAATGAGATGGCATCGTCTGCCGGATGCTGTATTCAGTGAGGCGCTCGTTAACACGGTTTACATTAAGCTAGCGGCGCGCAGAGCTGAGCCACCCCACGCAGTCGTATTTGGTTTCAAAGTGGCCCAGCCACTCCTTGAGGGACTCGCGCTCCGCGACCGTCAGGTCCTCCAGCGGGTCCGGCCGGTCCGACACCTGGACAGGCGCAACGCGAAGGAGACCGACACGGGTCAGGCACCGCGGCAGGCGATCGCGTACACCCGCTGCGCGGGCCTCGCACCATGGAGGGGTCGAACGAGTTCTTGGCCATGCCGCGGCTCGCATCGCGGCCGGCAAAGATGGCGTACGGCCCGCCTGCCCGGAAATTGCACCCCAGCAGCTGGTGTCCAGTCCTCGGTTAAACGCCGGCCATCCCGACGCGCCAAGGTACGCGCAGCCATACCAGGTCCGTAAAAGCTGCGGCCGCGGGTAACGTCAAAGACCTTGCCGCCGATAGCGATGTAGATCGGGTCCTTCAGGGTGGCGCCATTGTAGTTGCGCAGCTCCTCGAGGGTGAACTCGCGCAGGACAATGGGCTCCTTCCGGCGGAGTACCAGTGGCGGTGGCGGCGGCCGGACGAGCTCCACCAGCAGCCAAACATTGAAGAGGACCAGGATCTTGTTGACGCGGCCCGATCAGAGCAACCACAGGAGCCGGTTGTCAGCTCACACGCATGAATAAGTTCACGAAAGGCGCGGCTACACGACGCACCCAGTTTAGCGGGTTGTTGATAAGGAGATCCAGCGCGTACGCCGCGCCGTCCTCGAGGGCAGCCACGTCCAAGCCGAGGAGCTCCATGGTTGTCTACCGCAACCTGGGCCCGCACGTGCTTTGCTTGGTTCGGCGCGTCGGATCCCAGCGTTCGACGACTGCAACGTAGTTCACCGGTACACGGCCGCCACCGGGCGCCCGGCTTATTCGCTCCCGCGCCGTCCGCCACCGACTGCGGCTGCGTCGCACGCACCTGTCCCGCGGTCTGCTCGGATCTTCCGAACGAGGTTAGTCATCCGTTGTCGTCCACGCGGAGCCGTGCCTTGCAAGTTCCCGCTGCTCAGTCTCGTCTCCGGTGTCCCTACTCAAACCGCGAATGCGGCACACGTCCGCCGTGACGAAATAAGACGCCCACCGTCCTCTGCCCGCTTCTGTGGCGTCCACGTCCACGTCCATAGGCTCGACGGCGGCTGTGATGGTGTGTGCGCCGGCTTTTTTGGCGCGAAAGTGACGTCATCGGACGAAGAGGACGCTGAAGAAGACGAAGAGGGCGCAGAGGACGAAGTGGACGGGCAGCCACGAAGTGAAAGGAGAGACGAAGTAAGGCGGCAGCCTCAAGCTGGAAGAGAAGAACAGCAGGTGTAGGAGAGGGGAGACAACGAAGACGAGATTGGCGACCGAGCGACCAAAAGTAGGACAGGCCGACGACCGACAGTCCAGAGTACCGTCCTAGATCTCCGTAATGGACGCGGCGACCATGGCGCTCGAGGCCGAGTCCGAGTACGAGCGGGCCCGCCAGGCCACCATCGCCCGCAACCAGGCGGTGCTGGCCTCGCTAGGCTTGGCCACGCCCACGGGCCGGACCAGGCCCCAGCACGCGCTGGGCAAGCGCGCGCGGCCGCCGTCGGAGCCGCCAGCCGACGCGCCAGCTCCCCCTGGTACGTCCAGCGTGTCCCACTGCACACCACGTTGCAGACGTGTGCCTGACGCGCGACGACCGCTCCACATTGCTTAATTGCCTCTTCCAGTCCGCCGCTCGCTGCGCGTGGCGCTCATGGGCGCGGCGCCGTCGTACACCGAGCCGCGCGTCGATGTGGGGCGGTGGCGCCGCGACCGCGCCGAGCTGGACGCTGACGAGGCGCCCTCCGCGGAAAGCGCGACCGTCGGCGCCAAGCGCGCGGCCAACCGCGCCTGGGCCGCTTCGGTCGCAGCGAGCTCGCCAGCCGCCGCGCCGCAGCCGGCCGCCGGCGAGCGGTCCGCAGCGGACGTCGCCAACGCGCGGGCAGGGGCGTCGGCGTCGACGCGCGACCTCCACGCGGACGTGCCGCGGCTGCAGCGCGAGTGGCTGGGCCGCTTCATCCCGCCGCTCGGCGGCCAGGTCAAGGCGGCGGTCATGCAGCTGGCGGTTCGTGGCGTGATGCCGAAATTCAACAAGTACAGCGGCATCATCGAGTGGGCCAACGCGTTCTTTCTGTGCGTCAACATTGGCGGCGACAACTACCGCAACGTCTTCCTGGACGACGGCCGCCGGATGACCTGGTTTGCGCAGGTGCGCATGAGGGCGCGCCTTCCAGGAAACTGCCGGGTCGTGCGGCTGATGCCTCTCCGTGCGGGCGCTGGAGTGTGCTCTTGCAGCCGTCGCAAACGGAGGCGTCGCCGGCGATCCAGGGCCTGCTGAGCGGCGACCGGGCCGTGCTGCTCTTCTGCCGACCGCTGGGCCAGCCGTACTTGTACTGCGGGCAGCTGACCCTGGTGGTGCACGACGCGACCGCGCGGCCCATGCGGTTCGTGTGGGAGCTGCGCGACGTGGACGCGCTCCGCGCGGGGCCCGGCTCCGACGCCTTCGACGCCGTCGTCCGCGACGCCGCGTGAGCCCCGAGCGGCAGGATCCTTACAGCGCCGCTATTTTCGACCTTCCCCGCCAGCCGGCGTTGGCGGCCCCACGGCGTGCCTGCCTCCAGCACCACGCCGCAACCTCGCCGCCATCGCACCCCCGATGGGCCAGTCCGCCACGGCGACGGCGCCTCGGCGAGCGCCCCCGTGTACCACGACAGCTGCGATGAATGGATCGGCTCTATCACAGTTTGGTTGGTCTACAAAGTTCTTAGTGGGCCCACAAAAAAGGAAGGTGCTGGTGCGACCATGCAGGCCAGCGAAGCCGCTGCCACCGCAGCGGCGGCGTGCATGGCAGTATTTTACAGTGTGCGAGACTTGCTCTCGACGACGGCGAGGCGGTCCACGACCTCCCAGGTGCCCTCCCAGAAGCCGGTCTGGTGGTACGGAATGTTGTACTTCTTGCACAGGCTGATCACCAGCGGCTGGACCTGCTCCGGGCAATGCCCAGCACGGACATCGCCACAAGGGCTTAGCGCCGGCCACGACCGGCTCCGCACAAACACACCGGGCTGGGCCGCACCTTGTGGAAGTTGTGGCGCGGCAGCATCGGGAACAGGTGGTGCTCGATCTGGTAGTTGAGGCCGCCGGCGAACCAGGCGATGAACGGGGTCGGCGTGACGTCGCGGCCGGTGATGATCTGGAGGGTGTAAAAGTCGATGCCCTTGGCCTCGGCGCTGGACACCACGGTCATGCCGTTGTGGTTCAGCGCGAAAACGGCGGCTAGCAGGAGGCCGCACGCCGCCTGGCAGACCAGGAAGAACACCACCGCGTTGCGCGCGCTGAAGGACAGCGCCATGATCGCGGCCAGGCTGCGGCGCCGTGCACACGACGGCCGGCGACGCAACTTGGCGTCAGGCGGGCACTCGCTCAGACAAGCCAGCCGCCTATTCCAGGGGCGTACCCAATCCAGTGGCCCGCAATGCCGGCGCCCTCGATGTGGCGCAGCGGGGTCTCCGGGTGCTGGACCACGTAGAGCAGCGACTGCAGCGCCCACGAGACGCGCGCGGCCATCATCAGGAGCGGGTAGAAGAACACCTGATGGTCGATGATGAACTTGGGCGTCTGCGCGCGCATGGCCGGGTCCGTGAAGCCTGCGCAGCGGGGCAACCCAAGAGGCATTCGCTTGCCGGAGGGTTATGCACTGCCGTTGCGGTGCGCACCCCCTGGGTCGCGCGGCGCCGGCGTACCCTCGAGCGCGTGCTCCGACCAGGCGAGGAGCGGCATGGTGTCAATGTCCGGGTCGGCGCCGTGGACGTTCGGCACGGCGTGGTGGGTGTTGTGCTTGTTCTTCCACCACGCGACGGAGAAGCCCTGGAACAGGTTGCCAAAGACGTAGCTGACGGCGCGCAACACACGTCGATGCTATCCACGTGAAGGCGTGAGCAACAGCGGGACCGGCGCCGCTCGCATCCGGAAGCGCGGGCGGGTCCGCACCCGACGTAGTTGTTCAGCTGGCGGTTCTCAAACACCTGGTGGTGCAAAAAGTCGTGCGAGAGCCAGCCGCACTGCTGCCAGAAGACCGCCATCACCAGGCCGCTCAGCACCGCTGTCCGCCGGCAAGCTCAAGGATGTCCGGCCCGGCCGCGTCAGCGGCGTCCGCTCTTTGTGTGTCTGGCGACGCACGAGCGCCATGCGTCGTACCAGCCGGCAGGGTGTTGAACGTGGCGATGTACACGGACGTGGCCAGCAGGGCGACGTTGCTCAGGCACTGTGCATCGGTCGCACCGCACGCGACTCGGTCCCGCGATGCGTGAACGCCCATCCCGGCTACAGCGAATCGTATCCCGTCGTCTGCCCGACCTTGAAGAGGTAGTACAGCTTGCTGCTCTTGAAGAGGCCCGCGTCGCGCAGCGCCAGGCGGAGGTCACGCAGGTCCTTCACAAAGGCTGGCGGAGCGAGCCATCCCACGCGGCAGGCTCGTGGCATCGTCAGCGCCGGGCCAGCGCCGCCGCCGCAGGACTCCTGCAGCGCCCACGTACGCTTGGTTTTGTCCTTGTCGTCCTGCACGAGCTCGCCGACCTGGTACGGCCCCAGCAGCTTGTTCGTCTCGGTCGGGTGGAACGCCGCGAAGACGTCTGCGGCCGCGCACCGGGGCGTGCACGGTTCGCGCCGAATCGACCCGGTCAGCGCGCGCAGGTCACGGCGGGGGACCGCCAAGGCGTTTCAGCGCGCGCCAAGCGCACCGGTGGCATCCTCGCCCGCGTAGGTGAAGATGACGCGGCCGCCCGGGTGGGTCGGCGCGAACTTGGTCACGTCGTAGACGCGGTCGCGGATGATCACGTAGACATCGTCCTCGGCGGCGTGCAGCGCGACCTCGGCGCGCGTCAGCTTGCGCAGCGGCGCGTTGAGGTCTGGAGCGGCCCAACCGGTACGGCAACGGGAGAGCCGCGTGGTCAGCCGCCGTTCTCCGACCGCGGCAACGCAGCAGGCCCGCCCCGGGCAGCCGCGTACTCTTGGCCTTGGTCGGCGGCGACGGCGCGGTCTCAAAGCCGCTCTCGCTGACGAGCGCGTCGGTCGAGTCGACGGGCGCCGCATCAACGAGCTGCGGTGGCATCGTGGCGGTCGGGAAGAATCGGAAGGCGCGGCGCCCTCGCGGTCGTCCAAGGGGAGCAGGGCGCTGCACGCTGTGGAAGGCGACCGAGTGCCCACCACCACGTGGTGTGTCCGTGAGCGTGTCAGCGTGCCTGTGCTTCAGCTTCGTCCACACCCGACGCCCACGCGGATTCCGCGCCACGCGGGCCCGGCCCACGCGCCGCGCGCGACCACATACCTCACGCCACCACCGCTCGCACAATGCCGCGATGCGTTGACACCGATCGATGGATCTCGGCGCGGCGGATCGCGTGCGCGCAGCGCAATGAGGGGACGATGCGACGGAAAAGGGACCTCCAAGTCATGCGATGCGCGCGTTGGGGCGAGTTTTTTTCTTGCCGTTTTTTTCACATTGGGGTTTCTTTGGGGCGGAAGTCAGAACTTTCTGGAAGCTTCCAGAAGCCCATGCACACCGTGGCGTCCCTGCGGACAATGTAAGGGCGTGCAATACGGCGTACCACGGCACACCACGTAGGGCCCTATGGTGACGTACCGGAAGGTGTACTTGACGCGTGCGCTTGGGGGTGCTGCGTTGGGGTTGGCCGCTTTCTTCTTTCGCGGGGGTTCCGCGGGACGGAGGGCAAGTCAGAACGTTCCGGAAACTTCGAGAAGCATCGACGCTGGGCTCTTTCTGACTGCGCTTCTGACCGGGGCAGCGGCGATGACGTCATCACAGCGATGGCGCGAAAGACGACGACGAGGACGAAGAGGACGAAGGAGGACGAGGACGCAGGAGGACGAAGAGGAGAGTGGAGGACGCAGGGCACAGGACGCAAGCCGACGACGGAAAGAGGCCTTGGAGAGGGGGGAGAGGCACGAAGAAGAAAAGGTGGAGGACGAGGACCAAACAGCACGACGACCTCGCCTCGACGAGGACGACGTGGAGAACGACGTAAGCGGGGGAGCGCCGGTTGCCCAACTAACGTAGCGAGCCGAGGAGAAGGAAACAACCCCCAAGCAAAGCGAACGCCCGATCTACGCCGCCGTCGCGGCGACGCTGGCAAAGCACGCAGGATGGCGGAGCCCGTGACGTCCGTCCCGGCACTCTACCGCCGCGCGCTCAAGGCGGTGCGCATGCTGCCGCTGCGGCCACTCAGCGAGTACCGCACGCTGTGGGCCCACGTCCGCGCCACGTTCAACGCGCTGCGTTCGCCCCCTGCGGCGGCCCAAGCTGCCAGCGCAGGGTCACCGCCGGCATTGTCCGCCGCCGACGCCGTCCGCCGAGGCACGCCCTCCCGTCCTGCGCGGTCGCTTCGACAACCTTGCACGGGACTCACCGTTGCCCCCTCCGCCGCGAGGTGCTTTGCCCACCGCGCAGCGCGCAACCTGACTGAGATGCTGGAGCGTGCGACCTGCTTCGGGCCCGGCAACCGGGAGCGCAAGCTGCTGCGGGCAATGACATTCGTGCGGTTCCAGCAGCCGCTGCCGTCGCGGTCGGTGCGCCTGACCAAGGGCTCGGTGGGGAGCGACGTGAGCCGCTTCTACGCCGACTACGACGCCATCGCGCGGCTCGTGGACGACGCGCTGGACGTGCCGCTGCCGCAGCCGTTCCAAAAGTTGCCGCCCGTGCGCCGGGAGCCGCGGTCCAAGCGGCCCGGGCCGGGCCGGCCGCGTCGCACCGCCCTCGCGCTCCCCGGCGGGCCGCGCGGGCCTCCGCTGGTGTGGCGAGACAAGTGAGCCGGGGCGGCCAGGTTCACCAATAATTTCAATGTCAAACGTGTAAACTACCTTGTACAGCCCACATCGTAGTGTACAGTCTATGCAACCCAGCGGAGCGGTTCCCCGGACCGCTGCACGCGAACGGGCACCACGGCAAAGCCGAGCGCGTCGAACCGCGCCTGCGCGTGCGCCAGCTCGGCCGGCGTCAGCACGTGCGACGCGGCGGTGTTGGGCGCGTCCGGCGCGGCGCGCTTGAGGAGGACGAACGCGCCGCCGCTGCCCGTGAACTTGGCGTGGAAGCCCAAGGACCTGCGACCGCGCACCAACGGACGACCATGGCATCATGCCCGCGGTGAGCGTCCACGCGTGCGACGCCCCCAGAATCGCTCAGAGGCGGCCACGTACCGCGCGAGGTCGGCGGCCTCCAGGTTGTCGGCGCCGGTGACGGCGTCCGAGTAGATCTCACGCCGCAGATCAAAGTTTTCGTCCATGATGGCGCCGAGCGTGCGGTAGTCGCCGGCGTCGATGCAGGCCCGCGCCCGGTCGGCCATGGCGCCGAGCTTTTGCATGCCCCCCACCACGAACGGATCGCCGGCCTCGAAGCGCCGACGCGCGTCGCTGTGGATCTTGCCGCTGTCGCCGCCGGCCTTGACCTTGTACGCCAGGTACAGCGGGGGCAGGCCTAACACAACGGAAGCGCTCGGGCGGCTCGGACACGGGCGGTAAGCGCCGCTGCCGCGGTGGTGTCGTGCCCCCCAGCCGCGGCACCGCGTACGCGTCGGGTCGAGGACGACGTAGCGGCCGGCGCCGCGGTTCGCCCTCAGAATGTCCGCGGCAAAGTCCATGTGCACCATGCCGTCAAACTCTTGGATGACGCGGTCCTGCAAGCCGGCCACGATGCCCAGCTCCTCGCGCTCGATGGCCAGAATCAAGCCCGGCACCTGCGTTCGCCAGTAGCAGGGCTGCAACCGGCGGGATCATCAACACCGCAGCGATTGCTCTGCGGCTCCCTTGCTGGGTGCCAGCCCGCACCTCGTCGCGGGTGAGGCGCAGCATGTCCAGCGTGACGCCGTAGTACCGCATGAGCGCCCGGAAAGCGGCCGTCACAATCGCCGACGAGCCGGCCAGGCCGACCGCTGTCATGCGATGCCCAGGCGCCTTGTTTTTGCGCGACCGCACTCGTGTGAGTGGCGGAGCGCCGCACTGCCGACGTCCATGTCCGAGGGCTGGCGCACCAAAGGGAATGTTGGAGTCGTAGCTGATGCGGCAGCCGGCCGAGAGGTCGACCTTGCACGTATCGGCCACGCGGTCCACGAAGCGCTTGCACGTGGCACGCAGCAGGCGCAGGCCGCCGTAGTAGCCAAAGACGCGCGTCCGATCCGCCAGGTCCGCGAGCGATGGGAAAATGTGCGTGTCAAAGACCTGGCCGACGTGCGCGGAAACGCGGGGCAGGCGACCATCGCCGCACGTCAGCGCGTTCAAGCAGGTTGGCGGCGGCACGGCAGGCAGCTCCTGGGCCGCACCGGATGCGCGACCAGCTCGACCGAGGCGGCGGGACGGATGCGCACGGTGGCGTAGTAGTTTTGGATGGCGACGGAGATGGTCTTGCCGTTGAAGCCGTCCGAGGGGTTGCCGATCAGGCCGATCCGCGCGTAGGCGCGCTCGACCACCGCCTTGGGACTTCTTACGGCGCTGCTTGGCGGACGCGCGCAGCGGTGGGCCATAGAGAGCGCCTCAGTCAGTCGGCGGCGCGGCCCAACCGGATCGAGCCCAGACGAGGGATCGCACCGGTAGTCGGCCAGGTTGCCAATGTCGTGCCGCCCTTCGATGCGCGTGCCGTACACGGTCGTTTGCCTGTGGCGCACAGGCGGCAGTGCTGAGCGTCATGGCCGTGTAAGCGGCGGGCGCACCGCACCCCCCCCCCAAGCACGCGGCTCACAGCAACGCACTTGTGCAGCCACTGGATGAAGCGGCCGGGCGCGTCAGCCGCATCGCGGTTGCCCGCCACCGAGGGCTGGTCCAGGTACTGGCGGACCAGCGGGAGGGACGAGTTGCGGAACACGTAGAACGCGGGGCACGCCCACCGCGACGACGTCTCCGAGGGCTTGGGCTTTTCCAGGAAGCCCGTCACGCGGCCCGTGGCCCCGTCAATGTCTAGGATGCCGCGCTTCGACACCTCGGCCTCCTGCCGGTGCGCGGGGCCGCGTCGACCCACAGGACCAGCGGCCGCGTCAGGTCCGCCGGCGTCCGTCCGTAGGAAAAACCGCGGCCAGGTCCCACCTGGACGCCGTAGTAGAGCACATGGTCGCCGTCGCGCCGGCGGGACTCGAGGAACGACGCCAGGTGGAAGCTCTCGTAGAACAGCGTGTCGCCTGGCCATACGACCGCCCACCCACCCACGGCCAGTTCCGCGTCGTGAGCTCTCGGTGCGGACGGGGCGTGCTGCCCGCGCAGGCTGAGCCCAACCTGCCACGACGAGGATGTCGCGGCCGCCAATGAGGTCGCGGTGGCGGTCCAGCACGAGCTGCAGGCAGGCGATGGCGCCGATGCGGGTCTCGTTGCTGCGGCTGCCGTCGTTCACGATGCGGTCGGCCGGGATGCCGCGGGTCGCCGCCCACGCGTGGAACTTGGGGGCGTGCAGGTCGTTCACGACCACGAGGACGTCGTCAATGGTCGACTGCGAGCTCGCGCGGGCGCGGCAGTCCTGCGGGCCCACGCCGCGGCGCTGGCTCAGAGGCACGCCCGGCCCGGTCAGCCCACCGGAATCGACCACCTCCACCTTGCCACGAGACGCACGCGCGTACGATGAAGGCGTCGATCCACTCGTCGATGAGCGGCGTGTCGCCGTAGACCGGCAGCAGCGGCTTGGGCACGCCGATGAGCGGCGCGACGTCCGGCGAGCCGTCCGCGCGCATGTCCGCCTCGAGGCGCGTGCCGTAGCCGGCGGCCAAGATCACGGCCACGAGGCCGTTGCTGGTGTTGGGGCCCGCCATATATTGTTGGCCGGGGCCGACTCCTCGGCCGCGTCCAGCGGGGGACCGCCGTCCTGCCTTGCCTGCCCGCTCCTCGCCGACCCCCGCGCACACGCCGTCCGCTCTTGTCCTTCCTCGGCTCCCTATGCTTCGGCCTTCCGCGTCGTCGTCCTCCTGCCGCGGCGGCGGCGGCCGCCGGTCAAAGATCATTCTGATCGCCCACGGGCCGCCGCATGTGCCCCCACCACCACCATCACTGCGCATGGCGGTTCGGCCCACATGCATGCGCACACGCGATGAGCTCTGCCCACCCGGCGCGGCGCTCTTCAGCCAGGCATCGCCAGCGCACGCCTGCACCGGCCGGGACCCGTCGTGGTACCAACGCCGCCTTAATAGGCGATGTAGTTACATGTATTTGTATGATAGACACCGGTATGCAAACTGTACAGGGCGTGCTTCATTTGTTACTTGCGAAGGAGCTGCCGCGTGCGTCGCAGCAGCAGCGTGAGGAGCTCCGCCGAGTCTGGGTGCTGCCGAGCATACGCCAGCGGGGTGGCTCCGCTTGCATCCGCCCTTGTGGGGTCGGCGCCCGCGGCGAGCAGCTGCTCCACGAACGCCGTCGTAACGGCCTTCGGCTGGCCCGGAAAAGAGCCCAGCTCGCACAGATGCGAGAGCAGCGTCCGCTCGTCGCGGTCCGTGCCGTCCACAGGCGCGCCGCTGGCCAAGAGAAGCTTGACGAGTGGCATGCTCCCGGCATCGACGGCCTTGAACAGAGGCGGAATGCCGTTTAAGGCAGCGCACGGCCGGCCGGGATCGGCGCCGCGGGCCAGCAGGAGCTTGGCCAACTGGAGGTCGCCGGCTTCGCAGGCGGCCAGCAGCGGCGGCGTGCCGGCGCCGTCGACGCTGGCGCCGTGCGCCAGCAGCAGCTCGGCCATGGCGGTGGTGCCCTGGCCGGCGGTGAGCGCGAGCGGCGTGAGGCCGCCGTCGGCCGTGGCGGCGTCCACCGCACACCCGCAGCGGTCCAACAGGTAGCGCGCCAGCTTGACGTCGCCGCGCTGGGCCGCCACGTGCAGCGCGGTCGTGCCGTCCTCCGCGGCGAGGCGCGCGTCTGCGCCCTGCTCGACCAACACGCGCACGTAGCCATTGTTACCGACCGACGCCGCGTGGACAAGGGCCGTGCGGCCGGCCGCGTCCCGCGCGTTCACGTCCGCGCCCGCCTTGAGCAGCAGCCACAGGATCGACTCGTTGCCGAGGCCGCTCAGGCATGCCACCATGAGCGCCGTGCCACCGCCGTACTCGGCCGGCAGGCGCGCGTTCGCATCGGCGCCGGCCTCGGCCAGCAAGCGGTGCACTTGGTCCATCTCATTGGCGCGCACCGCCATGAGCAGCTGGTCGTCCACGCTGGCCGCTGGCACTGCTGGGGTCGCGGGCGGGGTCGCGGCGCCACCGTCCTCGGCGTCCGACCCACCCGATTCACCACTGACTTGGTAGTTGGCTCGTGCTGCTGCGGCTTCCGGCAGACCAGCGGCTTCGTGCCCGGCGCCGCGGCGCCGCCGTCGCCGTCGCCGGCCTCCGTGCCCTTGCGGCGCCATGGTTCTTCCATAGATGGCGCGCTTCACCCAGTTCTGCCACTATATTCTACCTTTCGGAGGCGTCGCCATCCTCTCTTTAGTGTCATATTAAGAAGCGCCTATTTCGCGGTGGACGCGTTGTTCTGCCGCCGCGTCACCCAATTCTGCCCCTCTCTCACCCCATTCTTCCACATACACAAAAGGGCGTATGAATGTAAGCGAATGATAGCATTAAGAACCTTTTTAGTGGAGTGACCTTAATTCTTCCGGGTGGAAACGCGCCACACGTCAACAAAACGCGGACGAGCGACGCGGCGGACGGCCGAGGATGAGGGGGAGAGAGAGAGAGAGACACCAGAGAACGGGGAAAGCGCAGGAGCGTGCAAGGACGAGAGATCTACAGACTGACGGGAACGACGCAGAGGACACCGGTTATGCGATTCGCGATTCTATAGTGGAGCTGTGTCGCCCGCCATGGCAATGTCTGGCGCTGCACCCAGCCCCGACGCCAAGGACGGCGACGACCACCGCCATGGAGACCAGGACGACGAGCTTCGCTTCCTGCGGCGCGTCTTTGACGAACTGGACCGCAACAAGAGCGGCGGCATTGACGGCCAGGAAATCAAGGCAGCGCTGCAGCGGCTGAAGCTGCCGGCCGGCCCCGCCGACGTGGCCGCCGTCATCGCGGTCACGGACCGCGACCGCGACGGGGAGATCTCGTTCCAGGAGCTGGTCGACTACGTCCGCTCGCGGCGCGACGCGGCCCGCGAGACCTTCCAGCAGCTGGACCGGAACGGCAGCGGCCGGTTGGAGGCCGACGACCTGGCGGTGGCGCTCGCCCGCATCGCCGTCGCCGCGGCGGCCGCGGCGGCCGCGGCCAGCAAGGGCGGCCCCGCGCCGCCGCCGGCGCAGGCGGAGCTGCTGGTGACGGTGACAGACGAGGACCGGATGGCCGCGCACGAGCTGGTGCGGCTGCTGGACCGGGACGGCGACGGCTCCGTCGACTTTCACGAGTTCCTCGCGGCGACGGCGCTGCTGCCGCGGGTCGCGACGGACGTGTTTGTGAAGCAGTGGTACGACAACGCGCTGCTGGACAGCGGCGACGGCGCGATCCTGCGTGTCCCGTCCGCCAGTCCGACAGCGACGCCGCTGCCCGCCAGCACGGCCGGCGGCGCCGCTGGCCAGGTCGGCCCGCGCGCCGCGCCAGCGGCCGCCGCAGCAGTAAGCCTGGTGTGCGGCGCGGTGGCCGGCGCCGTGTCGCGCACAGCGACCGCGCCGTTTGATCGCATCAAGATCTTGCTCCAGGTGGCGAGTCCCAGCACGGCGACGGCGAAGGTTTCGTCGGGCGGCGGCGGCGGCAGCGGCGGCATTGTCGCGACGGTGCGCCGCGTGCTGGCCGAGGGCGGGCCGCGCGCGTTCTTCCGGGGCAACGGCGTGAACGTGCTCAAGGTGATGCCCGAGTACGGCCTGCGGTTCGCGTGCTTTGTCGGTTTCCGGAACGCATTCTTCGCCGACCCACTGGCGCCCACCGGCCTAGAGCGCTTTGTCGCCGGCGGTATGGCCGGCGTGGTCTCGCAGTCGCTCGTGTACCCGCTGGACGTAGTGAAGACGCGGCTGGCGGCGTCGCGGCCGGGCGAGTACCGCGGCATCGCCGACTGCTTCCGGCGCACCGTGCGCCACGGCGGCCGCATGGGCGCGCTCTACCGGGGCCTGGCACCGACGCTGCTGGGCAGCTTCCCGTGCGCGGCGATCGACCTCGCGCTGCTCTCCTTCCTCAAGGACACGTGGATCGCGCGCGCGACGGCGCGGGCGACGGCGCGGCGCGAGCCCGTGCCGCGCCCGAGCCAGGGGTGGCTGCTCACCTTTGCGGCCATCTCGTCGTCGGTGGCGTCCATCTGCACCTACCCGCTCAACCTCGTGCGCACGCGCATGCAGGCGCAGGGCCTGCGGCAGCTGGGCGCCGGCGGCGGCGCCGGCGCCGGCGGCGTGCCGCAGTACGCGGGCATGGCCGACTGCTTCCGCCGCACGTGGGCGGACGGCGGCCTCCGCGCCTTTTACGTCGGGCTGGGCCCGAACCTGCTCAAGTCGCTGCCGTCCGGCGTTATCAGCTATGTGGTCTACGAGACGTGCCGGCGCGCGGTGGAGGACTCCCTGCACACCCGTCGCTAAGTTATTGCCTTGTTCACACAATTCCTCGACTTCTCACAACTATTGTACAGTACAACAATGACGGTCTTGGATTCGTGGCGGCACGGGTGCCGCCCAGCAGCCACGCAGTGGCTGGCTGTATTCCACACAAGTCGGGTCATGCGCCGAACGGATAGTTGGCACGGTCCAGCCGTCCAGGCCCCACGTTCTCCTTGACATAGTTGCCTAGTGCGCCGAGCCAGCGCGGCACCGGGAAATGGTGGCGGGGCATGAGAACACGTTCGCCGCCTAGATGAAGCCAAAACCTTAAGCCGCGGCGTACCGGGGAAGAAGCCTTCGCGGCCGCGAAGTCGGCCGGTCCACCACCCGGACGCGTCGCGGTGGACGATCTCGATGATGTCGCCCTCGGCGAGCGACAGCTCGTCGTCCGTCTGCGCCGTGTAGTCAAACAGCGCGACCGCGGTGGGAACCTTGAAGGTGGACGCGCGGCGTGGCGGCGGCGCGGACGGCGGGGCCAGCTTGTTGCCCATCGCCTTGCCGCGCGTGCTGCAGCGAAAGGAGAGG
>Ga0180216_1000817_pt1 | contig 29978 bp, 28 predicted proteins | sample eDN3rd37CBELigMG_FD_128879 | JGI IMG/M metagenome (GOLD analysis project Ga0180216, IMG submission 128879) | Enriched Miracle-Growth compost microbial communities from Emeryville, California, USA - eDNA 3rd pass 37_C BE-Lig MG (version 2)... ... | reverse complement strand
TTAAAGGCAATTAATGAGAGCATCGCTAAGCAAAACCCTAGAAATAATGATCCTGAATCACCCATAAAAATTTTCGCTGGGTGAAAATTATATCGTAAAAATCCAATGATTCCGCCGAGCAGTAACGTGCTTAGTAAAATAACAGGCGTGAAGCCCATAATAATCGCCATAATTAAAATCGTTGCTATCGCAATACCTGATACACCGGAAGCTAAGCCGTCCAGTCCATCAATTAGATTAATTGCGTTCGTTACCCCAACAATCCATAGAATGGTGACAGGGATGCCAATCCAATCATTGATTTGCTGCATATCCTCACCAAACGGCAGGCTTACAAATTCAATCGAAATGTTAAAGCCAAAAACGACAACGCATGCGGCAATAATTTGCAGGACAAGCTTTAGCTTTGCTGAAAGCTCAAAGCGATCGTCAAACGCACCAGTCAGTATAATAATTGTACCGCCTACCAGCACTGCCTTAAGTAAATTCAAGTCCTTACCGAGCAGTGTCCCCTCTGGAAATAGCGTGATAACACAAAAGAACGAAACCACGAATGCAAGATAAATAGCGAGACCGCCCATTCTTGGCATAATACGCGTATGGACCTTGCGATGGTTAGGTTTATCAATTGCGCCTACAAAAAAAGCGAATTTTTTAACGAGCGGTGTGATAAGTAAAGCAACGATAAGAGCAATTGCGAATCCAATCGCATAAATGACTCCAATAGACATAGTGTAGATTCTCCCCCTCTGGATTTACAAGCGAGATTAAGTTGTCTACCGTTATCATTAGCCGTAGACAATCAACTTATCCAGCGTCTCTGATGCCATTTGTATAGATATCTCGTTTCTTATAAGCATCGTGTTGAATTATACTCTCAATGAAAACAAAATACTACTATCGAAATTTACCTAAAAAACAGAAATTAGCCTGTTTTTACGAATTTTCAATATGTTTTGTAACATTCTCTTTATTACGCATCACTTTTAACATAAACTTTGGCAGAACCAGCATGCGTGGCAAACGCTTCGGTTCCTGAAGCAAACGGAACAGCCACTCGATGCGCAGCTTCTGTATCCACTCAGGTGCTCGCTTCAACTTACCTGAGATGACATCGAAGCTTCCGCCAACGCCCATAATAAGCGGTACGCCTAGCGCCTCGCGATGCTTTACGATCCATGGCTCCTGTGTTTCTGCACCTCGAGCAACAAACAATAAATCAGGCTTCAGCTCGGCAATAGAAGCAACGACCTCATCGTCTTCATCGGCACCAAAGAAACCATTGCGATAACCGACAATGCGCACTTGCGGATACTGCATCTGAAGGGATTGTGCTGCGGCTTCAATAATTTCCTGTGTAGTACCCAGTAAGTACACCTTCCAATGATGCGATTCACCGACCTTAAGCAGCTCGTGAAGCAGCTCGATACCAGTGACTCGTTCAGCGACAGGATCACCGCCTTTTTGTGCAGCCCAAACGACTCCCGCACCATCAGGCACAATAAGATCTGATTTTAGCATCATTTCTTTATAGGTTGGCTTCTCCAGTGCACTCATGATCATAATCGGATTAGCTGTTATGACATGTGTTTGCTCTCTTGCATTAATTCGGTCCGTTAAGTATTGAACCGTATCCTTCATTCCCATCTTCGAAAAAGGAATACCGAAAATATGAACTTTAGGTATAGTTTTCGTCATGAGGAAATCACCTCGATATATTCTGACGCAAAAATTGACTGATTTGTTGCGCTGGTTTTTGGGATTGTTCTTTTAATGTTTGAATTTGTCGACTTCGCTGCTCCAGCCATTGGTCACGATGATCTAAAATATTCCCCATCTGCTCCACAAATTCCTTAGACTCGAGCTCATTTGTTGTGCCTACCACTTTAGCTTCAATTCGCTTTAGAAACTGATCAATTTTCGGATCATAGGACAGGCCAAGCATCGGTACTCGCTGGTTAGCTGCATAGATTAGCGCATGCAACCTCATACCGAACAATGCATCACACTCCGATACAGCCTGCAGCATCAGCATGGGGTCATCGGGTAGATCCATTAGCTTAATACTGCTTCCTGCTCCGATCCGTGATTGGATCTGATCGATTAGAAACTGTGACGCTTCGATATCATCAGGTAGATGGAAGGGTAAAAAGGTTAGCATCACGTTACGCTGCTCGGTTAGCGCTATAAGTGCCTCACCAATCCGCTGCAGGTCTGAGCGATCCTTGTTCCAAAACCTAACAGATATACCGATCTGTTGTACACCACTTGCTTCAGGCAGCAATCGCTGGCGCTGCTCAGGTAGCGGCATACCCATGACCGGATCTGGTACGACCTCAATCTTAGCGTCTACACCGATCGAGCTTAAAAATTGTGAAGATTGTTCATCACGCACTGAAACATATTGACTCTTATTCATCGCGGAACGAATGAATGCATACATTGACTGACGATGAACAGGACCAATTCCTTGCGCATAGATAAAGGTTGGCTTGCGGAGCCATTGTGCCAGCTTAATGATCCCTGTATAGTATGGAATGCTTTTCATGCCAGTCGCATCTTGAAGCAAGCTTCCTCCACCGCTAATTAACGCATCAGAAGAAGAAATCGCGCGCCACACGGACGCAGGGTGCATACGTGGTACAGCTTCCACGCCGTACTTTTTTGATGTCCAGCTCGGATCTCCACTTAGCACGACGGGAGCAAGGGTAATGCCTGCTGCTTTACCCTGCTCCTCTAATGCTAATAATATGGACTTGAGCACTGCCTCATCCCCGCTATTTTTAAAGCCGTAATAGCCTGAAATTACTACTCGAAACGTTGTTGAAGCTTCGGCCATACCCATTTACGCCAAACTCCTTCCAATACTGTCCATATCGCAATCAGCACTAAGCCGAAAATAATACCTATCCCTAAGCCTAACAGAGTACGCAATGTTGACATCATAATTGGTGTATGAATATGTGTGAACGTGCTTACCATCGTTAACTGACCTAATGTACCGACAATTAGTAGCAGCCAGGAGGCTCTATAACGCAAAGCTAAGAACAATCCAAGAATAAGCGGAGGATGTCCTAGCATAAACTCTTTAAATCTCGGACGTACGCCGACAGTTGTTTCAAGCCATTGTCTGATCATCATCTCGATCGCTGATACCTGACCGCTATTGCCTGTGCGAGATAAGTAGTATGCCCCAACTGCCGCTACGATAACAGCAACGACTACCCATAATAAGCTAATTGGTGTCATAAGAAGCTTCCAAAGGCGTGTAATGGAGCCTTTCGCTCCTTGACCTCGATACAACAGCACGTACATCGCAACGAGCGCAATTGGACCTAGGTGAAGTAAGCTAACACCTCTAAACTGTTCAATAACTAAGCTGTACGTAATGTTAAACAGCAGTCCGAATACGATCGGTACAGCACATAGCGTAATGATCGTACCTACGATAAACCAGTTCAGCGTTAAGCCAAGTCTGCGTGATAGTGGAAGCTCAGGGAAGATCCAGCGATCAGTCTCCACCGTCCCATCATGAATTGGCGTAGTACCGCTTAACGTCCAGTTGGTATTGCCGAGCATTCGACGTTCACCAATGGTACGTGAATATATGCGGTTAAGCATCCAGATGACACCTAGCGTCGGACCACTGATTGCGGCGCCAAGCGCTAACGCTTGCTCCATTAACGAGCTATTCAGCACATAGAGTCCTGCTGAACCTAATAAGCCTAATACGAATACGATGATTTCTGTTCCTGGCAAAAAAGCTCCAACAAGCAGCGTAATAAATGCTACTGCAGCCAGCGCTACGATCATACGTACAAGCTTCGTCCATGATGGGTTCTCATATTGAAAGGCGCTAGCTATACCATCAGGGTAGCCGGCTTTTTCCATCTGTGCTATGACACCGTCTTCCCCAGAAAGCGTCTCGATAAGCTTGTCCGCAGAGTGCTCTAACACTCCCGTGTTACCATTAGCTTTGATGCCAACATTCAAGAAGAACATACGAATGTTACGGTCCTTGGCAGCAAGCTTGAAGCGATCAGTCATTCCTTCGGCTGTCATCGTAAAGCTATCATTCTCAGACAACGAATATAGTCGCACCACATCATAATCAAGTAAATACGAAAGTGTGCTCATGCCTGCTTGAGGAACTTTAAGATTTTCGATAGCTGCAACGCCCATACCATGCTGCTTTAGCAAAGTTCCAAAATGATTCAAGCTTTTTAATTCGGCTTGGTCAGTTGCACCTTTAGCCTTAGAACCATCGAAAATGATTCGCGTCACACCATACTCATTTAAACGTTTGATTTGCTGCTCAGCCATTTCCATATTGTATGGCTGTACGCGATCCGAGAATCTTGCAATAATTTGGAAGCCATAGCTTGATAGCTTCTCCACTGCAATCGGGTCAAAGTCTAATGTCTTTAAGGTCGCAGCATTGACTGCTTCTTCGATAATTAAAGCCGGCTTACCTTCATAAGTCCAGTCGGTAACGTTCACGCCTTGTCGTTCATACTCGTTCTCAATAATCGGCTTGATCATCTCCGCTTCATGCTCTCCGGTAAATACAACATACGTGTGGTTAACATTGGTGTCGAGCACTTTACTTAGCAGAGAAGCCATTTCCTTCTCTGAATAATAGACAAGACGGCCTGACTGCATAAGATCACGTAAGGAGCTCTCATACAACGACATAGATTGTACTCCAGCGTCCTTCAAAGCAAGCAGCTTCTCATCAATAAATTGTGAAACGTTGCTTTGATAGTTGGCAATTTCCTCTAAATCCCGATAGTCGAACACATATTCGACGGTATCGGCCGATTGTTCCATCTCAACTCTTAAGAATGCTAAAGGTAACGCTGCTAATACTCCTATTAACGTAATGATCCATAGCAGTGTCCTTGCTTTTTTATTCCATTGCTTCCAGCGCACGATAGTCCTCCATTTCTAACCTTTACTCATAACAAAGCTAGGATTGCCTGCTACATATTCGTAGGCAATCCTAATGCTAATATACGTATCTACCTATATCATAACGAAATTAGATTCCATCTACACGTTTCATTACATCTTCAATTAATGCAGCCTGTTTGGCAGCTGCATCCTCAGCAGAGGTGCCTTTTACGGCAAAGTAAACTTTAATCTTAGGCTCTGTGCCTGAAGGTCTTAGGCAGAACCATGAACCATCCTTCAAGATGAACTTCAGTACGTTCTCAGGACGTAAGCCATCAATGCTCTGAGAGTAATCAAGCACTTCAGCAATCTCAATTCCAGCCACTTGAGCCGGCGGCTGTTCACGGAAGTTTGTCATAATCGCTGAGATTTGAGCCACACCATCAATACCTTTTAATGTCCGGGATTGCTGGCTTTCTAGGAAATAGCCAAATTGCTCATACAGCTCAACAAGCACGTCATAAAGTGTTTTCCCTTGTGTGCTGTAATATGCTGCAGCCTCGCAAATCAACATAGAAGCGACAATCGCATCCTTGTCACGCGCATAGGTTCCAGTCAAGTAACCATAGCTTTCCTCATAGCCAAACATGAAAGTCTTTTCTCCTGTTTGTTCATATCTCGTCATTTTCTCGCCGATGTATTTAAACCCTGTTAATGTATTTTCAACACTAGCGCCATAATGCTTAGCGATAACCTCGCCCATTTCACTTGTAACAATGGTTTTGATCACTACTCCGTTAGCAGGCAGCTGGCCACGTTCCTTTAGCTGACTAAGCAAGTAATGAATCATCAATGCACCAGATTGGTTACCTGTCAGCACGACGTATTCGCCATCGTTGTTTTTTACAACAGCACCCATGCGGTCAGCATCGGGATCGGTGCCAACGATAACATCAGCGCCTACTTTACGAGCTAGCTCAATCGCTAGTGTGAATGCCTCCTTCTCTTCTGGATTAGGAGATTTGACCGTGCTAAAATTACCGTCTGGCTGCTCCTGCTCTGCTACAACATGCACTTGCTTAAAGCCAGCGGCAGCAAGCACTTGACGAACAGGCATATTTCCCGATCCATGCAGCGGCGTGAATACGACCTTGAAGCTTTCGCCAAGCTCACCTTGCAATAGCGGTTGATTGACGCTTTGAGCAACGACAGTATTTACGTACGCTTCGTCAATATCATCGCCTAGCCATACAAGCAAGCCTTGCTCTTCGGCTTCTGCTTGAGACATCCGTTTTACCTCATCGAAGCTTGCAATGCCAGCAATCGCCGCTATCACTTGCTCCGCATCCTCAGGCACAAGCTGACAGCCATCTGCCCCATACGCCTTGTAGCCATTATATTCAGGCGGATTATGACTAGCTGTAATAACCACACCTGTGCTTGCTTTAAGATGACGGATAGCGAAAGACAGCTGCGGAGTTGGACGTAGTGAACGGAATAGATAAGTACGCACTCCATTGGCAGCTAGTACAAGCGCTGCATCCAATGCAAACTGTGGAGAATTATTGCGCGAATCATGAGCGATTACAGCTGAAGGCTGTTCAAGCTTTTGAGCGAGCAGCCAGTTCGCTAAGCCCTGGGTAGCCTTTCCAACCGTATAAGCATTCAAACGATTGGTTCCAGCGCCCATTACCCCACGTAATCCGCCTGTACCGAATTCTAAGTCTCTATAGAAACGATCCATAATTTCTTGATCATTACCAGCTAGACCAGCTAGCTCTTGCTTCGTTGCCGCATCAATGGATGGATCATTCATCCAGCTTTCATATCTATGGTTGACTTGCTCCTGATTTAAACGTGTCATATGATACCTTCTTTCTTATTCCTTTATTGCTTCGCTGGGTCGGATAGTGCAAACATAAGCTCGCCTTCTGCTACGACCTTGCCATCCACTTTTGCCGTACCTTTACCTTTGCCAATCGAGCCCTTTAGACGCGTGATTTCAACCTCAAGCGTTAATGTATCGCCAGGTGTCACCTGACCACGGAAACGGAAGCCATCAATGCCAGCAAAGAACCCTAGCTTACCTTTGTTGGCTTCAAGCATAAGCATCGCAACAGAGCCCACTTGGGCTAATGCCTCAACAATTAGCACACCAGGCATTACGGGATATCCTGGAAAATGCCCGACAAAATAAGGTTCATTCATTGTCACGTTTTTAATTCCGACTGCACGCTCTCCAGGCACAACCTCTGTGATTCGATCAATAAGTAGAAATGGTGGTCGGTGTGGAATAATCTTTTGAATTTCATTAATATCCATCATTAGTATGTCCCTCTTTTCCTTTAATTGCGTGTTTCATAAGCTTCAACAATCCATGTCAATATCGCAGTTCACATTGCTGCTTAATCCAAGGGATTAAATTGAAACAACCACTTTGTTCATTTATGCGTATAAATTTTGCTACTTGTCCCCATACTATAGATACCCTTCAGTGTCCTGCAGGAAATGAAGGTTGAGATAAGGAGGCTTGCTTGCTGGAACGAATGTTCAATGGTAAGCAAGCCTCTTTGTGTGTGTATGATTTTACCTAGCTTTCAACTATTATAGACTACCTCAGTTAAAATGAAAACTTAACGGAAAGTAAAAATCAGCCAGCAGGCTGCTGACTGATTATTATTCATCATCTATATGCAATTATGTCGCTTATGATTCAGCAAATATTAAATCCCACAAATGCTTGTAGGTACTGAATTTAAACGCTTCTTCCTTCGGTTGATCCCCCATAATGACATAACCGATATACAGCCCCGCAAGCAGCATGACGATCATGATGAGAGGTGCTATGCTTTTTCTTAAAATCCAAAGCAATGTCCGTGCCCACAATGGATATCGGCGTACAGGTGCATCGACTGCCAGCTTCTCGTCGTCATGAGTGGACGCTCTTCTCTCTTCGTCTGGCAATTCTTGACGTGTTTTATTTCTACGCCATAGCTGCTGAAATCTGCCTCCAGTGGCTGATGAATGCTTTTTTGCTCTCGTTAAAGAAGTCTCTTGCTGCAATGAAGCTTCATCTGGACCTTTCCAATTGTCTTCATCGTTACGGTTCTCATTCATAATTTCACCTAATTACTACGCAAATTGTTCGCTATTTGCATCATCGTCTCGCTGGAGCTTAATGCTCTCGCAGCTAGCTGATATGCACGCTGAACTCTGATCATATCTGTCATTTCTGTGGAAAGATCTACGTTAGATTGCTCAACGTATCCTTGACGAACTGCCAATCGGTTGTCAGTGTTAGGTATGACCTCTGCTACCGCTTGATCAGCATCTGCACCAGCTGCTAATGCAAATAGGTTGTCAGCAGCTTGAACTAATGCATCCGGACGTACAGCCTCCACCAAACGAATACGACCTAACGGAATAGTATCTCCGATCTCATCTACCGCATTCACAGATCCATCCGCTCGAACCTGCATCGCGTAGCCCTCTGGCACAACAATTCTGCCCTGTGAACCATCAGGAAGCGTCGCGACAACTGGATAGCCTTGAGAGGTTGTAAGTACTGCCTCTCCCGCTTCGTTGATGCTAATTTGGAACGAGCCATCTCGTGTATAGGCTGCTGTCCCTGCTGCATCCACCTGCACTTGGAATAGTGCATTTCCTTCAATGGCAAGGTCTGTTAATACGCCGGTCTCCTTCATCGTACCCTGGGTAAAGTCCGTAGCAATACCTGTCACCCTAGAGCCCCAACCTTGATTAAATCCAAGCGGAGCTTTACGTCCGTCTAATGCAAAGCTATCGGGCTGCTCCTTTACCGTGTTTAGCAAATCTTCAAATACAGCTGATTTCTTTTTATATCCTACTGTGTTAGAGTTCGCTACATTATCAGCAATCAGATCCAACTTCATCTGATAGGAGTTCATCGAATTTAGCGCTTTTATCATGGAGCTATTCATGAATCATTACCTCCCTAGCTAATTCTGCCAATGTCATTAGCTGTTTTTTGCAGCGTTGTATCATAGAATTGAATAACCTTCTGGTTCGCTTCATAGGCGCGAAGCGCAGCCATTAAGTCTACAGAAGCCTGCGTGATATCAACGTTAGATTGTTCGATATAGCCTTGACGCACCTCTACTGCATCATCTTCCGTAATTGCAGCAGCTGCACCTTCTTCTAATCTATAGCTGCCATCACCCTCGCGAACTAGACCATGAGGATTGTCTATACGAGAGATGAGTAGTTGAATTCCCGTATCCGTGCCTGCTGATGTAACAAGACGACGATCATTCGTTAGTGTCAAATCCTCGATACTGACGCCAGCAGGAAGAACGATTGGCTCATCGTTGGTTCCTAGCACATAATCTCCCGTGCTCGTCGTTAAAAAGCCTTCACTATTTACGGAAAATTGACCGCCTCTTGTGTAGCGACGTTCACCCTGCTCATTTTGCACAGTGAAATACGCCTGTGGCTGATAGACAACCTCTCCGTTATCTGTTACAGCTTTGCCTGATTGATCGAAGATAAGGCCATCGACTGCAATATTAGAAATAATCGCAAAGTCATAGCGGTTATTCGTCTGTGTTAAATCACCCTGCAAGTGATACGTCAAGCTTTCTTCTGCAAAGACGTTGCCTGTCCAGGTTCCGATCGTTTTCGGCTGGTTACTGTCTACACCCGTCATCGATAGAAGCATCTCATTGAATGAACGAAGTGGTGTTGTGTTTTGTTTAAACCCTGCTGTTTCTATATTAGCAATATTATTTGTAATGGTGTCATGTCGGCGCTGCTGGCTAGTAAGCCCTGATGCAGCAGAATAGAGCCCTCTAAGCATGTTGCTCCTCCTTCATCATCATCGGTATCCGAACTTATAAGAGGTCGTTCATAACGTCTATCTTTGGTCACGCACTCTACGTATATATCGGATAGAGGACGACGTTAGTGAATAGCGCGAACAATTACGAATAAGCACTTCAGCACGTCCCCCTTATGACGTCTTACCAGTGCTTATTCGTGTTCGGCTTATCTTTTCAGCTTGTCCAAATTATCTAAGAGGATGCCTGTGCCTTTAACGACACAATGCATAGGATTTTCTGCAATGAGAACGGGTACCTTCAGCTGATCTGCTAGCAGCGAATCGAATCCGCCCAGCAAAGCGCCGCCCCCCGTCAATATTACGCCTCGATCGATAATATCGGCTGACAGCTCTGGCGGAGTTTGCTCCAATACATACTTTGCAGCAGACACAATCGACATAACAGGATCCCACAGCGCTTCACGAACTTCATTGGAGCGAATAGTAATGGTTTGCGGCAAACCAGTGACCATGTCTCTTCCGCGAATATCAATTTCTTCTACAGGTGCTTGCTCAAGTACAGTCCCGATGCGAATTTTAATATCCTCGCTCGTACGCTCACCGATTAACAGCTTGTACTTGCTTTTAATATATTTCATGATCGCCTCGTCAAACTTGTCTCCCGCAACCTTAATGGAAGAAGCCGTCACGATATCGCCCATGGACAATACGGCCACATCTGTTGTACCACCGCCGATGTCTACTACCATATTGCCGCTAGGCTGGAAGATATCCATTCCAGCCCCTATTGCGGCAGCCTTTGGTTCTTCTTCTAAATACACGTCTTTCGCACCGCTTCTTTCTGCTGCTTCACGAATGGCCTTCTGCTCAACAGAGGTTATGTTCGTAGGTGCACAGATTAGGATGCGCGGACGTGAGTACCATGTACGTCCATCTACACGATGGATAAATTCTTTCAGCATCATTTCTGTAATATCAAAATCAGCAATTACGCCATCACGAAGCGGACGAATTGCCACAATATTGCCTGGAGTACGACCTACCATACGATGAGCTTCTTCCCCAACGGCCAGTACTTTTTTAGTATCGCTCTCGATGGCAACAACAGAAGGCTCGTCGAGTACAACACCCTTTCCCTTTACATGAATCGATACGTTCGCTGTACCGAGATCAATACCAATATCCTTACTAAACATTAGGTCATTTTCCTCCAACGAATAATGTATTATTTTTCCCCGGAAATAATCACAGTTAATAACATTATTCGCCAAAATATCAGAAAATCCTCTCCTTAAAAAATATTTTATATTGGTATTTCCTTCATAAAGGAAAGTTGCGACCTCTTTACTTCGGATTCCCTACTGTTAGCACCTCTCTTTTTTTAGGCGTATTCTTTTTATACTTAATTTTCGTTGCTTCTCCGCCGCGCAAATGACGGATAGACTTATGATATTCGAGAATGTGCTTCACTTGATCCGCCAACTCAGGGTTAATTTCTGGCAATCGCTCTGTTAAATCTTTATGCACCGTACTTTTAGATACACCGAATTCTTTTGCGATCGTTCGGACCGTCTGCTTAGTTTCGACTAAACAACGACCGATTTTGATCGTTCGCTCCTTGATGTAATCGTGCACGCTCCCGCCTCCCTACTCGTATTAAGTTTGGTACATTATATGAGTAGGTCTTACAGATATTCGTTGTGTCCAAGCTTGGAGCGTAACAAATGCAATAAATATTTTTTCAAGCGGCATACTTTAGCCTGTCCTATCCCGTCTCTATGCAAGTCGGCTCATAAATATAACAAAAAAAAGACCTATTCTCCAAAAAGGAGAACAGGTCTCTCGCAATTACTCAACGATATAATCGCCTGGATTCACATTGTCACCATTCAATCTTGCTTCGAAGTGCAAGTGAACACCTAGATCGCTCTCAACATCATTACGACCCGCTTTAGCAATTACTGTGCCTTGCAGCACTTCGTCACCTTCATTAACCGCCACATCGCTTAAGCTTTGGTAAACAGTTGATAGGCCATTGCCATGACTAATCTCAACGAGATTACCGTTGATCGGATTTTTTTCTACAACGGTTACTGTACCGCCTAGAGCTGCTTGAACATCGAATGCGATGCCATCAGGATGCACAAAATCGATACCCATATGAGGAGCGAATGTTGTGCCAACTTGGATTAGTGCAGCTTCATTTTCAACTGCAGTTGCTTTCGTATCATAGAATGGAATCTCGATTTGAAGATCGTTGATGTTAGCAACAGGCCACTGCATATCCTCACCAGTCGCTGCAATCTCATCGGAAGCATCCATATCTACTGCCGCAACATCTTTGTCTGTTTCACTGTTTACTGCAGTACCTTCCTCTGATACCTCCGTACCTGTGGTTGGCTGGTCAGTAAAATTATCCTGATATACCCACAGTAAGGTAACGATAATAGCTGCTGTAATCATAAACAATGCTGGAGAAAACCATTTTTGGGCTAGCAGCCTTTTCACACCAGTTTTTGGCTCGGCAACATTAGAAACTCTCTTTTCAGATTTAAGAGAATCCTCTGTTGATTGTGATTTGTTTTGATTGTTGAATTCATTCATTTATATCACCTCACTAGCCATTGTTGCCAGATTGATCAGCTTTATACGTGACATGAATGAATTTTTACTAGTTTTTTGCAAGCTTATAAGCTAGCTTGTTCAATACTAACTCCAGTATAGTAATGCGTAATAATATCTTCTGCTAGATAGCCTGCCTTGGCCATACCGTTAGCCCCCCATTGACTAAGTCCAACACCATGCCCGTACCCATAGCATATGAATGTTACGGACTCCTGCTGCTTATCAATGGTCCACATCATATCCGTAGATGAGAGAGCTAGCTTTTCCCGCAGCTCCTTTCCTGTAAAGCTAGCACCGTTAACAGTCAAGGACTCAATTCTTCCGCTTTCCGTACGTTCAACCTTCGTAATGTTCACACTGCCGTTTCTACGGCTTTCCTTCAGATTAAGCCGTTCATACAGCTCATTAAAGCTGATGCTCACCTCTGATTCATAACTTGGTGATAACGCTTCGTCCCAAGGGCTCGCAACACTTCTGAGATAAGCGACTTCTTGCCCCCATACAGCATCTGAGTTCTCTGTATAACCGTTGCTCGTTGAGAAGAACAACGCATCAATCGGTTCATTCTCATAGCTAATAATTTTCCCCTTCGTTTCTTCCAGCGCTTTAACAAACTTTTCATAAGGCTCTGGATAATCTGCCTCATATGCTTTAACTTCTTCTATCGACAAATATACCTGATCAGAGGTCGTATCCGTTACGATATAGGATTGCTTTTCCTCGGACCTCTCTGCCTGAAGAATTCGACGAACAATATATGTACGAATCGCCATCATCTGTGCTTTAATTGCTTCATACTCAAAGCTTCCAGGCAGCTCAGCCAATGAAACACCGAGCACATATTGCTCTAGCGGCACCTGTTCAACGGTATTTTCATTACTTAATAGAACAGCGATGACTGGTTCTTTCTGTGAAGCTTGCTGCGTGTCTAGCTTCGGTTGTCTATCATTTTCCGAGGTTACGATACTTTCGGAATTTGTAGATAGCTCATTATTCTTCGGCCCTTGCTCTATTACTCTCTCACGCTGCTTATCTTGCCCCATACGATTACTATGTCGATGATTCAGCTCCTGTAAGACGAGTACCTCCGATTGCCCTTGTGCGTATACGACTGACTTTGTCCGTGAACTCTTTTGTTGCAGGTCATACGTTACTAACAAGCTCATAAATACGACTACGGTCATAACTGCGATTAAATAAAGTCTCCATTGTTTTACCATTTACTCTCCTCCATAGCAATAACACGTCTCTATGTTATAGCCTATGAAAACAACTAGAAGAATAGAATCATAGATCAAAAAAACGGTGTACGTCCATTTGCTGGAACGTACACCGTTTATCTTTCTATCTCAATGACTAGGCCATTAATTCCTGTACTGGAGTTAAAACGACAGACTCATGCTTTACCTTAATTTTAGAAGGCTCCTCCAGGTCTCTGCTTCGAGTAATATTCGCACCAAGCGAAGCAAGCTTTCCGGTTATATCTACATATCCGCGATCTATGTGATGAAGTCCATCAATCATCGTCTCGCCTTCAGCTGCAAGACCAGCACAGATTAATGCTGCTCCCGCACGTAGATCAGTAGCTGTTACTTTAGCTCCCTGCAGAGCAGTGCTACCTGTTACAACAGCCGTTCTGCCATCAACTTTAATGTTCGCTGCCATCTTAAGAAATTCCTCGACATGCATAAAGCGATTTTCAAATACGGTTTCCGTAACGACGCTTGTTCCTTCTGATACTAGCAACAACGCCATCATCTGTGACTGCATATCTGTAGGAAATCCAGGATGTGGCAATGTTTTAACATCGACTGATTTTAATGGATGCTGCGCACGTACATGCACACCGTTATCGTGAGCAACAACGCTCACGCCCATTTCCTCAAGCTTTGAAATAACTGGTGCCAAATGATCAGCAATAGCCCCTTCAACGAATACATCTCCGCCAGTAATGGCAGCAGCAATCATATAAGTACCTGCTTCGATACGATCTGGTATAACACTATGTGCGGCTCCGTGCAGCGCTGTAACACCTTCAATACGAATAATTCCGGTACCTGCACCTCTTACTTTACCACCCATTGCGTTGATATAGTTAGCCAAATCAACAATTTCCGGTTCTCTAGCCGCGTTTTCAATAATGGTTGTGCCGTTAGCTAAGGAAGCTGCCATCATGATGTTTTCAGTAGCCCCAACGCTTGCGACATCTAAATAAATTTTTGCACCTTGAAGCCCTTGTGGACAGGTAGCTTCAATGGCACCTTGGTCTAGCTGAATCTTTGCACCCATCGCTTCAAATCCCTTTAGATGCTGTTCAATGGGACGTGAACCGATCGCGCAGCCGCCAGGCAGTGAAATTTTAACTCTGCCAACTCGTGCAAGTAAAGGCCCCATCACTAAGAAGGAGGCTCTCATCTTACGTATCAGTTCATATGGAGCTTCCGATGACGTAATCTGTGCCGCAGAGATCGTCATCGTCTCCTGATCAAATAGTGTGTCTGCACCAAGAGTGTTTAATACCTCACGAATGGTCATTACATCATCTAATTCAGGAACATCTGAAATTACACTTTTACCTTCAGTCGCTAATAATGAGGCCGCAAGAATAGGAAGTACCGCGTTTTTTGCTCCACTTACACGTACCGTACCCTTTAATCGTTGACCTCCGCGGACGATAATCTTTGCCATCTTGCGTCCCTCCGCGAATCATATTTATCGGTTTCCGAATTTTTCCATTTAGAGTATAATCATACACTCATCAACCTTCATCTTAACATCATTACCTATAAATCGACAACAACAATTTTAATTCGTTATAATATTGTCGATTTTAATAGTGAAATGTGTATTCAAAAAGTCTGACTTATTGAACAATTTCTCAAAAGACGACGTCGTCATTTTTCATGTATTGATACCAAGTGTTTGCAATATTGATTCGAGTTATTCTACAAAATCTTGGAGCATTGTGGAGAAGCCCCAGTACTGCAGAAAAAAACTTCCTAACTGGTAACCGAGCACGATAGCAATGACAATTTGCAGCATCCTTGCTTTCGGATGGTTCACATTTTTAAGTATTTTATCCCATGCAACGATGGATAGCAGCATCCATACGAATAAAATACACAAAACGACGACGACGATTGAAAAAATCCCTTGAACCCCTTCACTCATTGACATCCTCACCTTCTTATAACCAAAACGCTAGCCCTATTAGAGCTGCAAGAGAGCTGAAGCCTATGACGTACCAATGCACAGGAACACTCATTAATTCAGTCACATCGTGCGATGTGTCCTTCGTAATGTACATTCGAATTATATATTCTAAAGGTATTGTAGCCATTAAAGTATGTGAGATGAGCCACAGTGCAATTAACCCATATTGACCATACGCACTCCATAGTTCAATTATGCTTAGCTGATACGAAAACCCTGCTGATAAAGGAGCCGACATAAGCGCCAGTAAAAACAGCATAATGACAAAGGCAAGAATCGGCCTGCGGTGATATAAGCCAGTCAATGCATGAATCTGCATATGTTCTGGTGCGAGCACCGTCCTAAACATGCTGTAGCAGCCGAGAAGCATAACAGCGTACCAGATGGCAGCAAGGATCGTCAGGGTAATGTCTAGCTCTGCTGACATCGCTTTGGCGCTTGTCACTACTGCAATAAGCGTTAATAGATGATAGATCGCTTGCCACATCAACATCCGATTGATATTGCGCTGTCTATTATTAACGAGCCATATCGCTAGCGACATTGCGATACTTACTACGACAGGCAGCTTCCACGCTACACTATTAAAATCAAATACCGATAAAAAGCTGGCATTCACTTCTGGCAATGCTGCAACTGCATGCTCCCAAAATTTATGTAGCTGATGCAGTTCATATTCCAATAAATCTACCGCAATAATTGGATAGCATCCTAGAACAATGATGAATGTCAGTAGAATGATAGCTGGCAAGGCTTCGATAAATCGAAGATCAGCTATATCCTTCATACGTGCATCAGCTTGTCCTTGTTGCAAGCGGAACAAAAAGCGTACATTATAAGCAACGACACTCATCATACCAAGCACACCGGCAACTGTAATCCACCTACTAATAGGAAAGCTAAGCAGGATGGCATGGTAGGTTCCTAGAAAATGTGATAGGCCTGGTATACCCATTAATCCACACAAAGCAGCTGTAAACATCCCGGTCAAATAAGGCGATCCTTTTAATGCTCCATTCCACTGCTCCAGCTGTAAGCTAGATGTTCTCTCATACAGGGATGTAAGCAGCACACAAAGCAAAGCGATAATGAGCTGGAATGACAGCATCTGCAGCCACATCATCGTCAATCCTATCTCTGAGCCTGATAGCAGCAGTATAACGAGGATAGAGTATTGGCCCCATACAATATATGCGAGCCAGCTCTTCACATTTTGTTGGCGCCACAAGCCTATGCTAGCCAGCAGCCATTGAAAACCCATAATCCAAATGACTGGCTTGCTAATCCAATGCATCATATCAGCGAAATATACTAGTCCGATGCGATAGCTAATATAGATGCCTATTGAACCTATTGCTAGACTGTAGATTACAGATACAACGAGATGACTTTGCCTATATACTGATAAAAAAGGTCGATGCATTCCGATAATGGGAATATAACATACTAAACCTACTAGCAGCATGAAAAATGCTAATATTCGCTGATCATGATCTGCTGTTTCCGTTAATGTACTGGCGAGCGGAAGCTCCCCAAGCTGAACGTTAGAAAATTGAAAATACTGATCGCTACTACCAATCAACAGGATGCAGCTCATCGAAATAAAAAATATTCCAGCTAGCTGCCAATAGAAAAATCGTCTTGCCGTTCTTTCAGAATGTTCGTCTCCCCATATCCCAATCAGTAGTAAAAATAGAAAGGCTAGCAGCAAAAGTGCCGCACACAATAGTAGTCCATCTCTGATTGAGTATATATGTAACAATACGGCTTCAACGAGTAACACTAATACATAGAATAGCTTATGTCGTTTTTTAATATGCACAGCCGCTATGCATACAGCTAGCATCACAACACTCGTAAAGAAGCTGAGCCAAAGCGAGACGCTATCCATGCCATAGCTTAGACTTATAATCGACACTTTTGTCGATAGGTGAATATGAAACTCCGAGAGCATCCCTCGTTGCATAGCTCCAAAAAGCATATAAGAAAGGATGATGAGGGGAGTAGCCGCGCTTACGATTGATAATCGCCGATAGCTTCGTAGATTAATACGGTGGCAGAGGGCTAGAATACCTGCTAGTACACCAGGAATCACAAGCAGCAGTGGTAATATGATATTATTCAGTATTATCCCCCCCTACGCTATACCATAGTACAATCATGATGATCGTTAAAACAGCAACAAGACCTATACTTTGCAGAATATTAGCCTGAGCTCCGGTACGACTAATGAAACGTAATGGAAACGGAAGCCACGTCGTAAGCAGCTGGACGATGGCACGTTCTATAAGCTGACCACCTCTAGCCACAAGTCGCCCCAGCTTCCTAATCGTATTAGCTAGTCGCTCTCCACTTTGTTGGAGCCCTTCGTCGATATATTCAAGTTTACTGGATAACGCTCCAGTAATTCGTTCGCTGAACAACCAAGCAATCATAACACCTACGGCTATACTGAGCATAGTTAAAAGCATAGGACCAAGCTTCATCGTTTCCATCGTCTGCATATTAAACAACCATTGCTCTAGCCGTTGATTATCAACTAACCAAAGTAACCCTAATCCAATTAACAATAGAGCTGGCCATATTACAATAAAGACCGCTCCTCTTTTTGGAGGGAAAGACAACTTTTTCCAATATGATGTAAAGGATATCGTTACGCCTAATGCCGAGCACATGACAACGAGCAGAGCCGCAATTGTCCAGCTTGAATTCTGCACAGCAATGGTAGCAATTAATGACTGTTGCATCCAGTAGCCACTTAATGGCGGCACACCAATTAGTGTAAGCACGGCAACCAGGAAAGAGCCAAACACAATAACCGAGGAGGTACGTATGGCTGAGCCGTAGATCGCAATCAAAGACAGCATAATAAACGTCAGCTGAGCGATCATGTAAACATAGACACCATGCCCATATGCAAATATCATAATGCCTACCATGGTCATGCCGATATAAGCCATTGCATCCTGTATACGCGTAAGTATACGTATGGTGCACCAGAGAACGACAATAGCACCGAGCCACTTACATAATGTCAACACATCCGTACTTTCTGTAATGACGACTCGAAATCGAAGAAGAATAGAGATAGGCAACAGCGCACTGCCAAAGCAGAAAATTACCACTCTTAGAATCGGGCGTTCAAGCTCAAGCTGCTTCATCCAATGTCCATATGGAATAAGACCTGCTATAAACAACGCGCTCGCAACGAGAGCACCGGCAATGATATGCTTCATCTGCTGCGTAAATCCTGCTGCCGAGCCACTGAGAAACGTTTCAAGCATCGTAAACTCTAATGAGTGATTCGGTATGTACCAATATAGAACGACTAGTGCAGCAAGAAATGCGGCATAGCCTGCCAATTGTGCCGTAATAAATTGAAAGATTGCTTTTGGTTTACTGCCATATATCGGATGAGATAATAGCAAATATAGACTGAAGCTTATAAGCAATGCACAAGCAAAAAAGGTGACAGCATGATCAGCTAATACAACTCCGCTTGCTGCAAACAATAATAAGCCCATGTAGCCATATATCGATGATATCGCGGCTTGATCCTGCTTATGATAGAGCAGACATAGCAGTAGGATATTGATCCCTGTAATTAAAACAAGCAGCCATGCAGCCAAATTGTTTAACTCATAGCCAATACGGAAGAATGTATCTCCGATAACGAGCCAATCGACATAGTAGCTATAATCATCAGCCTGGATAGTTGCTCTCTCCCACGTCAAACCAATCGCTATGATAAATGCCGCAGCGGAAAGCAATGTACTACTTACTACCATTACGCGCTGATGACTTCTGCCAACCGTTAATCCAATAATAAATATTAAGCCATATAAAAAAGGGATTACCCATACGATATCTGACCATGCAAGCATATTGTTGTTTCACCTCTCTAACGAGCAGTCACTATTAATCTTACTAATGTGCAAGCTAGTTGTCCAGTTTGTCTATGGTGGCGCTATCTAATAAAAAAGCTGCCTATTGCCATAGCAATAAGCAGCTTTCTATTATTTGTGAATATGTGTAACGTTCAGACGATTCATTGCACGCTGAAGAGCAAGCTCTGCTCTGCGGAAATCAATTTCATCGGTTTTCGCAATGGTTAAACGCTGCTCAGCACGCTGCTTAGCGGCCTCTGCACGTTCAATATTGATGTCCTCTGCAAGTTCTGCACTTTCAGCTAGAATAACGACCTTGTCCTTACGAACTTCGATGAATCCGCCATTCACTGCAACTACATCCGAGATCCCATCACGCTTAATGGTTACTGGCGCAATACGTAAAGGTGTAACAAGCGGAATATGGTTAGGCATAATACCTAGCTGACCTTCAAGGCCTGTAACAACAACCATATTTGCTTGCTCTCCATATACTTTGCGCTCAGGCGTTACGATTTCTACTAGAAACGTACTCATGTGGATTCCTCCCGCCCTTCGCTAGACAAGCGTTTTGGCCTTCTCCACGGCTTCTTCGATTGTACCTACATAGCGGAATGCTTCCTCTGGCAGGTCATCGTGCTTGCCCTCGAGAATTTCTTTAAAGCTGCGTACGGATTCTTTAACCGGTACGTATTTACCTGCAAGACCTGTAAATGGTTCTGCAACGTGGAATGGCTGAGATAGGAACAATTGAATTTTACGTGCGCGAGCAACGATCAATTTTTGTTCGTCAGAAAGCTCATCCATACCAAGGATTGCGATAATATCTTGAAGCTCTTTGTACGTTTGAAGAATTTTCTTCACGCCTTGAGCTACATTGTAATGCTCTTGTCCAAGAATTTCAGGCGCAAGAATACGAGAAGAGGACGCAAGCGGATCTACCGCTGGGAAGATACCCATCTCAGAAATTTTACGCTCTAGGTTAGTCGTTGCATCAAGGTGAGCGAACGTTGTTGCTGGAGCCGGATCCGTATAGTCATCGGCTGGAACGTAGATCGCTTGAATCGATGTAACTGAACCTTTTTTCGTAGACGTAATACGCTCTTGCAATTGACCCATCTCTGTCGCAAGCGTTGGCTGGTAACCTACCGCTGATGGCATACGGCCTAGTAGCGCGGATACCTCAGAACCTGCTTGTGTAAAGCGGAAGATGTTATCGACGAACAGAAGCACGTCACGACCTTCAGCATCACGGAAATATTCAGCCATTGTAAGACCTGTTAGTGCTACGCGAAGACGCGCACCTGGAGGTTCGTTCATCTGACCGAATACCATCGCCGTTTTGCTTAATACGCCAGAATCCTTCATCTCGTGGTACAAGTCGTTACCCTCACGAGTACGCTCACCTACACCCGCGAATACGGAGATACCGCCGTGCTCTTGTGCGATGTTGTTGATTAATTCCTGGATTGTTACGGTTTTACCTACACCGGCACCACCGAACAAACCGATTTTACCACCTTTTGCATATGGAGCAAGAAGGTCGATAACTTTAATACCTGTTTCAAGAATTTCAGCTTGAGTAGACAATTCGTCAAAAGTCGGTGCTGGACGATGGATAGGTAGTTTTTCTTCAGCTACCACATCACCAGCTTCGTCGATTGGTTGACCAAGTACGTTAAATACGCGGCCAAGTGTTGGAGCACCTACAGGTACTGTAATAGCAGCGCCAGTGTCCACTGCTTCCATACCGCGAACTAGTCCGTCTGTAGAGCTCATCGCTACGGTACGAACAAGATTATCGCCAAGGTGAACGGCAACTTCAAGTGTAAGATCAATGTCTACACCGCCGCCAGCCTCTGCATTATGCTTAATCGTTACAGCATTCATAATCTCTGGCAGATTACCGCGTTCAAACTCCAAATCGACGACCGGACCCATGACGGATACAACGCGTCCTTTTTTCATTGCTTTCCCTCCTGGTTCCTCATTTATGAACTTAAGATTGTGCGTTAGCTCCCGCAACAATTTCCGTAATTTCCTGCGTAATCGCAGCTTGACGAGCACGGTTATATGTCAACGTCAATGAGTTAATCATCTTCGTAGCATTTTTCGTAGCACTGCCCATTGCAGTCATACGAGCACCTTGCTCACTCGCTTTTCCATCCAATACTGCGCTATAAATAAGCGTTTCAGCGTATTTCGGCAGCAGTACCTCAAGCACACCTTCAGCAGAAGGCTCGTACTCATAAGAAGAAACAGCCTGATTATTGCCTTCAAAATTTTCTAGTGGCAGCAATCTAGTTTCCGTTGGAATTTGAGTAAGTGCGTTTACAAACTTATTATAGTAAATATAAAGCTCATCATAAGATCCGTCTGAGAATTTGCTTACCGCGCTTGCAGCAATAGACTTAATGTCACCAAACGTTGGAGCATCAGCAAGACCGATGATCTCCTCAATGATCGGCATATTTCTACGACGGAAATAGTCACGACCTTTACGTCCGATTACAAAAATCACATATTCATCAGTAGATTGATGTCTTTCTTTAATTGTAAGCGTTAATTGGCGCAAGAGATTGGCATTATAACCACCAGCCAAACCACGGTCTGAAGTAATGACGAGATATGCTGTTTTCTTAATTGGACGAGCCTCAAGCATAGGATGACTTACACCCTTCGTGCCTGCAGCAATATTACTCACCACTTCTAGCAACTTATCAGCATATGGACGTGCAGCTACTGCAGCCTCTTGAGCTTTTCTAAGCTTTGATGCAGCAACCATCTCCATCGCTTTCGTAATTTGGCGTGTATTTTGTTTACCTTTAATCTCACGCTTAATCTCACGCATGCCTTTTGCCATTCGTTTCACCCGCCTTCGATGCCCAGCATCGCTGCCAGGCTTGGTAAGGGATCTGTACTATGCATCACGTACAGATGATATTATGTCGAACGAGCGTTGCTGCGCCGTCTATTAAACGGATGCAGCAAAGCTTCTTTTAAATTCGTTAATTGCATCAACAAGAGCCTTCTCATTGTCAGCAGCAAGATCCTTCGTATCGCGGATTGACGCGCCGATTTGTGGATATTTGCTGTCTAGGAATGCTAGGAACTCTTGCTCAAAGCGAAGAATGTCCTCGATCGCAATTTCATCAAGATGACCTTTAACCGCTGTGTAGATTGAGATAACTTGCTGCTCAACCGGCATTGGCTGGTTAACTCCTTGCTTAAGGATTTCCATCGTACGAGCACCACGGTTTAGACGTGCTACTGTAGACTTATCAAGGTCAGATCCGAATTGCGAGAACGCTTGAAGCTCACGATAAGCAGCAAGGTCAAGACGCAGTGTACCTGCAACCTTTTTCATCGCTTTAATCTGAGCGGAACCACCAACACGTGATACGGAAATACCAACGTTAACCGCTGGACGTTGTCCAGAGTAGAACAGGTCAGACTCAAGGAAGATCTGTCCGTCCGTGATGGAGATTACGTTTGTTGGAATATATGCAGATACGTCAGAAGCTTGAGTTTCGATAAATGGTAGAGCAGTCAAGGAACCGCCGCCTAGTTTATCACTCAGCTTAGCAGCACGCTCTAGCAAACGAGAGTGCAAGTAGAATACATCCCCTGGATATGCCTCACGACCTGGAGGACGACGAAGCAATAGGGAAAGCTCACGATATGCTGCAGCTTGTTTCGTTAAGTCATCATAGATTACAAGAACATGCTCGCCTTTGTACATGAAGTACTCACCCATTGAGCAACCTGCATATGGTGCAAGGAATAGCAATGGAGAAGGCTCAGAAGCACTTGCTGTAACTACGATTGTGTAATCTAGTGCACCATGGCGACGCAATGTTTCTACTACGTTAGCAACGGTAGATTGCTTCTGACCAATCGCTACATAGATACATTTTACGCCTGTGCCCTTTTGGTTAATAATCGCGTCAATCGCGATTGTTGTTTTACCCGTTTGACGGTCACCGATGATCAACTCACGTTGACCGCGGCCAATTGGTACCATGGAGTCAATCGCTTTAATACCAGTCTGCATTGGCTCATGAACGCTTTTACGATCGATAACACCAGGAGCTGGTGATTCAATTGCGCGGAATTCCGTTGTGTTAATTGGTCCTTTGCCGTCAACTGGTTGACCCAGTGCGTTAACGACACGTCCAAGTAGTGCTTCACCAACTGGAACTTCCATAATGCGACCCGTACGTTTAACTTGGTCACCTTCACGAATATCAGTATACGGTCCTAGAATAACGACACCGACGTTGCTCTCTTCAAGGTTAAGAGCCATACCGACGACACCATTTGCGAATTCAAGAAGCTCTCCCTGCATCGCATTTTCAAGACCGTGAACGCGAGCGATACCGTCACCGACGTTGATAACAGTGCCGACATCCACGACTTGAATTTCAGATTTGTAGTTTTCAATTTGCTGTTTAATCAGCGTACTAATTTCATCAGGTCTGATACTCAATTCGTTCACCCCTATCTACAGTGCTTTAGAATTTAAAGTTTTTTGCAAACGCTCCAGCTTACCTGCTAGACTTCCGTCGTAAAGGCGATCACCGATACGCACTTGTACGCCACCAAGAAGCGCTGGATTTTCAACTTGCTCAGCAACGATCTTTTTGCCTGTAATTCCTTCGAATTGAGTAGCTACACCTGCCAGCTCAGCATCTGAAAGCTTTTTCGCAGTATAAACTACCGCTTTAGCTTGGCCAAGTGCTGCACCTGCGATTTTAACATAGCTATCATATAAATTCGGGATTACGGATTGGCGACCACGCTCAATCATAAGTCGTAACGTGCTGTATACAAGCTCAGACAGCTCTGCGCCGAAGGAATCCTTCAACAGCTGCATTTTGTTTTCAGTCTGCACGCTTGGCAGAGCTAAAAATTTATTCAATTGCTCATTGCTCTCTAACGCGTCAACAATAAGCTTAAGCTCATTTTCAACTTGAGAAACGATCTTGCCAGCGGCTGCAAGTTCGAACAACGCTTGTGCGTAGCGTTTAGCTACCACGATATCGCGGCTCATTTACTTCCAACCTCTTTAAGATACTTGTTAACAATCTCCTCTTGGGATTTCTCGTCCACTTGCTTCTCAATAATTTTGGAAGCGATTTGCACAGAAATGCCGCCCACTTCTGTACGAAGCGCGGAGATCGCTTTATTTTTCTCACTCTCGATATCTTTGAGTGCTTCATCCTTAAGTCTAGCTGCTTCATTTTTAGCAGATGTAACAATTTCATCAGCTTGCTTCGAGCTAGTTGCACGAGCCTGCTCAAGAATTGCATATGCTTCCTTACGTGCTTCATCAAGCGCTGCCTTTTGCTCAGCCATCGAAGCTTCCGCTGCGTTACGGCTAGTTTCTGCAGCATTCATTTGTTCTTTAATTAACTCTCTACGCTTCTCCATTACTCCAAACAATGGACCGAACGCATATTTGTTCAAAAGCCAGAGCAAGAGTAGAAAGGCAATAATTGTAATCAAGGTAGATGACATAACGATATCCATATCTGCACTCCTTTCCTCCGATTAGTAAAGGTAATCAAAACAAAGGCGAAGAGGGCAAGCCCTTCCCCGCCATTAGAGGTAAATATTAAGCGCTGAAGAACGCCAAGAAACCGATAACTACACCAACGATAGGTACAACCTCTACGATACCAGCACCGATAAACATTGTTGTTTGAAGTGCTGCTTTTTGTTCTGGTTGACGAGCGATACCCTCAACTGTTTTAGATACGATCATACCGTTACCAATACCTGCGCCAATCGCGCCCAAACCTACTGCAATAGCTGCTGCCAATACACTCATTACTGAATCCTCCTCAAATTTAAGAAATTATTGTAGTTAAAATCTGTATAACAAACCTTGAAGCCGCCCATTAGGCTCGTTCAAAGCTAGTTCCTAACATTAATGACTCAATGCAGGATCGTCCTCGTGAACGGCTGCCTGCGAGATATACACCATTGTAAGAATAGTAAATAGGAAGGCTTGAATTGCACCTACGAAAATACTAAAGCCTTGCCATACCATCATAAACGGTATACCTACAAAGTTAAGCATCAAAATCGTTGAAATCAAGATTTCACCCGCTAGAATGTTTGCGTATAGACGCAAAGCCAACGTTAAAGGCTTCGCCAGCGTTTCAATCAAGTTAATTGGGAAGAAAATTGGATATGGCTCAAAGTAATGCTTCAAATAGTGCTTTCTATTCCATTTCAACCCTAGAGAATGCACAATGATGAATACGACAAGCGCTAGTCCAGCTGTTACTGATAGATCAGCTGTAGGAGATTTCCACCAAGCGATGTGCGCATGACCATCATGAGAATCAAGCACTGCTTGCGTAATACCTAGCCACTCAATTTCTGTTGTTGCTTCCGTCACGATTTGGAACGGCAAGCCTAGCAAGTTACCTACGAAAATAAATACAATGATCGTCATCCCTAAGCTAACAAACTTCTTCGCCTTTTCAAACGGCATTGTACTTGCAATCGTGCTGTGAACGAATTCGATAATCCACTCCATGAAGTTTTGCATCTTACTAGGATTTTCAACTGATAGATTACGAACAGATAAGCGAGCTAGCACTAATACAATTATTGAAGTTACAACAATTGCAATAATAGCTGAAAGGTCAAAGCGGATCCCCATGAATTCCACTATTGGAAACAAATGCATAAGTCAATATCACCCCTTTCCGCTGTTATTTTCTTTCACAGTGTGAATAAAAGCTGCCACTAATATAAGAAAAGGCATCACCATGCTGCCAACAAGCGCTGCAGGTAAATTGATTATGTCTGGGTATCGATAGCCGAACATCGCAAGCAGTAAAACCGTCGCGATCCGATTACCAAATCCGAGCCCTTTTCTTCTTGTGCGAGTTCCTTCTTGCTGCACTGCAGATTCAGTTGACATTACAACTCTCCGCTGCAATAAAAACGCATTCATAGCACTCGCGAGTAAGCCCAGCGCTAACCCTAATGCCACTGATCTCCACTGGGGCAATGCAGCATAGGCGATTAACGTCGGCACCAGAAGGCAGAGCATCCAACGTGTTGCTGACTTCATCATTTTATCCATCGGAGCCCTCCAACACCTTCAATACTACTAAGATTGCAGATCCGATCCCAATAGCAAGTCCAGTTAGAACACCACCGAGGAGCCAACCCTTGCTGCCAGTCAAATCACTCACATAAGAACCTACCCAATAGCCAAGAACAATGAAGATTGCGACCTGTATTCCGAATACTCCCATAAGAGCAATAGCAAAAATTGGCCGATCTTTTTTTCTTTGCTTTGTCATAGGTAGACACTCCTGTCAATCCTAATATATTTTATCGAAGCGGTAGAAGGTTTGTCAATTCTAATTCCAATATAAATGCTTATATTTACGGCTAACAATCCTTATCTGATAAGGGTTGTTAGCCAGCGAAAACCGTACAGTACTACTGTATACTGTATATTCGGCTACGTCATCTTCTTAAAACAAAAACTATGAACGTTGTGTGAACGGATCAGGACGATTAGTTGATTTTCCGAAAAAATGGAGAATGGAATCAACAATTCGCTCTGAAGCCTGTCCATCTCCATACGGATTAGCTGCCTGACTCATACGTTTGTATAGCTCTGAATCGGTAAGCAGTACTTTCGCACGCTCATATACTTGCTCTTCATCTGTACCAACAAGCTCAAGTGTTCCAGCTTCAATTCCTTCAGGACGCTCAGTTGTATCACGCAGCACAAGCGTAGGTACGCCAAACGACGGCGCTTCTTCCTGCAAGCCCCCTGAATCTGTCATAATCATGTATGTATGAGGGTAAAAATTATGGAATTCGAATACGTCAAGCGGCTCGATTAGCTGTATGCGTGGGTGATTGCCCAATATTTCCTTGGCTGGCTCGCGAACAGCTGGATTAGGGTGAACAGCATATACGAACACAACATCCTCAAACTCATCTGCGATACGCTTAACTGCACGGAAAATATTACGATGAGGCTCACCGATTGATTCGCGACGGTGTGCAGTCATCAGCACCATGCGTTTTCCACGGGCCCAATCGATGACGGGATGCATAAAGGATTCATCCACTGTATATTGAAATACATCAGCGGCTGTATTACCGGTAATGTAAATCGTCTCTTCGTTTTTATTCTCTTTACGTAGGTTGTTTGCTGACCACTCAGTCGGCGCAAAATGAATATCTGACAAAACGCCAGCAAGTTGACGATTCATCTCCTCAGGATAAGGAGACATCTTGTTCCAAGTCCGCAACCCTGCCTCGACATGTCCGACTTTAATTTTTTTCAAAAACGCAGCATAGCTGGCTAGAAACGTTGTCTGTGTATCTCCGTGAACGAGAACGATATCTGGCTTAGCTTCTTCTAACACTGGATCTAGACCTTCAATGACGCTTATCGTCGTTTGTGTTAGCGTTTGACGCTCCTTCATGACGTTCAAGTCATAATTCGGCTTGATCTCAAAAAATTCAAGCACTTGATCAAGAATTTCCCTATGCTGAGCCGTAACACATACGATCGATTCAATCTCATCCTCGCGCTTTTGCAGCTCCAGCACCAGAGGAGCCATCTTTACAGCCTCAGGTCTCGTTCCAAAAATCGTCATCACTTTCAACTTCGACAAACTGCTCAACTCCAATTCATTCTACATTTCAGTTAATTCGTACCAAATATACGGTCGCCTGCGTCTCCAAGGCCTGGCACAATATAGCCTTTCTCGTTAAGACGCTCATCCTGCGCTGCAATATAGATATCAATATCTGGATGTGCATCCTGTACAGCTTTAATCCCTTCAGGCGCTGCAATGACACACATTAGCTTGATATGATCACAGCCGCGTTGCTTTAGAGAGTTAATGGCAGCAACAGCAGAGCCGCCTGTTGCAAGCATTGGATCTACAACAATAAGTAGACGTTCCTGCGCATCAGTAGGTAAATTAATGTAATATTCTTTAGGCTTTAATGTTTCGTGATCACGAGCCAGTCCAATATGACCAACCTTTGCAGAAGGAATCATCTTAAGGATCCCATCCACCATTCCGAGACCAGCACGAAGAATCGGCACTAGCCCAATCATACGTCCAGACACAATCTTGGCATCCGTAACAGCTACAGGTGTTTCTACCTGAACCGTCTCGAGCGGCAAATCTCTAGTAATCTCATATGCCATGAAAGTAGCTACTTCATCGATGAGCTCACGAAAATCCTTTGTGTTTGTATTTTTGTCTCGAATAAATGTTAACTTGTGCTGGATCATCGGATGATCACAAATAAATAATTTACCCATGTTGCCTCCCAAATTTATCCTTTTTCTATTATTCATCTATTTTATTCTTATTATTAATATTGCTCATAATCCAACTTATTATAGCACTGTCATTAGCGAGTTGCATCATAATTTACTTGTTGTTAACAAGCAAGCCACATTTCTTTAGGAAGTTAGTGAAAAAGTTAGTGAAAATTATATCATACATTAAACAAAATCGACCAAAAGCAAGCTGCCTTGGTCGATTTTGTTTTATATTCACATTCCTTAACAGTGTTTTACGCGTAATGACATGCAGCAAAATGCTTATCCTTCACTTCTAGCAGCTTAGGAGCATCCACTTTACATTTATCAGTAGCGATCGGGCATCTCGTATGGAACGGACAGCCGGTTGGAAGATGGATTGGACTAGGCAGATCACCGCTTAGTACAATTCTCTCCCTTGTCTGCTCTACATCAGGATCTGGAATCGGTATCGCAGACATCAACGCTCTTGTGTAAGGATGTCTTGGGTCGCTATACAGGTCTTCGCTACGCGCAAGCTCTACGATTTTGCCAAGGTACATCACGGCCACTCTGTCACTAATATGCTTGACCATAGACAGATCATGCGCAATAAACAAATACGTTAAGCCCATATCACGCTGAAGGTCCTGCAAGAGATTAACGACCTGTGCCTGAATCGATACGTCCAGTGCAGAGATTGGTTCGTCTGCAATAATGAACTTCGGATTTACCGCAAGTGCTCGAGCAATCCCGATACGCTGACGTTGACCACCTGAAAATTCATGAGGATAACGTGAAGCGTGCGCAGCATTAAGATTAACGAGATCAAGCAGCTGCTCAACACGTTTTTTACGCTCTTTACGGCTGCTAACGAGCTTATGCACATCAAGGGATTCACCGATAATGTCCATAACCGTCATTCTAGGATTGAGTGAAGCGTACGGATCCTGGAAGATCATCTGCATATCGCGGCGAAGCTGCTTCAGCTCTGAACCGCGCATCGAATAAATGTTTTTTCCATTGAACAGTACTTCACCTTCCGTAGGCTCGTATAAGCGCATCATCGTGCGGCCAGCTGTTGACTTCCCGCATCCAGATTCACCTACAACCCCTACGGTTTCACCTTGCTCTATCGAAAAATTAAGATCATTGACTGCTTTAAGAATGTTATTATTACCTAGATTAAAAAATTTACTTAAATGATTAACCTCTATAAGCGGCTTACTCATTG
>Ga0180216_1000814_pt1 | contig 30040 bp, 31 predicted proteins | sample eDN3rd37CBELigMG_FD_128879 | JGI IMG/M metagenome (GOLD analysis project Ga0180216, IMG submission 128879) | Enriched Miracle-Growth compost microbial communities from Emeryville, California, USA - eDNA 3rd pass 37_C BE-Lig MG (version 2)... ... | reverse complement strand
CTTCGGGCTCCCAGACGCCGCGATCCCAGATCATCACGGTGCCGCCGCCATATTCCCCTTGCGGGATGGTGCCCTCGAACTTGTTGTATTCGATCGGATGATCCTCGACCTGCACCGCGAGGCGCTTCTCGCCGGGCACCAGGCTCGGCCCGCGCGTCACGGCCCAGCTCTTCATCACGCCATCGAGTTCGAGCCGCAGGTCGTAGTGAAGACGAGTCGCGTCGTGCTTCTGAATGACGAAGGCATTGCCGCTCTTGCGGCCGACCGTGCCCTTGGGCTCGGCGGTGACGCCGAAGCGGCGCTTGGCGTTGTAAGTTTTGAGTTCGCCCGTACTGCGCGCGGCCATGTCAGTTCGCCTTCCTGACGTTCATGCGCCGGCTCCGTTCGTGGTCGGTAACCGGGAGAACTCTAGGCGATGGAACCGGTTCCCGTCAGCTTCGACTTTGATCCGCGGCAAAGCGCTGAAATCCCGGGCGGTTTCCGGATCGGGAACTTGGCTCCGGTAGAAGCGTTGCTCACCCACACGGTTTCAAACCGTTCGGACAGAAGGAGTTGGCCATGTTGGGTTGGGCAGTGACATTTCTGATCGTGGCGCTCATCGCTGCGGTGCTTGGCTTTGGCGGCGTGGCCGGCGTCGCGGTGGAAGCCGCGAAGATCATCTTCTTCGTTGCGATCGTGCTGTTCTTGATCTCCGCGATTTTCGGCGTCGTGCGCGGCCGGCGGACCGTGCTCTAGTCGCATTCGGAGAGTCGCGGCGATGGCCCTGCGCGAGAGCGCGGGGCCATTTGCCTTTTTGCGGACGCAAACGACCCGCATGGAACCGGCCCGGCGGCTGAGACTTGATGTTGCGATCGCGATGGGCCGGCACTGCGATCGACTTTTTTTGGAGGGGTGAATTTGAACCGCCGACGATTTATCGCCGGCTCGGCTGCCGTATTGTCGGCGGCGAGCACGGGCTGGCGCGCAACCGCGGCCGAGCAGCCGACGGCACAGGACCAGCCTTTCGACGCGCATGTCGTGCGGCGTATGGCGCAGGAACTGGCGCAGAAGGCCTATAAGAAACCCGACACATCCCTTCCGTCGGGCTTCACCGACCTAAGTTATGACGCCTACCGTGGCGTCAGGTTCCGCCCCGACCGCTCGCTTTGGCGTGGCGAGAAGCTGCCCTTCGAGGTTCAGTTCTTCCACCGCGGATTCATTTTCAAGGATCGTGTCGACATCTTCGAGGTGAGCGGCGGGCGCGCGCGTCCGATCGTTTTCTCGCCGAGCCTGTTCGATTACAGCGGGCTCAAGGCGCCGGCGGACGACAGCAACATGGGCTTTGCCGGTTTCAGGCTGCACGCGCCCATGAACCGGCCGGACTATTATGACGAAGTTGGCGCCTTCCTCGGCGCGAGCTATTTCCGCGCCGTCTCCAAGGACCTCGTTTACGGCTTGTCCGCCCGCGGCCTGTCGATCCGCACGGCCGATCCGCGCGGCGAGGAGTTTCCCGCCTTCAAGACGTTCTGGATCGAGAAGCCGGCGCAGCATACCGGCTCCATCGTCGTGCACGCGCTCCTCGACAGCCCGAGCGCGGCGGCCGCCTATCGCTTTACGATCCGGCCGGGCGAGACGACGATCTACGACACCGAGATGGCGCTTTATCCGCGCAACGACATCGCCGAGGCCGGCATCGGCTCGGCGACGAGCATGTACTTCTTCGGCGCCAATGATCGCGCCGGCGTGGACGACTTCCGCCCCGCGGTGCACGATTCCGATGGGCTCGCCGTTCGCAACGGGCGCGGCGAGGAGCTTTGGCGGCCGCTGACCAATCCGCGCGATCTGCAGGTGAGCTACTTCGGCGACGTCAATCCGCGCGGCTTTGGACTGTCGCAGCGCGAGCGCGACTTCTTCGCCTATGAGGATCTGGAATCCCATTTCGAGAAGCGCCCGAGCCTATGGGTCGAGCCGATCGGCGATTGGGGCGAGGGCGCGGTCAATCTCGTCGAGATCCCGACCAAGGAAGAGATCCACGATAACATCGTCGCGTTCTGGCGACCGAAGGATCCGCTCAAGGCCAAGGGCGAATACATCTACACCTATCGCCTGCACTGGGGCGTGGGCCATCCGAACCCGCAGAACCTTGCCCAGTTCGTCCAGACGCGCACCGGCGCGGGGCCGGACGGGACGCGTCGCTTCGTGCTCGAATTGGTCGGCGGCACGCTCGGCAATGATCCGACGGCGACCGTTTCTTCCGACAAAGGCGAGATCAAGAACCTCGTCCTGCAGCCCAATCCGCAGACCGGCGGCATGCGCGTCAGCTTCGAACTCGATCCGAAGAAGGAGTCGGTGGTCGAGCTGCGCGGGCAGGTGATGCAGCAGGACAAGCCGGTCTCCGAAGTGTGGCTCTATCGATGGACGCCCTGAACCAGAGGCCGTCGCTGCTCGAGAGCGGCTTTGCGCCGCTGCCGCCCGAATGTCCGCTCGAAATGCCGGAGCAGTCGCTGTCGGAGCAGCGCGGCCGCGCGCCGTCTCCGGACACCGCGCCGCCCCGCGTCGGCTTGCGCCGCTTCTTCGTGTTCGGAGCTGCGATCGCGCTCACCGGCGGCGCGGCTTACGAGATGTACGAGGTGCTCCAGGTCGGCGGCCTGACGCCGCTCGAAGGCGCGATCCTGGCGCTGTTCGTGTTTCTGTTCGCGTGGATCGCGCTGTCCTTCGTGAGCACGTTGGTCGGTTTCGGCCTCAGTCTCGGACCGGGCAGCCGCACGCTGGGTATCGATCCGCGGCTGCCGTTGCCGGGGTTGTCGACACGCACGGCGCTGCTGCTGCCGACCTATAACGAGGACCCGCATCGCGTGATGGCGCGCATGCAGGCGATCTACGAATCCGTCCGCGACACCGGCCGGGTCGCTCACTTCGACTGCTTCATCCTGAGTGACACGACCGATCCCGGGATCTGGGTCGCCGAGGAGGCGGCGTATCTCAAGCTGCGCGAAGCCTTCGGCGGCGAACGCGTTTACTACCGGCACCGCACCAAGAATATCGCGCGCAAGGCCGGCAATATCTCGGAATGGGTGACGCGCTTCGGCGGCGCCTACGATCATATGCTGGTGCTGGACGCGGACAGTCTGATGGACGGCGACACCATCGTGCGCCTTGCCGCGGCGCTCGAGCGCCATCCGCATGTCGGACTGATCCAGACCTTGCCGGTGCTCCTCAATGGCAACTCGCTGTTCGCGCGGATCCAGCAGTTCGCCGGCCGGGTCTACGGACCGTTGATCGCGCGCGGCATCGCCTGGTGGCATGGCGCCGAAAGCAATTACTGGGGCCACAACGCCATCATCCGCGTCGCCGCCTTCGCCAGCCAGGCGGGCCTGCCGCTGCTCAAGGGCGGCAAGCCCTTCGGCGGACATATTCTCAGCCACGACTTTGTCGAAGCGGCGCTGATGCGCCGGGCAGGGTGGGGCATCCACATGGCCCCGCAGCTCGGCGGCTCATTCGAGGAATGTCCGCCGACGCTCACGGATTATGCGATGCGCGACCGCCGCTGGTGCCAGGGCAATCTGCAGCACATGAAGGTCTTGCCCGCGCGCGGCTTGCACTGGGTCTCGCGCATGCATCTGCTCGTCGGCATCGGCTCGTACATCACCGCGCCGCTGTGGCTCATGTTCCTGCTCATCGGTATCCTGATTTCGCTGCAGGCGCAGTACATCCGCCCCGAGTATTTCCCCGCAGGCGCCAGCCTGTTTCCGCATTGGCCGGCCCAGGACCCGGTCCGCGCGGCTTACGTCTTCGCCGGGACGATGGCGATGCTGGTGATGCCCAAGCTTCTCGGCTATCTCGCGATGCTGCCGCGGCGCTCCACGCGGCGGGGCATCGGCGGCGCGATCCGCGGCTTTCTGAGCGTCATCATCGAGATCGTCATATCGGCGCTCATCGCGCCGGTGATGATGCTGATGCAGGTGCGCGCCGTCGCTGAGATCCTCATGGGGCGGGATTCCGGCTGGTCGGCGCAGCGCCGCGATGACGGTTCGCTCAGCTGGCCCGATCTCATCCGGCAATATGCCTTTCCGACCGTGCTCGGACTGCTGCTCGCGGCGGCGGCTTACGCAGTGTCGACGCCGCTTTTGCTCTGGATGTCGCCGGTGGTGGCGGGCCTGATCCTCGCCATCCCCGTCGTTGCGATGACCTCCCATCCACGCATCGGGCGCTTCCTGCGGCGGTGGGGCTTCTTGCTGACGCCGGAGGAGCGGACCGTGCCGGCCGTCCTCTCTCGCGCCAATGCCCTCGCGGCGGAGGGGCCGGCCACGGACGGTGGCTGTCCGCTGAGGCTGCTGGCTCGGGACGCCGCTCTCCGCGAGGTGCACTTCGCCATGCTGGGGCCTCCGCTTAAGCGCCGCAAAGGCGAGGTCGACGTGCCGCTGGCGGTGGCCAAGGCTAAGATCGACGACGCTGACGAGCGCGAGGAAGCGATAGGCCTTCTGGATCGCAAGGAGGTCTTTGCCGTGCTGGCGAATGGGGAAGCGTTGGTGACGCTGCTCGCCAAGCCGGAGGGGCCGGTACAGAACGGCCCCAAATAATCCGGTGGTAGCCAACTACGGGGAATCCCGGATTGCCGGCCGCGCGGTCTCCTGGTACCTGAATAGAATGGCTGAGCCAGAAAACGAGCCGCCTTGCCCCCGCTGTGGGACCGTCATGGAACTCAAGCGCGTTGTTCCGCGCTATTCGGTCCATCCGGAGCTGCGCAGCTTCGAATGCCCTCAATGCCGTGAAGTGATTACAGAGCAGGTCGAGCCGGAGTGAACGGCCGGCGGGAGGGGAGGCTATTCGCCGCCGCCCGCCAGCACCGCGCGCACGGTCTCGTCAGGCCCGAAATCTTCCGCGCTGTTGACGTGCATGAGCTCCGCCAGACGCGTACGGGCACGATTGACGCGCGACTTGATGGTGCCTACCGCGCAGCCGCAGATATTGGCTGCTTCTTCGTAGGAGAAGCCGGAGGCGCCGACCAGTATCAACGCTTCGCGCTGATCTTGCGGAAGCTGATTGAGCGCGTCCTTGAATTCCTTGAACTCGACTTGCCCATACTGCTCCGGCTGGGACTTCAGCGTCTCCGCATAATGTCCGTCGCCGTCTTCGACTTCACGGCGCCGCTTGCGATATTCGGACCGGAAATGATTGCGTAGGATCGTGAACAGCCAGGCAGACATGTTCGTGCCAGGCTGAAACGAGTCGATGTTCGCCAGCGCGCGGAGAAGCGTCTCCTGCACCAGGTCGTCGGCGCGATCGACGTTTCCGCAAAGCGAAATCGCGAACGCGCGAAGACTCGGTATGGCGCTGAGAACGGCTTTACGGACCGACTCGTCCATAGGCATCACTGCCCTTCCTTTGAGTTGTTCCCATCGATACGGTTCAAGAGATCAGAGAACCTATCGGGTACGCCCTGGCTCACCACCTCGTCGTACATGGCGCGCAGTTGCTGCCCTAGACGGGCCTGCACGTCTCGACCAAGCTTGGCGGGCTTTGCGTTCACTTTCTTGCGGGTCGCCGCGGCTTCCATCGGTTTTTGCTGTCCCACGGGCTTTCGCTCGTCGTTCATCGTTCGACCCCAGTCACCTTGCCGCGGAGCGGCAGAGGCACCCCCTTGTGTTCAGTCAGAACCCCTGACGTGCCATATGGTTCCGAGGATTGCGGAACTTTTTTCTAGGCTGCACGTTAAGTGGGGACATCCGCGAGGTAATTCCATGGGGCACGCAGTCCGCGGCTCGCGGGCCTGCATCTGTTCGGGAGGGATTTTTGTCGACATCTCAAGCCGTTGCGCAGCATCTGCCGTATCTCCGCCGTTACGCCCGGGCCCTCTCGGGTAGTCAGGCCTCGGGCGACGCCTACGTCGCCGCCACGCTCGAGGCGGTAATCGAGGATCCGAAGGTGCTGGAGTCGGGCGCGTCCACCCGGATCGCGCTCTACAAGCTGTTCACCAAGATCTGGAATTCGGTCGCTCTCAATGAGGGCAAAGGCACGGGCGCCAATATCGACCAGCCGGTCGAGCGCCATCTGGCCCAGATCCCGCCGAAGCCGCGCCAAGCCTTCCTGCTGATCGCGCTCGAAGGTCTGTCGGAAGACGACGCCGCCAAGGTGCTCGACGTCGATGTGCCGACATTGCGCGACCTTGTCGAGGAATCCGGCCGCGAGCTTGCCGCCGAGATCGCCACCGATGTGCTCATCATCGAGGACGAGACGTTCATCGCGCTGGACCTCGAAGGCCTGGTGGAGAGCCTCGGCCACAAGGTGCTGGGTGTCGCGCGCACGCACAGCGAGGCCGTCACGCTCGCCAAGGCGAAGCGTCCGGGCATCATCCTGGCCGACATTCAACTTGCCGACGGTTCATCGGGCCTCGATGCCGTCAACGAGATGCTGAAGACCTTCGAAGTGCCGGTGATCTTCATCACCGCTTATCCCGAGCGCTTCCTCACGGGCGAGCGTCCCGAGCCGGCCTTCCTGATCGCCAAGCCCTTCCAGCCCGCGACGGTTTCGGCCGTGCTCAGCCAGGCGCTGTTCTTCGAGCGCAATGCGCGGCGGCGTGAGCGCAAGGCAAGCTGATCCGGGATTGGGGTGTCGAAACAACCGGGCGCGCGTTGCGCCCGGTTATTTTTTGCGGGCGAGGGCGTAGCCCAGCATCGCCGCTTCGACGAGCATGATGAGCTGCATCTCACGCGGCTGCTCGCTGACAGCGGGAATGGCTTCGCTGGGGCGCTTGGCGCGCATCAGCCAGAAAGCCGCCAGTGCGACGAGCGCCAGGGCGAGATAGATGCCGGCGACGATGAGATGAGCGTTGAGCGTGCCGTGCTGGAGCTCGAGCGCAATCGTGCCGGCAACGGTGAACTGGTACACCGCCACCAGCACGAAGACGACGATGAGCGCCGCCACGATCGCGCGCCGCACGAAGCGGCTGACGACGTGGCTGATGGCCGTGGCGGCGATCTGGTCGAGCCGCATGAGGCTAACGGCGGTTGGCCATGCCGGCGAGGAAGCCGATCCCTGCCGCGATGCCCAGCATCATGAGCGGCCGGTGCTCCACTTCGTCGCTGAGCTTCTTGATGGCATCGCCGCCGAGCCGCGTCGCTTCATCGGCCACCGATTCGGTGAGGCCGGACGTGCTCTCGCGCACGCGCTGCATGATGCGCTCGAGCGTCTCGCTGACGAAGTCGCCGACTTCGTTCGAGGCACCCGACGCTTCCTTCTGGGCGCCGGCCGACAAACGGCGCAGACGCTTCTCAAGGTCGGTCATCAGGTCTTCGATCGCCGCGATTTCTTCGGCGGCAACGGATTTCGCTGCGGCACGCACAGACATTTCCTTACCTCGATCGTTGAAGGATGGACTCTGAGCTTCAAACGTGAGGCTTGGTCAAAAGGTTCCGGCAGGTGTTCCGCCGCGGGACGCGCGGCGACAGCCGCTGCTACCGCGCACTGCTTTGTGACGGGATAACGCCGGTCCCCTCATGCAACATTTCATCAGAGCCTGCGTTAAGCCGTTCTATAGCCACCGGAATCGCTGTCCGGAGTCCGGTGTTGCGAGGTTGTATAGCATCGTCTCCCTCGTTGACAGGTTGGCAGATGAGCGTGTTCATACGGAAAAGGAACTCAGGCGCCAGCACCGCGTCATTGGGTGGGAGCGTCCAAAGCGCTGGCGGGATTGTGAGAATGCGCGAAATGCCTGGTAGCGATGGCGAGCTCGCCAGACTGCGGCGTGAGAACGAACGTCTGCGCGATCAGCTCGATGCGCAATCCCAAGAATTGAATCTGCTGCGCGGGCGGTTTACGCGTTACGGCGCGGCGCTGCGCGGCTCGCAGGTAACTGTGTATACGCAGGATCGCGATCTGCGGTACACCTCGATCACCAGCTCGATGTTCGGCCGGCCGGTGGAAGAGATCCTCGGGCGCGCCGACGAGGAAATCCTGCCGCCGGAAAGCCGTGGCACCATCATCGCCGCCAAGCGTGAGGCGCTGACGAGCGGGCAATCCAAGCGCGCCGAGATCGTGATCGAGGATGCGCCCGGCGCGCGCTGGCACGACTTGCACATCGAGCCGGCGCGCAACGATGAGGGCGAGGTGATTGGATTAACCTGCGCCGTTCTCGACGTCACCGAGCGCAAAGAGGGCGAGGCGCATCTGCGGCTGCTGCTGCGGGAGCTGACGCACCGCTCGAAGAACCTGCTGGCGGTGATCCAGGCGATGGCGCGGCAGACGGCGCGTCACGCCGGCTCGGTCGAATCGTTCCTCGATCAGTTCGGCGCGCGCCTGCAGGCGCTTGCCGCGTCGCACGACCTCTTGGTGCGCGAGAGCTGGTATGGCGCCTCGTTGAACGAGCTCGTGCGCTCGCAGCTCGCGGCTTACGTCGATACGGAAGACAGCCAAGTCGAGATCGAAGGACCGAGCGTCGCGCTCAAGCCGGAGGCCGCGCAGAACCTCGGCCTCGCGCTGCATGAGCTTGCGGTGAATGCCGCGAAGTTCGGCGCTCTCTCGATACCGACCGGTCGCATCGCCATCCGTTGGGACCGCCAGGAAAACGGCGGTTCCATCGTGCTCGATTGGCACGAGCACCTCGGGCCGAAGGTGAAGCCGCGGCGGAAGCGCGGTTTCGGTAGCATGGTCATCGAACGAAACCTGGCGCGCGCGCTGGACGCCGATGTGACCATGGATTTCGACGTGGACGGGCTGCGCTGCCACATCGTCATACCCCCAAGCCAGCTTCTCGCGACGCGCTGAACACATACCGCGCGCGGGATCGTGATTGAACAAATTTCAGACGCGTAAGTTTTTCCGTTGACTGTTGCGCAAATGCCTACCGCGTTGCGGTGGGTAAATGCGCCTCGTCAATGGAGTGCGTATGCGCAGCGTTCTCACCTATTCCATCGCAAGTGTTCTGGTGGTCCTGGTTGCCGGCTTCGTCGCGCCGGCCTCGTGGCTTGGCTTGCCCGTCGGCGCGCGGACCGTGACTGACATCGGCACGGTACAAACCGTGGATCGATCCAAGAAGTCCGATCGGCTGCGCGTTCCCACGACGTTGATCGACAAGTCGTCGGGCACGAGCGTGAGCAAAGAGCGCCCGGTGGCGCCCGTGAAAATCCTCGACGGTTGCGATCCGGTGTTCAGCCCGCTGTCCAGCTCGGCGCAGGCCAATCTACCCGGCCGCTGCATTTCCTGACCGGGCGCAGCAGCAAGCAGCTCTCTCGCAAAGCGTCACCGCAGCGCCGCAGCTTCTAACGAAGCGAGCGGCGCTTTTGTCTATGGGGCCTCGTTCGTCGAAGACGTTGCAGACTCCGCGACGAATGTGAACGGCGCGCAAGCGGAACCCGTCTCACCCGGTGGCGTTGAACAGACGGCAATTCGGTAAGCATCACCGACACCTCGACGCATCATCACGATGCATCATCACAATGAGAAGGAGTTCACCATGCTGAGGCCTGTGAGCGCTCTTGCGGCCCTGGCGGTTGCCGCTGCGGTAACCTTGCCTGGTCCGTCCATGGCGCAAGCCAATCGGACGAAAGTCGGCACACTGACCTGCGATATCTCCGGCGGCATCGGTCTGATCGTCACGTCGCAGAAAGAGTTGACCTGCATGTTCACGCCGAGCGCGGAAGGCCCGCGCGAAGTCTATGTCGGCACGATCACGAAGTTCGGCCTCGACGTCGGCGCGACCACGGGCGGCGAAATGGTGTGGGCGGTCTATGCCCCGTCGTCGCGCCAGTTCGGCGCGCTCGCCGGTCACTACGGCGGCGCCTCGGGCGAAGCGACGGTTGGCGCAGGTCTCGGGGCCAACGTTCTCGTCGGCGGCTCGAACCGCACGGTTGCGCTGCAGCCCGTGTCGGTGCAGGGCCAGGCAGGTCTCAACCTTGCCGTCGGCGTCGCCAACATCGATCTGCGCCCGGCGCGCTGATCCTCAACCGATCTGACGACAAAACGGCCGCCCTCGGGGCGGCCGTTTCTTTTGGCTTCAATAGATCTCGGGCACGTAGAGAGTGCCCGGCAGCACCTTGCGCTCGTAGTTCGGATTGAACACGCGCTCGGGCAGGGTGACCTGCTCGTGCGGCACTTCCGCATAGGGAAGCTGCTGCAATAGATGATGGATGCAGTTGAGCCTGGCGCGCTTCTTGTCGTCGCCTTCGACGATGAACCACGGCGCCTCGGGGATGTTCGTGCGCTCGAACATCTCCTCCTTCACCTTGGTGTATTGCTCCCAGCGCGCCCGCGATTGCAGGTCCATCGGGCTGAGCTTCCACTGCTTGATCGGATCGTGGATGCGCACCAGGAAGCGATATTGCTGCTCCTGATCGGTGATCGAGAACCAGTATTTCACCAGCTTGATGCCGGAGCGCACCAGCATGCGCTCGAATTCCGGCACGTCGTTGAAGAAAGCTTCCACCTCTTCGGGGCTGGCAAAGCCCATCACGCGCTCGACGCCGACGCGGTTGTACCAGGAGCGGTCGAACAGCACGATCTCGCCGGCGGCCGGCAGATGCGACACGTAGCGCTGGAAGTACCACTGGGTGCGTTCGCGCTCGGTCGGGGCGGGGAGCGCGACCACGCGGCAGACGCGTGGGTTGAGCCGCTGCGTGATGCGCTTGATGACGCCGCCTTTGCCGGCCGCGTCGCGGCCCTCGAAGATCACCACCACCTTCTGGCCGGTATGCTCGACCCAATCCTGCAGCTTCACCAGTTCGGCCTGCAGGCGGAACAGCTCACGGAAATAGGTTCGCCGGTCGAGGGTGGATTGGTACGGGACGTCTTTGAGCTTGCGCAGCTCCTCGGCCATGCGCTCGTCGTCGATCTCCATCTCGAGCTCTTCGTCGAAACTGTCGGCGAGCTCGGCTTCGATCCAGGATGTCGGCGTTCCGTTCTCGCTCTGCGCGGCCATGCTGCGGCTCCGATTTAGAAGGTGCCAGTGTTATCCCGGAGCCGGGCAGATTGACAGGCTTGTGAGCCTGCCGCGGCGCGCCGCCGCTATTTCTTCTTCTTGCTCTTCTTGGCCGGCTTGAGGAAGGCCGCGCACAATTCAGGGTCGAATTCGCGGTAATCGTTGGTGATCTCCTGCCCCTTGCGGATATTCCGCGAGGCGATCGCGTAGCCGTTGTGCAGGTAGGTATTCGGCTTGTCGGAATGATTGATGTAGTGGTCGTTGTCGACGGTGAAGATGATCTCGCCGTCCACGCGATAGGCATAGTCCTTCAGATAGTCCCGCGCCTGTTTCGGCAGCTTGGCGAACTGCTTCGGCGTATAGCAGCGGTCGTAGCCCTCGACGTAGCGCCAGATCTTGGTGCCCTTCGGGATGAACTCGGCCGCGAAGACGCCGAGGCCGTGGATCGGGCTTTTGTCGAGATAAGTCTTGACCATCAGCATGGGCGGCAACGTCGGAAAATGCGCGGGAGACCTAGTGCTAGTCGCGCCCGGGCCGATTCTCAATCGGACGCGGATTGGCTGGCCGGGGGCTGTGAATAGCCGGTCCGGCTGGCCGGACCTCAAGGTGCGTCTTTGAGCGGGTGCTGCGCCAGGAGCCGGATGACTTCCTCGTCCGATATTTGAGGGAAGTGGGCATAGAACATGCCGATCGCCCCGAAGTCGGCGTACTCCTCCAGGCAGACGATCGCGTCGGCGGCGTCCTTCAAGGACCTGATGCTTTCCGTGGGGGCGACCGGCACCGCCAGCACGAGCTGTCGCGGATGGCGCAGCCGCAGAGCGCGCAGCGCCGCGCGCGCTGTGGCGCCCGTGGCGATGCCGTCGTCGACGACGATGACGGTGCGCCCCTTGAGTTCGGGATGGCCGCGGCTGCCGAGATAGCGCTTGCGGCGGCGCTCGATCTCGGCGAGTTGCTCCTCGCGCGCCGCGCCGAAGGCGACTTCGCTGACGTTGCAGATGCTGATCACATGGTCGTTGCGCACGACGATCGGCGTCTTGCCGTCGACCACGGCGCCCATGGCGAGTTCGGGCTGGAACGGCACGCCGAGCTTGCGCACGAGGACGAGGTCGAGCGGTGCGTCGAGTGCGGAAGCGATTTCGGCGGCAACGGGCACGCCGCCGCGCGGCAGCGCCAATATGACGGGCTGCTGATCCTTGTAGCCGGCGAGCGCCTTGGCGAGCCTGCGGCCGGCATCGACGCGATCATCAAACGGCATGTGCACCTCCGCGATCGGAAGGCATCGGCAGGCCGGCAATTGCTCTCGCGCGGCGGACGGATGGGCGCATGGCGCAGTAATGGAACGGCACCCGGTCGCGGCCTTGACTTAGGTCAAGACGCCGCGACCGGGGTAGCGAACAAGGTTACTGGAGGCTGCGCTCGGCCGCGGGCGGCAGGAACGAAGCGTCGAAGATGTCGGCGGGCGCCGGCTTCGCGTTCTTGAATGTGTAGGTCACGGCGATCTGGTCGATGGCCGCGGTCATGCGATCCATATCGACGCCGCCGAGACCGTTCGCCTTCACCTCCGGCGTGATGATGTTGTCGCGCAATGCGATCTGCAGCCGGTCGAACTCGACGTCCTTCTTGGCGACTTCGTTGCGCTTGAGCACGGAGGCGATCGCTTCGGCCGGGTTTTTCGCCGTGTCCTTGAGCGCTTTGTTGAAGGCGCGCAGGAACGCCTTCACGGCGTCCGGCTTCTCCGCCGCGAACTTCGGGCTCACCATGACGGCGTTGCCATAGAGCTTGAGGCCGTAGTTCGACATCAAGAGCGTGACGATGTCGTCCTGCGGGATGCCGCTGTATTTGACGTTGATGTAGCTCGAGAAGGAGAAGCCGGTGATCGCGTCGACGTCGCCGGCAACGAGCATCGGCTCGCGCACCGGAAAGCCGATGTTCATGATCGTGACCTTTGCGGCGTCGATCTTGTTCGCCGAGACGAAAATGGGCCATTGCGCATAGGCGCCATCCGGCGCCGGCGCGCCCAGCTTCTTGCCTTCGAGGCTCTTGGGATCGGTGATGCCTTTGCTCTTGCGGCCGACGATGGCGAAGGGCGGGCTGTTATAGACCATGTAGACCGCCTTGAGCCGGATCTGCGGATTCTGGTCGCGGAATTTCACCATCGAGTTGATGTCCGCGAAGGCCATGTCGTAGGTGCCGGACGCGATGCGGTTGATCGGCTCGACGGAGCCGCCCGACGTGTCGACTGTGACGTCGAGGCCTTCGGCTTTGAAGTAGCCTTTGTCGATTGCGAGCAGGAACGGCGCCTGCGTGCCTTCGAATTTCCAATCGAGCGAAAACTTCACCGCGGTTTGCGCGCTCGCCGTGGTGCTGGCGAGCGCGACGGCGAAGGCGCCCAGAATAAGATTGATCGTTTTCATCGACGCGCTCCCTGCGTAAGACGCGAGCGCTGTGGCGCTCCGTGGCTTACGGGCATGCAAGCGGCATGCCGCGCGCGACGCGTCAGGGTGCGGCGCGCGGCAGATAGCGGCCCGACGGCGGCGCGACGATGTCGCCATCGCGCGCGACGATGCGTCCTCCCTTGATGGTGGCGACGGGCCAGCCGCGCAGCAGCTTGCCTTCGAACGGCGAAAAGTCCGACATGCCGCGCAGCGCCGCCGGATCGACCTTCTTCTCGCGGTCGAGATCGACGACGACCAGATCGGCGTCCGATCCCGGCGCGATCGTGCCCTTGCGCGGATAAAGGCCGTAGGTCTGCGCCGGTTTGCGCGTCGCCATGTCGACCAGGCGCTCGAGCGATATGCCGTGCAGGCGGCCGTGATGCAGCAGCACGGGCAAATGCGTGCCGAGCGAGGGATGGCCCGGCCTTGCGCCATGCAGGCCGCCTTGCGCGTTCTTGGAGGCGCGGCGTCGCGAGGTGTTGTCGGTGCCGACAGTGTCGAGCGTGCCATCGCGCACGGCTTCCCACAGCGCGGCGCGATGCTCGGGCGTGCGCACCGGCGGCACCATCTTGGCAAGAAAGCCGTTTTCGTCGTCGCTGGAAATGCCGAGAAACGGCGTGATCGTCTCCGCCGTCAGCGTCGTGCCGTCGGCGCGCGCGAGTTTGACCGCCTCGACGCCCTGCTTGCTGGAGACATGCACGACGTAGAGATGCACACCGGCGACCTTGGCGAGGTAGGCCGCGGTACGGATCGCCAGCGCCTCGGCGTCGGCGGGATGCGCGTCCTCCCAATCGGCGAGGGTGCCTTCCGGCTTGGTTCTCTGCAGCTCTTCGCGTGCGCGCGCGACCAGCGCGCCGGTCTCGCAATGCACGCAGGCGACGACGTCGTCGCCGATGGCCGCCACCTGTTTGAAGCCACGCAGGAGCACGTCGTCGCCTACCGATTTGACGATGCCCGGCATGCCGGACATGTAGAATTTGTACGAGCGGATGCCGTAGTCGCGCGTATAGGACGGCATCTCCTCGATCTGCTGTTCGGTGAAGATCTGCGGATGGAAGATCGAGTCGACGTAAGAACGTTGGTCCATCGCGGCCCGGAAGGCGGGCAGATGCTGGAAGTATGAGTCCTCCAGGCTGCGGATGAAGATGCCGATGGTGGTGACACCGCCGAGAACGGCGGCGCGCGTTTCGCTCTCGGCCTCTTCCTCGAACGGCAGTTCGTTGCCGATGTGGACATGCGGATCGAAGATGCCGGGCAGCACGACCTTGCCGCTGGCGTCGTAGACCTCCTTGCCGGAAAAGCCTGAGCCGAGGGTCGCGATCTTGCCGCCCTTGATGCCGACATCGGCGGCGATGCGGCCGACGCCGGGGATGACGAGCGTGCCGTTACGTATGACGAGGTCGTGTTCTGTCATCGTGCCTTCATCCGTGGGCCTGCGCCTTGCCCATGAAATCGATGCCGGTCGCGTGCTCCGCCTGCGCGAGCATCCTGGCCGCGGCCGCGTTGAGGTCTGCGGCAATGCGGGCCTCGTCGAGATCGACGAACTGCCGGGCCAGGACGCGGATCTTGCCGTTGACGATGGTCAGCCAGGCGCGGTTCTCCGTGCCGGCGAACAGCAGCGCGCCCAGCGGGTCGGCCACGGCGCCGGCGCAATCGAGACCGTCAATGCGGAAGGCGGCAATGTCGGCGGCAAGGCCGGGCGCCAGCCGTCCGATCTCCGGCCGATCGAGCGCCGCCGCGCCGCCGGCGGTTGCCATTTCCAACGCCGCTTCCGGCGTCAGCCAGAGTTCGGGCGGCTCCACCACGCGGTGGAGCAGGGTAGCGAGCCGCAAATCGCTGAGCAGATTGCCTTGGTCGTTGCTGGCCGCGCCGTCGACGCCGAGACCCAGCTTGAGACCTGCCTTGCGGAACGAGCCGATCGGCGCGACGCCGAAGCCGAGCCGCACGATGGTGCGCGGACAATGCGCAAGGCCCGCGCCCGTGCGGACCAGGGCCTCGACGTCCGAAGGCTGCAGCCGCGTGCCGTGCGCGAGCCAGGTGCCCGGGCGGAGCCAGCCGCTGCGTTCGAGGAAGCGGATGGGCGCGTCGGGCGCCGCTTTGGCGTCCTCGTCGGGACGCGGATGAAAATGCGTGTGCAGCCCGCAGCCGCATGCCTGCGCCATGTCGGCGAGCCGCGTCATCAAGGCGGGACGGGTGTACGTGACGCCGGTCGGGCCGAGCGCCACGCGGCGCATCGAGAATTCGTCGCCGTCGTGGTAGCGGCCGATCACGTGCTCGAGTCGTCGGCTGAGGATCGCCTCGTCGTGGTCCATGAGCGTTGCGACGCGGCCGCCCATCACTTTCGCGAGGCGCTCCTCGAGGTCGCCTTCCAAGGTCGGCATGCAGCCGCGATGGAAATGGAAGCGGATGCCGGTCTCTTCGACGCCCTGCATCAAGGCGGCGGCGAGATCGCCGTCGTCCTGCGGCAAAAGATAAGCGCAATCCGCCGCGGTTGTGCAGCCCGACAGCAGCAGTTCGGCCGCGGCAGCGCGTGCCGCGGCATACAGCATCGCCGGATCGAGTTCGGCCCATAAGGGATAGCTGACGAACAGCCATTCGAGCGGCGGCGCCGACATCGCGGCGGGCACGGCGCGGGTCAGATGCTGAAAGAAGTGGTGGTGCGTGTTGATGAGGCCCGGCGTGACCACGCAGCCGGTGCAGTCGATCTCGCGGACCGGCGACGCATCGCTCGCCCAATCGGGCGGCAGGCCGTCGGCGTCGCGCCCGATATGCACGATGCGGTTGCCGGCGATGAGCAGCACGGCGTCGGCGATGCTCGCATCCTGCGTGCGGCCCGGATAAAGCCGGGTGATGCGACGCAATGCGATGCGGTTCGTCATGGCTACACGAAAGCCGATGACAGAGGACGCTGCGGCGTCACCACATTGCGCAGCACATGGGCGAGGCGGCGCGCACCTTCCTCGTAGTCCTTCGGATCGGTGAGGCCGAAGGAGATGCGCAAGGCGCTCGGCTGATCGGGCCGGAAGCTGAAGCTGTCGGCGACCGCGAAGGCAACGCCGCGACGCACCGCATTGAAGTAAACTTCGCGGGCGTTGATCTCGCCGGCCAGTTCGAGCCACAGGCTGAGCCCGCCTTCCGGCAGCGACAGGCGTCCATAATCGCCGATTGTGTCGATGAGGATATCGAACAGCCGTTCCTGCCGCGTGCGATAGGCGGCGCAGGCGCGGACGATGTAGCCGCGCCAGTCGCTGTTCTTGAAATAAGCCGCGAGCGCGCCCTGCAGCAACGCGGGCGATTGCAGATCGGTCGTCGCTTTGATTTCGAGGCAGTCGCCGAGGCCGCCGCACGCTGGCAACAGGAAGCCGAGGCGCACGCCGGGGATGAAAGTCTTGCCGAAGCCGCGCGTGTAATAGACGACCTGCTCGGCATCGGGCAGGGCGCGCAGCGCCGGCAGCGCCTCGCCACGGAAGCGCAGCTCGGGGCTGTGATCGTCTTCAAGGATCGGAATGCCGTGCTCGATCGCGAGCCGCACCAAGCCGCGGCGCTGATCGAGCGGCACGCTGTGGCCGGTCGGATTCTGGAACGTCGGATTGATGATGATCAGGCGCGGATGATGCCGCCGGATGGCGTCTTCGACTTCGTCGAGGTCGAACCCCTTGGGGCCGAAGCGCAGCGGCACCGGCACGGCGCCCGCGGCGCGCACGACATTGATGGCGCCGAAATAGGCGGGCTCTTCGAGGATGACGCGATCGCCCCGCCGCAGCAGGCTGCGCGCGACGATATCCATGCCTTGCTGACCGCCGGACGTGACGACGATATCGCCGGCACGGGCGGCGATGCCTTGCGCCGCCAGGAACGGCAGCAGCGCTTCGCGCAGCTCTTCGCGGCCGGCGGGCGGATCGTAGCGGAAATACTCAGTGGCGCCGCGCGCCAGCGCTTCCTGTAGGCAATGCGCAAACGCGGCGGCGTCGGACATATCGACAGACGGATAATTGCCGGTGAAGGCAATGACGCCGGGGGCGCGCGCGAGTTCGAACAAGCGGCTGCTGATGCCGCCGGGATCGATCGAAGGATCGACCGCGATCGCGGTGCGGCCGTTGCTGGCGGGCGCGCGGCCGGGGCGGCTGACATAAGAGCCGCGGCCGGGGCGCGCGGTGATGAAGCCGCGTTCGGCGAGTTCGCGATAAGCGCGCGCGACGGTCATGGGATTGATCGCGCGTTCCTTGGCGAGTTCGCGCACGGTCGGCAGCTTGGCGCCGTCTTTCAATTTGCCCGAAGCGATCTTGGCGGCGAGCTCGTCGCGGATGCGCGCATAGAGCGGGCCTTCATCGGCCGCGACATCTTTTGCCGTGACGTTCGCTCGTTCGCTTCGTTGGCGCTTCGCCATGCCCGGTGATCGTCATGCTTTCTTGTATTACGTTATGAGTAATACAAGCGGTCACGCCGGAGAAGGCGTTTTGACGTCGCTGGCTGCACATATTGGCGCCGTCGTGCTGCCGAATGTTTGATCATATTCAGCTCCAGCGTTGGCCTCCGTGCGTGTCGTGTCGCGAATGGCGCGCTCTTGCAGCGGTTCGGGCCTTCCAGCGCTTGGCACGAAACTTGATACAACTTGGTCAGGCCAACGGAACGCGGTTTGTAGTAATACAATGGATTTTCAGTTCGACATCTTCATCGCGGCACTGCCTTCGCTCCTGCGCGGCGCGCAAGTGACCGTGATGCTGGCACTGGTGTCGATCTGCCTTGGCGCGGTGATCGGCATCGTCGGCGGCGTGTGCCGTATTTCGCAAAATCCGCTCCTGCGCTATGGCGCGCTCGCCTATGTCACGCTGATGCGCGGTGTGCCGCTGCTCGTGACACTGATGTTTCTCTATTACGGGCTGCCGTCGGCCAACATCCTGCTCGAGCCTTTCACGGTGGCGATCATCGCGCTGGCCTCGGTGAACGGGGCTTATGTGACGGAGATTGTGCGCGCCGGCATCCAGTCCATCGATCCCGGCCAGATGCGTGCCGCGCGCTCGCTCGGTATGTCGTATGGCCAAGCGATGCGGCGCATCATTCTGCCGCAGGCGATCCGCCGCGTCCTGCCGCCGATCACCAACGAGTCGCTCACTTTGGTGAAGAACACCGCGCTGGTGTCCACCATCACGATTTCCGACCTTTTGCGCGCCGGCCTCGAAGTGATGACCTGGAAGGCCAACACCTTCAGTCCCTTCGCGGGCGTCGCGCTGATCTATCTGCTGCTGACGCTGCCGCTCGTGTGGCTGAACAGCGTGCTCGAGAAAAGGTATCGGATGCGATGACGCCGGTACCCGCCGATCTCCTGATCAAGGACGTGACCATCGCGGCGCCGTCGACCGGATGGCAGCCGGTCGTCGGCTGGCTCGCCTGTGCCGGCGGCAAGATTGTCGGCTTGGGCGCGAGCGCCGGCGATGCGCCGCGCGCTCACAAGGTGATCGACGGCGAGGGCGGTCTTCTGCTGCCGGGGCTGCGCAATGCCCACACGCATGGCAGCGAGATCCTGGCGCGCGGCGTGGCCGACGGTCTCGACCTTGCAGCCTGGCTCGCCGCCGTCTGGCCGCGCCTCGATGCCTTGACGCCGGAGCAGATGGCGATCGCCGTTCGTTTCGGCGCGCTGCTGTCGATCCGCTGCGGTATCACGTCGATGGTCGATCATTGCCGCCGTAATCCGATGTCGGACGAAGTGCTGGAGGCGGCCGCCGCCGCCTACGATCAGGTCGGCATGCGGACCTTGATTGCCGTGATGGTGCGCGACCGCGTCGGGGCCGACCATCGCGCTGTGGGCGCCGCGCATTTGAGCGCGCTCGAGCCGGCGCATAAGCAGCTGGAGCGCGTCGCGACGGCGGCGCAACGGCTGGTCTCGGATCGCGTCGCCATCGGCATCGGCCCCTCGGCATCGATCCGCTGCACGGACGAGATGCTGTCCGGCGTTGCCGGGCTTTCGGCCGCGGGGGGCTTGCCGGTTCACGTCCACGCGGCGGAGTCGCGGGAGGAGGTCGAGGACGAACAGCGCGATTTCGGCATGACGTCGTTCGCGCGCATGGAGCGCCTCGGCATGCTGAGCCCGCGCACCGCCTGCGCCCATTGCATCTGGCTCACCCCGCAGGACTTCGAAATCCTTGCCGCGACAGGCACGGTCGCCGTGCACAATCCCGTCTCCAATTTGCGCCTGAAGTCCGGGGTGGCCGACGTGCCGGCGCTGCTGGCGGCCGGCGTCAGCGTCGCCGTCGGCACAGACGGCGCCGCGAGCAACGACGGTGTCGATGTCTGGGAGGCGCTGAAATACGCGGCGCTGCTGCCACGCCGCCAGAGCGAGACGGATGCCGCGCCGGCGAGCGCGACGCTGCTCGACATGGTGACGGTCACGGGCGCTGCCGCGCTCGGCGGCCGTGGCGTGCCGTTCGAGGTCGGTGCGCCAGCCGACTTCTGTCTCTATCCGGTCGCCGAAGCGCCGCTCACGAACGACGCGAGCTTCGCGCCGGCCTTGGTGCTGTCCGGGCCGCGCCGGCCGTCGCATGTCGTGATCGGCGGCGTGTTCGTGCTCGACAGCGGCGGCTTTGTTCACATCGATGAGGCGGAGACCGTGCGCCAAGCGCGGCATCTTGCACGGGAGTTGCTGGCATGACCGACACGTCCGACAAGCCGGTGGTGATCCGGCGCTTGTGGAAGAGCTACGGCAGCAATGAGGTGCTCAAGGGCATTTCGCTGTCGGTCGAGCGCGGCGAGGTGGTCGCGATCATCGGGCCGAGCGGTTCGGGCAAGAGCACGCTGCTCCAATGCATCAACTTCATGGAGCCGTTCGACGACGGCGAAGTGCTGATCGACGGCCGCCCGATCGGGCTCATCCAGACGCCGGGCGGTACGCGAACGCGAATGCCGGAGCGGGAGTTGAACGCGCTTCGCCGCGAGATCGGCATCGTGTTCCAGCAATACAATCTGTTTCCGCATCTCACGGTGCTCGGCAATGTCATCGAGGCGCCGGTGCACGTGCTCGGTCTGCCGCGCGCCGAAGCGGTCCTGCGCGCCCGCGCTCAGCTCAAGCGTGTCGGCCTGACAGCCAAGGAGAACGCTTATCCGGGCGAACTCTCCGGCGGGCAGCAGCAGCGTGTGGCCATCGCGCGGGCGCTCGCCATGCAGCCGAAGGTGATGCTGTTTGACGAGGTGACCTCTGCGCTCGATCCCGAACTCGTCGGCGAGGTGCTCGGCACCATGCGCACGCTGGCGGAGGAGGGGATGACGATGATCGTCGTCACCCACGAAATGGCCTTCGCCCGCGACGTCGCCGATCGCGTCATCTTCATGGATGGCGGCATGATCGTCGAAGCCGGCGATCCGAAGGCGTTCTTCTCCAACCCGCAACACGAGCGCAGCAAGGCGTTTCTCAAGCGCCTGCTGTCGAACGGAGAGGACGCCAAGGATGCCGCTTAAGAAGGCAGATCGATATTCCGTCGGCGGTGCCGCGCGAGGCGTGCCGGCGTCCGGCCCTTCATGTTCATCGAGGAGAATGAGCCCATGCTGACGATGTTGACCCGGCGCCATGCGCTGGCAGGCTTGGTGGCGCTGACCGCCCTTTCGGCGGCGACGGTGAGCGCATTGGCCGACACGCTGACCGCGATCAAAGAGAAGGGCGTGATGATCGTCGGCAATAGCGGCTCCTACCCGCCGTTCGAGTTCATGGCGGACGGTAAACTGACCGGCTTCGACGTCGATCTCGCCAACGAGCTTGGGCGTCGCATGGGTGTGAAGATCCAGTGGACCATCCTCGACTTCAAGGGGATCATCGCCGGGCTCGTCGCCAAGCGCACGGACATCCTCATCACGGCGATGACGCGCACGCCGGACCGCGCCAAGCAGGTCTTGTTCTCCGAGCCCTATTACAACGCCGGCATCGGCGCCGCCGTGCTCAAGAACAGCGGCATCAGCAAGCCGGAAGACCTCAAGGGCAAGACGGTCGGCCTGCAGATCGGCTCGAGCGGCGAGCGCTACACCCGCACCGAGCTGAAGGACTATGTCGGCAACTTGAAGCTTTATGACGACTTCGTGCTGGCCGTGAACGACCTCAAAAACAAGCGCGTGGACGCGGTCATCAACCCGCTGCCGACGCTGCGCTACAACACCAAGTCGCACGCCGACATCGTCCTTACCGAGACCTGGAACCAGAGCGATGTCGGCATCAATGCCCGGCTGGAAGACACGGCGCTGATGGCCGAGATCAACAAGCATCTCGCCGACATGAAGGCGGATGGCTTCCTGGAATCGATCGACAAGAAGTGGTTCGGCACGCACTGAGCCGAACGCGGCCGGCGCGCGGCGCCGGCCGTCCTTTCCGAACTGGAGTTGCCTGATGTCTGAAACCAACGACGGCTTGGCGGCACTGGGCGCGCGCGTCCGCCACGAACTCGATATGCTCGCTTACCCGGCGACGCCCTGGGTCAAGCCGCGGATGCATGCGAGCGGCGCGCATGTCTACGACGTGCTGATCGTCGGCGGCGGCCAGTCGGGTCTCACCATCGCCAATGGTTTGGTGCGCGAGGGTATATCCAACATCCTTTGCCTCGACCGCAGCCCGGCCGGTTACGAGGGGCCGTGGGAAACGTTTGCCCGCATGGGCACGCTGCGCACGCCCAAGTTCCTGGTCGGGACCGAGCTCGGCTATCCCGCGCTGTCGATCCAGAGCTATTACGTTGCTCGCTTCGGTCAGGAGGCATGGGACGCCATCGACCGCGTGCCGCGCACGCATTGGATGGACTATCTGCGCTGGTACCGGCAAGTGCTGAACCTGCCGGTGCAGAACGACACGACCGTGCTCTCCATCGGCCGGGCGCAGGACGGCGTCATCCCGGTGGAAGCCGAAACAAAGGGCAAGCCGGCGCGGTTTTATGCACGGCGCATCGTGCTCGCCACGGGCTATGACGGCTGCGGCGAGTGGCGGATTCCGAACGAGATCGCCTCGGCGGTCGATCCGGCGCGGGTCTTTCACTCTAACGGCCCGGTCGATTTCGCGCCCATGCGCGCCAAGCGCGTCGGCGTGCTCGGCCATGGCGCTTCCGCCTTCGACAATGCCGCCCGCGCGCTCGAAAACGGCGCGCAGAGCGTCGATCTGTGCTTCCGCCGCAAGAAGCTGCCGCTGATCAATCCGCATCGCTGGATCGAGTTCGTCGGCTTCCTCAAGCATTTCCCCGATCTCAGCGACCGCACACGCTGGCAGGTCAATCTCTACTTCAAGAAGATCGACCAGCCGCCGGCGCGCTGGGGCTTCTCCGAAGCGCATTCCTACGAGCGCTTCACGATGCATCCGGGCTCCCCGTGGCTGAAGCTGTCGCAACAGGCCGACGGCTCGATCGACATCGAGACGCCGAAGGGCAAGATGACGTTCGACTACCTCATCTGCGCCACCGGCTCGGCGCTCGACTTCGGCATGCGGCCGGAGCTCGCCTTGTTCCGCGACGAGATCCTGCCGTGGCGCGACGTGTTCACGCCGCCGCCGGAGGAGGCGCATCCGACGCTCGGTCTGTTCCCGTATCTCGGGCCCCATTACGATTTCAAAACCCGGCCCGGCGGCGACATCGAAACGCTCAGCCGCATCTATGCCTTCAACTTTTCCGGCATCGTATCGATGGGTCCGCATTCGACCTCGGTCAGCGGCCACAAATACTCGGTGCCACGCGTCATCCGCGGCCTTACGCGTTCGATCATGCTGGAGCAGGAGAGTGCGCTCGTGCCCGATCTCATGGCCTACGACGAAAGCGATCTGAATCTGCCGCAGGCGCTCGCCGCCGCTGAATAAAGGAATGGAGGATCACACCATGCAAACGCCCACTGCCGATGTCGCGGCCACTGTCCGGCCTATCGCCGTCAACGCTCTGACCCCTGAGTCCTTCGCGCCGTATGGCACGGTGATCGAGCCGAAGGAGGACGGCACGCCGTTCGGACCGGAGGACGCGGAACTCGAGCTGACGCGCGGCACGCCGCGCCTCTACATCATGCGCCTGCCGCGCCGGCCGATGCGCGTGAAGCAGATCACGCGGCACCGGCAGGTGACGCAGTGTCTCGCCTCCGTCGGGGGCAAGCCGTGGCTGATCGCGGTCGCGCCGCCCCTGAATGTCGAGGATCCGCAGGCCGAGCCGGCGCTCGAGGACATCAAGGCGTTCCTTATTCCGGGCGACGTCGCCATCAAGCTGCATCGCGGCTCCTGGCACGCCGGGCCGTTCTTCGATGCGGAGGAGGTCAGCTTCTTCAACCTCGAACTGTCGAACACCAACGAGGTCGACCACCAGAACTGCTATCTGGATAAGAAGTACGGGACGGTGTTCGAACTCCAGACGGCGTAGCGCAGCGGCGTGACGTCGGTCTCGTGAGGGCTCGCTCCGTATCCCGCTCGTCCCCGCGTAAGCGGGGACCAGCGCTGAGCGGGTGTACTAGGGCCAGCTGGAACCCCGCTTGCGTGGCAATGAGCGGATTATGTTGCCGTCCTGCGTCCAAATAAAAAGGGGCCCGCCAAAGCGGGCCCCTTCATTTTTGTATGAACGCCGATCAGAACTTGATGTCGGCAGCCTTGATCGCCGGGCCCCACTTTTCGATTTCGGCGGCGGTGAAGGCCTTCAGATCGTCCGGCGTTCCGCCGCTGCTCTGAACCCCGAGATTGTCGAAGAACGCCTTCGCCTTGTCGGTCTTGAGATAGTCGTTGGTCGCGGCGTTCACCTTTGCGATGATGTCGGCCGGCGTGCCGGCCGGCGCGTAAAGGGCGTACCAGACCGCGGCTTCGAAGCCCGGCAGGCCGGACTCGGAGGCCGTCGGGACATTGGGGAGCTTCGACCAGCGCTGCGGGCCGGCGATCGCCAAGGCCTTGATCTGTCCGGCCTCGACCGCCGGCACATAAGCGGCCATCGAGTCCATCGCGATATCGATGTTCTTGCCGATCAGGTCGGCGATGATCGGGGCGCTGCCGCGATACTGCACGAAGCCGAACTTGATGCCCGCGGTGCTCTGCAGCAGCACGCCGGTGATGTGGCCGAGCGTGCCGTTGCCGGGGAAGCCGCCGTTCGACTTGTCCGGGTTGGACTTGGCGTAAGCGACGTATTCCTTGAGCGTCGAGAACGGCGCGTCCGGGCGAGCCGTGATGATGATTGGCGACTTGCCGACGAGGCCGATCGGGGCGAGATCCTTCTGCGGATCGTAGGGCATGTTTTGATACATGAGCTTGTTCGTCGCGGCCGGGCCGGTCGTCGCGAACAGCATCGTGTAGCCGTCGTTCTGCGCGCGCGCGACCACGGCGCCGCCGATGTTGCCGCCGGCGCCGCCACGGTTGTCGATGACGACCGTCTGGCCCAGCTTCTCGCTCAGATGCTGGGCAAGGCCGCGGGCGATGATGTCCGAGGTCGTGCCGGCGGTGAACGGCACCACCATGGTGATCGGCCGGTTCGGCCAGGCTTGCGCAACGCTTTCGGCGGGCTGGCTCACGAGCGCCGCGGTGGCGGCGGCCATGATCAGTCCGGCATGGAACATGGATTTCACGGTATCATCCTCCTCTGGAGATTGGTCTTGCCCGGCAGGGCTGAGCGTGGCGTTCAGCGGGGAACGTAGTTTTTCCAGTTGTCGGTCCGCAGCGGCATGGCGGGGAAGGGCTTGCGTTTATCGGCCGCCAGGCCGACGAGCTGCGCCGCGTTCAATTGCTTGCGCTTGAGATAGGCCTCGAAATCGGCGAGCGCCTGCGACAAGAGACCGAAGCCGCGGATCATCACGGGCGAGGACATTTCCACGGCCGAGGCGCCCGCAAGCATCATGCGGGCGATGTCGAGACCGCTTTGCGCGCCGTTGGTGGCGATGAGCGTCTTGTCGGCACCGACCTTCGCGCGCGACAGGGCGAGCCATTGGCAGGTCAGGGGAAGGTTCCAGAAGCCGCCGACGCCGAGCGTCGTGCCGAGCATCGGCTCGAGCGTTTCGACATCGGGAATGAGGCCGAGCGAGCGGCCGGCCATGACCACGGCATCGCCGCCAGCCTCGAATGCGCCGGCCGCGAGATCGGGGACGCGCTCGCTCTGGCCGGTGATCTTCACCCACAGCGGCAGCTTGATGGCCTGGCGCACGGTCGAGACGATCGTCGCGACATTGCGGGGATCGAGCTCGGTCGACACGGCGCCGCGCGCCTGCGTCGCATAGGGCGTTCCGATATTGAGTTCGAGCACGCGCAGTCCCGCTTGCTCGACCTGCCGCGCCATGCGCACGGCTTCGTCGAGATCGGCGAGGATGATGCTGGCGACCGCATATGAATCGTAGGTCTTGGCTTCGCGGTCGAGCGCGACGGTCTGTTCGAGCCAGGCATCGAACGACTGCGGCGTCAGGCCGGAGCGGCAGGCGATGAAGGCCGACGGCGGCGCATCCTCACCCCAGGGGATCTGATTCCATTTGTCGTCGAGCAGCATGTATTCGGCGCGCTGAAGCTGATCGCGGGCGGCCTGCGATTCGTTGACCGACTTCACGACGACGGCGCCGACACCCGCCTTCAGCGCGCGGCGGACGCCGTCGGCATCGATCAAATGCTCGGCCGAGCCCGCGATCAGCGGGTTCTTCAGCTTTACGCGGCCCACGGTCGTGGAGAGGTCAGTCATCGATTGAACCTGTACTTGAGCAAATGGAAATTAGCGGGAGGAGCCGCGGCGGCGGGGGCCCGGGAGGCCTTCCTGATGCGTGCCGTGGCCGAGCTTGCGTGAGATCTGCTGGCTGGCTTCGATCAGAGCGGCGAGATCGCTCGCCTTTGGCTTGGCGGGCAGAAACTGGATGGAGCCGACGATGGCCAATGAGGCGATGCACGCATCGTGGCCGTCGAAGATCGGCGCGGCGACGGCGTTGATGCCAAGCATCGCTTCCTCAGGCGCGGCGGCATAACCGCGCTTGGCGTTGTCGATGAGCTCCTTTTCGAGACGCGCGACGGACGTCACCGTTTTCTCGGTGAAGACGGTGAGGGGACGCGCGAGCACGCGCCGCTGGAAGGGATGCGGCGCATGGGCGAGCATGATCTTGCCTTGCGCCGATGCATGGAATGTCAATTCGCTGCCGCTGCGCACGCCGATTTCGATCGGCGACGTGCCGGAGTGCTTGGCGACGACCAGCGCGCCGCGCGGCGTCATCTCGGAGAGAACGACGGTGTGACCGAGCTGATCGCGCAGGGCGCGCATCGGCCCTTCCGCAAGCTGCACAATATCGGTCTCGGGCGCGAGCCGCGCGAGCAGACGGCTCTTGGGGCCGATCGTGTAGCGGCTGGTCGCCGGGTTCTGCGCCAAATAGCCGCGCTCGACGAGCGTGTGCAGATGCCGGTGCACCGACCCTTTGGTCAGCCCAAGCCGTTCGGCGATCTGCGTCACGCCGATTTCTTCTTCGGAGAAGGCGACCGCCTCCAGCACGTCTATGGCGAACTGGACCGAACGGACCCCCGCCGTGCTTTCGTCAGCCATCTTTACCGCCCAGGGACCTAAAAAGTTATTCGCGAACACGAAACACCATATGCAAAATAGAAACGCAAGCAAGCGCCGCTTTCGCCGTGCACAACAGAAAGATCAACAACCACGCGCATTTTGCGGTGCACAATAGATATAGCGTTGACAGCGCGTTTTATCGCTGGCTACAAATTATGAAACAGCGTTCCATTCTCGCGAACGATATCGCGGGCCGTAAAAGTCAGGAATGAGGAAGCGAATGGCGTCAGTGGCCGAGCAGCCGACCGAGAGCCGGATCGAGAATCTGCTCAAGGGTGCGATTGATCCCCATGTGCACAGCGGTCCTTCCATCGCACCGCGTGCGATCGATCATCTCGAACTGGCGCAGCAGGCGTCCGCCGTGGGTTTCGCGGCCGTGGTCACGAAAGATCACGACTACAGCGGCGTGATGACGGCGGCTCTGATCAAGCGCCACTATCCGGACCTGAAGACGAAGGTCTATTCGAGCATCGTGCTCAACAACGTCATCGGCGGCTTCAACCCTTACGCGGTCGAGCATACCGCGGCGATGGGCGGGAAGGTCGTCTGGCTGCCGACGCTCGCCGCCGAAAACCATCTGCGCTGGCAGGAGCAGGCGCAGTGGACCCATCCGGCCTCGACCGAGAAGATGCGCCCCGCCGTCGGCATTCCGGTGCTCAACGGCGACAAGTCCGTGCGCGACGACGTCAAGGAAGTGCTCGACATCGTCGCCAAGAACGACATGGTCCTCGCTTCGGGCCATCTGCACATCAGCGAGACGTGGCGGGTGTTCGAGGAAGCCCAGAAGCGCGGCGTCAAGCGCCTGGTGCTGACGCATCCGGAAGAGATCGTCGAAGCCAGCTTGAACGACGTCAAAGGCATTGCCGCGATGGGCGCCTTCGTCGAGCACTCGCTGTGCATGTTCCTCGAAGGCTCGAAGTTCAAGATCGCCGACGGCGAAGCCCTGCGAAATCTGATCGATGCCGCCGGCGTCGAGCAGACCGTGATGTGCTCCGACCTCGGCCAGGTGGGCGTGTTCAGCCCGATCGAAGGTTTCCGGCGCGGCATCAAGCTGTGCATGGACCTCGGCTACGACGACGAGCAGATCCGCAAGATGGTGTCGCTCAACGCGGCGCGCATGCTGGGTATCGAAGCGGACTTGCCGTCCGCGCAATGAGAACGAGCTGTGCCGGCGCCTTCGCGCCGATGCGCAGCCTTGCAATGTGGGAGAACCAGGGATGTATGACGCTTCCGATCCGCGCTCGAAACTTGCCGGTGCGCCGGCCGCCGCCGCGAAGGCGCCGGTAACCGGGCCGTTCGGGCCCGCCGAATATGCACGTTTCTATCAGGAGCCGCCGCAGGAGAGCGGGCCGGACGGCAAGACCTGGTACGCGCGCGGCCAGAACTTCATCATTGCGTACTCGGAAGCCAAGGCCGGAGCCGTGCTGTCGCGCGACGCGCAGCCGGACGAATATGCCGTGCTGCTGCCCGATACCAACATCGTCGTCGAGATCACGACCAAGGACGGCACCGAGCGCGTGAAGGGCGGGTCGCTCGCCTTCGTGCCGCCGGGCAAGTCCAGCGTGCGTGTCGTCGAGCCGGGCCGCATCGTGCGCATGTTCACGACGCGCTCGGAAGACCTCGCCGCGAAGTGCTCGAACCAGGCCGCCTATGCGACGGCCAAGCCCTATGTCGCGCCGGTCGAGCCCTGGCCGGAGCCCAAGGGCGGCTTCAAGCTGCGCGTTTACGATCTCGATGTGCCGCCTGAGCCCGGCCGGTTCGGCCGCATCTGGCGCTGCACCACCTTCATGGTGAACTACCTCGACGTCTACAACGGGCCGCGCGACGCGACGAAGCTCTCGCCGCACTTCCACGACGATTTCGAGCAATGCTCGCTCGCGCTCGAAGGCGAGTTCCTGCACCACCTGCGCTGGCCGTGGACGGTCAACAAGAACTTCTGGCTCGAAGACGACCACGAGCTGTGCGGCAGCCCGTCGATCGCCGTCATTCCGCCGCCGGCCGTGCACACGACCGAAGCCACCGGCAAGGGCGTCAACCAGCTCGTCGACATCTTCTGCCCGCCGCGCATCGACTTCTCGGAGAAGCCGGGCTGGGTGCTGAACGCCGACGACTATCCGATGCCGCGCTAGGGGGAACGAACCATCATGACGCAGACAACTCCCTCGCTCCGCCAGCGTTTGACGGCCGGCGATAACCTCGTCGGCACCTTCCTGAAGACGCCGACCAGCCACGCCACGGAAATCGTCGGCGGCGTCGGCTTCGACTTCGTCGTCATCGACCAGGAGCACGCGCCCTTCGACCGCACGTCGACCGACATCGCGCTCCTGGCGTCGCAGGCGCTCAATATTCCCGCGCTGGTGCGGGTGCCGGGCGCCGACGCCATTCTCTCCGTGCTCGATTGCGGCGCGGCGGGCGTCCTGGTGCCGCATGTCGCCACCGCCGACTACGCCCGCGAAGTGGCGGCGCTCTGCCGCTATCGCGGCGGCCGGCGCGGCTTTGCCACCAGCACGCGGGCCGGCCGCTACACGGCCGTGCCGATGTGGCAGCACATCAAGGACTCCGACGCCAACACGCTGGTGGTGGCGCAGATCGAGGATCCAGAGGCGCTGGACAACATCGACGCCATCGCCGCTGTCGAGGGTATCGACGCGCTGTTCATCGGACGCGGCGATCTGACGGCGGCTTACGGCGACGAGTCCAAGGACCCGCCGGCCGTGCGCGCCGCGGTCGAGCGCATCTGCACCGCGGCCAAGAAAGCCGGCAAGCCGGTCAGCGTCTATGTCGGCACCGATGCCGAAGCCGCTTGGCTGAAGTCGCTCGGCGCCAACATGTTCGTTCTGTCGTCGGATCAGGGCTTCCTGCGCGAAGGCGCGGCGCGGGGACTGACCGGTGTGCGTAAGGCTGTGGGAGCCTGACACCACCGAGCGTGCGTCAAATCATAAGCTCACTGGGAGGATAGACTGATGAACTTCAAAAAAACACTCGCGGTCGCTGCGACCGTTCTGGCACTGCCGGTTCTGACGGCCTCGGCGCAGGAGACCTATAAGATCGGCTCCTCGCTGGGCCTGACCGGCTACGGTTCGCTCACCGACGGCCATTGGCGCGACGGTCTCGAACTCGCCATCGAGGCGGTGAATGCGCAGGGCGGGGTGCTCGGCCGCAAGCTGCAACTCGTCCACGAGGACAACAAGTCGACGCCGCAGCAGGCTGTGGTCGGCTAT
>Ga0180216_1000813_pt1 | contig 30099 bp, 27 predicted proteins | sample eDN3rd37CBELigMG_FD_128879 | JGI IMG/M metagenome (GOLD analysis project Ga0180216, IMG submission 128879) | Enriched Miracle-Growth compost microbial communities from Emeryville, California, USA - eDNA 3rd pass 37_C BE-Lig MG (version 2)... ... | reverse complement strand
TTGGATGCCCCGTAATACGCCATATCCCGAGTCATCAAACAAAATAATGACGATGGGGAGATTCTCTTGGATCGCTGTAGCCATTTCCCCAACATTGACCATAAATCCGCCATCCCCTACCATTAACACAACTGTACGATCCTTACAACCGACCTGTGCACCAATTGCCAACGGAAGTCCTTGTCCTATTCCCCCACCTGCAATATGCATAGAGGTTCCTGGGTGATAAATATCTATCACGCGACTCCCCCATAAATTAGCAGGAACCGTTACATCACGAACAAAAATGGCATCGTCTGGTAAAATATCTCGGATCCCAGCTGCAAAATACTTATAAGGTCCAAGCGTTTCAAGTAACGAGTTTCGTACATATTCACGAACTTGTTTAACCTCTTCTAAATACTCATTGTCTATTAAAATATTCTTTTTAGATAAACCTATAATTAATTTTCTTAATAGTTGTTTTGCGTCACCTACAATCCCGTGTGTAATGGGATAATTGAGGTTAAAAGCATGTGAATCCGTATTAATGCTAATATGATCTTCAGGAATAAAATCTTCCCAACCTGCTGTTTCTGTGCTGCGGAATTGAGTACCAATACTAATCACTAAATCTGACTTTTTCACAAAATCTCGAACTTCTTGAGTTGAAGAAAAATACCCGATACATAATGGATGATTTTCCGGAATAGAGCCTTTTCCCGCTTGGCTTGTAATGACGGGTGCTCCCATTAATTCTGCCAATTCTTTGATTTCGTTTGCTGCTCCAGATTTTATAACCCCGCCTCCTGCCCATAGAACAGGACGTTGCGCTGCATGGACTTTGGCAATAATCTCGTCAGGTAATACAAAGTCTGTTTGAGTGACACTCTTGTCGCTTTCTATAATATTACTTCTTGGAACAATCGCAGTTTGGAAATCAATCGGAATCTCTAGCGTAATCGGTCCCGTGGGAGCTTCGAAGGCTTCCCGAATTGCCTTGCGAATCACCGGAACGGCTTGTTCAGGTTTACGGAGGCGATAGGCCTGTTTGCAAGCGCCTTCCATCATCATTAGTTGATCTTTCGCTTCATGAATATATTGTCTCTTTACGTTTATATAGGGGCTCTCTATTTCACCTGTGATATGGAGAATTGGAACTCCCGCATTCCAAGCCTCAACTAATGAACCTGCGGCATTCCCCGCACCTGTTCCGGTACTGGTGATCACCACTCCCAATTTGCCGGTTGCCCGTGCGTATCCATCAGCCATATTCACCGCACCGCTTTCTCCGCGTGCAGTAATCAATTGAATAGTTCCATCCCGAAAAATAGCTTGATAGATTGGCAAGTTGTGAATACTGATAATCCCAAACGCGACTTTAACCCCGGCAGAAACGAGCTCTTGTACAATGGCATCAGCTGTTGTAAATTCATTTTGACTCAACATTTTTACATCCTCTCCTCACACTGTCTCAAGCTTTCTTGTCCTAATATTACTTCATCCTTATAACAGTCTATTCCTGTCTATAATTAAGCCATTTTTTTTATATATATCATATTTTTAAAATTCATTAAAATATAGACGGAGGAATTCCGCTTACTTTCAAAAAATCCTTGGAATAGGCCAAAATAGACGGAGAAAATACCTTTATTTTTTAAAACTGTACTTTGAAAGCGCTTTCAAGGTAACTTAAACGGAAATCCTCCGCTTAATTCAACCTTTTTATCTGCTTATTTAAAAATAAGCGGAAATCCTCCGTCTAATTCTCTACAAATTTGTTGTCCCTCATCAATCCTGATACAAGGGTATAGTGACCATAAGCCGCAGAAAAACCTATGGACATGCGCCCTTGGTCTCTTAGCGTTCGATGGCTGGCGTTACAGCTAGTTTCGAGAATTTCCCATGCATTTCAATGATCTTTCCAGCGGAACCCGCCCCATTTTCGATACAGTCTGGGATCCCGACACCGTAATAAGAACAGCCAGCGAGAATAATGCCTGGATAGTTGAGTTCCATTTTTCTTTCAAGGGCTTTGACACTTTGCGGATGGGTTATTAAGTAGTTCGGCATTTGATCGGTCCACTTCGTTACCTCACTGACAACTGGTTCTGCGTGAATACCAAGTGCACTTGAAAGATCGGAAAGCGCAACCTGAAGAAGCTCTTTCTCATTCATTTCTTTTAACAAAGCAAAGGATGGATGACTGCTTTTATAAAAGAGTCTGACAAGCAGGTTTCCGGATTTTGAGGTATGTTCCCATTTTCGGCTTGTCCAGGTACAGGCGTTACAGGATAATTCATCGGTAGTTGCGGTGATAAATCCTGTTCCATCTGTAGGAAGCACGTCGTCAGGTACGTTAAACCCTAAATATACACTGATCAACGAGCTGTTTTTCAATCCTGCAAATTCTTCTTTTAGGTACGGATCGCCCAAAATGGCTTCCGCGGCTGTATGCGGAACACTAAGTACTACATAATCTGCTTCAATGACTTCCTGATTGTTTAGAAACACTTGATAACGGTCATCGGCCTTTACGATCTGACCTACTTTCGTATTCTTTAAAATCTCAACATCACTAAATTTCCCCTCAAAGGCATCCACCATAGAGCTTAGACCCTTTTCAAAAGAAAGGAACTTCTTCTCCCCGCCTTGAAATTTTCGTTTATTGGCTTCAAGTCCTTTTATGATACTTCCGTATTCCTCTTTATAATCAAGCAAATACGGAAGAGTGGAGGCAATCGTTAACTCACTGAGTTTTCCGGAATAGACGCCGGATAAAACAGGGGCAATCTGTTTTTCAACCAATTCTGTCCCCAAAAAATGCTCCAGAAAAGCCCCAACAGAATCTTCTTTCGTGAATGTTTCATTTTTTGTGTAAAAGTCCTTCAGTGCAGCCACCTTTCCTTCAGCAGAAACAAGCGTACTGTTGGCCAATGATTCAATGCTAGCGGGAATTCCGAAAACAGCATCCTCCGGAATGAGCTTCAATTGACCCTCCGAGTATATAAAGGATCGACCTGTTGCATTGTAGACGATTTCCTCTTTTAAACCCAGTTCTTCGATCAAGTTCATGGTCTCTATTTTACGGGCTACAATGGAATCAGCACCAGCTTCCATCAAGAATCCGCTTTGTTTTACGGTCCGAATTTTACCACCAAGTAGACTGGCAGCCTCCGTCAAAACCAGTCTGATCTCTGCCCCGGTTTCCCGCTTCCATTTATGTAATTCATACATAGCAGATAGTCCTGTAATCCCGCCACCAACCACTACAATTGTTTTCACCTTATGCCACCTCTTTATGCCGGATCTTGTTTCATTAAGAATAACATTCTTGTAAGTGATTTGCTAACCATGTTGCAAAAACACACTCCCATGTCAAGGGTTATAATTTTACACAACCTTAATATAGAATTCACATTGATTGATTAAACTACTTAAAAAGAAGTGATCACTCCAGCTTCTTTTTACTGATAGGCTTGACCACGCCCCCAATTGTGGCAAGCCTGTTTCAACTTTTCTACTTTACCCAAAATATACCTATACGTAAAAAAAGAACCTGAATAAGGTTCTTTTTGATGTCAAAAATATTATTGAATAAATTGTTGTGTCCAATAGAATCCATATGAGCCGCCTTTAGCTAGCCCTACTCCAATTTGCGTATAGTTTGGATTCATAATATTTGCACGGTGTCCCGGGCTATTCATCCATCCATTGACAACCTCTTCCGGGGTTCTTTGCCCAGCGGCAATATTTTCGCCTGCATAGCTAAAAGGAATTCCGAATGATTTCATCATGTCAAATGGAGATCCATAAGTCGGTGATTGGTGGTCAAAATAGTTATGGTCAATCATATCTTGTGATTTAACTCTAGCAATTCGGGACAATTCCCAGTTTCCCTTCAACGCAGGAAGACCTTCTTTTGCCCTTTCGATATTGGTTAATTCGATTACTCTATTTTCAAATTGCCTAGTAGTGTCTATATTGGGGATGTTAAGGACTTGTCCTTGATTAATCATGGAAGGATTCGAAATTTGTGGATTTGCATGGATCATTTCACTTATTCCGACTTGGTAGTGATCTGCAATTTTCCACATGGTGTCCCCATATTGCACGGTATAGTTAGAACCGGATTCCGCTGCAGTAACCCCTGCAAATCCCGTCGATCCGATAAGTGCTGCTCCCAACACCATCGAGATAAGTGACTTTTTCAATCTATTCACTTTCCATTCCTCCTTTTCATTAGCCTACGAGGTTAGTTGTCGGGTTCGGACAGAAAGGAAATGACCTACACATTCGTGATTCACCCCAATACAGACCATGTGAGCATGTCTGCAGGAAAATTAATCCCCCGTACTTCTTTCGAAAGTTTCGGCACCATCTATAATAAAGAACATCGGAAAGATAGGAAATGCAAAAATACTGGTTTTAATGGAACTACGAGGAAACATGACTTGCTGATAAGTTTAGTTGAACATCTACAAAGGCAATTTTAGAGCATATAAAAAGCCTTCCCCAATTTTGATGGAAGGCATTTTGGTTCACTAGCTTTCACGATATGGACGCGGTGGACGTGGACGCGGACGGGGACGTGGATGGTATGGGCTCTCATGGTATGGATGGTATTCATGATAAGGATACGGAGCAAGATAAGGATAGGGCTGATATTGAGGTCCATAATAAACAGGTATGAAAAGCACTTGCCCTGGATAAATGATATAAGGGGAAACTAAGTTATTTGCAAGTAAAAGGGCTTCTACAGTTAGCCCATACAAATAAGCGATTGAAGCTAAGGTTTCCCCCGGTTGAACAATGTGGCTTCCCATTTTTAACCTCCTAAATAAATAAGTGTGATATCTCCTGTTATACTATGGTAAATACCCAATCATTGGAAATAGGCAATGGTCTATTTGTTTACATTGCATGCTACCCAACTCCTACCCTCTACTAAGATGTATGACAAAAGCCTTGTGAAAAGGAGAATCACAAGGCTCTTTATCAATCTTTGCTATTATATCATCAAAATCTCTCGAATCTCCTGCTCAGTGAGGGCCGTCAATTCCTGCTGACCCGTGCGGATCACTTCTTCGATAAGATCCTTCTTTTTCTGCTGGAGCTCGTACATCTTTTCCTCCACGGTACCTTGGGCAACGAGGCGGATGACCTGTACCACGTTCTTTTGTCCAATCCGATGGGCCCGGTCGGCTGCTTGCTGCTCAACGGCAGGGTTCCACCATAGATCGTAGAGGATGACTGTGTCCGCTCCAGTCAGGTTCAGCCCAGTACCACCTGCCTTTAAGGAAATGAGGAACAAGTCCTTTTCCCCATCATTAAATCGATTGCACAGCTCCACCCGTTCAGAATTCGCTGTTTTTCCATCCAAGTAGAAACAGGGCACCCCCTGCTCACCCAGCTCACGCCTGATTAAGCCGAGCATCTCGGTAAATTGGGAGAATACGAGGACCCGCCTCCCAGCATTCCTACATTCTTGCAAAATTTCCATCAGCTGCTCGAACTTTGCTGAGCTTCCCTTGTATCCTTCGACAAACAAGGATGGGTGGCAGCACAGTTGTCTTAGTCGGGTTAACCCAGCTAGGATCTTGATCCGGTTTTTCTGAAAGCCATGGTGCAGATGTTTCACGGTTTCCTGCTGCAGCTCTGCTAAATAGGCAACATAAAGCTTTTTCTGATCCGGCAGCAACTTCGAGGTTTGAAGGGTCTCAATCTTCTCCGGAAGCTCCTTTAGCACATCGGTCTTTACGCGACGCAACAGAAACGGCCGAACCCGCTTGGCCACGAGTTCTCGGGATAGCTCATGGAATGCTTTTTTACTCTCAAACAACGTTGGGAAAACGACATCGAAGATCGACCACAGTTCCTCCAGTCTGTTTTCTACTGGGGTTCCGGAAAGGGCAAAACGGTAACAGGCTTGAACTTGTTTCACTGCCTTTGCCGTTTGCGTCGTGTGATTCTTGAATACTTGTGCCTCGTCTAAAAAGAGAGTATGGAACGTTTGCTCACCGTACCATGCGACGTCTCTTCGCAAAAGCGGGTAAGAGGTGATGATCACGTCCACTTGTGAAGCTCCCTTCAGAACACGATTGCGCTCTATTTTGCTGCCATCGGCGATGACCACTCGAATCTCTGGGGCAAATTTGTTCAGCTCGTTGCGCCAGTTGTACACGAGAGAAGCGGGACAAACGATAAGGACAGGCTGTTTGTCTGTTCGGATCTCGGGAAGTACGGAGACAATAAAAGCAATGCTTTGCAGCGTTTTACCCAGCCCCATATCGTCTGCCAGAATACCGCCGAAACGATAGTGCGCAAGCGTCTTCAGCCATTGATACCCATACTTTTGATAATCCCTAAGGATGGCTCCTAGACTTTCTGGAACGGGGAAATCCAAAAGATCTGGATTTCGCATGTTTTCTACTAGTTGGCGAAACGATCTGCTGAACTTGACGGCTTTCCCTTGCCTTTCGGAATCGATCAAATAAAGTCCCTGCACCACGGGAAGGTGAATTTTCGTTTCTGCCTCTTGTATGCCCATTTCATTCATCAAACGAGCGATCTCCTGGAATTCTGCGGTTTCGAGTGGTAATAGAGACCCATTTGGCAATCGGTAGTATTTTCGTTTTTCCCCAAGGGACTCTAGCACATTCCGAATTTCCGAATCAGGAATCCCCTCCATATCAAAGCGAAATTCCAGCCAATCGATTCGATCAGCCGCCACATCCACGGTTACCTTCGGGGAGGTATGTCCGGTGTGAAGTCTTAACTTCACGGCGGTGGTCGCATAGATCGTCACCAGCTTTTCCAACTGTGGCACGAAGTAGTATAGAAAATCAAACTGCGCCTCCTCATCGTGCATGTAATATCCGCTTTCCGTTTTCGTAAATAAGCTCTTATCCATCAGTTCAAGAATTTGTCGTTCCTTCTCTCCATCCCGCATCAGGATGCGATCGGTACCACGCTTTTCCCCACTCACTTCAAGTGGATTGACCACCATATCACCATAATGAAATTCCAGTCCAGCAAGCAATCGATCCTTGACTCGGTCCAGATATAGCTTAGCCTTTAATGGAGTCTGCAAAATTTGATTGGAAACCGCTTCGGCGATGCGGATGCTGCCCATCTTGATCAGACCGGGGAGCACCTTTTCCATAAAACGTCCCATTTGCTCCTGTGGAATCGCTATTTGCTGCCTGTGTGAAGTTTCTAGCATTTGCTTAAGATCAGCAAGACGTTTGCATTGTTCAGCCTGCATTTTGAACAGCTTTCCCTCGCAAAGGACAACCCCGTATGATTCCAACACGATCAGCTTTTCCACCCCTTTTATCTCTAATTGATAGCCTTCTCCCTCAGCTTGGTCAAACTCAAAGTTGAGCGGGATCTTCCCTTCGGATAAATGGATCCCATCATATGTATGATCTCCTACTCTAAGCTGGACCAATGGAGCCTGAACAAGCAAAGGAAGAAGGCTTTCCCAGAAAAAAGGAGAGATGAATAGGATCCGATCATTGCTTTTGCCTGTAATGGAATCTATGTTGGATAGATCACGGTACATCTGTTCGTTATGATTGATTTCGATTAAGTGTCGAATGACCGCCTCATCTTCTTTTTGAAAGTGATGAAGTTTAGGGTCATATGTAAAATGGTTGGTGAATAAGTACGCTTCTCTGCGGTCGATTCGCTCGAGAAAATCTCTTACATGCTTAACGGTATACAGCCGTCTGGGCCCAATTTTCATCTCAATTCTGAACATGTATTTTCGCTCACTAAAAGAAAAGGGCATACAGATGAACTCGACATCGAGAAGGGTCCTGGAATCACTGAAATATTGCTTACTTCCTAGACGTGGAAGTTGTTCGTCGAAAAGCGCCAACATACTGGTGGCCAAATGAATACCATCGGCGTCTTGGGGTGTGGCTGTTAAGCCAGCAACTCTAGGGATTGCCCCCGAAAATTCGTTTTGCTGCAGATCACGCATATGGAGTAGGACGGCAGCAATATGTTGGCAGTACTTGTCGTACGAATTAAGCGTGGGACAGGAACATTTTGCATCCGGCTCGCCGTTTTGATCGATTTCCACGATAATCTGAAAGCTCCCGCCGTTTCCTTTGACTATAGCGCTGCAATTCAAAGTTTCGGGATCGTAATTCGTGATACTTACTTTTTCAGCTCGATAATAGGCCTCACCTTTCACATAGGACACCTGGCCGCATAGCGATTTAATCTTCTTTTGAGTCAACGGAAAGCCCATGGTGTGAATCATTCCTTTATTTCCTTTATATCTTGAATTCATCAAGTCGATATATTGTTTCTCATTATAATACTTACGAAAGCGTTGGTATAGATCTTGCTGGCTCCCTTGGATATTGCCGGAATACTTCACTATCTGCTACATGGTTGCTTCATCAAGTGTAAGGTCCATTTCTTCATACATTTTTTAACCAAGGGGTACACTATGGAAGAATTTGTCTAACGAAAGGAATCCCTTATGTTAAAATCCGATCCAGCTAAATCGCTTTTGACCTGGTTGCAATCTCAACTCGCTGCCTCTGATGATATATGTCTTCAAAATCTTGAATCTAAAGGGAAAAAAGCCCAATTTTTCTATATCAAGAGTATCTGCGATCAAACGTTCATTCAAGATTATCTGCTCATTCCCTTTTTTGAAATAGATTCATTCCACGATTATATGTCATATCTAGATAACCTTTTTCAAACCTCTTCCTATATCAACCCGGAAAAGACGTTAAATCAATTCCTTCATGGATCCGTTGTATTCATTTCAGGAACAAAGATTCGTTTGATTGATACAAGGAAAGTCGCAAACACTGGAATTTCCGAAGCCAAAATTGAATCCACCGTCCAAGGCCCTCAGAATTCGTTTAGTGAAGACATTGCAACAAATTTAAACATGATTCGGGATCGATATTATCAGCCCAGTTTGAGGATTGAAAACCAGGAGATTGGTCATCAAGCCCCAACCCCAATTGCGATTTTATATGATGAAAAATTAGTGGATCCTTTGGTACTCGAGGGTCTACGCCAAAGGCTGGCGGAAATTCAAAAGGAAACCTCGATCATTCTTTCGAATGGACAACTACACCGACACTTAAGCCGAAGAAAAAAAACCATGTTTCCAACGTTGTTGCTTACGGAGAGGCCAGATCGTGTGGCTTATAATTTGGCTCAAGGAAAAATTGCCATCGTCATGCAAGGCAATGCCTTTGTTTTACTTCTTCCGAGTGTCTTTTATGATTTCATGGCCTCGATGGATGATTTGTATCACACCTATTGGACAAGTCGATTTGTCGTCATTTTGCGTTATTTGGGGCTATTTATCACGATCACCTTGCCTTCTTTATATGTGGTTTCTACCGCTTACAATCCCGAACTGTTTCGCTATCAGCTCGCCTTAACGATTGCCGGCAGCAGAATTTCTGTTCCCTATCCGGCTTTTATTGAGGTTTTTTTGATGCTTCTCATGATGGAGTTTTTAACGGAGGCCAGTCTACGATTGCCGAAAATGATTGGTTCAACCGCTACAACCGTTGGCGGATTGATTTTGGGACAAGCGGCTACGGAGGCAGCCCTGGTGAGCAATATTATGGTCATTCTGATCGCTGCTGTAGCGATCTCAAACTTTGTCATTCCGATCAATGCCATGGGCTTTGCGATGCGAGGTGTAAAGTATTTATTATTATTTATTTCGACTGTATTTGGAATGATTGGATTTATTGTTGGGCTGGTGGGAATCGTCGCCTATCTTGTCCACTTAGATAGCTTTGGCCAGCCCTATTTAAGGCTATTTATGAAGAGTTCAACGGATCAAGAAGAAATCAAGCGAGTGAAGGAAGAAAAAGGATGAATCGCTTTTATTATTATTTGATTTTCCTCAATATGACGGTGAATGTGGTCGCTTTTGTTCCGAATGTTCTTCTTCAACAGCGTTTCAGTGGAGCCTTATCGGCGATGATGCTAGCCCTACTTGTAGGAACAATCAATATGTGGATTTTTGGAGTATGCATGAATCGTTTTCCTGGTGAGAGTTTGCCGGAAATCATGAACCGCTATATGAAGCCTTGGATTCGAACGTTATTTTTGCTGTTTTTAGGGGTTAACTGGTTTATTGCAGGAATGATTACGATCTTAATTTTTGTTGATGTGAGTAAACAGTATATTAACCCAGAAATGCCTGAATGGATTTTTTTATTCATCTTCCTTGTTTTTGTTGTCCTGTGTGCAAAAATGCCATCGATCAAAGTGTTGTATTTGTTGGAATTGCTTTTAATTATCAATTTACCGCTCGTCGTGATCATCTTCCTAAAGGTTTATACCCATCCCTATTTCTCATGGGATGCGGTCAAAGAAGTCGGTACACATGCCTTTTCAATCCCGGCATGGGACAGTTTTACCGTCGCTTTATACACGTTCGCCGGTTATTTAAATATGATTATTTTTGCTAGTGTAGCGAAAGTTCAGTTTAAGGCAAGTCGGGCGTGGATGATTGGCGGCGTTGCACTGGTTAATTTATTTACGACTTTTTTTGTTCCCATTGGGTTGATAGGCTCGGAAGCTGTTGGTCTTGCAAGGTATCCTTGGGTGATGACAGCAGATACCATTCGCTTTGATTTGAGTCCAATCGAAAGAGGGATTGGCTTATTTCTCTTACTTTATGTTTCTATTTCTCTAACAAGTGCACTCATTCATTGGCATGTTGGTCTTGAATTAATGAAAGGTGCGATAAATCTCAAAAAGTATAAGCCAAAGGTTCAGCGGGTGTTGCCTTGGGTCGTGACCCTTACATTTTGCGGTGTTACCTTTGCCGTAGAGAAGTTGTTGTTTCAATCGCAGATTCGTTCCTTGAGTCTTATTTGGTACACCATTCGCTTATTTGGTGAATTTCTTTTAATCTTCTTGCTGTGCTATTTTGCTTGGAGGCGTGGACATGAGAGGGTTTAAATTCTTTATTGCTTGTTTATTCTTCCTATTGGCAGGCTGTGGCTATAAAGATATTGATAAACGATTTTTTGTGGTGGCTATTGGTGTAGACAAGTCAACCTCAGATCATGCCAAGTATAAAATAACCTTTAAAGCTGCGATTCCTCCAGAAAAGCCCTCTGCCAAGTCCAATGAGTCGGAAATTGTTACAACAGAAACCGATTCGATGACCGATGCGGTTCGTGTCCTTCGCTCTCAGTTAGACAAGGAGCTTGATTTTAGTCATGCCAAAGCGATTATTCTAGGACAATCCTTTGTTGAAAAAGAAGACGTATCCGAGATTCTTGATTGGTTTATCCGTAGGAGGGACATCCAAGGGATTGCCTATATGGGGGTTGGATCCCCTACTGCCCTGGAAGTACTTCATATCAAGCCCACGTTTGAGCGTCTTCCAGGCAACGCCCTGTTTTTATATTTTGGCCGTTCAGGAACGGAGGCACCTTATATTATTACAGAACCCCTCTTTGATTTTTACCGTCGGATTAAAGAAAAGGGAGTTGACCCGATCCTTCCGATTATTCAGGCGGAAGGAGATAAATACTCCATTCGATCCTCTGCGATTTTCAAAAATTATAGGATGAGCTTAATTCTCAACGATCTAGAGAGCGAGATTTTGAATACCTTCTTAGGCAGGCTAAAGAAAACAGACTTTAAAATCCATGCAGATGGTAAGGAATTTTTTGTTTTTGCGGATTCGGCAAAGCTTAAATACGATCTGCTAGTCGGTGAAAAACCAAGGATCCATATTCATTGCAAAATGTCAGTGACCATTGAAGAGTCCAAGGAAACTTTGGCACTGGAAAAATTGCATCAATTGGAGGTTCTGACCGAGCAAGAGATCAACAAAAACGTTCTGAAACTAGTAAAAAAGCTTCAACAGGCTAACGTCGACCCGATCGGGTTTGGACTAAGATATCGAGCAAGCCATTTCAATAATCAAAATGAATGGCAGGAGTGGGAAAAGATTTATCCGGAAATTGAATTTACGGTAAATGCAGATGTGAGGGTGAGAGGGACAGGGGCTATTTATTAGAAAGAAGCGGAGGAATTCCGCTTCTTTTGCCCTAATCCGCTGCTGCTAAAACAATAACAAGAAGAACATAAAGGACAAGAATGATTAGAAAGTCTTCATCGTTAAATAAACCATGAAATAAGCTCATCATTTAGTTTCCCTTTCCTTTAGAATACACCCATAATATATGAGCATCTTCCCATAAAGGAATGGACACGTATCCATAAACATAGAAATTAGGTGAATGATTGAACAGCGGATTAAAAAGCTCCTGTAAGGTTGGTTATACTACCATTAGTCCAAGCAAAAACTAATTTTCTTCCAAAAATATGTATTTGCTGCACATAGCCCCTATAACTAATGTAGCCAGGCTAATCACTCCTCTCTATAAACCCCTTTCGAAACATCAATTAATACTAGTCAGGAAGCATACTATGGTTTAATATACTTTAAATATACAAAAATGACTTTTTATGAGTACGCGTCTATAAATGGGAGAGGTAAAATGACAGGGAAAACGCATCTCTATCTAGGAATTGTAACAGGTGTTGGTGTAGAGGCTGTATTAAACGGAATAAATATATGGTCTGTCAATGGAATAACGGAAATGTTAGTAGGAGGCGTGTTAATTGGTGGGCTATCGGCATTGGCTCCTGATCTAGATTCAAGTGGAATGCTAGGGAAAATGGTAACCGATAGTTCCCAAAAGGCACGGTGGTTCGGATTGATGATGTTGGCCATTTTAGGTGCTGTAGCGTTTTTTACAGGGTTCGGACATACGACTGCGTTAAGTGTGGTAGCGGTATTATTACTATGTAGTCTATTCGTACGTGATGATCTTCAACGAAAAGTGACTTTAGGGATATGCGGTACTGCTTTCGCCTACTTTGGATTCATAAATAACGAAACATGGCTGATTGCATTAGCAGTATTCTCCTTTCTTTGTATGATTGCCAAGCATAGAGGTTTAACACATACTGTATGGGCTTTGGGGATATGGACATACGTATGCTACTTAATCGGGGTCCATTTCGGATTACAGAACCTTATGTGGGTTGGATTCAGTGGGTACTTATCACACTTAATTGCTGATTCGCTCACAAAAGAGAGGGTTCGTTATTTCTATCCGATCATTAAAATTCCGTTTGGTATTCCTTGGATTAAAACGGGTTCTGCATCGGGAGCAGTATCCGAGTTCATTGTAAAGGCTGTATATACAATTGTGATGATCGGATTCATCGTTGTCCGTAGTTAAAGAAACGGAAAAACTGGTATGGTTAGTAAGGATCCATGCACCGAGAATTCGGCCGGAATTGGGTCAGGGGTACTATTTTTTATGGGACAAGAATCAAGAATCCTCTCATTCCCTCGCGATTGGCCTTGAGGGGCTTGAAATCGAGACAGCCTGACCACCTTCTCTCACCATCCTGTCCTGATCGGACCGGGATCAGGTCAGGGTGCCTCTTCATTTAAGATTACTCATACTCTTCGCTTTTTCTTATTCGGTTTCTCAGCAAAAATCAGCTCTACCTTTCCATCGATCTTGCTCGGTATGACCCTAAATAACGAGGAATCGTCGAAATGTTGCTGGGTGAAATTGAGAATGGTTTCGTTGTTCATACAAAGTCGGGTGAAGAAAGTTTGTAAAGTCGTGGGTGTGATTCCACATGCCGTTGATAAGCGTTTGAGTTTTATATATTCTTCCTCTTCATACCTCGAACTCACTCGTTTATACCCCTTCTCTTCCATCTCCACCATAACTCCTCCTTTTTCCGCGATAATCCCTACTCGTCTAATCTTAATTTCAATTCTTTTTCTTTAGAAACTGATCCAACTACTCTGAATGTTGCACCTGGATAATTAAGGTGTTTTAGGATCGGAACCAAAAGGGATTGGTTTGTTAAAACAGATTGACAGATATCCGATAAAATCTTCGATTTTTTCTTTCCATAAGCAGCAGTCAAGATCATCAAATTTTCGTTCGCCAATTTGTTGATCCATACCCTAGCTTTTATTTTTTTATCGCTTCGTTCGCTGCGGACTCTACGAACCAGCTTTCCCTTTTCAACTCGAAATAGTTTTGCAGGTTTCATGGACTCTAAAGCAGCTGAAACCTCTTGCAAAGATTCTAATTCTATATTTAATCTATGATTGTTCATACCGACTACTTTTTCCCCTTCACCTTTACTTTATCAACAATGGAAAAGTTAAGCGTATCGTTATGATAACTTGTAAAAATATGAAACCTCGCTTTTGCACGATATTTCGAGATGATCTGATCCATAACGATCGGATTGTTAATACCGTGTCTGACCAACTCCGTCTGCAAGGTTGTCGGAGCGATTCCTAGAGCTGCTGAAATACGGTTCATCTTTTCAAGCTCTTCATCCTGATAAGAACTTGATAGACGTTTGCGATTATCTTCTCTCCCCATCATCATACCTCCTTGTGGTAACACGGGTACCATTTGACCTTGTTACCTAATGATTATGGGAAAACCCCTTCTTTTAGAACATAAAAAACAAGCCTTGATTAGGCTTGTCTATCTTTAAATGCAAAAATCTCATCCACAGCCTGCCGATACCCTCCTGCTCGTTTGAAGGATTCCCTCATATTTGCCACTGCTTTATGGAAGGACGGGTCGTTTAATACCTGATCAGCGGCCTCACGCAGTTGATGTGCAGTCAAGCTTTGCATGTCTAATTGAATCCCCGCTCCAATCTTGGCCACTTGCCCGGCAATAATCGGCTGATCTGCGCTTTGCGGGATGACAAGGAGTGGAACACCGAAATAGAGACCTTCATGGGTACTATTCATCCCACCATGTGTAATAAATAATTTCGTGTATTTCAGTAGTTCCAATTGTGGAACATAATTTTTCACCAGGAAGTTTTCGGGAATCTCGCCTAGCTCAGAAATCCGAACTCTATTTCCAACAGACATGACAACGCTATGATCCGTGTTCCCAAATGCCTCAAAACATAGCTTATAGAAGTCAATCGATGGGTTAAAAACAGTACCCATCGAAATGTAAATGGGGCGATTCCCCTTGATCGCAGGATAATCGACGCTTTCCTCTGATAATCGTGAAGAGATAGAGGGACCTACAAATTTGTATGTTTGATCAAATGCTTCTGCAAAAGGCTGAAACTCCCTTGTGGTATAAACAATGGTAAGTGGTGCAGGATTGCAAAAAACTTCATAAGGGGAATGGATTTCCACACCGTATTTTTCCTTCACCATTTGCGTTAGGCTTTGGAATTTATCTTGTATGGGTTTTAATATTTCTGTAGGAACCTTATCGGAAAGATGCTCTATCATTTCATCGAATGAAGCTTTTGTATGGGCAAAAGAAGTGCAAGAACAAATGGCAGGTAGCTTGAGGATTTGCGCAAGTATTCGTCCACATCCAAACATGGAATCGTGGATGATATAGTCAAAATGCTCTCCTTTAATCTGTTCCAAAACGCTAGGGATAACGATATCTGCCGTAAGTAAAAGACCGTTGACCCTCTCTAGTACATAATTTCTTCCACCTGAGATAAAGGCTTTTATAAATTTTTCAGCGTCAATGGTTCGAACTGTCGCCCCAGTATCTTCAATCCGCTCTCGAAAATCCTCGATCGTAAAGTACACTACTTCTTCTCCCCGCAAGATAAGCTCCCGTACCACTCCCATTGTTGGATTGACATGTCCTTCTGATCCAGCATTAATAAATAAGACACGTGCCATAATCTACCGCTCCTTAGGTATTTATATCATCATAGTATCAGATTCCCGAGTATAATAAAAAGGCTGCTTTTAGCAGCCTTTTTAACCGGTACCCCTTAAACGGGGTAAAACTTTGGGAGATTCTTTTATCAATGACGTTCAGGTTCGGGATTATGATTTCGCCCACGTAGGCCAGCAAGACCAATTAGACCTAAAAGCCCTAACCAACCCCAATCCATCCCATTGTCCGCAGCTGTAGCTGTAGTACGGGCGCGGTAATCGTTATTGTAGGTTCCTTGGTTATTGGTAGTTACTCCATTCATACCATTCCCATTATTCTCGTATTGGTTTGCACTTACTGGATTTCCTGAAAGAAGGATTACGGAGAGAGCTAATAAACCAACTGCAGAAAGTTTTTTCATCGTTGTTTATCTCCTTTTATGTAAAATGTAAGCATGTATAATGTTTCCATGAATCAAAAGTAATATTCGTTTCCATTTATGGATTTTCTAAACAAATTACTAAAAGGAGCGGTTTAGGTTACCGCTCCTTTTGCTATCCATAAAAATGTAGTTTTGTGGTTTCGTGAGGATTAATTTTCTGAGTTACGCAACTACCGAAGGTCTTAGAACAGTTAATGTATTATTGACTGTATTAAGATTTACCTCTGCTCCAATAGGCAGCGTAATTTTGTAGTAATTATGGGCTGTTGCAAGATTGGTCATAAGCGGCTTTCCTAGTGGTACAAGTAAACTGTTGATAAGATCATTATAGGAGGTATTGTAGGATATCGGACAATCTGTGCACTGCCCCATAATGATCCCGATACAATCCCGAAATTTGCCTGCCAACATTAATTGTTGTAAATAACGGTATACCGTATTTGTTGGTGCATGAACATCTTCTAGCAGAAATATCTTACCTCGCGTATCAATTTCATAGGGTGTCCCTAAAGCCCCTACAATGGATGTCAAATTTCCACCCACAAGTTGACCGGTTACATTTCCGCTTACCAAACTCATTAAAGAGATTCCTGGAGGATTATTAATCACTCTTGGGGCTGTTAAACTGGAAGTAGCTGTGAAAAATTCATTATAGTTATAGACAGGTGTATCTGGTTTAAAGTCGATCAGCAAAAAACCATGAAAAGTCTCTAATCCCGTGAACTGGTTTATTGCGTTTAATAAAATAGTGACGTCACTGTAACCCGTTATAATCTTAGGATTTTGTCTAATAATCCTGGGATCTAAATAAGGGAGTATATCGATGACCCCAGTTCCCCCTCTTGAGGGCAGAATCATTTTTACCTGTTTGTTTTCAAACATCATCATAAGGTCCTCAGCCCTTTGTCTGGCAGACGCTGCGACAATACCGCTTCGTGAATAGACATATTGACCAAATACTACGTTAAATCCCATATTCCTTAAAGTTGTTGCACGGGAATCGATTACAGCTGCATCCAGCGGGCTGCCCAAAGTCACGATCCCCACTGTATCTCCACTTTGAAGTATTGGTGGTTTTATGATTGCCATTGATCATCCCCCCGTTCATGGTTAAATGGCCTACTTCTGATCCATCATATGTGATAATCCGTTGAATGGACCTAATACCTTAATAAAAGGGAATGATTTTGCCTATTTTGAAATCAACTGGTCATTCGTCCAAACAAAAAAATCTCCTTCTCATAATCTAAATTTGTAAGCTAACACCATGAAGAGGAGTGGATCACTTTATGAGCAGCTTTGCTGGATTGTTCAATGATGACATGTTTTTAATTATCTTGGTACTTTTCATTCTGTTGGTGATTGTTGGAGCCGGTGACAATTAATTAGGTAGGGGCACTTCTATGTGCCCCTTTTATATTCCTAATTTGATACGATTCCCCGAAGGATCATGCGTAACAAAAAGATTGTCTTCTTCCTTAACAATGGCCCCTATCTGTTTAAGATTAGTCACGATATGTTGACGAGCTTCTTCATCTGACAAACTGAGTGTAAAGGATTCTAGACCGACACTATTTTCTGGAGGAGTTGGCGCTCCTAACCCATTCCATATATTCACTGCCACATGATGATGATAATTCCCAGAGGAAAGGAATAGTGCCTCCTCTTTATAGCGATTTACCACATCAAACCCAAGTCCTTCGACATAAAATTCTTCCGTTTGAGCTAATTCGGCAACGTGTAAATGAATATGACCCATTACAGCCCCTTCTGGCATTCCCTCCCAGGACTCCCCAGGTACTAAACTAGTTAAGAGATTCTCTATATTCAATGGGATCGTTGTCATATCCACTTCCGTACCTTTCCAAGTCCAAGTAGAAGGATCACGGTCTGCATAAATCTCAATCCCGTTTCCATCCGGATCATTTAAATAAAGCGCCTCACTCACTTGGTGATCTTCGGCTGCAAAAAATTGCCTTCCATCTTCCCTAAAATGAATCAACAGATTAGCTAAATCTGACCTTTTTGGTAATAGGATGGCAAAATGAAATAGACCTGATGTTCTTCCCTGATTTGGTATAACATGTTCAGGTTGTTCAAGAGATAAAAAACTTGTATTCCCATCCGTTGTAAGCTTCGCTGTAGATGTTGTTTGTTCTAAGACTTGGAAACCAAGAATTTCTTGATAAAATTTTAAAGAGCGTTCTAAATTTTCCACTTTGATTTTTACATGACCAACAAATGTGGCTGGTTTTGTATGAAATCCCATAATAGCCCTCCTAGAGTTATTCTTTATTATGGTTCCAAAAAGCTATGATAGCGATCACGAATAGATTAGTTTAATTAAAGTGTATAGTTACTTTATGTAAGTTAGTTTATTTTTAATAACCCTTTTTGTCAAGGAATTTGGTTTCAGTTTTACTCTATTAAGTTTTTTCAACCATGCTTTTCAAATACATTAAAAAAAGTCGCTTGACTATCGGAACGATAGCGAAGCGACTTCTGATAAATTCGATTAACATAATCGAACGCACCCAACGCAGCAGTAGAGCCTAAATCCCATAGAAAATAATGATCTCTTGTATGGGCTATGGTTGCACCAAAAGGCACCATTCTACGACAAGGGTCAGTCCCCTGTTGAGAGAAAGCGTTAGCTTTTTAGTGGCTGATCGTGTACATGCTCTAAAATATATTCATCCTTTAGGATAGGTATTGTAATCGTAAATTGGGTCCCAATCTGTGGAGCACTACGTACAGATACTGAACCGCCTAATTCGTGCATGGCTTGATAAGAGAACGTTAGTCCTAAGCCAGTACCCTTTGTTTTTGTCGAGAAATAAATCGACCCCAAGCGATCAACTTGTTCCTGGCTCATCCCAATCCCGTTGTCTTTAATTGTAAGTACTGCCTTTCTGGCAACTTCTTCAATTCGAAGGGTTACTTCGCCATTAGGGACATTGGCGCATGCTTCGATTGCATTTTTAATAAAATTAAGAAGGACTTGTTTTACCTTATCTTGATTCGCGAGAATCGGAATAGGCCCCACTGCTTTATCCATATCCATGTGAACATTTTGCATATTTGCGTATGGCTTCATCACATCTATGACGGCTAGTAATAGAGGATATAAATCAACTGCTTCCCGTTTCTCGGTCGTTGGCTTAGATATAGAAAGATATTCGGAAAGTATGCTTTCTGTGCGCTGGATCTCTTCCGTACAAATGTCAATATAGCGTTCCACTTTACTTCTGTCCATTGGGCTTTCACGGATCAATGTTAGAAACCCTTTCACAGCCGTTAGCGGATTTCGCACTTCATGAACAAGCGAGGCTGCAACATGACTCATTGCCTCAATCTTTTCATCTCGTGCATAGTTAATAAACAATTCCTTATTCGAAACCGCTCTCTGAAATAACGCAATTAAGAGCCAAATTCCAATAGCATTTTGTACGGGGATCGCAAAGGTGTGAAACACAGGATGCGATGTAACGTCCACAGGATTACGGATATAGATCGTAGCCAATGGAATCATAGAAATGATAAACCCTGAAGTCAAAATAACCAGCGATTTGCGATGGGTTTTTTGATAAATTTTATATAAAAGAACGGACAAAGGAAACGCGATCGACATGGTAATCATAGAAGGCCATGCTCCATCGCCACCTAAATAAAAACGGTATACGACGAATTCAGCCAAAAGAATAAAACCCGTCTGTAAGCCACCGAATACGAGTCCGAAAAACATGATAACAAATCTGCTATCATAAAAGAATCCAGTAATAACACCGGTACCAAAGGTCATAGATAGGAACAGACAAATTACACTGGTGATCACGATAAACTTTCTATCATAATTTTGCATCTTATCTCGATAATAGATATTAAACAATACAAACGGCATAAGGGAAAAAAAGTGCTGCAGCAATATTTCTTTCGCAATATTCAAGTTGAACATCCTTCGTAGTCGCAATTTAATTATGAATTGAGATAATTATAGCGCTTACTGGGTGAAATTACCATGCAAAAAATCATGTTAAAAAAGAGAATTTATGCTTCAAAAACGGTGCATACCTGATACGCCCCATTTTCCAATTTGTCTGCCAGTCAAAAAGAAAAGTCCATGCCCCTACCTACGCCAAAAAAGGCCCTCCAAAAAAGGAGAGCCTACAATAAGATCATAAGGTAGATATAAATTGATCTTCGACAGTCCCCCCTACTCCAAATTCACCAACACACTTTTCACCTGTGTGAAGCTATCTAGCATCCCTTCCAAGGAAAGTTCACGCCCTATACCACTTTGCTTATAACCTCCATAGGAATGCCCTGTAAGCTGTCCACCTCCTCGGTTGACTTGGATCCACCCGGATTCCATCAAGTTGGCAGCTTGCAAGCCTCGACTTATGTCCTGGGTCCAAATGAAACCAGCTAAACCGTAATGGCTGTCGTTTACCATTTCAATGACTTCCTCTTCGTTCTCCCATGGAACAACCACTAAAACCGGTCCAAAAATTTCAGCTTGTGCAAGCTCTCCCGCAAGCTTGTGGTCATGTCCGTTGATGATGAACACTGTAGGTTCGAGATGGTAACCTTGGGTAAGTGGGCCTTCTTTTGGTGGAAGCCCTCCTAATACAAGGCGAATATTGTTATTTTTCAACCCCTTTTCAATAAAGGAACACACTTTGTTAAATTGTTTTCCGTTAATGATCGCACCCATATCAGTTTCCTCATCAAGTGGATCACCAACTTTTAGCTGGCTTAGCTTGTTCGAAATTCGCTCTAGGAAGGAATCGAGAATAGACGTATGCACATAAAGGCGGGAACCTGCGGAACAGGATTGTCCCTGCCTGGTAAAACGCATCGCCGAGATGACACCATCTGCAACCTTATCATTATCCGCATCCGGATAAACAATCTGCGGACTTTTTCCTCCCAGTTCAAGCGAAACAGGAACAATTCGATCCGCACCTGCATGCATGATGCGTTTTCCGACTTCTGTAGAACCAGTAAAAGTTAGTTTTCTCACCAATGGATGTTCAGCCAAAGCAGCACCACATTCTTCTCCCAGTCCCGTAAGGACATTCAATACCCCAGCCGGGAAAAACTCCGCACAGATCTGGGTAATTTTCAGCACAGCTAACGGAGCATCTTCTGCTGCTTTTAATACTAGCGTGTTCCCTGCAGCTAATGCAGGAGCAATTTTTGCGCACGCAAGGAGTACAGGTGCGTTCCAAGGAATAATCCCCCCTACCACACCAAATGGCTCGCGTTGGGTATAGGCAAACAGCTTGTTATCTACAGGCAGCGTTCCCCCTTTTATTTCCCCTGCTACGCCCCCAAAGTAACGAAACAAATCAGCCGCATTTTTTACTTCGGGTCTTGCCTGCGTCCGAATTGCGTTGCCTGTTTCCATTGAGATCATGCGTGCAATCTCTTCCGATTTTTCATCTATCCTATCAGCAATCTTGGTTAACAGCTTCCCCCGATCACGCGCAGGCACAAATCTCCAATCCTTGAATGCCTTAGCCGCAGCCTGAACCGCTATATCCACATCCGCCGCGGTCGCCCTCGGCACCTCAGCAATAATAGACCCTATTTTAGATGGGTTTTCAACCGGAATAAATTCTTCATTCGCACTTGCAACCCATTCTCCATTAATAAACATCAGTTCCCGCTTTGTTCCCATTCTACACTCTCCCTATGATCATTTTTTAGCAGAGACACTGCTAGAATTGGTGAAACTACTATTCTATTTTATTTTATTCTAGAAAAGTAGGAATTTTCCTATTAATTTTTTTGCAAATTTCTATTAAGGATACCTACTGAATCTTGGAGGCCGCTAGAAATTGAATCAACGAGACTGAACCCTTAGGTGGGAATGAACGGATCGACGTTCCGCCTCTCGGCCAAATTTTCTAGAATTGATGGTCTCCCCTTTTCGCCCTATCTTTCTCTAATGTCTGTAAAATCTCCTGGATTTGTGCATGATCTTTCGGGTCAGAGTCTATGTGTTGCCAAAGAATTTCTCCTGTTGACTCTATGAGCCAGGTTCCACCCAGTTGGTATACATCTTGACTGGTCATAGCCTTTTTTATGATTTTCATTTGTTCATCATCTTTAGGAAAAATCTCACGTATTCTGCCATTTAGCAGATACTCTGTCATGATTTTTAGGGACTTGAATACGGGAACATGCCTGAGCCCAAGAGTTTTGTAGGCAATTCGCTTGGGATCTCCTAAAATAGCAAAGGGATATGGTCCATAAACCGTTAGGAATTCTCTAATTTGAGGTGAATCGGTAGGAACGACGGCAATCATTTTTACTCCGTGATTTTCGATTGAGGTGTGATACTCGCGCAACTGCGCGAGGAAATCTCGGCAGATGGGTCAGCCAAGATGCCTGAGTAAGACGAGAACAGTAGGTTTTCCATTCATCAAGTCTTTTAAGGATACTTTCTCGCCTTCATACTGGGATTCGAAAAGAAAATCCATTTTTGCGCCCCCTTTTGTACGTTATTCTTAAGTACCTTTTCTTCGCCTCTATCGATTTCCCTGTTTTAAGCGCCAAAATAAAGAGTTATGCGTCATTTTTTGAATATATGCGTCACTTTCATCGGTTTATGCGTCGTTCTCTGAATATATGCGTCAACGTGGTAATGACGGCAGTATCCCCCCCTGGTCTAACCAATTTATAAGTTTTTATTATACTATTGATAATAAAATATTATTATGTTACTATGTACTTAATCTACGGTAATACCCAGGCGCAGGAGCGATGATGGATGACATCGTTCCTGCGCTTTTGGTTTTTCACAAAAAAGAAAGCCGCTAGACTATCGTAACGATAGCGAAGCGACTTCTCATATGAATACTAGTTTCGAATCAGATAATCGAATGCACCTAATGCGGCAGTCGCACCCGATCCCATGGAAATAATGATCTGCTTGTAGGGACTATTAGTACAGTCACCTGCAGCAAACACGCCAGGCATGTTGGTCGCGCCTTTGCGATCGACCACAATCTCCCCAAGGCGGGTCCGTTCGATCGTGTCACCTAACCAATCGGTATTCGGGACAAGTCCGATCTGAACAAATACTCCCTGCAGTTCAACATGCTTCTCTTCTTCTGTATCACGGTCAACATAGGTAATTCCGTTCACTCTGTCGGTACCCGTGATTTCTTTGGTTTGAACGTTCTTTAATACAGTGACGTTAGGCAGACTGTAAAGACGCTTTTGCAATACGGCATCGGCTTTGAGCTCCGGCATAAATTCAAGAACAGTGACATGTTTTACAATGCCCGCAAGATCAATCGCTGCTTCGATACCGGAATTCCCGCCGCCGATCACAGCGACATCTTTCCCGATGAATAAAGGGCCATCACAATGTGGACAGTAAGCAACACCTTTGTTTTTGAACTCTTTTTCCCCGGGCACGCCTACGTTGCGCCAACGTGCGCCTGTTGAGAGAATAACAGCCTTGCTCTTAAGGACTGCACCGCTTTCCAGTTCAAGTTCAATGTATTCCTTCTTTTCCAAGCGTTTGGCACGCTGTAATTTCATGACGTCAATGCCATACTCTTTTACATGCTCTTCAAGACTCGCTACAAGCTTAGGGCCTTCGGTGTGTTTTACACTGATAAAGTTCTCAATGCCCAAGGTGTCCAAGACCTGCCCGCCAAAACGCTCTGCCACGATTCCGGTACGAATGCCTTTGCGAGCGGCATAGATGGCTGCACTCGCACCGGCTGGACCGCCCCCTACGACAAGAACATCAAACGGGTCCTTGTCGGCAAGTTCTGAGGCATCCGGGGCCTGGCCTAATTTAGCCAATATTTCTTCGAGGGTCAACCGGCCACCGGCGAAGAATTCGCCATTTAGGAAAACAGATGGCACAGCCTGGACGTTTTTGCTTTCTGCCTCTTCTTTGTACGCCGCCCCGTCAATCATGGTATGTGTAATGCCAGGATTCAGGATGCTCAGCAAGTTCAGTGACTGTACGACTTCGGGACAGTTGTGGCAGCTCAGGCTAATATAAGATTCAAAATGATATTCACCGTTGATGCTTTTCATTTGCTCGATCACCTTCTGATCAACCTTAGGTGCTCTTCCACTCACCTGTAGCAAAGCCAAAATGAACGAACTAAATTCGTGTCCCAAAGGAATTCCAGCAAAGATCACGCCCGTATCCTCGCCCACACGATTCACACTAAAGCTCGGCGTTCTCCGCAACTCCGTTTTCTCTACACTTATTTTGGATGACATACTGGATACTTCATCCAATAGATCCAGCATCTCTTTCGATACATTATCCGAACCGGCACTGACTTTGAGCACCACATCGCCTTCCATCAGCGCCAGGTATTGGTTTAATTGTGACTTAATCTCTGCATCTAGCATGGATTGTGCTCCTTAAATCTTTCCTACAAGATCTATGCTTGGCTTAAGCGTTGCAGAACCTTCCTGCCATTTAGCCGGGCAAACCTCACCTGGATTGTTACGAACATATTGGGCTGCCTTGATCTTGTTCACAAGGATACTTGCATCGCGGCCAATGCCACCCGCATTAATTTCAAGCGCCTGAATGACACCATCTGGATCAATGATAAACGTCCCACGATCCGCGACACCATCTTCTTCAATCAGCACATCAAAGTTACGGGAGATGGTATGGGAAGGATCCCCAATCATCGTATAAGTAATTTTGCCAATCGTTTCGGAGCTATCATGCCAAGCCTTGTGGGTGAAATGGGTATCTGTTGAAACAGAATACACTTCAACGCCAAGTCCCTTTAGAGTCTCGTAATTGTTTTGCAAATCCTCAAGCTCGGTTGGGCATACGAAAGTAAAGTCTGCTGGATAAAAGCAAACAACACTCCACTTTCCTTTCAAATCAGCATCCGTAACTTGAACAAATTCTCCATTACGATAAGCTTGTGCTTTAAACGGTTTTACTTCAGTTCCAATAAGAGACATATTCCACTTCCTCCTTCATGATTAAATCAACTTATAGCTATTCATAACCTATATATAATTATTACAATTTAATTATGATTATTATTTAGTAAACGATAATTTGTCAAGCTAATAGAGAACCCTTATCCTACTAAAGCGCTTTTAGCCGCATCGATCGCCGCTTCATAGTGAGGATGATTGGTTGCCTCTGGTACATATTCAACATATGTCACTTGATCATTCTTATCGATAACAAAGACGGCACGCGTTAATAAACGAAGCTCCTTAATCGCTACCCCATAAGCTTCTCCAAACGACAGTTCACGATGATCTGATAAGGTTTGAACCCTCTCAATTCCTGCAGCTCCACACCAACGTTTTTGCGCAAAAGGCAGATCCACACTTACAGTTAGAATCGTTACGCCTTCTAGGTTTGCAGCTTCTTCATTAAATCGGCGGGTTTGTTGGTCGCACACTCCGGTATCTAGAGATGGGACCACACTGATAATACGAACTGTTCCTTTAGAATCTTCAAGTGTAACTGGGGATAAATCATTCGCTAAAACCGTAAAATGAGGGGCTTTATCACCCACCTTCACTTCATTTCCTAAAAGCGTAATGGGATTTCCTTTAAAAGTAACGTTTGCCATTGAGAATCCTCCTCATATAATCATATATTCATCCATATTATGACATTATAATAAAAACTTATCAATATAATTATAAAATGTTATCAAACGTAAGAAAGGTAAATAGGATGTGGCGATAGGAGGTGTGGGATGGAAAAGGTTTATTGCTATACCTGCGGGCAATCCCAAAACGTTGAGAGTGAAGATCCACGCTCCGATTGGGACGATTTTGGGAGGATGGAGATCACTGATCTCATTTGCTGCAAATGTAAATCGCGGTCTAGACTAGTTAAACGGTTTCAGGACAAAGACATAAGATTTTGGAAGGATATATCCTAACGTACTCCAATTCCCTTTCACTCAATGGTATAATTTTTAAAAAACTGCTCCTTATTTGTGTTGTTAAAAATCCCCTCATTTCATTCGTTTAGGTTATAATAATGACAAAAAAAAGGAGAATCGACGTGGAGTCTATTCGTAAAGAAGAGGTTCAACAGGCTTTGGACCGGTTTAGTAAGCAGCAGGTCTATGTGCATCTCGAGTCCAATCAAGGGGCGTATACTCAGGGCGCTTATACATCTAACAAAGGATCCGTTCACCATTCGGGTGTATTCATCCGTAACGCCGGAATTCGTTATTCACATGGAAAAATCACGGGGGATGGCCCTTATCGAGTGGGTTTGAAAATGGAGCTAGGATGGGTGTACGCGGAAGGGCTCACCGATTGGGAATGGGATGATCAAGGAAGGCTTCTTTTAGTCGGCTATGATCCGGAAGGTAGATTGGCAGTCGCTTTGCATTTAAGCCAGCAGCCTTTATAACCTTATAATGAAAGGATAGTTACCTATGGAAAAACATGTGCTCCTTGTATTTCCACATCCGGATGATGAAATCTTTGCTTCCGGTTCGGCGATTCAGTGGCGACAAAGAGGAATACCGGTTACGTATGTATGTGCTACTTTAGGTGAGATGGGAAGGAATTTGGGGGTACCCGCTTATGCAAACCGGGAAACCTTGCCACAGGTCCGTAAACAAGAATTATTGGAGGCGTGCCGCCTAATTGGCATCGATGATCTTCGTCTGTTGGGGCTACGGGACAAAACATTGGAGTTTGAAGACCTGGATGAGCTTGCTGATCGCATGCTGACCATTATACAGGAGATCAACCCATCGCTCATCATCACCTTCTATCCGGGATACAGCGGGCATCCTGATCATAATACCTGTGGAGAAATCGTGATTCGGGCTGTTCAGAAAATACCGGAAGAGAAGCGCCCGCCTGTCTACTGCAGAGCTCTTGTCAAAAATGCAGAACAAGTATTAGGAAAACCGGATATCACTTGGGATGTGAGTGAAGTGCTGGAGCAAAAAATTGATGCTTTGAAGGCACATCGCACACAAGTGATCGGAACGAAAAATGGGTTGGGTGAAAGACTCAGTAAAAGGGACACCGAGTCAATGAATTGGTTCCGGTTCGAACATTTTTGGATCTATCCCATAGCAAAAAAAGGGACTATCGAGTAACTTCGATAGCCCTTTTTTCAGTTTTTACAGAATAAAAATGGAAAATGCTGTCAAAAATGAATAAAATGTGCATGGGTAATCGGGACATGACAAGGAGGGAAAGATAATTGGCTGATAAAATCAACAAACGCTTCGGATTTAGAAATAAATCGGATGCTAAATTACATAAAGATGATATCACCGTTGTAGACACAAATGTTGCCAGAAAAGCAGTTATCGCTACCGCCCTCGGGAATGCCATGGAATGGTTTGATTTTGGGATTTACTCCTATTTGGCCGTGACCATTGGTAAAGTTTTTTTCCCGGCTTTAAGTGGGCCTACCCAATTGGTATATACGTTTGCCACTTTTGCTGTTGCTTTTCTTGTCCGCCCTCTGGGTGGATTGTTTTTTGGCATGCTAGGGGACCGTTTAGGGCGGAAAAAAATACTGTCGATCACATTGATCATTATGGCTCTCTCTACCCTTAGCATTGGCTTAATTCCGAGTTATGCCTCTATTGGTGTAATGGCCCCTATTCTATTGCTCATCGCGCGAATGGTTCAGGGGTTCTCCACAGGTGGAGAATACTCTGGGGCGATGACGTTCATTGCAGAATCAACCCCGGATAAAAAGCGTGGATTTATGTCAAGCGGGTTGGAAGTCGGGACGCTAGTAGGGTTTATTGCTGGGTCTGGACTAGTCACGTTGCTAACTTTTATGCTTGGTCCAGAAACGATGCTGGCATGGGGCTGGCGTATTCCCTTTTTCATCGCTGCACCGCTTGGCCTAATTGGTCTGTATCTGCGAAACCAGTTGGAGGAAACCCCGGCTTTTAAGGCAATGGAGCAACAAGAAGATAGAAATAGAAAGCAACAAGGATCAGTAAAAAACATTCTCGTTTACCATTGGCCACAATTACTCAAAGGGATGATCATCGTTTTCTTCTATAATGTAGTAGATTATATGGTGTTATCCTATATGCCATCCCATTTAAATGCGGTATTGGGTTATGGAGAAACAAAAGGGCTGTTATTGATTTTAATTGTCATGCTGATCATGATCCCTATTGTTCTGACCATCGGGTATTTTAGTGACCGCATTGGTAAAAAGCCTCTGATCATAGGGGGGTTGATCGGATTAATCCTGCTATCTATCCCTTCTTTTACGATGATAGGCAGCGGATCAAATCTCCAGGTTTTCTTCGGACTGATGATCTTAGCTTCTTTGCTGGCTGCCTTTCTGGGAACGATGCCATCCCTTTTGCCCTCCTTATTCTTTACGGAGGTCAGGTACGGGGCACTTGCCATCACCTATAATATATCTGCATCCTTATTTGGTGGAACGACTCCATTGATCATGGCTTGGATGATTAAAGTCACAGAAAACCGCATGGTGCCAGCCTACTATTTAATGGCTACTTGTCTGATCGGAGTTGTGGCTATGACTTTTGTCAAGGAAACCGCAGGCAGAGCGTTGCGGGGATCCGCGCCGGCTGTAGAGGAAAAGCACGAAATAGCTGACATTCTTGAAGAACCTAAGGAAGCCCTGTGGTGGAAAGAAGAACAAGCGAAGATTTATGAAGAAACAGATGATCAGAAAAAGGAACAATAAGTTTCCCATGGTTAGAGTAAAGCCGGTCACCTATTTGAAGGAACCGGCTTTGCTCATTCCATCGCTCCCCCTACCCGCTGAGGTACGGTAAAGACGAAGCTGCTTTACTTTCCAAATCCCTCCAAAACAATCTTTCCGATTGTACTTCCTGACATGCTTTTTTGAAAAGCCTTCTGAACGTTAGCAGCATTAATGGGTGTGATACACTCTGTTAGCGTAGAGCGTAGCTTCCCTGTATCCACCCATTCCGCTGCTTGATTGAGGATGCGATGCTGCTCGATCATATCCTCGGTTTGGTATACAAAGCGTGTGTACATTAACTCAAAGCCAATCGTGATGCTCTTCGCAAAAATCCTGCGATCGAACGGCTTTTCGAAAGGAAGGATGGTACCAATTTTTCCTTGGGGTGAGATCACATCCGCGATTTGCTCCATATGGTCATCCGGATTTGTTAAAACGAATATGTATGGTACCCCCTCTAATCCAAGCTCTTTTAACTGGGGTCCAAATGGTTTGTGGTGATCAATGGTGTGATCAGACCCATGATCTTTTGTCCATTCGATAGTTTCCCTGCGCGAAGCGGTTCCAATCACGGTAAGACCGGCCAGCTTGGCAATTTGTGTGGCAACAGAACCTACGCCCCCTGCCGCTCCAATGATAAGGATGCTTTTCCCTGCATTGTCTGCTGGATTCTTGGAAATCCCCATCCGGTCAAAAAGAGCTTCCCATGCGGTAATTGTGGTCAAAGGCAATGCAGCTGCATGGGCGAAATCGATACTCTTCGGCTTTTTGCCTACGATCCGCTCGTCCACCAAGTGAAATTCACTGTGACCGCCTGGTCGAATATTGGTTCCGGCATAGAAAACCTCATCGCCTGGTTTAAATAGCGTACACTCCTCCCCGACCTCGACAACCACCCCAGCGACATCCCGTCCCACCAATGTGAGCGATGAATCGTTGGCATCTTTGCCAAGATACGACTTCCAGTCCGTGGGATTCACTGAAACCGCTCGAACTTCCACCAGTAAGTCTCTTCCCTGCGGTTTCGGGATTTCGATTTCGATATCGACAATCGGTGCTGGCTCTGTTTTTGATATGGGTTGATAGAAACCTACTGCTTTCATCTTTTGAGTTTCGGACATTGGCTTAATGACCTCTCTTTCATAAAATAGTTCATCCTACAGATAGTATTCGAACCCTATATTTGAATATCCTCCCATTTCTGCTTTTTAAGTAAGGGGAGAAACTCC
>Ga0180216_1000808_pt1 | contig 30188 bp, 37 predicted proteins | sample eDN3rd37CBELigMG_FD_128879 | JGI IMG/M metagenome (GOLD analysis project Ga0180216, IMG submission 128879) | Enriched Miracle-Growth compost microbial communities from Emeryville, California, USA - eDNA 3rd pass 37_C BE-Lig MG (version 2)... ... | reverse complement strand
CCACCAACGGCGGCGGCCCGCCCAAGCGGCCCCGGACCGCGCCGGGCGGCGGCGCGTCCGCGCCGGGCGCCATGGGCAACGGCGTCCCGCCCGCGCCCGGCGGCTTCCAGCTGCCGCCGACCGCCGGCCTGCTCGGCGCCATGCCCGGCGTGGCCGGCATGCCGGGGATGCCGGGCATGGGCGGCATGGGAGCGATGCCCGGCATGGCCACGATGGGCGGCATGGCGCCCATGATGCCCATGCGGCCCATGGCGGGCCCCGCCGGCTACGCGGCGGGGTACGCAGCCGGCTACGCTAGCCCGATGGCCATGGGCATGGGTGCCATGGGCATGTCCGGCATGGTCGACGCCATGAGCAACGTCGGCCTCGGCGGGCCGCCAGCCGGCGCGATCCTGCCGCCGCCGGGCGCCGCGTCGGGCCGCGGCACCGAGCCGCCCAACCGCTCGATCTACCTGGGCGGGCTGCCGGAGGACGTCACGCCGACCGAGATTCTGGACCAGGTCTACGGCGGCCTCATCGACACCGTGCGGATCATGCCGGAGAAGCAGTGCGCCTTTGTATCGTTCATCTACCCGGCCGGCGCCCAGGCCTTTTACGAGGGCGCCTCCGCACACGCCCTGGTGATCCGCGAGCGGCCCGTCAAAGTCGGTACGTGAGCCTCCGCGCCGCACGTGTGGCGTTGGGCGATAGCCTGTCGTCGGAGCCGGCGCTGACGCCTGGCCCCCCCTAACCCGCTGGGTTTCGCTGCGCCGCGCCCACAGGCTGGGGCAAGCCGTCCACCCTGCCGCCGGACGTCGACATGGCCGTGCGCAACGGCGCGACACGCTCCGTCTTCTTTGGCCAGATCACGCCCGAGATGGACGAGGCCTACTTTCGCAAGGAGCTCGAGCGGTTCGGCCCGATCGACCAGGTCAAGATCCTCGGCGACAAGCGCGTCGCCTTTGTGCATTTTGTGTCCATCAACGCCGCCATCAAGTGCGTGCAGACGCTCCCGACCGAGGAGGGCTTTAAAGAGTTCAAGATCAACTACGGGCGGGTACGGCGCAACGCCTGTGGGTGCACGCGGGTCGCTTGGTGGAGTAACCCTGGAGGCGCTTCCCTCTCAAGGGCTAATGACGCCCAGGATCGCTGCAACAAGCCGCCGCGCGACGGCGTCGACCCGGCGCAGCAGCAGCGGCCATTTGGCATGCCCGCAATGCCACCCGCGGGCGCGGCGGCCATGTCGGTACGTGCCTCGCTCCGCCCCTCCCGGGCGGCGATGACGCGGGCGCGCGCGCGCTCGTCCAGTAACACCTGCGCGGCGGGGCGCCCTTGTGCTGGCCCGGCAGCAGCAGGGGCCCGTGCCGATGTCGGGCGTGACGGTGGCGCCGGACCAGCGAACCGTTTTCCTGGGCCAGGTCGACCCGGAGACCACCTACGAGGAGCTGTGCAGCATCATCCACGGCGGTGCCCTCGAGAGCGTCCGGGTGCGGAACCGGACAGGCTCGCAACACAGAATGGAAAGGATTGCCAGACGGACTCACCGCGCCGCGCCCACTGCGACATTGCGGTAGCGGCCACCGCCTTCGCCAGATTGTCCAAGCCAAGCAGTGCGCGTTCGTGGCATTCATCGCTGCCGAGGACGCGCTCAGCTACCTGCAGTGGGCCACCGCGCACCCGCCGGTCCTGCGCAACAAGACCCTGCGCGTCGGCTGGGGCAAACCAGCGCCGCTGCCCGCGGACGTTGCGCAGGCCGTGAGCCGCGGCGCCACGCGCAAGGTCTACCTCGGCTCGGTACGTGCCGCTGCGCGCTGCCGGCCCCCCCCCCCGCGGCGATCGCCGACTAACGCGGCGCTGGACGCGCGCGGCGGTGGCGGAGCGGCGCTGCAGCTGGACGACACGTTCACGGAGGAGCGCCTTAGGCAGGACCTGAACCAGTACGGCTTCATCGAGCACGTCGCCGTCGTGCCGGACAAGCACTGCGCGTTTGTCTCCTTTGCGAGCATCCAGTCGGCCATGAAGGCCGTGCAGCACCTGCCGACCAAGGAAGCGTATCGCGGCCTGCGCATCAGCTACGGCAAGGACAACTGCGCGCTGCCGGCCAAGGGCCAGCCGCCCCCGGTGGCCGCTGGGCTCGGTACGCGGCGCGCAGCCGGAGCTATTTGGGTGCATTGCCTCGCTGCTGATGGCGCCCACTTGCGTATCTCTTTTGGCGTGGGCCGCCGCAGGCACCGGCACGTCGTCGAGCGCCGCGCAGCACGGCGGCAGCAACATGCGCTCCGTCGCGGCGATGCACCAGCACCAGCAGCACCAGCAGCTCGCGCTGCACCCGGCCGCGCAGCAGCAGCACCAGCAACAACAGCAGCTAATGATGGCGCAGCAGCAGCACCACCACCACCACCAGCAGCAGCAGCAGCAGCAGCAGCAGCTGATGCAGCAGCAGGCGGCGCAGATGGCCTACTACAACCAGGCCATGATGGCGGCCGCGAACCCGATGCACATGCAGCGCGCGATGGCCGCGCAGTACAACCAGTACTGGCAGCAGGCCGCCGCGGCCGCCGGCGATGGCACGCCCATGGCCATGGCCGGCATGATGATGCCCAGCGGGATGCCCATGGCCGCCATGGGCGGCATGATGGGCGGCTACCCGGCCGCCGCCTACGGCTACCCAGGCATGGCGCCCATGGCGATGGTACGGATCGACGCGGTCGCGCGCGCTGCGGCGGCGAGTTGGCAAGCGCTCATGACGAGGGAGGGTTACTCGCTCGTTTCTGCTCGGACACGTGGCGCAGCAGGCCCCGGCCACGCCGCGGCCCGGGCCGCCGAGCTAGCGCCCGCCACGGTGCAACCTTGCAAGAACTACACCTCTCTCGCGCCGCCGCCTCTGTTATATACCACTCTCGCTCAATCTTGTGCAATACGGGCCTCGGCCATAAACTGTGCAGAATAAATGGAGTGCAGCAAGAATTCAAAAAGGATAGAGGCGTGCCACACTTGCGCACTGACTGGCTTGCTGCTTGGCGCAAAAACGAAAAAAACTCAAACAGTGACACGAGTGGGATTTGAACCCACGATCCGAAGAACTGACACCTAAAATCAGCGCCTTAACCACTCGGCCATCGTGCCAAGAGAGTGTCCAGGGAAAACAACATGAACCTGCGGCGCCTCATGACGTCATCGCCTGCCGTCTGGAAGCTTCTGGAAAGTTCTATCGATAGAAACTTCTCGAAAGCGTCCGCTTGGACTGTGCCAGAGTTCATATCACCCGCCGGACGCACCCGGACGCCCCACACTACCATCCGCGCGCGCCGGCCACCGTTCCGCGCCGCCATCCGACCGCGACCCGCGCCGATACAGGTACGCGCGCGCACCCCGCACCGCACCGCGCGGCCCACGCGCACCGCGGGGCGCGCGGGGCAGCGATGGACGGGGCGGCGATGGGGACGAGTGGCGCTGACAGCGGGCTCGGCGCTTTGGGGACGCGCACGCGGCGGCGCATGGCACGTGCGCACAGGCACCGTTCGTCTCGCCGCTCTCCCCTTCGCAAGTTCCCTTGCCCGTTCGCGCCACCGAGCGCGCCACGCCGTTTCGCATGTCCATCGAAAACCTCAAGACTTTCGGTACGGCCGGCGTCCGCCGCCTTGGCGCGCGCCCGCGCGTCATGCGCGTGTTGCCCAGTTAAGCTGACCGGCGGCGCCTGCGCGTGGAGGCTTGAACGGTGGCGCAGACCCCTTTGCGGACCTGGGTGACGGTCTCGCTCTGGAAGGAGGTGCCAACGTTGTGCGTATCCGCTGTGCCACTGCGGCAAGATGCCTTGGGGCGAGAGGGCGGGCGGCTGCGCGGGTGCCAAGGGCGCGGGCGATGGGCGCGGGAGGGCGTGCGGATAAGCGGCAGCGGGCGGCGCGCCAGCGGCACGGGCCGCGGTGCGCTCGCTGCACCGCGTGGGAGGGCGCCAGGACGACGATAAAGCACTGTTGCATGACTGCTCGCATGAGTGCACAATTTATGTCATAGTTACCCTGACTGGCCACCTTTCTCCGCCGTGCGCGCGCTTGCACTGGGCGCGGCACGGTGCTCCGTTGCGGCGATAAGCCGCTCCCACACTCGGTTGCTGGATAACTCTGTTGCTCTCGCTTGCTGCCTCCCAAGTTTCCCTTAACCGCGCCGCTCCGGCTCGGCCCTCCGGTGTGTTTTGCATCACGTGTGAGCAGACATCCGCCTGCAGCAGCGCAATGGTCGCAAGACGCTGACCACGGTCCAGGGCCTGAACGCCTACCTCGACCGCGACAAGATCGAGAAGCTCATCAAGATCTTCAAGAAGGTGCGGTCTGGGCGCGGCACGCCGGCGCGTGCGACGTTCGCGCAGGGCTAACGTGCGGCCTGGCGAGTGCACGTGCTCACACCGCTGTGCGTGTCGCAGGAGTTCTGCTGCAACGGCACCATTGTTGAACACAAGGAGCTCGGCGAGGTCATCCAGCTGCAGGGCGACCACCGCCAGCGGGTGAACGAGATGCTGGCGCAGGAGGGCATTGTCAAGAAGGAGAACATCAAGGTCCACGGTTTCTAGGCTGCTCCGCCACTGTACCTTTCCCCCCACCTCCCCCACCCGAACGCGGGTCGGACTTTGCGCACGCCGAGAGTGAGTTATGCGTTCCGTTTTTCTTAATTCGTTATGTCTGCAGAATTGTAAAGGTGAGCAACATGCGTAAATACATCATGCTGTCGCTGTACTGTACACTGGTGACGCTGGAGCTATGAGTGGCTGAGCGCCAAGCCCACGGCGCTGGCCTCCGCCAGCAGCGGCGTCACCGCAGTCTCGGTCCAGGACGCCCACAGCTCGTAAACGCCCTCGCGCGCGGCCGCTGACGCCACCAAGCAAAACACGGCATCGAAGCCGCCCGCTGCGTCCGGGTGGCTCGCCACACGACATCAAGGCGGGCACGGTGAGCTGGGGCTATGCGAGGCGAACTGGGACGGACGATCGCCCCCCCCACCTCCTGGCACGCCGGCGAGGACGACGCCGGGGACGGCGAGCATGCGGTCCAGCAGCCGCGTCTGCTCTGCGGGCTCGATCGGCACGCCGGACTCGGTGCCCAGCGTCTGCAGGTAGCGGCGCACATCCTGAGCCGATTAAGCGTCGCGCGGGGGCTGGCCAAATCGTCAGCGGCGTGGCAGCCTAGCCCGAGGCATCCGTTTGCCCCCGCGCCTACTTGGAAGGCCAGCTGCACTTGCACAAACCCGTTCTCCTGGTCGGCGCGGCCGGCCGCAAACGCGGCGCGGGCGCGGTCGTACGCGTCCGGGTCGCGGTCGTACAGCTCTGCCAGCGCGCGAAGCCGTCGCTCCACGTTCGTGTTGGCCGCGTCGAGGTTCCGCCACAGTTGCGCGGCTGCGAGGGAAGGAAGCTAGGAGCATTTCAAGTGGGAGCGCCTCGTGAGCGTGGTTGCCGGCCTTACCGTGTGGTCCAATCACTCGGCGCCGCACCTTGGGCCGGATGCTGGGCGCGCCACGCATTCACCTTGGAGACCATGGACGGCGTGGAGCTGCCCGCAGCCACGTCGCCGAGCACGAGCTCCAGGCCGAAGGGGAGCTGGAACGGCACGACCTCGGCGTCCCACGCCCTGCATGCCGCATTCGGTGCGAAGAGGACGAGCGCATGGATCAGCGCGGCACGCGGATGTCGAACCTAGTGTGACACAGGCCGTACGCATTGGCGCGCGGGTCCAGGCTCGCAACCAGCCGGACGGAGCTGTGCGATTGCTCCGGCCGCGCCTGCGCACCCGTGGCACCTAGAAGCGAATGCTGGTCCGGCAACCGCTTAGCGCGGCGAGAGTGCGCGACATCGGTGCCCGCGATGGCCAGAGGCGAACCTCGTTCAAGAGGGCGCCGATGACCGAGGGCGAGAAGCGGCGGTACCGGTGACTGCCATACACGGCGGCCGAGACGTCGAACCCGCTGCCGACTTTGCCCTGTGCGAGGCAGTGGCAGAGCTGCGCGACATTGTGCACCACGTTGGCGTCGTCGCTGCTGCCGCCACGATCCCGCAGCCATATCCCAACGTCAAGGTGAGTAGCGGGTGGATGCGGGCAGCGCCGGTCCGCGACCCGCGTCGTACCGCGACAGCGACGTCTGCACAACGCGCAGGTGAGCCAGCAGCGCGCCAACCAGCGACGTAATCAGCGCCGCCGAGCTCCCCAGCCCCGTCTTGCGCACGGAAGCCAGCGTTGCGCCCTCGGGCACCACGTACGGCGGCAGCGTCCGCAGCGACGCGGCGGTGGGCGGCAGCCCACGCCTATGCAGCTGTCCACGAACCGCGCCGGGGGCAGATCTCGCGGAATCAGCGGGGGGCCCCGAGCCCGACACGTCATGCGCGCCGCTGCAGACGCACCTCCTCGCGTTGCGAGTAAAAGTCGTTTCCGCCGAGAATGGTAATAGCCAGGTGCAGCGGCTGCGTAGGGCGCACCGCCGAGCCGTACGCATACGCGAGCGTCTCACGCAGCGTCGTCTCCACGTACGGGTTGGCCGCCGCGTCGCGGTCCCTGCCGGACCGCCGCGCGCTCGCGGGCTTTGCCACCGGTGGTCAGGCCACGCTCGACGCCCTTGGCTAGCCACCAGGGTTGGGACGTACTGGGCCTGCAGCTGGACGCGGACAGCCTGGGCGTCTGCCTCGGCCGGCACCAGTCGGACGGCGTAGGTCTGCCGCCACCCAAACTGCGGCGAGTGCACGGCGACGGTGCCGTCGCCGTCCGCTGGTGGGCCGGCTGCGGTGGCGACCGTCGTCTTGAAGCGGGCGCTGGTGGCCACGACCACGCCGCAGTGGCTGCGGTCCAGGACAAGGTAGCCCCCCGTGATGAGCACCTTGCCGGGCGCAGTGGCCACGGTCGTGGCGCCGGCCGCCGCCGCCGCCGCCGCCGCCGCCGCCGCCGCCGCCGTCATCGCGACCGCCGCCAGAACGTTTCGCGCCAAAAAACTTTGCCGCAAAAAATCAAATCGTACGATCATCATCTGCGCCCAATCATCGCCATCGCCGCGAGCCTAGCCATCCTCCAACAGCGAGCGCCTTGGCGTATATGGGCACGGCATGTACAGTAGAATAACACAATGACTGAATCACTTAGGATACATGGGGCGGCTCGACGGGCGTCGTCTGGCCGGTGGACGTGTCCAGGATCGCCGTCACCTGGCCCTTACAGTAGAAGCACCTGGCCTCCTTGAGCACCTGGCGCCGAATGCACCGCAGGCACGAGCTGTGGTCGCACGGGATGAACTTGGCCAGCGACGGCGCGGCACAGCAGATGGGGCACAGGTTATCGTCGTCCTCGGCCCCGCCGGCGCCCTCCTGCGAAAAGGCCCGGGGTGACAAGTGTCCAGAACGGCAGGCTGCTCAGTCACGAGAACTGGCGCCTGCGGGCCGCGCTCGTTCAGGGTGACCCTCGCACCGTCTCCACGTGCATCGTGCGCTGGTCGTCGTGGGCGCGAAGGATCGTGCGCGCCAGCGCATGCACCGCCAGCTCCTGCGACGACGTGATGTGCGCGACTGGGAGAACCACCGCCAGGACAGGATCGGCGCGACCACAGCGTGAGATGTCTGCGCATGCCTGGCCCCGGAGGACCGGTTGCTGCACGAACGTACATGACCGCCAGTCGAGCTGCTCGTCGATGTACACGAACGGGGCGCGATCAAAGGCCGGGTCTTGCACCAGCGCCGCAATCCAGGCGGCCTGCACCAGTGCGTGCCACACGCGTCCCTCGCCGCACTCACAAGGCGTGAGCTCGCCGGCCCCCACCACGACGCCTCGTGTGTTGGATGCCTTCGACCAGGACGCACCCCATCCGGAGCATGCGGTCCAGCGAACGCGAGCAAGGTGCCAAACACGGCCGAGAGCAGCGTGGCGCGGTTGACCTTGGCCAGCGCCGCCACTGTGGGCGGTATGGACAACTACAAACGGACAAACGCGATCTGAGTCCGGGGCCACCGCCTATCTCTGGCCGGGCGCGCGAGCGCACGCACGTGGCCCGACGGTCTCGTGGACGGACGCGATTGCGTTAAAGTCGTTGCTGAGCTGGCCGGTGGTGAAGCGCGCCAGCACGGTTAGCAGCGACTCCATGAGGCGCGCCATGGCCACGGACTGCAGGTCGCCAAAGATGGTCGGGCTGCTCAGCGCCAGCAGCTCCACGTTCTGGGCGTGAGCCCGCCGCCGGTCAAGGGCGGTCTGCGGTAAGCACACCCGCAGGTCGATCAATGTTGGCCGTGCGAGGCGGGGCCGCGTACCTGGAGCGTCGCGCACGCATACTCGTACAGCGACGCGAGGCGGCGCGCGGCGTTGTCCAGCGCAACGGGGGTGAGCGGCGCCGTCGGCAGGCCACCGCCGGCCGCGGACGGCAGCGCGTCATGCACTTGCTTGAGCGACCGCGCCAGCTCGGTCAGGATCAAGTTGAGCGTGTCGAACAGCTTGGCGAGGAACCGCCCCGTGCGGTCCGGGTGGGCCGCTACCGTCACCGCGAGCTGCGCCTGGAAGACGGCGGAAGCCGTGGCCTGGAGCTCCGTCGGCGCCAGCCACGGCGATACCAGCGAGCTGGCCAGCTCCCTGGGCGGCTGGTAGGTGTTGAATAAGCGCCCCTGGCGTGCCGCCCACCACCGACCGAAAGGCCATCGCGGCGTCAGCACGGCGACGACCGCATCATCAAGGTCGAGCCGGGCAGACCTTCCACAGGCCGTTGAGCGCGCCGCTGATGGTGATCGACATGCGCGAATCGTCGTAGGCCGACATGAGCAGGAGCAGCAGGCTCTCCCTGGCCTCGGCGTTCTGCTCAAACGCCTGGACGTAGTCGCCGTACTGCAGCAGCACGGCGACCACATCGCGCAGCATCTTTTCCCGCAGATCTGCGCACCGCGGGAGGGCGCACCGAGCGGTCCAGCGGGGGACGTGCATCAGGGCTTATCTACAGCCTGCGCGCAGCACACCCTCCAGCAGAGTCGGCCTACCCGGCGGCACGACGCGGCTGTCACGCAGACGGCGCACAATCATGGTGATGCGCCGCTGCAGGCCGTCCGCGTACGGCGCTGAATGGAGGCATGACACCACCAAAGTACCTTCCAACGTAAGCACCATCGGGGTTGTCAGGTGTGGCGCTGCAACGCGGGCCACCGTACGCTCGGTCAGCTTGATCGGCGGGTCAGCCCGGCGTAACAGCTGCAGGGTGTCGAGCTACGCAGCGTGCTCGAGCGAATTGGGCGTGGCCCCACGTGAGCCAAGCGCGCGCAAGCCCGCCACCATGCTAGTGCGCGCGGCGCCCTACCACCAAATCGGCGTAGGCTTGCGGCACAAACGGCAGGTACGAATCCGCCTCGCCATCCGCCAGGAGGAGCTCGTTGAACACGGAGGACAGCCGCCACATGCGCTCGAGGTGGTCGGGGTGGTACACGCGGAGCCGGTTGTACAGGCAGCAGCGCACCGCGTGCGCGAGCACGTCGCGGTGCGCCGCCGTCGCCGTCTCGATGATGCGCGCCCGATCGGCGTCCAGTTGCTCCTGTGCAGCATCGCGCCGGGAGAGATTGGCTGGGGGCGCAGTCCGTGAGCCATCTTTGGCATATGGCGGGCGCTTCCACGGCACGGCAGTCCGTACGATGTGGCCGCGCGCGGCCAGAATCTCCAAGTAGTTGGAGCGCGCCGCCTGCCTGTCGTGCTGCGTCTGCAGCATGCTCAGCTGCCGTAGGACCACACCGTTGACGTAGAGCAGGCAGAGTGTATCCAGCAGCAGCGTCTCGTAGGGAATGGCGCTCAGAGCCGGGCGGCTCGACGCCACCGTCACTGGCGCCTGGTCGACCATGGACCAGGGGCAGCGCCGAGGCCGCGTAGGACCGGTTAGCACTTCCCATCACTGTATATGCGGTAGGGACCTAACCGGCGTGTGCGTGCCTCCAAAAAGCTCTCCGGCAGCGGTATTGGCTCGGTGAGCGACGGGCGATCGTCTGAGCGCGGCACCAGCAAAACGTAGGACGCGGCCGCCACGTCAGTGACCAACCTTTGCCCCGCATGCATTTCGTCAGTCCGGTGTCGAACCGAGTAGCTCGTCAAGAAGCTCGTCTGACAGCTGGCAAATCTCGGGCGGCTCGGGCGCGCTGCAGAGGCGGCCCATCGCTCGGCAACCCGCCCCAGCCGATCGGTCAGATGCAGCACGCAGCTTTAACGCGCTCACGTCCGGCCGTCACACCTCGTGACGTCGCGGCCAAGCGCCTTGCGCAGGTGCACCAAGTCGCCGCCCAGCCGGTTCATGCCATGGTAGGCAAACGACCACGGCGTGCCGTCGCGGTCCGCCGTGTCGACGGGCGACGAGTCAGCGCCAAACACGCGCGCGCTGAAGAGCGGGTGCTGCTGCACTGCGATCGGCGACTGTTCCTGGTCGTCCAGGATCCGGGTGGCCTCCGCCAGCAGCGCATGGTGCAGGTTGAACAGCAGCGACGTGTCCACCGGATACTCGGTGCGGTGACTGCATTCCGCCGGCTTGGCCAACGACGGGCCCAGATTAGAACCGCGGCGGTGGCACCGACCCGAGCACACGCGCCGCAGCCGTACAGCGACGCGCTGTTGACGCGGCACCGATGCGCGAGCGTTCGGACCCAGCACAGAAAGATGTGGCCCCGCGGCTGGACCAGGTCGCCGGGCGCTGCGAGGCAATGGTAGGCCAATCAAATGGACTGCATGGGCACGAATGAGCGAAACGGCGGAATGCTTCGCTGCTGTGGTGTAGACACTTACCTTCGGGCAGGCGGGCGGACAGCAGGAGGCGGCAGATGGCAACGTGGAACGCCTCCATCTCCCGGAGGGCAGCATCGATGCGCGCCAGCGCCGCCTCGTCGGCGGAACCGGTGGCCGTCTCCAGCTGTGCATGGCGCGTGCGCGACGAGCGCGGTCGGCATGAGCACGCGCGGTCGGTGGCACGCCGCACCACGCAGGGGCCCGGCCTACCTCCAGGACGGGCAGGTGCGCGACCAGGTCGGCCGAGACGGTCCAGGTCTGCAGGCGGAACATGCGCTCCAGGCACAGCGACATGACGTTGCTCCTACGCGGACCACATGGCAGCGAGGGGGGGGGGTGGCCGGGCGGAGCCTGAGCGTGAGCGTGGCGCTGCCGCGGGACTTGTAAGCGTACACGGGACGGGCCGCTACCGATTGTAGGCAAGCACGCGGGCGAGTATCCACGGCTGCTGCAGCAGCGCCACGACGACACGCAGGACGTCGTTCACCGACGTCGCCAGTGGGGCCGTATAAGGCGGCGACGCTGTTGACACTCCAACCGAGACGAGTATCGCAAGGGCTGTCAGCGCGCATCGTCACCACGTGCAGCGGCCGACCCGCGATGCCCCATACCGTTCGCCTCGGCCGGCGCAGGTAAGAGCGGTAATGTCATGCCCAGCGTTGTGAGGGCGTACAGCATGCCCTCGGCCAGCACCGAAAGCGCCGACGACTGAGAGTAGTCTCACCGCACGCATGGTTCAGGAGAATCGTTTGAGCGCGCACGCAGCACGCCGCGCGCGGTGGTATCGCGACCGTGGCCATACCGACAGAAAGTGCGGGAAGACATAGTGAAGCACGGTCGTCAGCGTCCCATTTGCGTGCCACCTGGTCCGCCGGCGAGCAATGGCGAACCAGAAGCAAGCGTGCCCCCGTCAGCCAGCCTGGCTGCAATCCACAACATCCGGCGCCACCGGGACCCCCTACCGAAGCAGCGTGGTCAGGAGCGGCCCGCTGGCCAGCCACGCCTCGTGTTGGAAGGGCCCCTGGATCATGCGCTCCAGCTCGGCCATGACCGGCTGCAGGCACATAACAGCGGCCGTGGCGACTGACATGGCGCCGTGCTCCGTGGCCACCGCTTGCACCGCGCCGGCGGCGGCGGCGCCGTCCTCGGCGAGGGCCGGCGCGAGCCGCTCGACGCAGTCCAGCAGGTACTGAAACTTGGCGGTCGGCGGCTGCGTGCGCGCGATCGGCTGGTACGCAGGATCCTCGGGCGGGTACATCCACGGCCGCTCGCCGAGGTTGACGATGCAGCGCTCGCCGGTCGAGATGCTGATGGTCGGGAAGTACACAAGGCCGCGCTGCCGCACGGGCACGCCCTTGAACGCCGTGCCCATCGACCGCCCATTGCGGGTGAACCATATCTCGCCGTCGTCTGGCGACCGCGACCGCGCACGCGGCGAGATGGGTACCGCTGCAGCGCCATCAGCCTCACGTCCCTCGGAGGGCCGTGCGTGCGTTCCGGCCGTACCGGCGTCAAAGTAGCACCCAATCACGTCGCCGGGCGCCCAGTCCTCGCCGTAGCGCGTCGGCTTGCCGTTCCACCGGTAGACGCGCTTGCCGTCGTAGGCGTACGAGTCGGGCGAGTCGCCCACGCCATTCTGAGTAGACGCGTGGACATCAAAGCGCGCCAGCGCGATGCTCTAGTCGCTGCTCACCGGCGCTGGGAGCGCGCGGCCGGCGCGGGGGGACGTGCCTCGTGCGTGAACGGGGTGGACGCCGTCGCCCAGCCCAGCTGCTGCACGCCGGCCGTAACAAGCGTGACCTCAAACATCCACTTGCCCTGGCGGCCGGCGCGCAAGAAGGACGGGTGGCGGGACGCACGCAAGTCAGCCGAAGCTGAGGTCGTGCAACGACCGTTGGTGGGGGCACCTACAGCATGGATGCCGGCGAGGGCTTGGGCGCTGCCAAACTGGGCCATGTTTTGTAGCTGGGGCGCGCGCGGCCTTAACGATAAGCATCACGCGCTGGCCATTTTAGCATGGCACCATCCCAGGCTCGCGGGCCAGCGGTGGCAGCCCGGCCTACCTCGTAGTGGCTCCCAAAGGTGCGCACGACCAGCAGGTGCTCTGAGCAGGGCCGCAGGGGGCAGAACGCCGGGCCGACGCGGCCGGCCACCTCGGCCGGGGTCGCCGGGGCTACTGGCGGCACGGCGGCGCGGTAGCCGGCCTCGAGGGCCTTGGGGATGTCGGCAATGGTCCACGGCGACCACGCAGCGGCGTCGCCGAGCGTGCCCACGGGAGTCGGGGGGACGCTGAACACGCTGCGCAGCCAGCTGTCCAGTTTCATGGTCGCGCGCACCGCGTCGGCCCACTCGGTGGACGGCGCCGTGTCCAGCGTGCCCAGGCCGCCTGCGTGGTACGCAGCGGCGCCGCGCAGCTGCAGCGGGCGCGCTTCATCAGCCGCGGCGGTATCGGCGTGGCGCAACGCTCGTCGGGTCGCCGGACGCACCTGCCGCGCCTGCCATGGCGGCGGCTGCAACCGGCCCGAGCGAGCCAGTGGAAGGCTAACTGTGCCGACACCGCCAGCCGATCTCGCTGCAGGTGCCGGTGGCCCTGCGGCCTCCAGCGGCCTCCCGCCGGCGCCGGTGCCTGGCGCGACGTGCTGCTTGCAGCGCCCCACCGTCGCCGGCCACACAATGGCGCCTGTCCTCTCTCGGCCCTTGTCACCTGTTAGATGCTTCAGCCCAAGGTCTACGCAGTCGGTGCGGCCTCGGTACGCGGCGGCGAGCCGCGGCCTGTCTGCCGCGGCCTCGTCCGTGTCCCCGCGGCAGGTCGTCCGCGTCGTCCGCGGCGTCGTCGTCGTCGTCGTCGTCGCGTCGATGACGTGTCTAATGACCACGGTGCACGGTGCCGCCTCGTGCCGCTGTGGGGCGGGTTGGCCTCTCTCTGGCCTGCGTCCGCGTCGTGCAGGCAGCCCGGCGACGCTGGGCGGCTGTGGCCGTGCGCGTGGCGCGCCCGCACAGGCACCGTTGGCGGCGGCGGCCGTGCGTGCGTGTGTGCGCGCGTGCGTCGCGGCGGCCGACGCGCCGCATGTGCCTCTTTCTTGCAGCTCGGCCGTGTCCCCCGCCGTGCCCGACCGGCGGGCGTGCCTCCGTCCCTGCTCGCCGACGCCGGCACAGCGCATGCCTCTCGTGGGGTCTCCCTGTAGGTCGCATGTGGGTAGGACGCATGTAGCATGTGTAGGTCGCATGGAGGTCGCATGTCGGTCGCATATCAAAAAGGCGACCGGCATTTCCGCGTATTCATCACATGCGCGCGCATACGACGCGGCACCGCGACAGCGGCGCAGGCGGCGCAGGCTGCGACGGGCAGCGCGGACGCGGCAGGCGCCGGAGGGAGCCAGAGGACGAGGAGGAGGGGCAGCGGCTCGGCCTCGTTAAGGGCGCGGGCGGTGCATGGCGCGCGGTGGGCACAGCGTGCGTGCGACGGCGCGGCGCCGCGGCCCCCGACGTCGCCGGGCAAACGGAGCAGACGACCGGCGGCGCGGACACGGGCCGCACAGGCGTATGCGGCACGCATAACCGCCCACGCCGGGCCACCGCACCGCCCAGCAGGGGGGTGCCAAAAGACACACCGGGAGCACGGCGGGCGTGCGGCCACGGAAAGAGGGCGCGCACGGCATAAGGGCGCGGGTACCGTTAATTAGGCGTACGCCGCCATGGCGCCGACCCCACCGCAACGGCCGAGCCGCAGCCGCGGCGGCGCCGACGCCGGCAGCGCCGCGGGGGGTCCGACCGCTCAACTAACCCGCATCTCGCTCCGCGTCGACGATCGCGGCCGCGCGGCGTCGCCCGCGGGGAAGGCCACCGTCCCGCCGGTCACCCTCAAGTTGCAGGCCGCGCCCGCGACGCCAGCGGCCGCCAGCGCCACCGACCCGGCGACGCGCAGCAGCCCGCGGATCCGTATTGCCGCCTCCGCGGTCGCCGCCGCGACACCGCCGACCAAGGGCGACGCGTCGCCAACGCGATCGCCTAGCGGGTCCGCCGGCGGCAGCGCCCGGTTGACGGCCGGTGCCGCGGCGAGCGGCCGCAGCACGTTGCGTGTCGCGCTGCCGGTCGCCGTCAAGGCGGAGGACGCGGGCAGCCGCCGCCGGCCGAGCCGCACGCCGGCGCTGGACGCGCCATCCGCCGCCGCGGCGGTAAACGGCAAGGCATCCCATCCATCCACCCCGGCGGCGGGCGGGCGGGCGCATTCGCCGACCACCGGCGGCAGCGCCGGGCGTGGCGGCGTCGTCGCCAAGGCCTCCCCGTCCATCAAGGTCTCCCTGCCGCGCAGCGCCGCTGCGGCGGCGATGGCCGTCGACAAGGCCTCACCGTCGCCGCCGCCACCGCCACCGCCACCACCGCAGCTGGTGCCCTACGTCGAGCCCAAGGACGAGGAGCTCGAGCCCGCCGAGGTCATCATCCGCAGCCAACTGCGCGAGTACCTCGACGGCTTTGACCGCAGCAACGAGCCGCTCGGCATGGACGAGGCGCACGTCCTCGGCGCGCTCAGCTCGCGCCTGCCGCCGTACACGATGGCGCCGGAGGAGGTCGCGGCGTTCCCGCAGTACCTCGCCGTCGAGACTCGGTACTGCGAGCACCGCAACCGCATCCTCGCACTGTGGTTCGAGCGCCCAGACCGCTGGATGACACTCGACGACGTACGCCTGGCCTCGGACAGCCCGCGGCGGCGTCGCGCTGTGAATGGCCTGACCGTTTCAGCGACGCGTGCGACCGGGCATTGGATGGGGCCGCGCAGGTGCTGGACAAGACCATGCCCAGCGACGCGTCGATGGCGGAAGACATCTACCGGTTTCTCGCCCGCCACTTTTACATCAACTTTGGCGTCCTCCCGCTGCCAGCGCCGCCAGGCGCTGCGGACACAAAGCTGGACGACTCGGTCCGCGTGCTCGTCGTGGGCGCCGGCACCGCGGGCCTTGCGGCGCTCCGCGCCCTGCACCAGGCCGGCTTTCGCACCACGGCCTTTGAGGCGCGCGACCGGCCCGGCGGGCGCGTCCACACCGTGCCCTTGGCCAACCCTCGGTACGGCCCCCGCCCTGGCGAACGCTGCGGGCGGTGCGGCATGATGATGCTCACGCAAGCCAGAGCGTGCCTGGCCTGATTCCGTCAAACACAGGCCCATGGACCAGCCCAGCGCGGCCCAGGGAGCGCGCTACATGACCGGTGCGCCACCCGCACTCCCGGACTTGCGCGATGCGCAGAGCCGGACGCTCACGCGCACCACCTGCCTCCGTTGGTTGCGCCGGCCCCCGCCAGACGGCCTCGACCTGGGCGCGTCGATCATCACCGGCTTTGGCGGCGGCAACCCGCTGGCCGTGCTTGCCCTGCAGATGAAGCTGGGCATCCACGTCGTCCAGGCGGACTGCCCCATCTACGGCGCCAACGGCCAGCAGCTCTCCCCCGAGCTGGACCAGCGCGCGGAGGCCATGTTCACCAGCCTCATGGACGGTCGGGCACCGGAATGTCCGCCAGCCATTAAAAAGAAGCCTTCCTTGGGTACTGACAGACGGCGCTTGGCGAACCCACCTGCACGTGATCGTCGCCAGACGCGGTCACGCTGCGCGCCGCGCACAAGGACCACTCGCTGGACGAAGGTCTCAGCTACGCGTGGGCCCGGCAGCCGCAGCCGCCGACCGTCGAAGAGACCCGCGCGATCGGGTGGCACGTGGCCAACCTCGAGTTTGCCAACGCCGCGCCGCTGAAGAACCTCTCGCTCAACCAGTGGGACCAGGTGCGGTTCGTCGCTCGCACAGCTCTCGTCGGCCGACACCGGGGCTCACCCGTTTCCTGGTCTCCGGTTATTTCGTGTGGGTACCCATCTAGGACGATGGCCACGAGTTCAGCGGCGCCCACACGATGATCCGCGGTGGCTACGGCCAGGTGCGGCGCATGCGCTGCGGCCGTTTGCTGGTGCCGACGGCCTCCTTATCCGCACGCCTCGCCCCTTTGCCGTCACTTCACACCAGGCGATCGCGGGCCTCGCCGAGGGCCTCGACATCCGGTACAACTCGCCGGTCGTCGCCGTCGCCTACGGACCCGGCTGGGCGTCCGTGACGCTCGAAGACGGTAGCCAAGGCAGCCCCCAACCGCGCCACAGGGCGGGTTTTCTGGTGCTGACCTGCGGTATCAGGACCCAACGCGCTTCTGTTCCACTGCCTACAGGGTCGGTCCACATGGGCAACGCGGTCATTGTGACGAGCTCGCTGGGCGTGCTGCAGCGCAACATGATCCACTTTGACCCGCCGCTGCCGCCCGCCAAGCAGCTGGCCATCAAGCGCATGGGCTTTGGCGCGCTCAACAAGGTCGCCCTCGTCTTCGAGGAGCCCTTCTGGCTGCAGCGCGAGAACGCGTCCGACATCTTTGGCTGCATTCACTCCAACGACCGCGGCCTCTACTTTATGTTCTACAACCTCACCGGCATCCTGCGGCGGCCGGCGCTGGTCGCGCTCATCTCGGGCGAGGTGCGTGCCAGGACCTGGCGACGATCACGCGGCCGGCGGGCGCTCACGGGGGTGGCGTCTGCTGCTTGCGCCGGCTCGGTTCCATGCGCAGGCCGCGTACAAGGTGGAGACGTGGACGGAGCAGGAGATGATCGACGGGGCGGTGGACATGCTGCGCCGCATCTACGGCCGGCAGTACGTCAAGAAGCCCGTCCAGGCCGCCGTGAGCCACTGGGCCTCGGACCGTACGGCGTCGCGTACGCTTGAGAGGCCAGGCGGAGCAGCAGCTGACGGTCCACCGCGCGGGCGATGGCCGAGCTTGGGCGGGCACAGCCTACAGCTTTGGTTCGTACTCGTCGATCCCGCCGGGCGCCTATGGTGAAGACTACGACGCGCTGGCCGCGCCCGTGGGCAACAGGTCCGCAAGCGGGCTAGCGCGCAATTGATCGGGTGGCTGCTTGGCCTAACGGGCCTGTGTGCCGCTCGCTGTACGCGCGGTCAAGCAGCTTGTTCTTTGCGGGCGAGGCGACGAACCGGTACTTCCCGGCGACCGTCCACGGCGCCTACATGAGCGGCGTCCGCGAAGCGGCGCGCGTCCTCAACGTCCACCGGCCGGTACGGAGCCGCCTCTCTCCGCCGCGGTGGAACGGCCCGGGCCGTTTCTCACGTGACGGCGCCACACGGTCGTTCCTCATGCGGATGCAGCTGGTGTACCACGCCATGGCCGGCACGCCCGTGCACTTTGCCACGGCGCTGCCGTGCAAGTGGGCCGACTGCGGGCACCTCATCGCGCCCACGCAGAGCCTCCGCGCCCACGTCATTGCGGTGCACCTGACCCGCGAGGAGCGCGAGGTGCGTCGCACACTGCGCTTCGCGCCGGTTGGATCGCTGCGGCCTCCGGCCTAACGTCGCCTCGACAAAGTGGACGGCCGGGCTCCCGCAGACCTTGTTCCGCGCGGTGGCCGACGCGCGCCGGCTGGAGCTGCAGCGCAGCGGGCGGGCGGCGGGCCGCGACGCGCGCTCGCTCACGCCGCCGCCGAGCGGCGGCGGCGGCGGCGGCGGCGGCGGCGTCACCACGCGCCGGACGGGCCTGCTGCCGCGCCACATGATCAGCAGCACGTCGGGCGGCAACCGCCGCCGGCGCGCGGCGCGGCAGGCGCCGCAGGCGCGGCGGCAGCAGGAGGTCGACCCCGAGCGGCTCAAGGAGCTGCAGCCCATTGAGCTGAACCTCATCAACGCCATCAACTCGTCGGCGCGCGCGTACCTGCTGGCCAAGGACATTGTCCTGACCTGGTACCAGCAGCACGGCCCGATCCGGAAGCGCGAGGCGCGCGAGATGGTCAAGGTTAGGATGGTCGCCACGGCGTCGAGCGGATTATTGCGAGCCTGGCTGACCGAAGCACGTTGTTTTGGATCGACGGGGCGTGTCCTCTCTGGCCAGATCAACGTGAACCACACGTCCAAGTTCTACGACCTGTGGGAGGAGCTGGGCTGGCTGAAGCGGCCGTCCAACTAGCGCGCGCGATCCCGCATCTGCCATTTTTCACCAAGACAAGCGCACCCATGGCATCATGCGAACTCTTGTACAGCGCCCCCCTCTGTATAGTACACTGGCACGCAGCCCAGTCCGATCGACCGGGTGCGCATCCACCCCGGATATCATCGGGGGGCCGTGGTAGGTGGCGGTGGCGCAGGAGATGCGCACGCATGGCCAACGGCCAATTGAGCAACTTGGCAACCTGCTCGATTCTGCCGCGATTCCGCCGCGAGTGTGCCGCGATTCTCCCTCTTTCAATCGTTAGAACCACGACATTCCGGAGCGCGTCGCGGTGGCACGCACGCCGCCTGTGCCGTCGTCCGCTGGCAGCCTGGCGTCGCTGGTCGCGGCTTGCGCTTCGTTACAAGATCGCGCTCAGCGGGCGGGCGTCCGCATAGGCCACTGGCCGCAGAGGCACCTGGCCGCATAGGCGCGTGGCCTATGAACATCGTTATTGTTCCCACTTCGCTTTGGGGCGCCGAAAAACGCGGCGGCGCGGCCGACGGCGACGGCGCGGCCATCGACGCCTCGCACGGCGCGTGCCCGCAGGGACACCCACACACACGCGCGCACGCACCCACCGCGACACGCTCCGCCTGCTCCTCCTCGTCTGGAGCACGCAGGACGCGTCGCTGGAACGGCCGGCGGAGCACGATTGCGATCGGAAGCCCGCCAAACGGCACGCCAAAACGACGCCCATCGCGCCAGGGGTACGTTGGCGCGCACGCCGGCTGGGCACGAACCGGCGCAGAGTCGTCGGGCCAACGCGAGACGCGGCCGCTGACATGCCCGCGCGTCCCAAGGACGTATGTGCATCGGATATCGCTGGCAGAGCGCGCTCCGGCCCGGCCGGCGATCCCGATAGATTGCTCCGCCGCGCGTTGCCGACGCGGTTGAGCGCGTGCACAAACACAGCCACGCACCTGCCCCAATCGCCGCCCAGCGCGCCGCTGCACGTTAGCTATGGCGCGCCGGAGCCTCACGGGCCTGTGCGCCCTGCTGGCGCTGGCCCTGGCATGTGCGCTCAGGGGCGCCCAGGCCGGTACGCGCATGAGCCGCGTTGCAGCAGAGCGAGCACGGCGCGCTCGGACGCCTGACCCATGTGGCCCGTCCGCTTGTCTGCTCGGGGTGTCGCGTCTGCGCCTGCCACAGCATTCGACGTGACCAAGACCGAGGCGGTCATCGGCGAGACGCTCATGGCCGGCTTCGGCATGTGGATCACCATCTTCCCCAAGGAGGACACCGGCGAGCCCTACGAGGGCCCGCTGCTGCCCTTTGAGGCGACCTTCATCAGCAGCGAGGGCGACGTCACCGTCGCGGACAGCGACGAGCAGTACGTGATCAGCGCCCTCTTCACCGTCGCGACCAACTACACCGTCGAGATCACCCAGGGCGGCCAGCCCATCGGCAACAGCCCGCTCGAGTTTATCATCCAGCCCGGTACGCCGGCGGCCGCTTTGGCCCGCCCAATCTGAAGCCGCGCTGACGGCGGCCGTGTGATCGCGTCTGCGTCGGTACCCGCCTGCCAGGCGACGTGTCGGTCCAGATGACGGACAAGCCGGACCCGCTCTACCTGACGCAGCTCAACACCGGCATTGCCAACAACATCAACCTGCGCTTCAAGGACGAGTTTGGCAACCCGGTCGAGGTGGAGCACGACCGCATCAGCATTACGGCCAACTACCTGGTGGCCGACCCGCCGCCCAAGGAGGTGGTAGTGACGTGGGGCCCTGCCGCCAACGAGCTCAACGTCGACATTTTCGTGAACAAGACCGGCAGCTTCTCCATCAAGATCACGCTGGACTCGGAGCCGGACAACCCGTTCGTCTCCGTCTCGGCCACCATCGTGCCCGGCGTGTTCGAGCCCTCCGTGTCGTACGCGGACGTCGGCGCGCTCGCCGTGACGGAGCCGCCGTTCCCCGAGGTGTTTTCGACCGCGCGCACGCTCACGATCTACGCCACGTACGGCCCGCGCACCCGCGTGCCCGCGCCGCCCCCGGCGCCGGTCCACGAGGGCTGACGTTGTTACTTGCGACCAGCGTTCCTTGCGTGGCACGCCTGTCAGCGATCTGTACGGCAACTCGCTCCGGCCGTCCGCCGTGAACCCGGTCGACGCCGCCATCTTTACCTGTGAGTTTGCCCTCGTCGAGACCGTCAACGACGCCGAGCCGGGCGTGATCAGCACGCACAACAGCACGCTGAACGGCGACACCTTTGCGTCGTCCACCGGGTACAACTGCACGTACGGCCCGTCGACCGTCTCGGGCAACTACACCTTGTCGGTGCTGTACAACGACCAGCACATCGCCGGCAGCCCCTACAAGATCTACCTGCAGCCCGGTGTGCCCTCGGAGATCTGGAGGCCACATGCCGGAGTGGCCGCTAACGGTGTCCGTGAGTTATCCGCTGGCGCCGTGCGACTCTGTCGGTTTCCAGGCGACATGGACGGGCCCACCTCCTACATTACCGGGGTCGGCGACGACGTCAAGCAGGTCGGCCAGAACTACTCGTTCCTGATTGTGTCGCGGGTACGTCGCCTTTGGCGGTACAGCAAAGTACCGTGACACGCAGGCGCTGATCGCGCACGCCAGGGGCGCGGGCGGGGCTACTGCCGCCATTGCACAGGACGTGTATGGCAACCGCCTCACGAGCGGCGGCAACTTGGACTTTTTGGTGGCCCAAGTGTCGTCCGTGGGCTCGGCCAACCCCTGTAAGCGCCCGGAAGCGGGCCCTGGGCTGCCGCCGCGCCTGGCTCGCCCTTTGCTGACGATCACGCTCCGTTGCAGAGCTCGGCCGCCGCTGCAGACCTGATTGTCGCGCTCGTGGAGGACCTGAACGACGGCACGTACAATTGCACGTTCACTATGGCGCGGTCCGGCCAGTTCCTGGTCAGCGCGTTCTACTTCTTCTACCTCATCGGCGGCTCGTCGTACATCACCGCCTTTGCCCGTACGGCCGCGGCCGCTCAATACGTCGATCCGGCGCGCGGTGGGCCTAACCTAGGGGCTGCGCGTTGCGGAACGAGCTGCTCGGCCTCGCACCGGTGGCCAGCGACGTCGGCATCCCACAGCCTTGTCTACGGCAACGGCGTTTCGTCCTGCCAGGCCGGCGTGACGTGCCGGTTCGTGGTGGAGACGCGCGACCAGTTTGACCTGCCGGTGGCGGGCGACGACGAGATCCTGGTGACGATCGACGGCAGCCAGGTACGTCCGCGGGTTGTCCCCGCCACGCGGTGCATTCTGTCCGGCAGAGGCCTCACGTAACGGTGGCGTGCGCCCACTCGGCATGGGACACCCAGGTGGGCACCATCCGGCACGACGCGGACCACTTCTACGTCGTGGAGTACTCGATCAATGGCCCCGGCTTCCGGGAACTGGCCGTCAAGGTCGGCGGGCAGTCTATGGCAGAGACGCGCGCGCGTGCCCGGTTCGCAACTGACGTCTCTGCGCGCGGCATTGGGCGCGGTTCCTCGTGGCCTACAGGTGAACGGCCAGCACGCGGCCGCGTCGCCCTACAGCCTCTACGTGTCGCCGTCCGACACGGCCATCGGCGTGATCGTCGCTGTCGTGCTGCTGACCGTCGCGGCGGCCTGCATCATTGGCTACATCGTCTACCAGCGTCGCCAGGTGCGCCCGCGCGGCTGCTGCCCCAAGCGCGCTCGGTTGAGCGGGCATTGACGACGCAGCCGTGGCTGTGCGTGCGGCGGGTTGGCGGTGCGCGCTGCCCGCGAACAGATCAAGAAGAAGCGGCAGGAGTGGGCGCGGAAGAAGGCGGCCGCGTACAAGGAGTACCAGCTCGACGGTAGCGTCCCCATCCCGCTCGCCGCCCAAAAGGACGACAAGGAGCCGGAGTGGGAGGATAAGCCCGAGGACGATCGCTGGGACGAGAACATGCTGCCGGTGCGGCCTCTGTCGGGGAGACCAGTCACTGGGGCCGCTGCGCACCTCGCTAACGCGGGACCCGAACCGTATGCGCGTCGAGCGACGCTCAGACGGACCCCGCCGAATGGGAGGCCATGCAAAAGTGGCTGCACAACAAGAACGTCCCCGTGGAGAGCGTGCCGTCCGAGCTCTTCCACGACGACATCGAGATGCTCAACATGGCGTCCAAGTCTTAGAGGCCAAGAAAGGAAGATCCGGGTGTCGCCTTGCCGCCGCACCTCCGTCGCCACGGGCGCGGTCGCCAAGGCCGGCGCAGCACTTTGAAATCGCCAATGGTTGTGGGGATGCACTGTTGCTCTTTATGCACGGTCGTGTGAATTGCTTTCTGTACATTACTTCACGCTGCGCTGGTCGTCGCGCGTTGCCCATTGCTGTACAAACGGACCGTACTATACAGTATCTTTTTTCAGCGCCTCACCGCCGAACGACCACGGCCGGCCGCTTCTGCCGAAAGCGATGCACGGCGGCGTCGGCGATGCCGCCGCATCGGTACACGTCCAGGCGGCGTAGCTGCGCGAACGCGGCAGCGGCATATTCCATGGCCTGCGCTTGGCGCCCCCCGCCGGCTGCAGCGCGACGCACAGAGGTGAGCACTGTGCCGGCGGCGCCGCGCAGCCACCCGCGTGGCACTGACCTGGTCGGTGAGGTTGGAGCAGTTGACGACGTTGAGCTCCTCCAGCCAGCCGAGCCGCTCCGACGCGACGGCCACAGCTACGCAGCAGCGGTCGGTGCCGCAGACAACCTGCACGGCCTGTGAGCGCCGTGGACGGCGTGTTGCCTTTTTGGGGCGGAGGCGCGCGGCCTACCTTCGTCGGTGAGCGCATGGCACGACATTAGCACGAGGGCGGTCAGCGCGGGGCACGCCGCGACGAGCTCGGCGACGCCGGCGTCGGTGAGGGACGGGTTGCTGGACAGGTCCACTTTGCGGAGGGCCCAGCCCGCCGCCCTTGCCAGCGCGGCCACGTCGCCATCGCGGAGCCATACGCAGTGCGTGATCGCCAGATTTGCTGCGCGCGGGGGATTCAGGCTCGCTGAGGAGAGCGACGCATGTTAGGCTGCTCGTCATCGCATCCAGAGCTCGATGCCACCGCCGTACCAAGACAAGCCAGCGGCGCTGTTGTCAGCAGGTCCACGCGGAACGCCTGCTGCGCCGCGAGTTCGCGCAGGCTGAGCGTGTGCAGCGCGCGTCCGTCGAGCGGCGGTGCCGCGTCGGCCTCGGCAAACCGCACGCCGTCCAGCACCAGCTCGCGCCACGTCGTCGGCCGCAGTTGCGCCAGCACCGGCAGGACGTCGTCGGACATGGCGCGGCACATGGCCGCTCGGAGCGAGTGAAGGCGCGGCAGGAACGTGCACAGGGTGACCAACGCCGCCGTTGTGAGGCGCGTGCACGACGAGATATCAAGTGCCTCCAGCGCCGTGCATCCCGACGCCAGCGCCTGCGAGCCGGCCCATGTGCAGACACAGGGCGGGCGTCCAGCGTTGGCTCCGGGGCCGCGTTTAACAGCAGCAGTTCGAACCAATCGCGCTCGCACCGCAACGCCGAGGTCGGTGATGGAGGTGACATGGTGCACGTCGAGGCGCTTGAGGCCCGGCAGCATCTCAGCGATGATGCTGAGGGCGTTGTCGGTCAGGCGGTGGCAGGCGCTGACGTTGAGGGCCTCGAGGGCCGGCACGCGCTCGAGGATAAGCGGCAGCATCCAATCCATCAGCAGCGGGCACCCTTCCAGCGCCAGCGACCGCAGCGGCGGCGCCGCGCCGAGCCCGCGGCGCACTGTGCGGGGCCCAAAAACGCAGACCATTCTGCACAAGGCGACCGAGCGATGCGGTCAACCGTTGTGCCGTTAGGCCGGCAAGGCTGCTGCAGCGCATAGTGTGGCTGGCCGTACCGATCGATCTCTCTAACGTGGCCAGAGATGCACGCGTGCAGGTGGAAGGCTCGCAAGCGAGCGCGGGGCGCGAGGGCCACCAACAGCGACGCCAGGGCGTCGTCCGTTACGATGTACGAGTCCAGAGTGAGCTCCTCCAGGGCCGGCCACCTGCCGTGATGCTGCCAGCGGCACGTGAAAGACGCGTCGGTGAGGACGACGCCTGGTTCGTGCGGACCGGACATTACTCGCCACGTACTGGCTCAATGCCTCGATGCACGCAGCGTTCAGCACGCTAGGAGCCTCGGATGAGGCGCTGAGCGTCAGGGTGCGGATGCGGCTGGCTTGACCCTGTTGCGGCAAGCGCAGAAAGCCGACCTGCATCCGGTCAGCCATCGGCGAGGACCCACCGTCGCTTCGTTTGGCACCCACCGTAGCGACGAGCAGCCGGAGCGCCGCATCTGCGGCGCTCCGGCTGCTCGTCGGTGCAGGGCGGAGATGCCCCGGTATCCGGCCGCAAGAAATCGCTCCAGCTCGACCACGCGCTTCAGATTGCCGTGCACGCGGCGCCAGAGGCCGCTGTGCCGGACCAGCTCCGCCCACCGCCGCTGGACTCGGGCGGCGCGGCCGAGGCTGCCCTGGTCCAAGTACGCCAGGATGCGGAGCAGTACCTCGGGCGGGACCGTATCGATCGTCAGCGCCCCTGCGCGGGGCGGTGGCACAAACGGCCTCGTCGGGCCAACGACGAAGGTGCTGCGTGCAGTCACGACAGCAGTGGGCCGCTGCACGGCCTGGGCGCTGGGGGCGGTGCGTGCCGCCCGCCAGGCCGCGCGCGGGTCCCAACGAGCGACATGGCGGAACGCAGCAACCGGCGCCGCTAGCAGCTGGCGCAGCGCCTGCAGCAGCGACGTGGCTACCTGAACGGCTACGATCGTCAGCAGCCTCCAGTAGATCGTTCGGTTCTGCCATGCGGCCGCGACCTCCATGCTTCAACGCAGATCGGTGAGGTCTGGGACTGATTGATCACACTCTAGTCCACAACCATGAAGGCGCAGACGCTACACCGCCAACTCTTTGACAAGTGCCTGATTCAAGCTGATCGTCGCCTTTCCTTCTTCCTCCTCTCCCGTGAACGCCGCTTCCCGCCTCCCTTGCGCCACGTCCAGCGCCCGCTGTTCACCGCCGCCGCCTGCGCCACGGCCGCTGCGTTTCGACCTCCACTGGCGCCGCCATAGGTGATGTCATCAATGACGTCATTTGGGTCAATGACGTCATCGGCTGCGCTCGTCGCGGGCGGCGACGGCGGACGACGGCGCAGCGGACGACGGCGCAGCGGACGACGACGCAGCGGACGACGACGCAGCGGACGACGACACAGCGGACGAAGGAAAGCAGTGAACGGCGCAGCAGACGACCAAGAAGACGACGACGAAGCGTCACTAGGTCTGCAGCAGGAGGAACCGGAGACACCGCCGGGCACGCGGCAACGACTGTGGAGCGTGGCCGGAGCGAGCGCCACAGCGGTGGTCGACGGCTGCTTGGAGGGTTCGCGGCTGCCAGCAAGGCTTATCCGGAGGCAGGAGGCGCGGCACGGTCAGCGGCGTGTGCAGTCGAGCGCCGGCGGCTGAGCGCCGCGGCAGGGATCACCGGCCACCATGTCGTCCGACGAGGGCCGCGCCGTCGGCGGCGCCGGCAAGGGCGCGCGCAACGTCCGCGTCGGCAAGGTGCGCGGAGGGCAGCGCGGGACCGGCCCATTCGGTGTGGACCGGCCAGCGTCGCTGACGCGGGAGGTGTGAGCCGTTGGGTGGGGGGCGACGAGCTCTTGCAGGTCAAGAACAAGGCGCCCGCGGCCGTGCAAATCACCGCCGAGCAGCTGCTTCGCGAGGCGCACGAGCGGCAGGAGCCGACGTACAAGCCGCCGAAGCAAAAGATCACCGACGGCGAGGAGCTCCAAGAGTACCGGTACGTCGGAGGCTGCCGCACTAGCGTGGGTCCATGCCCGCCGGGCGTTAACCTTGCCTTCGCTGGGCCGCATTTTGGTGCCGCCGACGGCACGACGGCAGGCGCGAGAAGCGCAAGGGCTTCGAGGACCTGATCCGCAAGAATCGCAAGAACCTGACCACGTGGCGCAAGTACGCGCAGTGGGAAGAGAGCCAGAATGAGATCGAGCGGTACGTGGCCCGCGCCCAGCGCTTTGTCATAGGTGAGGAATCACCTAACGCCATGCTCGACGCTCCGTTGGCCGCGACCAATAGGGCGCGCTCGGTCTTTGAGCGCGCGCTCGACGAGGACTACCGGGCGGCGGCGATGTACATCAAGTACGCCGAGATGGAGATTCGCCTGAAGAACGTCAACCATGCCCGGAACATCTGGGATCGCGCCGTGGCGATCCTGCCGCGCATGGACCAGCTCTGGTACAAGTACGTCTTCATGGAGGAGGCACTCGGCAACATTGCCGGCGCCCGCCAGGTCTTCGAGCGCTGGATGGGTACGCCTGCGCAGTCGCCGTGGCGCGCAATCGCGGCGACTAGCGTTGACCGCGTCGGCGCAGCGCGCCATAGCGTTTGCTACCGCTCACCAGAGTGGCAGCCGGACGAGCACGCGTGGACGGCGTACATCAAGATGGAGAAGCGCTACGGCGAGATCGACCGCGTCCGCCAGATCTTTGAGCGCTGTACGCCAACCTGGAGCACGCCGTGCAGGACGGGGACGGCGCGAGCAGAGGCGCTAATATAGCATTGGCGTCGGCGCGCCGTGTGCGGGCGATGGCGCAGTCATCGCCGTGCACCCCAAGGTCAAGGTGTGGCTCAAGTACTGCAAGTTTGAGGAGGAGCTCGGCGATATCGGTGCGCCTGTCACTCCTGTGGCGGCGCTGAGGCCACTGAGCGATGTCGCTTATTTTCGCCCATGCAACGGGCGTGGCGGCGGCGGCGGCGGCGGCCCGGCCAGCACGAGCGCGCGCGGTCTACGAGCGCGCGCTCGAGTTCTTTGGCGACGAGCTGGAGGACGAGACGCTCTTCGTGGCCTTTGCCAAGTTTGAGATCCGCTGCAGCGAGGTGCGACGCGGGTCGCCATCCGAAGCACCGACCAGCACCCCTGACTAACCGCGTTCTGCGTTTACCGTCTCTCTGTCTCTTTCTATGGGTCTAGTTTGAGCGGGCGCGCGTCATCTACAAGTACGCGCTGGACCACCTGCCCAAGAGCCGCGCGCAGGTCGTGTACGACATGTACACGCAGTTCGAGAAGCAGTTTGGCGACCGCGCGGGCATCGAGGACGTGGTCGTGTCCAAGCGCCGCTTCCACTACGAGGAGGTGCGTGTCACGCGGTGGGCATGCTGTGCACCGTGTGTCCTTTCGTCGCTGACCTTCGGGGTATCCAGTTGTGCGGCGGCACGCGCCGGGACCAAATACAGGAGTTGAAGGTCGCGCCGGCCAACTACGACATCTGGTTCGACTACCTGCGGCTGGAGGAGACCAACGGCGACATCCCCACCGTGCGCGAGCTCTACGAGCGCGCCATCGCCGTCGTGCCGCCGGCCAAGGAGAAGCGGTTCTGGCGGCGGTACATTTTCCTGTGGCTCAACTACGCGCTCTTTGAGGAGGTCGACGCCAAGGTACCCCGCGGCGTCTCGCGCGCAGTGAGGCGCGCGCCCGAACGCCCCTGCTGACGACCGCTCTCCGTGCCCGTAAAACACACGCGCGCGCCCGACGGCGCAGGATGTTGACCGCGCACGCAAGGTGTACCAGCTGGCGCTGGAGCTGGTGCCGCACAAGCAGTTCACGTTTGCCAAGCTGTGGCTGCAATACGCGCACTTTGAGGTGCGCCGGAAGAACCTCGCCGCCGCGCGCAAGGCGCTGGGCCGCGCCATCGGTACGAGCCGTTGTGGTCGAGTGGCGGAGTAGCCAGCAGCGCGGCTGATCCTGAACGTGTAAGAGCCTGGTGGGCACGCGCGGGCGCCAGGCCAATGCCCGAAGGACAAGCTGTTCAAGGGCTACATCGAGCTCGAGCTGCAGGTGCGTTCGGCGTTGCGGTGAGCTCGGCCGGGCAGGCGGCAGGCAAGTCTACTGACGGCTCGACGCGCGAGCCGTGGTGGGTGGGTGACACGCCAGCTGCGCGAGTTTGACCGCTGCCGCGTGCTGTACGAAAAGTTCCTCGAGTTCAACCCGGCCAACGTGTACGCCTGGATCAAGTACGCCGAGCTGGAGAACCTGCTGGAGGAGGTCTGGCCCTTCGACGGGATCAGCATGGAAGCGGTGCCGCACCGACGCTCAAGTTTTTTGCGTGCTGGCTCGTTCTGCGCACGTGGCCGGGGGCAGGAGGAGCGGTGCCGCGGCATCTTTGAGCTGGCCATCGGTCAGCCGCTGCTGGACATGCCCGAAGTGCTCTGGAAGGCGTACATCGGTACGGCCGGCGCGTCTGTGCGCGCCGGTCAAGCCGTCCGCTGCTAATGCCGCGCGGGGGCGAGACCCGCTGTGGCTTGGGCCGCTCAGACTTCGAGTACGGCAACGGCCAGTACGACCGGACGCGGCAGCTCTACGAGCGCCTGCTGGAGCGCACCGAGCACGTCAAGGTACGCTTTGCGATCCGCAAGCGATTGCGCGGCGTGGGCGGTCAGGACACTAAGCCCTTGCTTGCGCGCGCAGCTGGTGCTGGCGCGGACTGCGCGGCAGGTCTGGATCAGCTACGCCGAGATGGAGACGGCGATCCTCACGCAGTCGGGCGAGGAGAGCTCGCTGGACCGCGTCCGCAAGATCTACGAGCGTGCCGAGCAGTCGCTGAAGAAGCGCAACCAGAGCGAAGCGGTACGTGGGCCCGCCCGGTGCGGCCGGGCGCGCGATGTCACGCCCGTGCTGACGGCGCCTTGGCGTCCCTCCGTCGTGGCTTTGGCGGGTGGGCCGCCGCGCAGCGCGTCCTCCTGCTCGAGTCGTGGGCGGCGTTCGAGCAGGAGCACGGCGACGACGCATCGCGCGAGGCCGTGGCCAAGCGGAAGCCGACCAAAGTCAAGAAGCGGAGAAAGATCACGACCGCCGACGGCGTACGTGGCGCGCGCAGGGCTCGACGCTCTGCGGCGGCCGGTGCTAAGCGGGGGCGCGCCTGGGTTGTGCGGCGCGGGGCGCGCACAGATGGACGCTGGATGGGAGGAGTACTACGATTACATCTTCCCGATGGACAGCACGACCGAGCAGCCGCAGCTCAAGCTGCTGGCCATGGCCCACCGCTGGAAGATGCAGAAGGAGTCGCGCGCGGCGGCCACCGCCGCGGCGGCCGATGCGGCGGCCACGGCGGCGGCCGAGGTGGTGTCCTCGGGCGAGTCCGAAGGCGAGTCCGCCCGTCGCAGCGCCGGCGAGTCCGTCTAGGGGGGAAAAAACCATCGTGTACTTTATCCTCTGTAGCGATGCAAAGCGATGCAATAAAACGAAAGGCTCCTGTACGGCTGCCCGGACCAAGCGAGAAGGGACGGGGCATGAACAGATGGCACACCGCTCTCAAGGCTCGGCGCAATGAAAAAAAAAAAGGGAGTCTACAGCACGCGGTATTCCCGAGTGGTCACCCTCCCCAGTACTGACCGCGCCAGCACCTGCTTAGATTCCGTGAGCGGAACGGGTACGGTCGCTTTCAGGTGTGTATG
>Ga0180216_1000805_pt1 | contig 30228 bp, 23 predicted proteins | sample eDN3rd37CBELigMG_FD_128879 | JGI IMG/M metagenome (GOLD analysis project Ga0180216, IMG submission 128879) | Enriched Miracle-Growth compost microbial communities from Emeryville, California, USA - eDNA 3rd pass 37_C BE-Lig MG (version 2)... ... | reverse complement strand
GCATCTCCGCGCCGATCTTCGACGGCAGCCGCCGCATCGCCGGCAGCCTGAGCCTCGTCCTGTTGTCGCCGCGCGTCGGCGAGCGCGCCGTCGCTCGCCTGCGCACCAACGTATCCGCCGCTGCGCGTGAGATCGAACGTCTCCGCGGACGCGGCGCATGGGGAATGGAAGCATGAGCGAAGTTGCGCATTATCCCGTCGCCATCGTCGGCGCCGGGCCGACGGGTTTGACGCTCGCCAATCTGCTTGGCGTCTACGGCATTCCGTGCGTCATCCTCGAGCGCAACGCGGCGACCGTCCACGAGCCGCGCGCGGTATCGATCGACGACGAGTCGCTGCGCACCATGCAGGCGGCGGGCCTTGTCGAGGAGGTGATGTCGGAGACCGTGCACGGCTACGGCTCGCATTATTATTCGGCGCGCGGCCGATGCTTCGCCAAGGTGCAACCGACCGAGCAGCCCTACGGCTTTCCGCGCCGCAATGCGTTCCGCCAGCCGGTGCTGGAACGGCAGCTCAACGAAAGCCTCAGGCGTTTCCCGCAGGTCACGGCGCTGTTCGAGCACACGCTCGTCTCGTTCTCCCAGGACGACAAGCGCGTCACGTTGCGCGTCAAGCACGGCGAGACCGAGCGCGACATCACCGCCGGCTATCTCATCGCGTGCGACGGCGCTTCCAGCACCGTGCGCCGTTCGCTCGGCATCACGCTCGGCGGTTCGACCTTCCGCGAGCGCTGGTTGATCGTCGATCTGGAGAATTCGCCCGTCACCTCGCCGCATACCAAGGTGTTCTCGAATCCGGCGCGTCCCTGCATCGCGCTGCCCGGGCCGCATCTGACGCGCCGCTATGAATTCCTGCTGCACGAGAACGAGCGCGACGAAGACATGCTCGCGCCGGCCATGATCAAGCATCTGATGGAAACGCACGAGGCCGCGCCGGAAAGCCGCATCGTGCGCACGGTGGTCTACACCTTCCATGCGCGGCTTGCGGACCGGTGGAGCGAGGGCCGCGTGTTCCTCGCCGGCGATGCCGCGCATCTGACGCCGCCTTTTGCCGGCCAGGGCATGAATTCGGGCGTGCGCGACGCCTTCAACATCGCCTGGAAGCTGGCGGCGATCGTTCAGGGACGTCTCGGCCCCGGGCTGCTCAAGAGCTATGAGCCGGAACGGCGCGACCACGTCTGGGCCATGATCGAGTTCGCGCTCAACATCGGCCGTGTCTTGTCGCCGGCCAACAAGCTGACGGCTTTCGCCATCGAATGGGGCTTCCGCGCGCTCTCGCTCTATCCGAAGGCACGCGACTACATCGCGCAGATGAAGTTCAAGCCGCCGCCGCGCTTCACCAAAGGCTTTCTCGTCCCGGAGGCGGGCGGCGTGCGCGACACGCTGGTCGGCCGCATGATTCCGCAGCCGCGCGTGCGCACGGCGGACGGCAAGGAGGTCCGGCTCGACGATCTCTTGGGGCAGGGCTTTGCGCTGTTGGTGAGTTCGCCGCGTGCGGCCGATGTGGTGCCGCAGCTACTGGCCAAGCCGTGGAGCGATCTCGGCGCGCGTATCGTGATCTTGGCCGACAAGGCGCCGGCTGGCGCGGTGGCCATTCCGCCGGCCTCGTTCGGCGGCCGTTTGGATGGCTACGACGATCACGTGCTGGTGCTGCGGCCGGATCGCTACGTGACGGCCTGCGTGAAGGTCGACGAATTGGCGCAGGGCGGCGCGGCGGTGGGCAAGCTGATCGCGGAGACGTTCCAGGTCTGACGCCTCGACTTTTGTCGTCCCCGCAATGGCCGGGACCCATACGCCGCAGCGTGCGCCCTCATGTGAGGAGCGCTGCCAAGCAGCGCGTCTCGAACCATGAGGCCGCCCCATCCTTCGAGACGCCGCGCTGCGCGGCTCCTCAGGATGAGGCGGAGATAGGCACGTCGGCTTCCTAAACGACATGGCCGGGACGAGCCCGGCCATGAAAACGCAGGTGTCGATGGAGGAGGTTTACTCCGCGGCCGCAGATTTGCCGATCGCGGCATTCACGCGCGGCATGACTTCCTCGGCCATCAGCTGCATCGAGCGGCGGCCGAGCTTCTCGTCCACCCAGTCCATGCCGGCATAGACGAGCTCGCCGAAGTCGCCGATTTCCTCGCGCATCTTGAGGATCTCGTCGACGACCTTGTTCACCGTCCCGTGGATCACGCAGTTGTCCATGACGAAGTCGTGCGTGATCTCCTCGTCCGGCTGCTCCTTGTGGCTCTTGAACACATAGAGCCGGCCGCCGCGCTTCATCTTCCCGAGCATCTGCGAGAAGTAGAAGTAGTACGGGCTGTTGGTGTCCTCGCGGCCGTAGGCGCGCGCGGTCTTCTCGTCGTCGGCGACGAAGATGGTGCGGGCCACGCGCCAGTCGGAAACCTTCGCGGTCTCGCCGACCTCGGCCTTGCCCTTGGCGTAGTTCTGCCAGTGCGACTTCATGTGCTTGGCGAGCAGGAAGTTCGCCGACAGCGGATGGAAGTCGCGCTTGCCCATCAGCACCACGCCCGGCGAGAAGGGCGCGACCACCGTGCCGACGATCTCCGGACGCGGCTTCTGGAAGGGCTTGGGCATGTAGCCGACGCCGAGTTCGAGGGCCTGGGTGCGTTGCGTCGACACCTTGAACCGGTTGTTCGGCAGGTCGATGTTGTAGGGCGCTTCGCTTTCCCAGATCGCCAGGATCGTGTCGATCGCCTCGGCGAACATCTTGTTGCGGTCTTCGTCGAGGATGCCGAGCGCTTCGGCGTCCGACGTCAGCGCGCCGGCCGACACGCCCATGATGAAGCGGCCTTGCGACAGGTGATCGAACATCGCGCAGTTGGCGGCGACCACCACAGGGTGGATCTGCGACAGGTTGCACGTGCCGGACGCGAGCTTGATCTGCTTGGTGTCGTTGATCAGGGTCGCGTGAAACAGGAGGCTGTTCGTGACGTTCTCGCACGCGTCGGTCAGGTGCTCGCCGACGAAGGCGTCGTAGAAGCCGAGCTTGTCCGCGAGAATGATCGCCTCGCGGTCCTCGTGCAGCGTCTCCACCCAGGGGCGCTGCATGGGGTGCACCGGCATTGTGAAGTAGCCCAGCCTCATCAGTGTCTCCGAATTAGACTTTCGTTTGGAGCGTGCAAACTATCCGAGCCCGCACCGCGATGCAGCACATCTTCGGTTGCATCAGATTCTTTTCACAGCGCCGAAGCCGCGAAGTTTATTTTATATGGCGAAAATACTGGATGGCTATGTAGTTAGGGCGCGCGGCTGATGCCGATCAGGCCGCGACCCGGGCGAGGAAGCTCTCGATCTCTTGCCGCAGCTCGGCGGCGGCCGCTTCCACCGCCTGAGAGGCTGTCAGCACGCTTTCCGCCGATGTACGGGTCTCTCCCGCCGCTCCCGCGACGTCATCGAGCACGTCGACGACCACCCGGGCACCCTCGGCGGCATTGGTGACGTTCTGTGAGATCTCGGCGGTGGCGACGCTCTGCTCCTCGACGGAGGAGGAGACTGCGGTCGCGTAGCTGTCGATTTCGCGCATGCGCTGGGCGATGCGGCCGATTGCCTCAACGGCGCTGCCGGTCGCGCCTTGCACCGAGGAAACAAGTTGCGAGATGTCCTCGGTGGCCTGCGCCGTCTGGACGGCCAGCGATTTGACCTCCTGCGCCACGACCGCGAAGCCCTTGCCGGCCTCGCCGGCACGCGCGGCCTCGATGGTGGCGTTCAGCGCCAGGAGATTGGTCTGCCCGGCGATGGCGCGGATGAGCTTGATGACGTCGCCGATCTTCTTGGCGGCGTCGGACAGGGCGACGATCTGTGCATTCGTGCCTTGCGCCTCGTTCACCGCCGCCCGCACCACGTCGGCGGTTTTGGCAAGCTGCCGGCCGATCTCGCCGATCGAGCCGGCGAGTTCGTCGGCGGCCGTCGCCGCGGTGTCGACATTGACCGAGGCCTCGTTGGAGGCGCCGACCGCGCTCTCCGCGCCTTTGGCCGTCTGGCCCGAATTGGTGAGCAGTGTCGCGGCGGTCGTGCGCATGACCTTGGCGCTGTCGCTGACGCTGTGGAGATGCGCTTCCACCTGCTCGCGGAAGGCGGTGATCGCCTGTTCGACGGTCGCGCGCCGCTCGGCCTGCTCCTGCATCACCGCCCGTTCACGCGCGGCGTCCCGCCGCTCCGTGACGTCTTCGTGGGTGGCGACCCAGCCGCCGTCCGCCATCGGCCGGTTGACGATGACGACGCGGCGCCCGTTGCTGACCACCTCGGTCGTGGTGGTCTTGCCCTGCGTGTGCGCTTCGTCGATCCGGCGCTGATAGGTGTCTATGTCGATATTGAACGTGCCTTGCGCAGCGCGATACCGCAGCAGCTCCGTGCGGGTGATGCCGGGCTTCGCCACGCTCGCCGGCAGTTGGTACATATCCCGGTAGCGCTGATTGCAGACCACCAGCCGCCCGTGCCGGTCGAACATGCACAGGCCCTGCGACATATTATTCATGGCGATGCCGATGCGCCGGTTGTGCTGGCGCAAACGCCACGTCAGGATGAGCCCGGCGACGGTCATCGCCAGCACCGCGGAGGTGATCGCGTACAAGAGCTTGTCGGTCAGCGTGCGGGCGAAATCGGGCGCGACCGCATAGAGAGCGGCGAGACAGACCGCAAAGCAAATGAGACCCGGCGCCATGACCAGTCGCAAATCGTGCATCGCAGCGGGTGGCGGCGCGTCTTGATTCATTATCCTATCCCGGGCTCGCCGCAGGCTATTCCCGGACCGGTTGTTTTGCGGTTAACTGCGGGTATCAAAAAATTAAGCAAAGCTTAAAGCGTCGGGGAGGACGCACGTGATGAGGAAGTTGCACGCGCGGGATTGCCGCGAATTCATAGACGTCGCGGGCGGCATTTTGCGACATCGGCTCGCAGGTCGAGACGCGCATCATCGCGCCCTTAGCCAAGCCGCGGTCGCCGGCCGCACCGTTTGAAATTCCGTTCCGGAGGGTAAGCATGTCCCCAGTCACTGCCGCGCGCGCGATCGATCGTTCCGATTGGCATGGCCGCGTCGAAGATAATGCTTTGTTGCGCGGCGCCGGCCGTTTCGGCGACGACCTCAAGCCCGAAGGCGCGCTGGCCGCCTGCTTCGTGCGCTCGCCGCACGCGCACGCCAAGATCACGCGCATCGATGTCGCCGCCGCCAAAGCCGCGCGTGGCGTCGTGGCAGTCATCACCGGGGCCGATCTCGAAGCCGAGCACTTCCACTCGATCTCGCATGCGCATCCGATTCCCGGCCGCGGCGGCAAGACGCCTTATTCGCCGGACCGGCCGTCGCTCGCGCATCACCGCGTGATGCACGTCGGCGAGCCGGTGGCGATGGTCATCGCCAAGACGGCGGCGCAGGCGCAGGACGCCGCCGAGAAGGTCGAGGTTGCCTATGAGGTGCTCGCGCCGGTGACCGACGCGCGCGACGCCGTCAAGCCGGGCGCGCCGCAACTCTGGCCGGACGCGCCGGGCAATGTGGGCTTCGACTGGACCGCGCCGCAGGATCCCGAGGGTAAGAAGAACGCCGCGCTGGAGAAGGCCTTCGCGGAAGCCGCCCATGTGGTGAAGCTCGAACTCGTGAACCAGCGCCTCGTGGTGGCCTCGCTCGAGCCGCGCGCGGCGACCGCGAGCTTCGACGTTGAAAAGAACCGCTACGAGCTGCGGTGCGGCAACCAGGGCTTTGCCGCACTGCGTGCCCAGGTGTGCGAAGCGATGGGCATCAAGCCCGAGGAGATCCACATCGTTGCCGAGGATGTCGGCGGCGCCTTCGGCATGAAGGGCTGGCTCTATCCCGAATACGTGCCGATGCTCTATGCCGCGCGACAACTGAAGAAGCCCGTCCATTGGGTGTCGACGCGCTCGGAAGCCTTCCTGACGGACAATCAGGGCCGCGACTCGTTCTATACGGTCGAATTGGCGCTTTCCAAGCGTGGCAAGTTCCTGGGCCTGCGCGTCGACGTCATCGGCAATATGGGCGCCTATTTCACCGGCGTCGCACACTTCGTCGTGACGCTGCACATTTCCGGCTGCCTGCCGACCGTCTACGACATCCCACACGCGCAGGTGAACGCGCGCTGCGTGTTCACCAACACGCTGCCGACCGGGCCCTATCGCGGCGCGGGGCGGCCGGAGGCGAGCTATCTCCTGGAGCGCGTCATCGACGCGGCCGCGGAGCAGACCGGCATCGACGCGGCGGAGCTGCGCCGGCGCAATCTGATCCAGCCGGCGCAGATGCCGCACACGACCGCGTTCGGCAGCACCTATGACAGCGGCGATTTCCCGGCGGTGTTCGAGCGCGCGCTCGCGCTCGCCGACTACGAAGGCTTCAGTGCGCGCCGCAAGGCGGCAAAGAAGGCCGGCAAGCTGCGCGGCATCGGGCTCGGCTGCTACCTCGAGATCGCCGGCGCCTGGCCGGAGGAGAGCGCGCGCATCAGCTTTCCTGGCAGCGGGCGCGTCGAGGTTTCGATCGGCGCGGGCGCGAGCGGGCAGGGGCACCAGACCGTGTTCGGCAATGTGGTGGCGCGGCGTCTCGGCGTGCCGTTCGACAGCGTGACGCTGCTAAGCGGCGACTCGGCGCGCGACGTGCCGGGTTTCGGCGCGGTCGCCTCGCGTTCGGCGATGATGTGCGGCGGCGCGATCGCGCGCACGGCCGATCTCGTGCTGGAGAAGGGCAAGCGCATCGCGGCCATTCTGCTGCAGGCCGAGGAAGGCGAGGTCGCGTATCACGACGGCAAGTTCGCGGTGAAGAACCGCGAGGTCAGCCTGTTCGAGGTCGCCGAACGTGCGCGGGAGCTTGCGCGTCAGGGCGTCGTTCCCGAAAGCCTCGACACGACCGGCACCATCAAGGTGCCGCCGTCCTTCCCCAACGGCTGCCACATCGCCGAGGTCGAGATCGATGCCGAGACGGGCGCGCTGGCGATCGTGAACTATGTCGCGGTCGGCGATTGCGGCAACGTGCTCGACGAAACCATCGTCGAGGGCCAGGTGCATGGCGGCGTCGCGCAGGGGCTCGGCCAGGCGCTGCTCGAGAACACGATCTACGACGAGGGCGGCCAGCTCGTGTCGGCCTCGTTCATGGATTACGGCATGCCGCGCGCCGACACGATGCCGTCGGTCGCGGTCGAGCATTTCGCCATCGCCTGCAAGACCAACCCGCTCGGCACCAAGGGCACCGGCGAAGCCGGCACAACGGCCGCGCCGCCGGCCTTGATCAACGCCATCCTCAACGCGCTGCCACAGGGCGCCCAGCTCGACATGCCGGCAACGCCCGACCGTGTGTGGAAGGCGCTGCAGTCGCACTCTGCCTCATCCTGAGGAGCATCGCGGAGCGATGTGGCTCGAAGGATGAGGCCCTCATGCTTCGAGACGCGGCTCTCGGCCGCTCCTCAGCATGAGGGCGCGACAGGATAAGCGCGCCGCCTACTGCATCTCGATCTTCACCTCGGTGGTGATCTTCTCCCAGTGCGCCATCTCGTCGGCCAGCCATCGATCCGCGTCGGCGAGCGACTTGTTCGGCACGATGTTGAAGTACTGAGCTTTGAACTTTTCGATCGTCTCGGGACGTTCCAGCGCCATCTTCACCGCGTGAAACACCGCCTCCATGGCCGCCGTCGGCGTGCCGGCCGGTGCGAATAGCGCCTGCCACGCGACGGTGCCGACGTCTTCGAAACCGGCTTCCTTCATGGTCGGGATGTCGGGGTAGTCCGGCAGCCGGCCGTGATTGACCACGGCCAGCGCCCGCAGCTTGCCGGCCTGCACCTGCGGGCCGGTCGACGCGACGTTGAGGAAGGCCGCCTGTGCGTCGCCGCGCAGCAGGTCCTGGATCACGCCGGAGGCGCCGTTCTTGTTCGGCAGCGACATCACGTTGACATCGCCGGCGCGCTTGAAGAAGTAGGCCATGTCGTAGTGCGTGTACGAGCCGACGCCGACAGTGCCGTAATGCATCCTGCCGGCATTGGCTTTGGCGTAAGAGATGAAGTCCTTGACGGTCTTGGGCGGGAAGCCGTTGGCGGCGGTCACCAGCAGGAAGGCCGGCACGTCGACGAGCCGCGTCACGGCGACGATGCTCTTCCTATAGTCCAGGGGCATCTTGTGGGCGTAGATGATCGGCGTGATGGTGTTGGTCGATACGTTGCCGAGCATCAGGGTGTAGCCGTCGGGCGGCGACTTCGCCAATTCGTCGATGGCGAGAATGCCGTTGGCGCCGGGCTTATTGATGACGACAAAGCCCTGGCCGGTGATCTTCTGGACCTCGTCGCCGATGATGCGCGCTACAATGTCGGTGGCCCCGCCGGGCGCGTAGGGCACGATCACCTTGATCGGGCGGTTTGGATATTTCTCCTGCGCCTGAAGCGTCTGAGCGCCGAGCGCGAGAAAGGCGGAAGAAAGCAGCGTCATGACGATGCGGCGGCCGAAGCGATTGCAGCACTTCATCTCGTTTCCTCCTTGGTTTTTCTTGTGTCGTTTCTTCCCGGACTTTCTATGCCTCCGTGGAATCTCTGCTGGGGCGCGGCGCGCCGCTGCCGGCAAACATGGCGTGCCGTCGCCCGATCGGAAGCCGCGCCGAGACGTTTTGCTCCGGCGGCGTCTTCCGCGTCATGGTGCTTACGTGGCTTTGATGCCGTGCAGGCTGTGCGAAGCGTCTTTGACCGTAAAGAAGACGACGTCCGCGTCCGGCGTCGCCCGGCCGTCATGCAGCGTGTTGGCCGGCACATAGACGACAGCGCCGGGTCCGGCTTCGATCGGCTTGCCGCCGACGGTCGCGCGGAAGGTGCCCTCCAGCACGTAGATCCACTGTTCGTTGGGATGCGAGTGCGGCTCGGCGCCGGTGCCCGCCTTCATCCGCATGAGGCCGACCATCATGCGATCGCCCTCGACGCAGGGGCCGTGCGCGGTGGAGTAGGCGGGGCCGCCCATGATCTCGGCCACTGTCCCGAGATTGAACAGATACTCGCCTGGGCCGGCGCGTGTCGCGCCCGGGGTGCGTGCTGCGGGGACGTCCGGCATCGGCGTTTTCTCCCTTGGCAACGTATCGTTCTTATTTTGTCGCCGATGTTAGAAGAGCCGATCGGGGGGCGCCAGCGCCGAGTGTCCAAAGATGAGGGGGACGCGGCGCAAATAGCGGTTTCTTCACCACGGTTCGGCCATGGTCCTGCGCCTCTGTACGGCCACTCGAATCCCCCCGGAGTTTTCATCCGATGAAGCCTGCCCGACTGTTCCTGGCCCTCGCGTTGCTGGGCGGCCTTGCCGCCTGCGCCGGCAACGACAATTACGCGCCGAAGGCCGAACCGAGCTTCTACCGGAGCCTGGCGCAGCCGGGCGCCCAGCTCGACGACGCCGCGGCCGCCTCGATGATTTCGGGCTATCGCGCCAACAACGGCCTGCCGGCCGTGACGCTGGATCCCGAGCTGACCCGCTTGGCGCAGGCGCAGGCCGAGGTCATGGCCAAGCGCGACAAGCTCGATCATGCGGCGGGCAAGCCGTTCAACGCGCGCCTGAAGGCATCCGGATACGACGCCAAGTCCGCCGCCGAGAACATCAGCGCCGGCTATCACACCCTGGCCGAGGCCTTCTCCGGCTGGCGGGACTCGCCGCCGCACCGCGCCAACATGCTGCTCAAGGGTGCGACCCGCATGGGCATCGCCGCCGTCTATACGCCCGGCTCGAAGTACAAGGTCTATTGGGCGCTGATCCTGGCCGAGCCGGACGACAAGAAAAGCTGATCGGGGCCCATGGCCCCGCATGCGGCTGCGTCTTGCCCAAGGGCGCGCCGCTCTCTAGCCTCTGCGGCCATGCTGGGGCCTGCCAAGGACTTCGACGCGCTCGCGGGTGCGTTCCGTTGGGACATTCCCGGGCGCTACAACATCGGCGTCGATGTCTGCGACCGCTGGGCCGCCATCGATCCGCAACGGCTTGCCATCCTGCATGTGCAGGCGGACGGCCGCGTCGACGAGATCAGCTACGGCCGGCTGCGCGACACCGCGAACCGTCTGGCGAATGTGTTGCGCGCGCACGGCGTCGCGCGCGGCGACCGGGTGGCGATCATGCTGCCGCAGACGCCGGAAGTCGCCGCCGCCCATGTCGCCATCTACAAGCTCGGCGCGATCGCATTGCCGATCGCCATCCTGTTCGGTCCCGATGCGCTGAGCTATCGTCTGCAGAACGCCGGCGCGAAGGCGCTCATCACCAACGCGCAAGGGCTGGCGAAGCTTTGCGAAGTGCGCCACGAGCTGCCCGGCCTGAGCTGCGTGCTGTCGGTCGATGGCGCGGGCGAGGGCGCGATGGACTTCCATGCGCTGCTGGCGAAGGCATCGTCCGACTTTGCCGCCGTCGCTACATCCGCCGACGACCCGGCGCTGATGATCTACACCTCCGGCACCACCGGCCAGCCGAAAGGCGCGTTGCATGCGCAGCGCGTTCTGCTCGGCCATCTGCCGGGAGCCGAGCTTCCGTATTATCCGTTTCCGCAGCAAGGCGATCGCTTCTGGACGCCGGCGGATTGGGCGTGGGCCGGCGGCTTGCTCGATGTGTTACTGCCGTGCCTGCATCACGGCGTGCCGGTGATTGCGCGCGCCGTGGAGAAGTTCGACCCGGAGCAGGCCTTCGCGCTGATGGCGCAGCTGAACGTGCGCAATGCGTTCATTCCGCCGACGGCGCTGCGCATGATGCGCGCGGCGCCGAACCCGCGCGGCCGTTACGATCTCAAGCTGCGCGCCGTCGGCTCGGGCGGCGAGTCGCTCGGCATCGAGGCGCTCGAATGGGGCCGCGAGGCCTTCGGGCTCACCATCAACGAGTTCTACGGCCAGACCGAATGCAATCTGATCGTCGGCAGCTGCGCGCAACTCGGCGCGCTCAAGGTCGGTGCGATGGGCAAGGCGGTGCCGGGCCATACCGTGGCGGTCATCGACGCTGACGGGCATGAGGTGAAGCGCGGCGAGATCGGCCAGATCGCGGTGAGGCGGCCGGACCCGGTGATGTTTCTGGAATACTGGGGCCGCCCGGAGGCGACGCGCGCCAAGTTCATCGGCGACTGGATGACGACCGGCGACCAGGGCGTGATGGACGACGACGGCTACATCACCTTCGTCGGCCGTGACGACGACGTGATCACCTCGTCCGGCTTCCGCATCGGACCCGGCGAGATCGAGGATTGCCTCATCCGCCATCCGGCGGTGGCGCTCGCCGCCGCGGTCGGGAAGCCCGATCCGGTGCGCACCGAGATCGTGAAGGCCTTCGTCGTCCTCAAGCCGGGCCATCCGCCGTCCGAGGCGCTCGCCGCCGAGATCCAGGGCTTCGTGCGCACGCGCCTGTCGGCGCATGAATACCCGCGCGAAGTGGCGTTCATCGAGCAGATGCCGATGACCACCACGGGCAAGGTGATCCGGCGCCTGTTGCGGGAGGAGCCATGAGCCGTCATGCTGAGGTGCGCGCTCTTGCGCGCCTCGAAGGATGACGGGCACTGATTCACAGCCGTCGCCCCTTCGAGGGCCGGCTTCGCCGGCCACCTCAGGGTGACGGCTTGGAGGAACCCACAATAAACACGTGGAAGCCGAGGCGGCGCTTGGCGAGGCCGTAGAGCATGATCGATTCCGCGACGAGCGCCGTCGACGTTGCGATCGCCGCGCCCTCGATGCCGAACCGGGGAATGAGGATCAGGCAAAGCGTGAGATTGATCGCGAAGGCGATGGCGTAGACCGAGGCGCAGCGCACGCGCTCGCCCAGCATGTTCAGCAGGCGCTCGGCGGGGCCCACGGCGGCCCGCGCCAACATGCCCACCGCGAGAATGAACATGACGACATAGCCTTCGCCGAAATTCGGCCCGAATAGCCCGAGCAGCGGATAGCCGAAGGCTAGGATCACCGTGCAGACGGCGAGCGACGGCCAGAACGTCCAGCGCGTCGTTTCCTTGAAGAAGGTGGCGAGGCGGGCCTTGTCGCCGGCGACATGGTACTGCGTGAACTTGTGCGTGGTCGCGCCGGCGATGGCGAAATAGACGAAGGCGACGATGGCGAGCAGCCGCGCGCCGGCATAATAGACCGCGACCTCGTCGGGCGAGCGCATCTGCTCGAGCAGAAGAATGTCGACATAGGTCAGCAGCAGATAGAAGCCTTCGACCACGAAGATCGGCAGCGAGGTGGCGAGCCAGGTCTTCACCGCGTAGCGCTTCGGGCCGGGCTCGACCTTGCGCTCGAGTCTGCGGTCCAGCACGAAGAGCTGCCCGATGGTGACCAGCCAAGTGGTGGCGACCGCGACGATCATCGCCGTCACCGCGTCGGTCGGCGCGCCGAGGAACCAAGCCCCGCCCATGAACACGGTGATGGCGAGCTGCCGCCAGATGTAGAACGGCATCAGCGCGAGATTGGGCCAGTCGTAGGACTGCGCGATGCCGGCCTGGATCTGCACCAGGCCGTAGACCGGAATCGACAGGCAGGCGAGATAGAGCGGGATGACGGTGTAGTGGTTGACGTAATCCTGCAGCAGCCACACGCCGAGCGCGCCGACGGCGCCGATCGCGGTCGCGAGCGCGAAGGCAAGCCAGCGCGAGCCGCTGATGAAGCCGCGCAGATGATCGAGCGTCTTGAACGCGGTGTATTCGGGAATGAAACGCCGCCGGGCCGACGACAGGCCCACGTCCGAGAGGGCGCCCATCATCAACACCCAGGTCCAGACATAGATGTAGATGCCGAACTCGTAGGCGCCCATGAAGCGCGCGAGCAGCACCTGGGAGACGAGCGCGAGCAGCGCGCTCGCCACGCGTACCAGGAACACCTTGCCGGCGACGCGTTGCGCCAGCCGGCTGTCGCTTTTGTCGGTGAGGATGGCCTTGACGCGCGCGATCAGACGGGCCGCGGGCGAAGCCGGCGCGGCGTCGTCGGGCTCGCCGCGCACGGGTTCCCCCGGCGCCGGCGGCAGCCGGTTTGCGTAGGACGGCAGGGCCATCCCGACCGCTTAGCAAGGAAGCGTTAAGAATCGGTTGGGTGGTGCTTGTTTCCTCTACCCGCAATGCGGGGGAGGTTAAGGAAGCGACGCGAGGATCCCCTCCACCACCTTCCGCTCCTCGGCGGTGAGCGGCGCTTGCGGCGGCACGGGATCGCCGACCGCGTAGCCCTGGATCGCCAGGCCGGCCTTGATGCAGGCGGCGAGGTTGAACCGGGCGAAGGCTTCGTTGATGCGCCACAGTTCGCGTTGCAGCGCCATGGCCTCCGGCCATTTCTGGGCCTTGCACAAGTCATAGAGCTTCACGCTTTGGCGCGGCACGATGCAGGCCGGCCCCGCCATCCAGCCGACGCCGCCGATCAGCATCACCGCCGCCGGGATATGCGCCGAGGCGGAGAACACCTTCATCGCCGGCGCGCGGTTCATGATCGACAGCAGGCGGCCGGTGTTGGTCGACGCATCCTTGATGTAACGAATGCGCGGGTGCTCGCAGAGGCGCGCGATGACGTCGAGCGTCAGATCGCTGCGCTGGAAATTGGGATTGGTGTAGAGCACCACAGGGATATCGACCGCGTCCGCGATGGCGCAGAAATAGGCCTCGACCTGAGCGTCCTTCAGCGGGAAATACGCCTCGCAGATGGCGAGGATGCCGTCGGCGCCCAGCGCCTGGTAGCGCTTGGCCTGCGCCACCGCATCCGCTGTCGATGTCGAAGCAACGCCTGCCACCACCGGCACGCGCTTGTTGGCGGCCTCGATGGTGGCCTGCACCACGGTCTCGCGCTGGGCCGCGTTGAGATAGGCGAACTCCCCGGTCGAGCCGAGCGGCGTCAATCCATGCACGCCAGCGATGATGAGATCATCGCAGAGGCGGCCGAGCACGTCGGTGAGGATGTGCCCGCGCGTATCGACCGGCGAGACGAGGTAGGGAAAGACGCCGTGAAAGGAGGACATGGGATAAACTCGACTGTCATACCCGCGAAAGCGGGCATCCAGTAATCACGACCATCAACGTAACCCGCAAGCGCTGCGGCGTACTGGGCTTTCGCGGGGACGACAACCTTAGAACACCCACAGCGCTTCGGGCGGAAACTCCACATAATGCTCGCCCGGCTCGAGCGGCGCATTGGCATAAGCGCGCACGGTCACGTCCCCGCGCGAGAAGACCAGCTCCCAGCGCTCGCCGAGATACATCGGCGCCTTCAATTGCATCTTGAGCCGGTTCGGCCCCGGCTCGCTCGCGCAACGCACGCGCTCGAGCCGAATGATGCCAACGGCCCTTCCGCCCGCCGCCGCGCTCGTGCGTGCGAGGCCGGTAAGGCGCTCGCCCAAGACGTCCATAGTTGCGCGGCCGTCGGACACCTCGGTGAGCACGCCTTCCAGCCGGTTGTTGCTGCCCATGAACTCGGCCGCGAACAAGGTGGCCGGCTCGTTATAGAGCGCCGTCGGCGGCCCCTCCTGCGCGATCACGCCGGCGTCGAGCAGCACGATGCGGTCCGCGATCGCCATCGCCTCGACCTGGTCGTGCGTGACGTGGATCGCCGACAGGCCGAGCGTCACGATCAAGGTGCGCAGCCAGGCGCGCGCCTCCTCGCGCAATTTGGCGTCGAGGTTCGACAGCGGCTCGTCGAGCAGGATCAGCGGCGGCTGATAGACGAGCGCGCGGGCGATGGCGACGCGCTGCTGCTGTCCGCCGGAGAGCTGGTGAGGATAGCGCTCGCCGAGATGGCCGAGGCCGATCTGGGACAATGTGTTGTCGACCCGCGTCTTGATCTCGGCCGCGGACGTGCCGCGCAGCTTGAGGCCGTAAGCGACGTTGTCGAACACCGTGCGGTGCGGCCACAGCGCGTAGGACTGGAAGACGAGGCCGAGCCCGCGCTGTTCCGCCGGCAGGTCGATTCTGCGGCCGGCGTCGAAGAAGGCGCGCTCGCCGATGCCGATCGAGCCGGCATGCGGCACTTCCAGCCCGGCGATGGCGCGCAGCAGCGTCGTCTTGCCGGAGCCGGACGGCCCCAGCAGCGCGACGACCTGGCCGGCCGGCACCTTGAGCGACACGCCCTTGAGGATTTCGTTGTCGCCGAGCTTGAGGCGCAGATCGTTGACGATGAGCTCAGCCATGCAGGCGTACTCCAAGGCGGACGGCGACAGCGAGGCCCGCGCCGATCATCAGGACGTTTACCACGGAAAGCGCGGAGACGAGATCGACCGCGCCGGTGCCCCACAGCGACACCAAGAGCGAGCCGATCACCTCGGTGCCCGGGCCCAGCAGGTAGATGCCGGTCGAATACTCGCGCACGAAAATGAGGAAGATCAGCAGCCAGCTCGCCAGGATGCCGTAGCGGATCAGCGGCACGGTCACGTCGCGCTTGGCGCGCAGATCGGTCGCGCCGGCCGTGCGCGCGGCTTCTTCCAGTTCGGGGCCGACCTGCAGCAGCGTGCCCGAGACGAGCCGCATGCCGTAAGCGAGCCAGACGATCGTGTAGGCGAGCCAGATCGACACCATCGTCGATTTCAACGGCGACAGGAACGGCACGAACAGGAAGACCCAGAGCAAGGCGAGGCCCGCGACGAGGCCAGGCATCGCGCGCGGCACCATCACGAGATAATCGACGACGCGGGTCCATCCGGAGGGCCAGCGGTGCACCGCCAGCGCGATGAGCGTGTAACAGGCGACCGCCGCGGCGCCGCCGATGACGCCGATGCCGAGGGTATTGAGGATGCCGCGGATGACGTTCGGATAGTCGCTGAGCTCGCGATAGTGGTCGAGCGTGAGCACGTCCATGAGCTTCACGCCTTCGCCCCAGGTGACGACGAAGGAGCGCATGGTGATGCCGATAAGCGGCACGGCGACGGTGACGAACAGCCAGAGCACGATCGCGCCGAAAGCGAGCCAGCGCCAGCCATGCAGGCGCAAAGGCTGCGTCTTGAGGCCCTTGCCGCGCACCGAGACATAGCGCTGCGCCTGGCGCAGCAGCAGGCGCTGCATGAACACCAGCGGCGCGGTGACCGCGATGATGACCACGACAACGACGGCCATGAGCTGATAGGAGGGGATGCCGAGCTTGTTGGTCAGCTTGTAGAGGTAGGTCGACAGAACCAGCACGTCCTGCGGATCGCCGAGCACCAAGGGCAGGCCGAACAATTCGAAGCCGAGGAAGAACACGAGCACGCCGGCAAAGAGAATGGCCGGCATGATCATCGGCAGGCTGACATTGACGGCGACCCGGAACGGATTGGCGCCGGACACGCGGGCCGCCTCCTCGAGGTCCGTGCCGAGCCCGCGCAGCGCCGCTGCGCTGTAGAGATAGACGTGCGGCACATGCGTGAGGCCGGCGATGACGATCAGGGCGGGGATCGAATAGAGATTCCACGGCACGAAGCCGAGCATGTCCTTGGCCAAGGTCGAGAAGATGCCCACCGGCCCGATGGCGACGACATAGCCGAAGGCGATCACCACGGCGGACACGAAGATCGGCACCAGGATCAAGGGCTCGAGCCATGTCCGGCCCGGCACGTCGGTGCGCACCATCAGGAAGGCGAGCAGCGCGCCAAGCGGCACGGCGATGGCCGCCATACCGGCGGCGACGATCAGCGTGGTCCAGAATGCCTGGGCGAAATCCGGATCGTCGAAAACGAAGGAATAGGCGAGCAGGCCGAACTTCGCCGACGGGTCGAAGAACGGCGCGGTGAGGAAGCTCTGGTAGACGACGAGCGACAGCGGCGCCAGCACGGCCAGCGCGGTGACGCCGAGAACGATGAGACGATAGATGGAGGTTCCCATGCGGCGCTGGTGCGGTTTGTGATTTAAGTTGCCCACTCTCCGCTCATTCCCGCGTAAGCGGGAATCCAGCGCAGCATCTGAATTTGTACGTGCTCTTGGCCCCTTCGTCCCCGCTTTCGCGGGGACGAGCGGAGCACGGGTCGCTCCTCAGGATGAGGCAGGACTTACTTACTGCCCCTTCTTGGCTTGCTGCCACTTCGACAGGAAGGCGAGGCGCTTGGTCTGGTCGAGATTGTCGAGCAGCGTCTGGTCGATCGGCACCGGGCGCGCCTTGTCGCCGATGCGCTGCGACACGCCTTTGAGCGTCGCCTCGCCCTCGACGTCGGCGCGCAGCGAGTAGAGGTCGGCCTGGTTGGCGATGATGTTCTGGCCGCGTTTCGACAGCACATAATCGAGGAACAGCTTGGCCGCGTTCGGGTGCCGCGCCTGTTTGGAGATGAAGGCAACGCGCGATGTGACCATCGTGTAATCGGTCGGCAAAACGATGCCGACGTTCGGGTCCTTCTTCGAGCGCGACAGCGCGTAGGAGCCGAAGATGCCGTAGGCGATCAGATGTTCGCCTGAGGCGACGCGTTCCATCATGGCGCCGGCCGAGGTGTAGAGCTTCGACTGCACCTTGCCCATGGCCTTGAACAGGTCCCAGGCCTGCGGGAAGTTCTTGATGTCCTCGTTGCAGAAGAGATAGCCGACCCCGGAGCGCTCGGGATCGTAGGCGGTGATCTTGCCCTTGTAGAAGTCGGGCTTGGCGTTCAGCAGTTTGACGAGGTCGGCGTGGTCCTTCGGCACGTCGGCTTCGGGCACCAGGCGCTTGTTGTAGACGAAGGCGATCGGCTCGTAGGTCGTGCCATAGGCCTGGTCCTTCCAGGACGCCCATTTCGGCAGCGCCTTCAGCTCGGGCGAGGCATAGGTCGCGGCATGGCCGTCATTGACCAGCTTGACCTGGAGATCCATGGCCGATGACCAGATCACGTCGCCGGTGCCGTTGTTGGCGGCGGCCTCGGCGATATAGCGGTTATAGAGCTCGGTCGAGTTGAGGTCCGAGTATTCGACCTTCAGGCCCGGATAGAGCTGCTCGAAATCCTTGACCAAAGCGTTGGCCGACGCGGCGTCGGTGGTCGCATAGACGACGACTTTGCCTTCCTTCTTGGCGGCATCGACGATCGCGGCGTAGTCGGCCGGATAACCCGGCGGCGTCTGAGCCTGGGCAGTGCCGACGAAGGCGAGCGCGGTGGCGACGATGGCGGCGGACAAAGCGTGGCGCATGATACTCCCCAGGTGTTTCCTCGTCGGCCGTTATCCGTCGTGCCCAGCGGCCGTTCGGGGGATGCTACTCCAGCCGTTCAGGCCGCGCCTAGGCGTCAGAGCATATTCATTCGTCGGGGTTCAGCCCGCGAAGCCGCCGCTGGCGAGGAAAGCCTGCTCCTCCGGCGTGCTGGCGCGCCCGAGGACTTCGTTGCGATGCGGAAAGCGGCCGAAGCGGCGGATGATGTCGGCGTGCAGTTCGGCCCATTTGAGGTTTTCGGCGTCGCCAGCCGCCTTGTAGAGCGCGATGCATCGCTCCTGATCGGCCATGTCCTCGGAGTGTTCGAAAGGCAGATAAAAGAACGTGCGCATATTGGCGGGCACTTGGGCGTCGAAGCCGCGGATCAGCGCGCCGGCCGCGATCGCGCGAGCCAGCGGGTCGGCCGCGAAGGCGCGGGCGCTGCCTCTGAACATGTTGCGCGGAAACTGATCGAGCAGGATCAGCAAGGCGAGGGCGCCTTCCGCCGTCGCCTCCCAGGCCGTCAATTGCCCGGCGGCCGCGACCTCATAAGTCGCGAGGAAGCGGCGCCGAATCTCGGCATCGAATGCCGCGTCCTTGTTGAACCAACGTTCGGGCCCGGCCTCGCGCCAGAACGCGACGACGTCGGCGGCGGTCACATCGTCCGTCATGCCGCGCCGAGCGTCTCGTCGCGCAAAGCGCGGCGCAATATTTTACCGACATTGGTCTTCGGCAGTTCCGTGCGGAATTCGATGTGCCGGGGCACTTTGTAGCTCGCGAGCCGGGCTTTGAGGAAGTCGTGCAACTGTTCGGGCGTGAGCGCCGGGTCTTTCTTGACCGCGTACAGCTTCGGCGTCTCGCCGGAATGTTCGTCCGGTACGCCGACCACCGCGCATTCGATCAGCCCGCCCTGGCTCATCGCCACGTCCTCGACCTCGTTCGGGAACACCTTGAAGCCCGAGACCGAGATCATGTCCTTCTTGCGGTCGACGATGCGCACGCGGCCCATCTCGTCCATGATGCCGATGTCGCCGGTGTGGAAGAAGCCGTCCGGCGTCATGGTCAGCGCGGTCTCGTCCGGCCGGCGCCAATAGCCGGCCATCACCTGCGGGCCGCGCGCGCAGATTTCGCCTTGTGTGCCGATCGGCATGTCGCGGCCGTGATCGTCGCGGATGACGATTTCGGTCGACGGGAACGGAAAGCCGATGGTGCCGGTCCATTCGGGAATGTCGCCGCGGTTGCAGGTCAGCACCGGCGAGGTCTCCGACAGGCCGTAGCCTTCGATGATCGGCTTGCCGGTCGCCTTGAACCATGCGTCGGCCACCGCTTTCTGCACGGCCATGCCGCCGCCGACCGCGCATTTGAGGCCGCTCCAGTCGATCTTGCCGAAGTCGGGATGATGCAGCAGCGCGTTGTAGAGCGTGTTCACGGCCGGCAGGCAGCTGACCTTGTACTTCGCCAGCTCCTTGATCAGGCCGGGAATGTCGCGCGGATTGGGAATGAGCAGGCAGGTGCCGCCCGTGCTCACGCTCCACAGGAAGCAGGCCGTCAGCGCGAAGATGTGATAGAGCGGCAGCGCCGCGACGATGAACAGCCGGTCGACCGGCGGCGGCATTTCCAGCAGCGGCTCCTGCCACGCCTGCACCTGCAGAACGTTGGCGGCCAGATTGCGGTGCAACAGCATCGCGCCCTTGGGCACGCCGGTGGTGCCGCCGGTGTATTGCAGGAATGCGATGTCGTCGGGGCCGATGGCGGGACGCGTCAGCGTCATTTTGCGGCCGGCGGCGACCGCGTCGTTGAATTTGGTCGCACCGGGAATGTCGAAAGCCGGCACCATCTTCTTCACGTGGCGCACGACGGCGTTGACGATGAAGCCCTTGGGCCCGCCCAGCATGTCGCCCATGCTCGCGACCACGACGTGCCGGATGCTCGTCTTCGGCAGCGCTTCCTGCAGGACCGCGGCGAAGTTCTCCAGCACGACGATGGCCTCGGCGCCGCTGTCGCTGAGCTGCAGCTCGAGTTCGCGAGGCTTGTAGAGCGGGTTGACGTTCACCACGGTGTAGCCGGCGCGCAGCGCGGCGACGATCGCCACCGGATATTGCAGCACGTTTGGCATCATCAGGGCGATGCGGCTGCCGCGCGGCAGGCCAAGGCTCTGCAGCCAGGCCCCGAATGCCTGAGAGGCGGAGTCGAGCTCGGCGTAGGTGATCGCCTTGCCCATGCAAATCAGGGCCGTGCGATCGCGGTTCGCCCGGAAGCTCTCCTCGAACATCGCCACGAGGGTGGGAAAGCGGGATGGTTCGATGTCCGCCGGCACGCCCGGCGGGTAATGTCGCAGCCAGATCCGTTCCATGGCGTATCCCCTAGCCCCCGGCCATTAAGGTTGAGTGACCGGCGGTGTTTTATGCCAGCATCAGGCGAGTCAGCCTGCGGCGCAAGGCCGCTCAGCGTCCGCCGAAGGGGACCAGCGGATTATCGGTCAATGCGTCGCGGTCCGGGCGGTCGACGCCGGGCACGCCCATGAAGGCATCGAACAATTCGCGCACGGTGCGCTCGGGCAGGTCGCGGGTGATGAAGACGAGGCGGCTGCGGTGGTCGTCGTCCGGCCAGCGCTCGAGCCGCGCCGGCGGGTGGAACACGTGCTGGACGCCGTGCACGACCACCGGCGTGTCCGGCATCTCGGCGAGCTTCACGATGCCCTTCAGGCGCAGGAGCTGCGTGCCGTGGTTGGCGCGTAGCAGCTCCAGGAACATCTCCAAGGTTCCGGCCGGGATGGGCTTATCGGTTGCGATCACGAAGGAGCGGATGTGGTCGTCGTGCCGGTTGCGGTCGAGAGGGCCGTGGTCGTGATGCTCATGATGGCTGTGGCTGTGGCTGTGGCCATGGTCGTGCGCGTGGCCGTGGTCATGGGCGTCGGCGTAAGCCTCTTCCGCCAGCCAGCGCTTCACGTCCGGGATCTTGCGGTCGGGATCGTAGAGCCCGCTGTTGAGAATGCGGTTGGCCGTCGCCTCGCCCTTGGCGGCGTCGAGGATCGGCGCGGCCGGATTGAGATCGTGCAGGCGGGCGCGAATGCCGTCCTGCTGCGCGGCGCTCGCCAAATCGGTCTTGGTCAGCACGATTCGGTCGGCCATCGCCGCCTGCTTGACCGCTTCCTGATGCGCATCGAGCGTCGCCTCGCCGTTCACGGCATCGACGACGGTGACGACGCCGTCGAGCCGGAAGCGCAGCATCAGATAAGGGTGCGCCATCGCGGTGTGCAGCACGGGAGCGGGATCGGCAAGGCCGGTCGTCTCCAGCAGCACGCGCTTGAACGTCAGCCGCCGGTTATCGAGATCGCGCAGCAGCTTCTCGAGCCCGTCGACCAGGTCGCCGCGCAGCGTGCAGCACAAGCAGCCGGACTGCAGCAGCACCATGTTGTCGCCGACATACTCGACGAGCAGATGGTCGAGCGAGACTTCGCCGAATTCATTGATGATGACGGCGGTGTCCGCGAGCGCGGGGTCCTTGAGCAGCCGGTTGAGCAGCGTCGTCTTGCCGGCGCCGAGAAACCCGGTCAGCACGGTGAGCGGAAGGGGCACCGGCGGCTGGCGCCGGTTGGCATTGCTGTCGGTCGTGCTCATTGGTTCGCCGAAGAGACCTTCGGCTTGGCGGTCTTGGCGCCTGGCGCCGCCGCGGCCGGCTTCTTGGCGGTGGCCTTCGGCGCGGGCTTCGGCGCGGCCTTGGCCTTGTCATTGCCCGCTTGCGCCGGCTTGTGCTCGGCCTTTGCGTCGGGCTTGCCCTCGGTTTTGGCCGCGACCTTCTTTTTCTTCTTGCCGCCGCCGGACGCGACCTGCGGCACCGTATCCGGATGGTCGGCCGGGCCGGTGAACACCGGGATCGGCGCCGATGTCTCGACCGGGGGGCCGAGCACGAATTTGCCGGCGGGCTTGAGCGCCGACAGCATGAAGGCCTGGCCATTGCCGCCGGCCTCGCCGCCATTGGCCGCGGCGGCTGCCTCTTCCGGCGCCTCTTCTTCGTTTTCCTCGGACGGCGGCTTGCGGCGGTGACCGCCGCACATCTCATCGCGCAGATTGGCCGGCTGCGCGTCGATCGGCGCCAGCGCGTCGACCGTCCCGAGCGACGGCGTCAGCCATGTGAGGTTGCCGCTGTTGAAGCCGCGCTCGAGCAACTGCGCCGCCTTCTGCGCGCGCACCGCGCCCGACCACGCGCCAAGAACGACGGCGATGAGACGGCGGCCGTTGCGCGTCGCCGACGCGACCAGATTATAGCCGGACGCGCAGATGAAGCCGGTCTTCATGCCGTCGGCGCCGGGATAGCGGTCGATCAGCGAGTTGTAGTTGCGCATCACCCGGTTGCCGTAACGGATCGAGGAGATGTGCCAGTAGAAATCGTACTGCGGGAACTCGAGGATCAGCGCGCGCGCCAGAATGCCGAGGTCGCGGGCGGAGGAGACGTGGTTCTCCGCCGGCAGGCCGTTCGGATTGACGAAGTGCGACTGCGTCATGCCGAGCCGCCGCGCATTGGCGTTCATCTTGTCGGCGAAGCCTTCGAGCGAACCGCCGACGCCTTCGGCGATCGCGACGGCGATGTCGTTGGCCGACTTCACCATCAGCATCTTGAGCGCGTTATCGACCGTGACGGTGGTGCCGACCTTGAACCCCATCTTGGTCGGCTGCTGCGCGGCAGCGTCGCGCGTCACCGTCAACAGGGTGTTGAACGTCACGCGGCCTTCTTTGATCTCGCGCAGCACCGTGTAGGCGGTCATCAGCTTGGTGACGGATGCCGGGTACCAGGGATAGGTCGCGTTCTCCGCGTGCAGCACCTTGCCGGTTGAAGCTTCGATCAGGAGTTGGGCTTCGGCGTGGGCGGGGGAGGCGGCAGCGGCGGTGAAGAAAGCGCCGGCGGCTGCGGCCAGGAGCAGGGCGCGAAGGCGGGGGCTTGAACCAAAGCTCATCGTTCGCGATTCCGGTGGGCTCCCATGCCCGCACGTGGGGGGAGTTCCAAAGCTAATGCTGCTAGGTTATCTAAGCTTCAAATAAGAGGCAAAGTCGGCCCTGTCACCCGTGATTTTACGGTGACCGGCGCTCAATCGCCGACCAATACGACCAAAATTCGGCAGAGGAGACATCCATGACGGCCGCGATCGTGGGCTGGGCCCATTCTCCGTTTGGTAAACTGACTGGCGAAAGCGTCGAGAGCCTCATCGTTAACGTCACGGAGCGAGCGCTGGCCGATGCCGGCATTGCCGCCAAGGACGTGGACGAGATCATCCTCGGCCACTTCAATGCAGGATTTTCGCCCCAGGATTTTACCGCTTCGCTGGTGCTGCAGGCCTCGCCCGATCTGCGCTTCAAGCGCGCGCTGCGTGTCGAGAATGCGTGCGCGACCGGTTCGGCGGCGGTCCATCAAGGGATCAAGGCGATCGACGCGGGCGCCGCGCGCATCGTGCTGGCGGTCGGCGTCGAGCAGATGACCGCGACGCCGGGACCTGAGATCGGTCGCAATCTCCTGAAGGCTTCGTATGTGCGCGAAGAAGCCGATATCGAAGGCGGCTTCGCCGGGGTCTTCGGCAAGATCGCCGGACTCTATTTCCAGAAATACGGCGACCAGTCCGATGCGCTCGCGATGATCGCCGCGAAGAATCACAAGAACGGCGTAGGGAATCCCTATGCTCAAATGCGCAAGGATTTAGGATACGAATTCTGCCGAACCGAAAGCGAAAAGAATCCTTTTGTCGCGGGTCCGCTCAAGCGCACCGACTGCTCGCTGGTGTCGGACGGCGCCGCGGCGGTTGTGCTCGCCGACATCGAAACGGCGCTCAGCATGAAGAAGGCGGTTGCTTTCCGCGCGACCGAGCACGTGCAGGACTTCCTGCCGATGTCGAAGCGCGACATTCTGAAATTCGAAGGCTGTGCGCTCGCGTGGCAGCGCGCGCTGGCGAGGTCGGGTCTTTCGCTTAACGATTTGTCGCTCGTCGAAACACACGATTGCTTCACGATTGCTGAACTCATTGAATACGAAGCGATGGGCCTGACGCCCGAAGGGCAAGGCGCGATTGCCATCAAGGAAGGCTGGACGCAGAAGGACGGCAAACTGCCGGTTAATCCTTCTGGCGGCTTGAAAGCAAAAGGTCATCCGATCGGTGCCACGGGCGTGTCGATGCACGCTCTTGCTGCAATGCAACTAATGCAAAGCGCGGGTGATTTACAGGTGAAGGATGCGCAACTCGCCGGCATCTTCAACATGGGCGGCGCCGCAGTGGCGAACTATGTGAGCATTCTCGAGCGGATAAAATAGTACCATCCGCTTACTACCTGAACACTTTGTCTCGCGCGTTGCGTGCGCATTGGCAATTAGTTGTAGTCCCAACGATTTGGGGCTCGGCAAAATTGATCGTGCTGGAATACCTGTTACATTAGTTACAGGATGGGAAGACATCGTTCCGGAACGTTACTCGAATTAGGCTCGGATCAAGAGGACGGGTATCGCATGACGAACATCCCGACCGATCTGCTGCGCACACTCGTCGCCGTCGTCGACTTACGCAGCTACACCAAAGCCGCGGCTTTCCTCGGCGTCACTCAGCCGGCTGTTAGCGCGCAAATCAAACGACTCCAGTTTCTGCTGGGCGCGGATCTGTTCGATCGCGGCGTGCAAGGCGTCAGCCTGACGCCGCACGGCCAGTCGGTCGTCTCGCAAGCGCGCCGTCTGCTCTCGATCAACGATCAGATCATGGCGCTGGGCTCGCGCGGTAACGAGAGCAAGTCGGAACTGCTGATCCGCATCGGCACGCCGAGCGACTTCATCGCTTCGTATCTGCCGGACACGCTTGCGCGCTTCCGCGCGCGCTGGCCGGACGTGCGCTTCAGCGTGCGCACGCAGCCTTACGATCCGCTGGTGCGTCAGCTTCACGGCGGCGAGATCGACGTGATGGTCGCGCAGACCATGGCGCCGCCGCACGATGCGCGCCACCTCGTCGAGCAGGAAGTCGTGTGGGCCCGCAGTCCGAACATGCGGATCGATTCATCAGAGCCCGTACCGCTTGTTTCCGGTGGCGAAACGTCGATCTACCGCCGTCTCGCGGTCCAGATGCTGCGCGAAGCCGGCCTGCACTGGGAAGACGTCTTCACCAGCCCCAGCATGTACAGCCTCAGCAACGCTGTGCGGGCTGGCCTTGGCGTCATGCCGATCACGCGCCGCCGCGCGCGCGAAGTGGGTATGCCCGTGTGGGACGACACGCCGCTGCCGGTCATGCCGCCGGTCTACAGCGGCATCTATGTGCGCGAGGGCGGGGACCGCGCGACCTACGAACAGCTCGCCGACGAAATCGCCGACATGCTGTTCGGGCCGTCGCGGGTCCAGCTGTTCAACGGCGTCATGCGCGCGCACGAATCCGCCGCCTGACAATCAGTTCTGGCTGAAGCCGGAGCGCTGCGCCCAGCCGGTCATGCGCCTCTCGAGGAGGGCCATCGCCGCGTACATGGCGATGCCTTCGATGGCGAGCACGACAAGCCCGGCGAAGATCAGCGGCACCTGGAATTGCGCTTGCGCCTGCAGCATCAGGTTGCCGATGCCGTAGTTCGACGCGACGCTTTCCGAGATCACCGAACCGACGAAGGCGAGGGTGATCGCGACCTTCAGCGAGCCGAAGAAGTAAGGCAGCGTGCGCGGAATGCCGACCTTGCGCATGATGTCGAGCTTGCTCGCGCCGAGCGCCTTCAGCACGTCTTCCAGCTCCGGCTCGATGGTCGCAAGACCGGTCGCGACGTTCACCACGATCGGGAAAAACGAGATCAGGAAGGCGGTCAGCACGGCGGGGATGAAGCCGATGCCGAACCACAGCACAAGGATCGGCACCACCGCGACCTTCGGGATGGCGTTGAAGCCGATCATCAGCGGATAAAGGCCGGCATAGATCGCGCGCGACCAGCCGACCAGCAGCCCGAGCAGCATGCCGAAGCCGACAGCCAGCCCGAAGCCGATCAGCGTGGTTTCAAGCGTGATCCAGGAATTGCGGAGGATCGGTCCGGAATAGTCGACGAAGGCCTGGCCGATGGCGCTCGGCGGCGGCAGGAAGAAGACCGGAATCTTGAAAATATGAACGGCCGCTTCCCACACGATGACAAGACCGATGGTGAACAGCCAGGGCGACAGGCGGATGAGCAGGGACTGATTCATGGCCCGTATCCCCCGTCGTTCCGGGGCGCGCTGAAAGTACGAAATGGGAATCCAGCGGCGAGGACCGCGCAAGCGCCTGGAGCCCGCGTCCGAGCCTTCGATGCTTTCTGCAATGACGGCATGCTTGCCACGATGACCACTGTCATTGCCGCGCCTTCACGATATGCGCGCGGAGTTCGTGCACGATGTCCTGAAACTCCGCCGTATAGGTCACTTCGAGATCGCGCGGCCGGGGTATCTCGATCTTGCGTTCCACGATGACCCGGCCCGGCCGCGCCGACATCACGAACACGCGGTCGGCCAGGAAGACGGCTTCGCGCAGATCGTGCGTGACGAGGATGACCGTGATCTTGCGCGAGGCGTGCAGGTCGCGGATGACGCACCACAGCTCTTCGCGCGTGAAGGCATCGAGCGCGCCGAAGGGCTCGTCCAGCATCAGGAGCTGCGGTTCGTGGATCAGCGCGCGGCACAAGGAGGCACGCTGCTGCATGCCGCCCGAAAGCTCCCACGGATATTTGTCGCCCTGATCGCGCAGGCCGACCGACGTGAGCAGGTTCTTCGCCCGCGCGACGTATTCGGCGCGCTTGCGATGCAGCTCGCGCCGGTGCGGCTGCACGATTTCGAGCGGCAGCAGCAGGTTTTCGAGCGTGCTGCGCCATGGCAGCAAGGTTGGTGCCTGGAAGGCCATGCCGGCGATCTTGACCGGTGCGGTCACGCGCTCGCCGGCAACCGTCACCGTGCCGGCCCGCGGAAACTGCAGGCCGGTGGCGAGCTTCATCAAGGTGGACTTGCCGCACCCGGAGGGACCGACGACGGCGGCGAACTCACCCGCCGCCACTTCGATCGACAGTCCTTCGACAGCAAGCTGCGTGCTTGCGCCATAGGCGTGATCCACGCCTTCGAGCGCGACAAAACCGGTCATGTATGCGCCGTTACTCGAACTTGCGGTCGGCCGCGGCCGGCAGATAGGACGGGTCGAAGATGTCCTCCGCCTTCGGCGGCGCGTTCTTCCACTTGTAGGTCAGGCCGATCTGCTCGACCGCCTTGTTGAAGCGCGCTTCCTCGATGCCGCCATAGCCGTTCTTCTTGACCTCGGGCGTCACGATGTTGTCGCGCAGCGCCATGTTCAGCCGCTCGAGCTCGACCGGCTTCTTGGCGACGTCGTTGCGCTTGATCACCGAGTCGACCGCGGTCGACGGCGACTTGACCGTCTCCTTGATGCCCTTCACCAGCGCGCGCAGGAAGCCCTTCACCACCTCGGGGTTGTCGGCGGCGAACTTCGGATTAACGATCACGGCGTTGCCGTAGAGGTTGACGCCGTAATCGGACATCAGCAGCACGGTGATGTCGTCGACCGGGACGCCCTTGTCCTTCAGGTTGATGAAGGAGGAGAACGAGAAGCCGGTGATGGCGTCGACCTGACCGGCGGCCAGCATCGGCTCGCGCACCGGGAAGCCGACGTTCTCGATCGTCACCTTGGACGCGTCGATGTTGTTGGCCTGCACGAAGATCGGCCACTGGGCGTAAGCGCCGTCCGGCGCGGGCGCGCCGAGCTTCTTGCCCTCCAGGCTCTTCGGCGTGGTCACGCCGCGGCTCTTGCGGCCGACGATCGAGAAGGGCGGGTTGTTGTAGAACATGAACACGGCTTTGAGCGGGACGTTCGGGTTGGCGTCCCGGAACTTGATCAGCGAGTTGATGTCGCCGATGCCGATGCCGTAGGTGCCCGACGCGACGCGGTTGATGGGCTCGAGCGAGCCGCCGGCGGTGTCGATGGTGACGTCCAGGCCTTCGGCTTTGAAGTAGCCGTTGTCGATCGCGACGGTGAACGGCGCCGCGGGGCCTTCGAATTTCCAGTCCAGAGAGAACTTGACCGGCGTCTGCGCCTGCGCCGTTGCGCTCATCAATGCGGCCGCAAAAGCCAATCCTGCCAACCCGGCCTTACCCTTACTCATGATCATACCTTTGTTCCCCAGCGTGCTGGCCGATCCGATCTCGCCCGCAGTCCTGCAGGCCAAGTTCAGCCGATGAATATGTTAGCAAAGAGTGTGCCGCCGAAAATGGCAGCGGCCCCTGAGCGCGCGGGGCGATCCTGCTCAAAAAACAGGCGAAGTGCCAGATTTCTAATCGGCCGGTAGGTAGTTGCTTGGGGAAAGCGGCGAAGGGGCGAGGCCGCACCGCTTGCACGCGTCTTGCTTCAAAGGGTGGCGGTCGCCCATGGTAAGTCATTGTGGAGACAGGTGCGATTGGACGCGCGCGGCAATGTCAGTGTGACAGCGTCGACGGGCGTGCGAGATGGGGATGCGCGGCTGCGTCACCGCGCCGGCCCTGTTGGGGCGGCGGTGCGCGGCTTTCTGTTTTCCGTGCGACAAAACGGCGCGCGTTGTGCCGGCCGGATGACTTCGTGCCGGGCGAGTGTGAGGTGAGACGATGAAAGACAACGGACAGTTCGTGCGCAACGCCTGGTACGTCGCCGCCTGGAGCAATGAGGTGGGCCGCTCGCTGCTGGCGCGCACGCTGCTCGGGCAAAACGTCGTGCTCTACCGCAAGCAGGACGGCACGCCGGTGGCCCTGACCGACCGCTGTCCGCACAAGCTCGCGCCCCTGTCGCGCGGCGAGCTCGTCGGCGATCTCGTTCAGTGCGGCTATCACGGCATGCAGTACGACGGCGCCGGGCGCTGCGTGCATGTTCCCGGCCAGCCGCCGATCCCGCCGGCGGCGCGAGTGCAGAGCTATCCCCTGGTCGAGAAGTACAATCTGCTGTGGATCTGGATGGGCGACGTCGCGCTCGCCGATCCGGCGGGCATTCCGGACATTGCGCATCACGGCCGGTCGGGCTGGGGCCTGGTCGACGGCCAGTACCTGCACATCCGCACCAACTATCTCAACCTCACCGACAACCTGGTCGATCCGGCGCACACGTCCTACGTCCACAAGCGCACCATCGGCAGTGCCGGCGGCGCGGACGTGCCGGTCGAGCTCGAACACTCGGACAAGCGCGTCACCGCCTTCCGTTGGATCGAGAACAGCGAGCCGGTGCCGATCATGAAGACGTTCGGCAACTTCACCGGCAATGTCGACCGCTGGCAGTATTATCACCTGCTGCTGCCGACCAACTCCTATGTCGACTTCGGCGCGGTCCCCTCGGGCGGCGCGCGCGACGAGGCCGGCAAGGACAGCGGCTTCCGCTCTTTCACCTACAGCCTGCTGACGCCGGAGACGGCGGCCAGCACGCATTACTTCTGGCTGCATTTGCGCAATTACGCGGTCGGCGCGGCCGAGGTCGACGCCGATATCGCGCGGCTTTACCAGCTCACCTTCGAGGAAGACCGCGATATCCTCGAAGCGATCCAGGTCGAGCAGGACAAGACCGGCGTGATCGAGTTCGTGCGGCTGGCGATCGACCGCGCGCCGCAGCGCGCCCGCATGCTGATCCAGCGCATGATCGAGGCCGAGCAGCCGGCGCCGAAAGTCTCGGCGGGCTAACGTTCCGGGCCGCGCGTTCGCGCCCGAAGCCGCAATCCAGAACGCGTGAATTTGCTTGATTCTGGATTCCGGATCGCTGCTGACGCGGCGTCCGGCATGACGGCCGTCTATCGCGCGGTAACGCCGGTGGTTCTCGTCGAACGGTTGAGCGAAGCGTAACCCGGGAGGGAGCGGGCCAGGCTGCCCCGGGTTTCGCCGCGCTCCGCCCGGGCTACACTGGCGGCCCGTTGCAGGAGCCGCCGCATGGCCGATTCGTCAGAGCGTCCGCCTTTTCGGGCGCCTTACGCGCCGCCGGACGAGACCATCGCCGCCGCGTTGATGGCGCAGGCCGAACGGTCGCCGCAGGCCGAGGCGCGTATCGACAGCCGCGCGCGGCGTCTGGTCGGCGCCATCCGCTCGCGCGTCGGCGGTCTCGGCGGAGTCGAGGACTTCCTGCACGCCTATTCGCTCTCCACCAAAGAGGGCCTGGCGCTGATGGTCCTTGCCGAGTCGCTGCTGCGGGTGCCCGATACCGAGACGGCGGACCGCCTGATCGAAGACAAGCTCAAGGCCGGCGACTGGTCGCATCACGAT
>Ga0180216_1000803_pt1 | contig 30349 bp, 27 predicted proteins | sample eDN3rd37CBELigMG_FD_128879 | JGI IMG/M metagenome (GOLD analysis project Ga0180216, IMG submission 128879) | Enriched Miracle-Growth compost microbial communities from Emeryville, California, USA - eDNA 3rd pass 37_C BE-Lig MG (version 2)... ... | reverse complement strand
TTCTTGCAGATGCCAGCCCGGACAGATGGCGCAAGGTCTTCGGTGGGCAGCGCATGTTGCGGGCGTTCGGGCATTAAAGACTGGATGCTGCCGAATAAACAGGCCCACATCCCTTGACCTCGAACAGACCAAATGCGCGGTCATCCGGGATGACTTTCAGTCGATCGGGCCTCAAATCAAATGACGAAGGCACCTGTACTATGATCCTCGTTTACCGGAGAGTCGACGAGATTCGCAGACGGGTTGGCGTCCTGCCCGAAGCACCGGCCCGGCCCTCTTTGCACGTGTGTGGGCGCTACAGCAGCTCTGGCTGTTCTAGGTGACTCCCCTGATCGGTGGCATATTAGGCGGTCTGCTCTGTCGCTAGATCAATCCGGAGACCGGACGTCAAACCCCTGCGACCTGATTTTTCGGGGCCCGTGTCTCCGACGCGGGCTCATTTTCTGCTTCCGAAGATTATTTTCAGCCCGCTTTTTACAATGGCCGGGGACCGGCTTGCTCGACACTGTTTGCGATCCCATACGCATTTCGAAACGTTCCAAGAAATGCAGCATTCCTTGCGGCATCACCTTCGCTGGCCAAGGTTCGTCAGTCAGGGCTTTCGTGCTTTTCCGGGACACCCGCTCTTGTATTCTTCGTCGATCCGATCTATGTCCTGCATATCGAGACTTTGGCCGGACCATTGGGCCGTTCCGCTATGGCATTGCCGAGCGCGCGATCTTACTCCCTCCAAAAATCGACGCAACGGGCTTGCAGTCGCGCTGCAGCGTGACGCGAGTTGACTACTTATCGACTGCAAAGGAAATACCATGACGAACGGTACCGTGAAATTCTACAACGACCAAAAGGGTTACGGTTTCATCCAGCCTGACGACGGCGGCAAGGACGTTTTTGTCCATGCGACAGCTCTGGAGCGCGCTGGCATCCGTATCCTCGTCGAAGGCCAGAAGGTCAGCTTTGACACGCAGCCGGACAGCCGCACGGGCAAGATTGCCGTAAACAACATCGAAGCACTCTAAGAACTATCGCTCACGATCAATGCTTCAATGAGAATTATAGAGCCGTCCGCTTGCGGGCGGCTCTTTTCGTCCTGCTTTCGTTCATTATAGAAGATATTTTGATCACGCCTTTTTAATATCGTCAGCCGTATGACCTTTTCACCCTTGCGTAAACCCGCAATGCAGGCGACATTGTGCAGCGTTTATTGCCGCGAGCCTATATATCATGTTGCCTCAAAATCGAGACGTTACAGAACTAAAGATACTCATCGTTGATGAGTCCGCCTCTCGCCGCGTACTCATTGAAGATGGGCTGCGCGAGGCCGGGCTCAATAATATCAGGCTCGTCCCTGACATGACCGGCCTTCTGGAAAGGATTTACAAGTTCGATCCTGATGCACTGATCATCGATCTGGGGAAGCCCAGCCAGGAAGTGCTTGATCAGATGTTCCAGGTGGCGCGGCTTGTACGCCTGCCCATCGCCATGTTCGTTGACGAGAGCGATGGCGCGACGATTGAAGCTGCCATCAATGCAGGCGTGTCGGCCTATGTCGTCGACGGTTTGCGCAAGGAACGTGTCCGCTCGGTGCTGGAGATTGCATTCGCACGGTTTCGCGCGCTGGAAAAGCTCCGGCTCGAGCTCGAGGAAGCCAAGAATGCTCTCAGGGACCGCAAGATCATCGAGAAAGCCAAAGGCATTCTGATGAAGACACGCGGGCTTGACGAAGAGGCCGCATACTCGGCCATGCGCCGGCAGGCAATGTCAAACGGCTCCCGCATTGTCGATGTTGCCTCGGCGCTGATCAGCACATTCGAGCTTCTTCACGAGAAGTGATGCTGAGATCATCCAGCGGCAACGGCACGATGCCGCCGCCAGGATCTCGTTCGAAATTACTCCGCCCGTCTGGCGCGACAGACCTTCTTCCATGATCGAATTTCCCGTCGCCAGGGAGTGCTGAAGCACTGGCGTTTGATGTTTCGCGCCCATCGTACGCCCCGAAAACGGGACCTCGCGAGATTTCCACGATCATCACGTTCCCGTTACCAGGTTGGCAAATTCCGTCTTGATGCACATGTACAGTGCTGAGATCACAAAGGGACATTCGACATGATCGTCAGCACATTTACCGCCGTCATCTGTGCCCTTCTGACAGGTGCATTGATGACCATCAGCGCACGCCGTCGCACTTTGAAGACGATCCCGGCACGGAGCCACAAGCGCTCGTGATGTCCCAGATGGATCTCAACTTACTCCACCAAGACTGATTACTGTTCTTCCTCCCCACTATCGAACTTCGGCTGCAGGTGTTCACGATAATCCGTGTTCCCGCAGCCGTTTCTTTATGTGGTCAGAGCGAACCATGAAAAAGAACAACGGGCGGAAATGCCTGATCCATCCCCGCCCGCATCTTAGCGAAAACCTGATATCAATTGAATGTATGGACCCTGATCTTCCAGGATCCGTCTTTCTGCTTTTCATGAACGGTGACGATCAAGCCATCGACCGCCGGCTTTTCGCCCCCATCCGTCGCCGGGCCGCGTGCGCGCCAGCGCCCGGTCTGGAATCCAAGATCTCCTGCTTCGCGCACCTCAAGCGTTTCGATCGCGTGATCGGTGTAGCCACCCTTGATCAGCCCCGCGAAAAAGTCCTGGATCGCAGCAGTACCCTGAACTGGCGTCTTGTTAGGAGGAAGAACCTGCGCGTCCGGCGCATACAGCCGGGCAACCGCATCTGCGTCGCCACTGTTGAAGGCGGCGTCCCACTGCGCATTACCCGCCTTTATGGCGGATGCGAAATCTTCAGCAAAGGCTGGCACAGAAAAGAGCAGCCCCCCGATAAGGGCGAGTGCCAATGCCAGGCGCGAAGCTGGCCCATTGCGTAGTGAGAATTTCATTCCTGCTTTTCTCCGGTTCACATGCGTGCTGACGCCAGTTCGTAATTGCTGCTTCTATGCCATTCCGTACGGAGACGTTCATTACCTGAGATCATCGGGTATTGAAAGTTCCGCCGAGGACCCTTTCCTAATTCTCAGTAACCGTGCCGCGCCTCATAGGCCTTGAGATGACAATAGATGACACGCAGCAGCGGACTGTCGAGGCCTGCGGCATCTGCCCGGACCAATAGATCACCAATGATCTGATCGGCCTCGATACGAGAGCCGTTTTCCATATCGCGGAACATGGAAGCGGTCATGTCCGAGCCCTGCTTTGTCAGGAGCGCCCGGGTGGATTCCTGCGCCTTGGGGCGGGGCTCGTGACCAGCGGCATGAGCGATCCGGCGGACCTCCTCGATGAGGCTCAGGACGAAATCGGTCCCTCCTGGAGAAGCGTTGATCTGCCCGACCGATGCCCGCATCAGGCAGGTACTGCCGGCCAGGCACGCCAGCACTGACCATTTCTCCCACATTTCAAGCAGAATCCGGCTACTCGCCCGTACGCCGAAGCCGGCATCGCCGAGCGCGGATGTGATCGCCTCCATGCGCGGCGTCGAGCTGCCATCCAGTTCGCCGAAGGTGATCTGGTTCATGGTGTTGAGATGAACAATCGTGCCCACATCATCCAGTGTGGACGAGATCACGCACTGCCCGCCGAGGACCGCATCGGCGCCAAACCGGTCCTGAAGAACCGACAGATGCCTCATCCCGTTGAGCAGGGGCAATATCGCCGTTTGCGGACCGACGCCGGGGGCAAATCCTTCAATAGCGGCGTCCAGATCGTAGGCCTTGCAGCTCAGCATGATCAGGTCGAACGGCGAGTTCAATTCATGCGTCTGAAGCATCGGAGGGACGCCCAGCGCAACATCGCCCAGCGGACTCTTTACATTGAGGCCGGTTTCATTCAGGGCAGCGGCTCGCCCGGGGCGCACAAGAAAGGTCACGTCGCGGCCGGCCTGCAGCAGCTTGCCTCCGAAATAGCCGCCGACGGCGCCTGCTCCCACAATCAGAATGCGCATGATAAGTCCCTTTCGGCCTGTCCCGGCCCGTAGTATCAGTTTCGCAGAAATGACGCCGTCTATGCCGTCATCTCCGGCCATTGCCTTCAAGATACTGCGTACACAGCGCGCCGTCCTTCACCCATCCATTCTCCGCGGCGGCATAACGCACCCACGCACGAACCCGCCGCATTCTGTGCTGCAAGAAGAATTTGCGCATTGCGTGAACCTGCAAAGGGCTACCTGTATTCTTCGGGAATGCCTGAGCCGTATGGACGACCGACCAGCCTGTCACAGGAGTTCAAACTTGAGCCAGGATCAACACCTCTACCTCGAAGATCTCGTTGTGGGGCAGACCTTCATCACGGGATCACATGCAATCAACGCAATGCAGATCATCGAATTCGCCCGCCAGTTCGATCCACAGCCGTTTCATCTCGATCCGGAGGAGGCCAGACACAGCCTGTTCAACGGGCTTGCCGCCAGCGGCTGGCACACAGCAAGCATCACCATGCGTTTGCTGGTCGAAAGCGGATTTGCGCTTGCCGGCGGCATCATCGGATCGGAAGCTACTCTCAAATGGCCGCGACCGACACGTGCCGGCGATATCCTGACGGTCTTCGGCGAGGTTATCGATGTCAGGCCTTCCAGATCGCGACCAGACCGCGGCTGGGCCGAGATCCGGGCGGAAACCCGTAACCAGAATGATCAGGTGGTGCAGATCTTCACCTCGACGCTCGTCGTGCAGCGTCGGCCAGCAGCGTAGACAAGGAAGCGCCGGTTCAATTCCTTTACCCGAGCGAGCCTCAAGGCTCTGCCCGAGGAGCACTGGCGAGTAACGCTCGCAGGGTGTTAACGACGCGGGTTGCCGGGCCGCCGCGCCCGACACATTGGATGTTGATGCGTGCTCCTTCGAACAACAGGACCACTTCATCGGCCAGGTTCTCTGGCTCGGCATAGTTTGCCTGCCTGAACAGGGCAACGAGGTGATCACGCTTCCTGGCCTTGTGGTCCTCGATTATCGCGCGACCCTCATGATCGGCAGGCAACTCGACAGCAGCGTTCGCCAAGGCACAGCCGCGCTCGTCCATATTGCTCACGATCTTTTCAACATGGACCAGCCAGGCTTCGAGCTGCCGTTCCGGCTCACCAGCAAATCTGCTGGCAAGATCCTCCCAGAACGCATCACCCTCGGCGGCGAGACCGCGCAAGTATTCCGCGACGAGATGGTCCTTCGTCTTGAAGTGCCTGTAAAAAGTCATCTTGTTCGTCGCGGCGGCCTCAACAATCGCGTCGACGCTGACGCTGTTGATCCCGTGACGATAAAAAAGATCACGTACAGCCGTGAGGATGCGTTCACGCGGTGGCTGACGCGTCACTCTGGTATGTGAATACGGATTATTCAGCTTTAGACCTATTGCATCTTGCAGACGCTGCGTTTAACTACCGGCTCAACAGGTGTTACTAGTCAGTACCATCTAGCATGAGTTCGCCAGTCCTTACACCCGGCCTTCTCGCGCTGCAACATTTGTCTGGCGGGTGGCATTAATATGTTGGCGATGCCTAGAGTGTACGTAATTTTGTGGAGATCCCCATGCTGGCGGGAACTATAGGGCGCGTCCTGGTTGCTTTCACGGTTCTGGGGTCTCTTGTTGCAGCGTGCAGCGATGACCACTCGCAAGCTCAGACGCAGCCTTCACCACCCCCTCCGCCGCAGGTTACGGTCGCCAAGCCCGCGAAGAAGCTGGTGGCCCAGCACGACGAGTACGTCGGGCGTTTTACTGCGGTCGATTTTGTCGAAGTGCGCGCACGCGTCTCCGGCTATCTCGATGCCGTTCATTTCGAGGATGGGCAGGTCGTAAAGAAGGGCGATCTCCTCTTCACTATCGATCCGCGCACCTTCGAGGCGGTCCTGGATCAGTCGCGCGCATCCCTGGCCCAGGCCGAAGCGAACCTGGCCTTTGCCAAGGCAAACCTTCAACGCGCGCAGAAGCTGATCGAGGGAACGACCATAACCCGGCAGCTGCTGGATGAGCGCATCCAGGCGGAGAAGGTCGCAGAGGCGACAATCGCGGCGCGGAAGGCCGCCGTACGGCAGGCCGAACTGGATCTCGAATTTACGAAACTCAGGGCCCCGGTTACAGGCCGCATCGGTGACAGGCGGGTCGCGCCGGGCAATCTTGTCAGCGGCGGCACGGGCGGAAACACCACGCTTCTGGCGACCATCGCATCGATTGATCCCATCCGTTTCGAGTTCACGCTCGATGAGGCTTCATACCTGCGTTACCTGCGGTATGCGGGAGCCGATCCTGCTTCGAATGGTGGCCGGGACCTCAAATTTTCGGTGAAGTTGAAACTCATCGATGAGACCGAGTTCACCCGCGAGGGAACGATGAACTTCATCGACAACGTCGTCGATCGCTCAACGGGTACGATCCGGGCCCGCGCGCAATTTCCCAATCCTGACGGCAAGCTGACACCGGGCCTGTTCGCCCGCATTCAACTGACGCCACGCGCTCCTGCTGAAGCCCTGCTGGTGCCCGATAGCGCGATCGGCACGGAGCAGGTCCGCAAGTTTGTCATGACCGTCGATGACCAGAATGTCGCTCAGCCGAAATTCGTAAAGCTCGGCGCCCTGGTCAACGACATGCGGGTGATAACCGAGGGGCTTTCACCCGAGGATCGTATCATTACGAACGGACTTATGCGCGTCCGTCCAGGTTCCAAGGTAACACCGCAGGAGGCCTCTCAAGCATCAGCCTCCCAGCATGATGCAACCGTGAACTAGCGGGGCACCCCATGCGGTTTACGCATTTCTTCATCGAACGGCCGATCTTCGCATCAGTCATTTCGATCATCATCACGATCCTCGGCGCAGTGTCGGTCGGGCGCCTTCCCATCGCCCAGTATCCAGAGATTGCTCCTCCCGTCATTCGCGTGACGGGTCAGTATCCCGGCGCCAGCGCTGAGGTTGTCGCTGCGACGGTGGTGGCGCCGCTTGAGCAGCAGATCAACGGCGTGGAGCATATGCTGTATGTCTCGTCGAACTCGACGTCGGACGGCAAGTTCTCGATCTCGGTAACGTTCGATCTCGGCACAGACCTCGATACAGCCCAGGTGCAGGTGCAGAACCGGGTTGCCACGGCACAGCCACGCCTACCTGCAGACGTTCGCAATATCGGTGTCGTGGTCGACAAGGCGTCTCCCGACCTGATGATGGTGATTCACCTGTATTCACCGGACAAGTCACGCGATTCGCTGTTCATCTCGAACTACGCCAACATCACCATCACCGACGTCCTGAGCCGTATCGAAGGCGTGGGGTCCGTCACCGTTTTCGGCGGACGTGACTACTCGATGCGGGTCTGGCTGGACCCTGACCGGCTGCAAACCCTGCAGCTGACGGCCGGAGACGTCATCGGCGCCCTGCAACGGCAGAACGTTCAGGTCGCCGCCGGCATTCTCAATCAGCCCCCGGTCGAAAACCAGCAAGCGTTCCAGGTCGCGGTGCAGACGCTTGGGCGGCTGGCCGATCCGGAGGCGTTCGGAAACATCGTCGTCAAGCAGAGCGAGGATGCCGTTGTCCGGGTGAGAGACGTCGCGCGTGTGGAGCTGGCGGCGCTCGACTATGGCGTCAATTCCTACCTGGACAAGGACCCGGCAGTCGGCCTCGGAATTTTCCAGCGTCCGGGATCGAACGCCCTTGCGACTTCGGAAACTCTCATCTCGACGATGGACGAGCTTTCGAAGAATTTTCCGCCGGGTCTCAAGCATACCATAATCTACAATCCGACCGAGTTTATCGAGCAATCGGTCAACGCGGTTGTCGAGACCATCCTCGAGGCCGTCTTGCTCGTCGTTCTCGTGGTCGTGCTGTTCCTGCAGACCTGGCGCGCCGCGATCATCCCGATTGTCGCGATCCCGATTTCTCTCATCGGGACATTCTTCTTCATGGACCTGTTCGGCTTCTCGCTGAACAACCTCTCGCTGTTCGGCCTCGTCCTCGCCATTGGTATCGTGGTCGATGATGCCATCGTCGTGGTGGAGAATGTCGAGCGCAACATGGCGGCTGGCATGAGCCCGCGGGAAGCCGCGCACAAGACCATGGATGAAGTGGGCGCGGCTCTTGTTGCCATTGCGCTGGTTCTGTCGGCTGTGTTTATCCCGTCGGCCTTTATTACGGGCATCTCGGGACAGTTCTACCGGCAGTTCGCGCTGACCATCGCCGGCGCCACGATCATCTCGCTCATCGTCTCACTGACGCTATCGCCTGCCCTGTGCGCCCTGCTTCTGAAGCCGCACGAGCACAATGCCCGGCCGAGATTCTGGATGTGGCCTATCCATGCCTTTTTCCGGCTCTTCAACTGGAGCTTCGACAAGCTTTCTGCGGGCTATAGCTGGATGATCGGTCGCTTCGTCCGCATGGCCGGTATCATGCTGATCATCTATGCAGGCATCATCGCTTTCGGACTGAACGAGTTCCGCCAGGCGCCCGTAGGATTCATCCCGCAAGTGGACGCCGGTTATCTGGTTGCCGTCACGCAGTTGCCGCCAGCGGCATCGCTGGCGCGCACCGATGCCGTGAACCGGCGTGCGAGCGAACTGGCGCTGGAGGTTCCGGGCGTTGCCCATGCCGTCAATATCGTCGGCTTCTCGGGAGCAACGCGAACCAACGCTTCCAATGCCGGCGCGATATTCGTGGTGCTTGAACCCTTCAAGACACGGGTCAAGGATCCAAACAAGACGGCTGGTGCAATCCAGGCAGCGCTGCTCGAGAAGTTTTCGGCCATCCAGGAAGCTCTGGTTCTGGTTGTACAGCCGCCGCCAGTCCGGGGCATCGGCAACGCTGGCGGTTTCCGGATGATGGTTCAGGATACCGGGGGCCACGGTCCAGCGGGTCTGCAGGCGGCTGTCGGCGCGATGATGGCCAAAGCCGCGCAGACGCCGGGGCTGATGCAGGTTTTCTCGCTGTTCGAGAACTCCACTCCGCAGCTCTTTCTCAATATCGACCGAACGAAGGCGCAGATGCTCGGCGTCAACGTTTCGGATGTCTTCAGTTCGCTGCAGACCTATCTCGGCTCCGCCTATGTCAACGACTTCAACCTGCTCGGGCGTACATTCCGGGTGACGGCGCAGGCCGAAAGTTCATACCGCCTCGATAGCGAGAGTGTGCTGAAGATACGGGTGCGCAATTCGAGCGGCGATACCGTGCCGCTTGGCTCGTTCACGACAGTGGAAGACATCTCCGGGCCTTCACGGGTACCGCGCTACAATCTGTTCCCGGCTGCCGAACTCGATGGCTCCGCCGCACCCGGTTACTCCCAGGGACAGGCGCTGGACATCATGGAGAAGCTCGCAGCCGAAACCTTGCCACCCGGCTTCAGCTACGAGTGGACCGACCTTGCCTACCAGCAGATCAAGGCTGGCAACACGGCCGCCTTCGCCTTCGCGCTCGGCGTCATATTCGTATTCCTGGTGCTTGCTGCCCAGTTTGAAAGCCTGACGCTGCCGCTCGCGGTCATTCTCATCGTGCCCATGAGTCTTATCTCGTCGATTGTCGGCGTCCTCATGCGCGGTCAGGACAACAATATCCTGACGCAGGTCGGCTTTATCGTGCTGATCGGCTTGGCCGCCAAGAACGCCATTCTGATCGTCGAGTTCGCGGCGCAGCTCGAGCAACGCGGTCATGACCGCTTTGCCGCTGCCAAGGAGGCTGCGCGCCTGCGGATGCGGCCGATCCTGATGACTTCGCTGGCCTTCATCCTTGGCGTCGTGCCGCTGGTATGGGCCACCGGAGCAGGCGCTGAACTCCGGCAAGCGCTTGGCACCGCTGTTTTCGCCGGCATGATCGGCGTTACAGCCTTCGGCCTTATCTTCACGCCGATCTTTTACGTGGTGTGCCGCCGCCTCGCGCTTCTCATGTCCCGGAAGCGTCCGGCCCAGGAAAGCAGCGTGCCGGCCGAATGAGACATCGCCGTCGCTTTCTCGCGCTGATGGAAAGCTGATGGAAATATGATTGGCCAATGCCGGTCCTCATGGAATGACCGGTCAAAGAGAGAGGAGGCCGGCACCAATCCTCCCCCCCCGGCGCCAGCCTCCTGACAGGGTTTGCCCTGTCTGGCCTCGCGCGGCAGCATGGCGTAATTCTGCATACAAATCAATATGTCTGGAGCGCAGATTCGAGCTGACTTCCCAATTTTTTTATAAGGCTCTGATTCATCTGCAGAATGTCGCGAAAGGTTATGGGCTTTCAGTGCGCAGGCTCATGATATAGGCCACGACATTGTCCCGATCCTCGGATTTGAGCGCAAAATTGGGCATCGATGTGTGCGATGTCTGCAGCGCAACAACGAGGGCGCGCGCTGTCATCCCGGGCGTGTTGGCGAGTTCAGGAAAGCTTGGCGCCTCAAGTTGGGGCACGATGTTCTTGTCAGATTCGACTTCGTGGCATTGCGCGCAGTGGGCTCTCGCATATTCAAGGCCGAATTTGGGATCGCCGGGTTCCTTTTCCTGGGCTGCAACGCCGGTCGCTGACACCAAGACAGCTAGTGCTGCAACTATTTTCAAAACCCGCATGGTCCGATCTCCTAACCGCAGGAACACTCTTCCACCTGCTGGATCGATAAAGCTGGGCTGTGCGCACGGAGCAGTGATCCTTGCCGAGAGATCAGGGCATGGCCAGGAAGCGGCTGTACCCCTGAGATCACTTCCTCTTGCTCTTCAGCATCGCTGCCTGCCGCAGGCAGTGCTCGCGAAACTTCTTCCGCGGCTCGCCGTGCAATCTCTTTGCATCCGCTTGTCTGGAACACTCAATCGATGCGGCGGTCCGGGGCTTCTTCCTTTTGGGGCCGACAGTTGTCTTCGCAGCCGGAGCTGACTTCCCCGGAACCGCAGTTTGCGTTGTGGTCGCTTGAGCGTGTCCGGCGCTCGGGATTATCACGGCCCCCATACCGAGCAGCAGTGCACCTGCGACTTGCGCGACAATCGTCTTCATCGAACACCTCGTTGCCAGCATTCCGGTCTGTCAGGTCACGTGATGACCTTGATAGAAACGCCGACTGCGTGCACTTCGATCCATTAGGATCATGCCGACTATCCGCAGCCAGAAACCGGCAGCGTATACCCGGGGCGATGAGACAAACACTTCTTGGCGAACGGCGTCCCGCGCTAGGAGACTGGCACTCTTGGATTTCGCTTCTGATGCGTGGGTGTGCTGCGTCGAAACCTGCCCTTGCTACGGCCCGCATCATCCTTACATGAAGGCGTATTGATTTCCGCTGTTGGAGAGACCCATGAACGCCGAAGAACGTGATCTAATTCTAAGCCTCTTTGATCGTATCAGCGCGGCGCCAACGCGGGATAATGATCCAGAGGCAGAGCGCCTAATTCGTGACGCCGTGAGCAGAAATCCCAATGCACCTTACGTGCTGGTTCAAACGGTGCTCCTGCAGGAGGAGGCGCTCAAGCGGGCGGACGAGCGTATTCGCGAGCTCGAGCGTTCAAGAGCTACGGCCGAAGCCAGCCCCTCGCGCAGCTTTCTGGGTTCGTTCGGTGGCGCTTCTAGCAGGGCAACAACCGGGAGCGGGTCTGTCCCCAATGTCGGAGCCCGCCGGGGTGCGCCTGGCTCGTCGCCCCGGCCCGAGGAACGGCCGGACGCGGCTGCCCAGCGCAATCGTGGCGGCGGCTTTTTGAGCAATGCGCTCTCAACCGCCGGCGGCGTCGCCGGAGGCATGCTGTTGGCGGATAGCATCCGCAGCCTGTTTGGCGGCGCCTCGGCCAGCAGTATCTTCGGAAGTTCGGCGGAAGCGAAACCAGCCGCAGCGGAAGAAAAAGCGAGTGCAGATCAGGCAAATGCCGATCAGGCTGCCCAGGACGCGGCACAGGACGAAGTACAGGATGCCGAGTTCGAAGATGACGATTACTGGGGCGGCGATGACGGGTGGGGCGGGGATGACGGGTTCGAAATCTGATCCGCTTTCATTCTGATTACGCCCTATCGCGGAGAAATCCCGTCGCTCCGGCCTGAACGGCCGGGGCGACTTCCTTTTCAGGCTCAACGACAGAACATTCAATTCTACGAAGTTGCAGTTCCTGCTAGCCGTTCGGATAAAAACTGGCTAATCATCCCGGACCCAACAACTTCAGTTGCATGCACAGAGCCTCCCTTCCGGAGACTGGAAGCATTGCGCTCGCCCGAGAGCCCATCCTGACCATGACTGCCTTTCCGTCGACACATGCGGCGCTCGCTCGCGCGCTCGCCGCCCGCGACTATTCTGTTCCGACTGCCGTCCAGCTTGCGGTGCTGGCAGACAACGCTGTTGATCGTGATCTTCTGGTTTCCGCGCAAACCGGTTCGGGCAAGACGGTCGCGTTCGGCCTTGCCATGGCTTCGACCCTGCTCGGGTCCGAGGAACGTTTCGCGACCGCGGCTGAGCCGATGGCTCTGGTCATCGCTCCGACGCGTGAACTTGCGCTGCAGGTTCAGCGGGAACTGAGCTGGCTTTATGCCGAGACCGGCGCACGGGTCGTTACCTGCGTCGGCGGCATGGACGCCCGCGCGGAAGCCCGCCAGCTTTCTTTCGGCGCGCACATCGTCGTTGGCACGCCCGGACGCCTGCGCGATCATCTTGAACGCGGGCGGCTCGAGCTTGGCAAACTCAAAGCCATCGTTCTGGACGAAGCGGACGAGATGCTGGATCTCGGTTTCCGCGACGACCTGGAATTCATCCTCGAGGCGACACCGGAAACGCGGCGGACCCTGCTGTTCTCCGCCACGATGCCGCGCGAGATCGAAGTGCTCGCGCGCCGTTACCAGCGCGACGCTGTCCGCATCGAAACACTGCGCCGCAACGAACAACACGCCGATATCGACTACCGCGCCATTGCTGTCGCACCGAGCGACATCGAGAATGCTGTGGTCAATGTCCTGCGGTTTCATGAGATGCGGGCCACAATCGTGTTCTGTGCGACGCGCGAAGCCGTGAAGCGCCTCCATTCGCGGCTTCTGGAACGCGGCTTTTCCGCGGTCGCGCTTTCTGGCGAGTTGACGCAAAACGAGCGGACGCAGGCGCTGCAGGCGTTGCGTGATGGCCGCGCCCGTGTGCTTGTTGCGACGGACGTCGCCGCGCGTGGGATCGACCTGCCCGATCTCGCTCTTGTCATCCACGCCGATCTTCCCAACGATGCAGAAACGCTGCTGCATCGTTCGGGACGAACCGGGCGCGCCGGCAAAAAGGGCCTCAGTACCTTGATTGTGCCTTTCAACAGGCGGCGAAGGGCCGAGATGCTGTTCAATTCAGCGCGCCTGAAAGTGAGCTGGGCACCCGCCCCCACGGCGCAGGAGATTCGTGCGCGGGATCAGGAGCGCTTTCTGGCTGACCCTGTCTTCACGGAGAGCGCGACCGAGGACGATATGGCCCTCGTGCAGGCTCTCCAGGCGTCGCGGACGGCCGATGAGATTGCCCTCGCTCTCGTACGCCTCCACAACACCCGGCTTCCAGCCCCTGAGGATCTGGCTGCCGATCCCGGGCCACCACCGCGCAACGAGCGCTTTGGCAAGCATGAACGCACGTTGCGTAGGCCTGGCGCTCCGCACGATGGATATCAGCGGCGCGGGCCGCGGTCATCGCGCCAGGGCGATCGCGACATGGTCTGGTTCCGGCTCAACATCGGGCGTGAACGCAATGCGGACCCGCGCTGGCTGGTGCCACTCATCTGTGAGATCGGCAACATCTCGAAGTCCGAGATCGGAGCCATCAGGATCTTCGATCGCGATACGCGTTTCGAGATTGCTGCGGAATTTGCGGACACGTTCGCCGACGCGGCGCGAACAGCCGACTCCAGAAAGGCCCACATCACCCGAGTTGGCGAATGCGCTCCCCGAGGCGATATCCGCTCACGTGATGCAGGCGACCGGGCCCAAAAGAAGCCTGGCAAACGTCCGCACCGCAAGGGCATCGGTGGCTTTCGGAAAAGGCAGAGCGAACAAATTTCCGAGGTGAAGGCCTAGCACACGGGCAAGGCCCTCATCTCATGATCGGCGCATGGGATCCCGGCCGCGCGGGCGCACAACGGGATGGCCAAGCCCAGCGTCCCGCCTGTCCCGTGGCCTCACCGCCCCTCCAACTTGTCACGAAGACGCTCTTCCTGTTCAGCGACCTCCGGTGTCAGGACATCGGCGAAGTCGGCCAGTTCGTAGATCGGGCGTATCTCGATCTCGCTCGGACCCGGCATGGGATTGGGACAGCGCTTCACCCATTCAACGGCCTCGGCCATGTCCTTGACTTCCCAGAGCCAGTAGCCGGCGACCAACTCGCTGGTCTGGGAAAAGGGGCCGTCGATAACGGTGCGGCTTGCACCATCGAAGGCCACGCGCTTGCCTTGAGAAGAAGGTTTGAGGCCTTCGCCAGCCAGCATGATGCCGGCGTTGATCAACTCCTCGTTGAACTTGCCCATGGCTTCGAGAAGCTCGCTCGAAGGCATGATGCCCGCTTCGCTGTCGCTTGTCGCCTTGACCAGAACCATGACCCGCATGGGTTTGTCTCCTCTGTGATGAAACCGCTTTCACCGGCATTCAACAGACGAGCGGCCGCGCGGGCTCCCGCCTGATCGCTGTCGCGAGTTTCGCCTGGCTCGCCCGACAAACAAAAAGTGTCCGGGCACAACCAGGTCAGCGTGCCTCCTATCCGGTCGAAACTCAATCAGCATATTTCCGGGTTCCCGGGCTGAACTCTGGAAACAGGCGGAACCGAAGGCGGCCTTCCTGACTTAACAGCCATTAATGCTTCAGTTGCATAACCCATCAATTTTTATCGAGTGCGTAGAACCGCGCCATCCGGTCAGGCCCCGGGATACTGCGGTTCTGAGACAGAGGAGCGCAGCATATGAGTTTCCTGAAAGGCACGGGCATACTTACGGGTTTAGCGATCGGGGTCGGCGTCACAGTCATGGGTTCCGTCGTCGCACCGGCCATACGGCCACTGGGCAGATCGCTGATCAAGGCAGGGCTCCAGGCCTATGATCAAGCGCAGGTGACCTTCGCAGTGCTGAGTGAAATGGCTGACGACATGATCGCTGAAGCACGCGCCGAAATGGAGGCCGAGCAAGCGAAGGCAGTCAGAGAGCAAGAGGCCCCGACAAGAACCTCAACAGACCTGGCCGCTTGAGATGCACTCTCCTCAATGGCGTGGTTCTGGAGCGCTTTCCCGAATTACTTGCACTTATCTCTCTCATGCTAAGGAGAAATACTCATGTCCATGCTCGAAGACGCATTCAAGGGCGGCAATATTGCCACCGGACTGGCTGTCGGCGTAGGCGCAGCGGTTCTGATCCCGCTCGCGATGCCCATTCTTCGCCCACTTTCGAAAGCCGCGGTCAAGGCAGGCCTGTCAGTCTATGATCAGGGTCGGGTCGCGTTTTCCGAACTCAGCGAGCGGACAAACGATCTCGTGGCCGAGGCTCGGGCAGAGATGGATCAATCAAACAGAGGCAGCATGCACCGCGGACGCTCGACCGAGCGTGGGCAGGACAAGGCTCAGTAGGCAGACAGCTCCGTCCGCAGGGTGAAGCTGAGTTCCTGGTGATCTGAACCACGATAACCGTGTTATCGCGGCTGATCGAGGGAGGACCTGCATGCAACCCACTTCGGGCGACGCATTGGCGCCGCACGGAAATCTGATCAGCATCATCCCACTGCATACGGTCGTAGCAGGGCGTGCCAGATTGTGGGTCGGAGGTCTCAAGGGTTCGCCGGTTATAAAGGATCTCCTGGAGCGCGGAGCCGCTGCCTCAAAGGAGATTGTCGAGCTAAAGGCCAGCTCCCTCACGGGCAACGTTGTCGTTGTCTACCAGGAGGCCGCCCTCCTCGACAGCATCGTTGAGCACCTGTCCGGCATCCTGCGCGGCGACATCGTTCCCCCGGAAGACAACACTGCCGCAGCGACATCTCACAGGGTTCAGGCGGAAGAGCTGGCGTCCCGCATGGGGACGTCATTGCAAAAGGGACTGAGCAGCGAAGAAGCGCGTGAACGTCTCGCCCGGTTCGGCCCGAACAGGATCGGCGAACTCAAAAGGCGCTCGGATCGCGAAATCCTTTCCGGCCAGTTCAAGAGCCTGCCGGTGGCATTGCTGCTTGGTGCCGCTGCCTTTTCCGTGCTGACCGGAGGCATTCTGGAAGCACTCGCCATTATGGCAGTTGTCGGTCTCAACGGAGCAATTGGCTACACGACGGAAAGCCAGGCGGAGCGACGGATCGCCGGCCTGCAAGCAGACGGTGCTGCCACAGCCCGGGTTGTGCGTGGCGGTACGTCCCAGACCATTGCACTGGAGGATGTCGTGCCGGGCGAGATGCTGGCTGTGCAGCGCGGCGATGTGGTGGCTGCCGATGCACGTCTCGTTGACAGTTCCGCCCTCACCATCAGCGAAGCCCTGCTGACAGGCGAAGCTCTGCCGGTGGCCAAATCATCTGAAACACTGGGCAGTTCGGCTCCGCTCGCGGAACGATCCAACATGATCTACCGCGGGACCATTGTTACGGGCGGCAGAGGGCATGCCATCGTCGTTGCCACAGGTGCCCACACGCAGGAGGGACGCATCCAGCAGCTGGTGGGCACGACTGCAGTGCCTGAAACCGTACTGCAAGCCGAGCTCAGGCGCCTTGGCGGTCAACTCGTCTGGCTGACACTTGCGGCGAGCACAACGATAGGCGTTATCGGCATCCTGCGTGGCATTGGACTCGTGCAGATGATCAAGTCAGCGCTTTCTGTGGCAGTGGCGGCCGTGCCTGAAGGTCTGCCAATGGTGGCGACGACGAGCCTTGCCATGGGGGTCGAGGGACTCAGGCGGAAGCGCGTCTATGCCCGGACATTGCCGGCCGTCGAGACACTGGCCGCTGTCCAGACGGTCTGCTTCGACAAGACGGGCACGTTGACGCTTGGGCAGATCAGCGTCGACACCATCGCTGCGGGTGGGGCCGTTTACAAGGAAGATGGAGAGAAGGGCCTCCTCGATCCTGAAGGACGGCCGGCGGACCTGGAACACCGGCCGTGCTTGCGCCGGCTGTTCGAAGTCAGCTGTCTGTGCAGCGATGCCGAAATTGCCGAAGGAGAAAAGGGCGGTTCTCTCAGCGGTTCACATACCGAAGCGGCCCTCGTGCAGACTGCCCTCGACTACGGCATCGATGTTAAAGCCCTGCGCCAGCGTCTCCCTCGTTCCGGTGTCCAGCAACGCACGGAAGTCTACAGCTTCATGGCAACAGCGCACGCCGAGGACGATGGAACTCTCGTCGCCGTGAAGGGCAGCCCCGATGAGGTGCTAGCCCGCTGCACATACGAGATGCATGCTGATGGCAGCCAGCACCCGTTGACCGAAGAGCGCCGCGCGGCAATCCGGAAGGACAATCTGGCAATGGCCTCCCGCTCGCTACGGGTGCTCGGGATGGCGCAACGCCGCACGAACGGCATTATGAGTCGCTCGGACAGCCTTGATGTGACGCAGCTCACCTGGATCGGGCTCGTCGGCATGTCTGATCCGATCCGCCCCGGCATCCCTGAACTGCTTTCGCGACTTCATGCAGCGGGCATCCAGACCATCATGCTGACGGGCGATCAGGAGCGCACGGCAAATGCAGTCGCCGGGAAAGTCGGGCTCAATGGCGGTGGCGACATAAACGTTGTCGATGCCGCAGACTTCGAGGACATGTCGCCTCAGGATCTCGCAAACACCATCCGCCGGGTTCATGCCTTCAGCCGGGTGAGCCCCGCCCAGAAGCTGGAGATCGTACGGGCGCTGCAGCGTTCGGGGCTGATTGTTGCCATGGTCGGCGACGGGGTGAATGACGGCCCGGCGTTGCGCGCCGCCAATGTGGGCATCGCGGTAGGCGAGGACAGCGCGGCCGCGCTGAAGATCGCAGACATTTTCATCGGCGGAGAAGAGCTGCCAGCTCTGCTCGAGGCGATCGAAACAAGCCGCGTGACGCATGGCAATATCACCAAGTCGATACGCTATCTCGCGAGCACAAATCTCAGCGAGGTCCTGCTTGTTCTCGTTGGGACAGGTGCAGGCATGACAGCGCCACTGTCACCGATGCAGCTTCTCTGGATCAATCTGGTGACGGATGTGTTGCCCGGCATCGGGCTTGCCATGGAACGGGCCGAACCGGGAATTCTCGAGAAGGGACCAGCCAAAAGCCAGAACGGAATCTTTGGCCGGCGCGAGTTGGCCGTTCTTGCTCGCGACGGTCTGATCCTCACCGCGGGCGGGCTTATGGCTGCTCTCTGGGGGTCGCGGTTCTTTGGCCGAAATGCTCCGCAGGTTCGCACCATGACCTTCGGCAGCCTGGTGCTGGCGCAGCTTCTGCATAGCCTCTCGTCGCGCTCAAGCGAACAGAGCGCCTTCAGGTCCAATCACCCGAGGGAGAATCCGACGTTGTTCCTGATACTTGCAGGCTCGCTGCTCGTTCAGGGGCTGGCGTTCGCGCTGCCGCCTGTCCGATCCTTGCTCGGGCTTGTTCCGCTTGGTCCGCGTGACCGGCTGGTGACCCTGATCTGCGGCGTTTTGCCTTTCCTTCTGATCGAGGCGCTCAAAGGACTGCCGGAAAAGTCGCAGAACAAGCTGGTCTGGGAGCGTCCGGATAGCCAGACGCGGCATGCCGACTGACGTCAGGCTGCGATCGCCAACGGGCGATGCTCTACCGGCTGCTTTACTTCAGGCTCGATCGTCAGCAGCAATCGTAACAGCGGTTCGGCGACGAGTTCCACGAACCTGGCGACCGGATGTTTGCCGACGATGAAAAGCAAAGCTCGGGCAAGCAACCATGCAAGGTCGAATTGTCCGCCTGTCAGTTGGTGAATTCGATGATTGGCGACGCGCAGGGAGACGAGCATTGCCGTGACCGGCGCGTTCGCTCCCCGATCGCGGCTTGCGAGATCGAGATCAAGGATCATTGCGCAGACTGCCAGGCAATTGCTCCCCGGCTCGTGATGAATGACGATGCTGGCCGCGGCGGGTCGGGAGCGCACGTGGCGCACACCTTCCGCGCTCAGGGCATGGCACTCCAGTCGCGCGAAGAAATTCGCACAATGACGCTTCGAAGGAATGACAATCCGGATACGGCCAGGAGTGCTGTGGGCAATGTGCGCGCGCTGTCGAGAGTCCATGTCGTTTCATCGTCCGAAGAGAGTTGCTGCTGCTATCTATCCGCTTCGTATGATGGTTTGATGACAATTCGGAGATATCCCGAAATTTCACTCGACCAGAAGGTGGGTGCCGAGAAACAGGAGGCAGCCGACGATGGCGCCGACAATTGTGCCGTTGATCCGGATGTACTGCAGGTCGCTGCCTACGACTGTTTCCAGCCGGTCTGAAAATGTGCGCGCATCCCAGTTGTGAATGACGTCGCTGAACAGGGATCCTATTTCGCTGCGCCAGTTGACGACGTAGAGCGCGAGCCGTTCCATCGCAGCGTCGAGCTTCGTCACCATTGTTTCGTCCTCGGCCAGGGCTTGCCCGGTGAGAAGGATGATCTGCTCGATGCCCGCACGCGTGACTGACGACGACGATTCCAGATCTGCGAGGGTTGCCGCCGAAACATCCGACCATATGGAGGCCAGCCATGCCTGCACATCGGGATGTTTGAGCAGACGATCCCTGATGGCATTGACCTGCTCGCGGAGCTCCGGAGAGCTTTCAAGGGAATCCGCGAATTCAGTCAGCCCAGCACGAAACTGGATACGCGCTTCGCTTTCGGGATGCTGCAGATCATACAGAACATCCAGAACGCCCGATATGAGCGTGCCTGCGATGCGCTTGTCGACGGATTTCGGTATCCACCAGCGGCTACGTTCAGCGGCCAGCCTTTCGATATGATCGCTGTTTTCATGGATCAGGCGTTCGGCGAGCCGGATACCGTGATCGAAAAGCACATCCGCCTCGCCGCTGGAAGTCAAAGTGCGGATGATGCGGCTTAGTAACGGAGCGAAATCGGACCGGGCCAGCTGCCGGCCAAGCGTGCGGTTGACGAAGCTGTGGAGGTCCCGGCTTTCAAGCGACCGGACAAGATAGGGCAAGGCGCTAACAACCGCGTTGGCGATTGCCGCAGCATTTGAAGGTTGCGAAAGCCAGTTTGCGAAGCGCCTCCCGACACCTACCTTGCGCAACTTGTCGACCACCACTTCAGGGGTCAGGAAGTTGCGTTCGATGAAACGTCCGAGCGAACCGGCAATGCGATCCTTGCTCCTGGGCAGGATCGCTGTGTGCGGAATGGGCAAGCCGAGAGGATAGTGGAAAAGGGCGGTGACGGCAAACCAGTCGGCGAGGCCGCCAACGACGCCCGCCTCGCTGGCAGCACGAACGAGTAGAACCGTAAACCCCGGATCCTCAACGAAAAGCGTACCCACAAAGATCGCGGCCATCCCGCCCAGCAGGCCCGTCGCCAGAATCCTGTTGCGCTTGTAGAGGCGGCTCGCGGTCTGCTCGTCGACGCCCGCGAAATCAGGGGCAGGGCTGGCAACCTTAAGGGGTGATGACGAATTAACTTCCATCGCAGAGATCATCCGCGTTTACGATCAGAAGTGACTAGCGAAATGTTGTGTTCGAAGCGCCCTGGTTCAAACGGAGACTGGCCAAGCCGCCCCCGCATCCGCGGCGGGCCCGTCACGTGCAATCCAGTTCTGGCAGGCAGGTGAGCTATGGGACCGGTTGCAAAGGTAGAGCATGCGATTCCGGGAAGGCTGCGCGTCAGAATCCCGAGCAAACGCGGTGACACGTCCTATTTCCGCGACGTTACCCAACGCCTCAGCGAACACAGCGGCATTACCGGCATTACGGCCAATCCCGCCACCGGAAGCATCCTGATCGCTCATGAAAGCGGCGAGCCCTCGATTATCCAGCATGCGGTCGATCTAGGGCTTTTCGCCATAGAAGCGGTGCTGGATCCAGAGAGACGAATTCCCCCGAATACTGCTCAGCTCTGGGGGCCGCTGAGCCTCGTATTCTTTGGTCTCAGTGCGGTGCAGTTTGTCCGCGGACCGGTCCTGGGGCCAGCGACAGAGAACATCTGGCAAGCCTTCGGTGCGGAAAGTTTCCTGAAGAGCCGGGAACTGGCTGTCATTTTCGGTGGTCTGGCTCTCGTGCAAATTGCACGTGGGCGCATGTTCGGATCTGCCGTGTCACTGCTTTTCTACGGGTTGATCGCCCTGCAGCTCAGAAATCTGGCAATGGCTTCCGAAGGGACACCGGAGCCTTCATCGCCTGCATGATCTCCGGTCCCGGGGCGACAGGATCAGTTGAGTTCAGGCAGGCGGACGGCAGGGCTGCTGATCTTGCCAGGATAAGCATCGTCGCGAGTACCATCCCTCTTCACTATCAACAGATCGCCCGGCCGGAGGGTCGATGATTCGGAAGCTTCAAACGTTGTGACGGAGCCATTCGCCTTTCTCTGAATCGAGTAGCGCAGCCGGACTGAGGAGACATCGCTCAGCCTGAGGACTTCCGGTGCAAGATTTGCGATCTGCGCGCTGCTCGCTCCTGTACGCTCTTCTTCCATCAACTTGTCTCGCGCCGCTGCCAGATCCCGCTCCAGCTCGATGCGGCTCTCGAGCAGTATCTGCTTATGATCCATCTGCAGCTGAGTTAAGCGTTCCTCCACCTGGGCTCTGACACTGAGCGCCTCCTGGAGACGATCGTTTGCATCGCTCCAGTCACTCATCGCCTGGCCGTAATTGAAGTTCACCGCACCGCCCTTATTCTTCAGTCCCTTGAGTGCGGTCAATCGCTCCTGTCGGCCCTCCACGTTCGCTGTCATGTAGCGAATGCGTTCATCCTTGTTCTGCAGCAAACGCCTGGAAGCAGCCATGGCAGCCTCCAACGATTGCAGCTTGACGTTGCGCGCTTCAATGATCGTTGCCCTCACAGCCTGCGCTTCGGCAATCAACGTCTCAGCCGCGGTTCCCGCGAGCAGGCGAAGCCTTTCGGGGACCGTCGGGACCTGATCTGCTGCCTCCGCTTCCAACACAGCGATCTGAGCCAGAAGCTTCTGCTGGCGCGACAACGAAACCTGCAGCTTGTAGCGCTCCCGGATTGCCTCCAGATGCTCCCAGTTTGTCGACGACGGCGCGTTGGGCCCGCCAGCCTTCGCGATGACATGAAGGACCGTCAAATTCGGTGAATAGTCGTAGGAGCCGGGCCGGGTGATCGGCCCCACCACATACACCGGCTCGCGCGACACAAGCGTCAGGCTTACTTTTGCCCGATGGCTGAACACCTCCTTGTATTTTTCGTGCAGAACTTGTTTGACGTGCTCGATGGCCTGCTCGGCCGCCTGAATTTGCCCCAATATCGGAACGTCGATGCTTCCGCCTTCCTGGACGACGTATTCGCCGGTCAGTTCTGCCCGCTCGATGAACAGGGTATCCGCTGCCTTCTCGAGCCCTTGCTCCTCCGGGATCTCCAGAACGATCAGTTTTACCTTGTCGCCGACGGCCAGAACCAGATCATGCTCGTCGGCTGAAGCGGAGGCCCTGAAAATTGCAAGACACCCAATCACCAAAAGCACCAACCATTGGCTCTGTGTCATCCGCCAGTTCAATGCTGATTGAATACGCACCCGCTCGCACCGCATTATAGCCTCCAATATACATCACGCGGCCCTTGCGGCCACATTTCCTGTCCGCACTAATTTGCCCCAGCCCACAAATGTTCCTGCCACAGCCGCAAACAGTGTTTTCACGGCCACAATGTACAAAAGCTGCCGATAGAAGAATCTTTGAATGATCAAGTATGGCAGCATGCGCCAGAATACGCCGCCTCCCTCAAGGCGAGCCACCAATGCCAACAAAGCTGCATCGACAAATTGGAATGCCATCCAATAAATCGTGAGAGTCCAAACGTTGCCCGCGACCTCATCGCCAATCACATAACCGAATGTCATACCGAAAACATTTATGATGAGGACAAGATCAAATATCGGTGCGAGCAATGTGAAACCGATCTGAAATATGACAATATTCGGCAGCGCTATCAGACCGACCCCGCGCGCTTCGCCATTGAGTAGCGCCGCGCGATGCTTGAAAGCCATTTGAAGTGTGCCGAACATCCAACGGAAACGCTGCTTGAGAAATGCCTCTACGGTTTCCGGTGCTTCAGTGAACGCGACAGCGTCCGGCTCATACAGGACCCGATAGCCCTTCCGCTCCAGGGAAACTGTGGCATCGGCGTCTTCCGCAAGAGTGTCTTCCCGGAAGCCTCCCACCGATAGAAGTGCTGCCCGGCGCCAGGCACCGATTGCGCCCGGTACCACGCTGATGGCGTTGAACAACTCAAAGGCACGGCGGTCGAGATTCTGGCTTGTAATGTATTCCAGAGATTGAAATTTTCCTATTGTCGATGTTTCATTTCCGACAACGGCCTTGCCGGCAACCGCCCCTACCCGTTCATCCTCGAAGTGCCGCACGAGCCGCTCAACTGCATTTGGGGCCAATACCGTGTCTGCATCTATTGCCACAACAATTTCGGCTTGCGCCCTTTCAATACCGCTATTCAAAGCAGACGCCTTGCCGGCATTGGGAACTCTAAAGACTTTCACCTCGCCATTGGTATAGGCTCCTTTGACAACAGAAAATGTATTATCGGAGGAACCATCGTCCACAACGATAATTTCAAGACCAGGATAATTTCCTGCCCCCACCGATTCTATTGTTTTGAGTATGACTTTTTCTTCATTGTATGCCGGAATAACGACACATACGCTTGGTTGCCACGATTTTGATCTGCGCCGCCGATGAATGCGGGCGTGGCGGCACGCGAAAACGCAAACAAAGACCGACCGGAAAAGACACAAGACGATGGTTACCATCGCGACAGGTGGGAGAGCGGTGACGATCCACGTGTAGAAATCCACTCCGACACCGGACAGGACCGCAAGCGTTTGTGGTTCCTGTTCCGGCGTCGTCGCCCGCGGCATGAAAACTTCAGGACCGCCTTCCATCAATTCATGCGCGGCGACGAACCTGTGTCCGGACTGCTTGAGTTGATCGATAATGATCGGAAGCGCTTCGATGGTGTGCGTTCTGTCGCCCCCACTGTCGTGCAGCAGGATCACGATATTCGACGGTTGATCCGCGACGATTGTCGACATCACACGGTCGACGATCATCTCCGATGTCGGGTTCGCCCAATCGTAGGGATCGACAGTCACGCGCAGGGAGACGTAACCCAGCTCACCCGCACGGGCCAGGACCCGCAGCCCCTCCGGGGAAGTCTCGAAGGCAACACTGCTATATGGTGCCCGAAACAGCCTGGTTCGCACGTTCAGAACCTTTTCGAGCGTCCGCTGGGTCGCATTCAATTCCAGATCAATCTCAAAGCCGCTCCTGTTGGCCAGATCCGGATGCGAGAACGTATGATTTCCGATGTCGTGCCCTTCATAGTATATGCGCCTGAGCAAAGATGGATGGGTCAGAGCCTTGGCACCCGTGACGAAAAATGTCGCCCTGGCCGATTTTTCCTTGAGGATATCCAGGATACGGGGCGTGTATTTCGGGTCTGGTCCGTCGTCGAAGCTGAGTGCGACCAGCTTCTCCGTCTGCCGGACCCAGTTCGACGCGCGGTAGGATACCGGCGCGCGGATCAGGCGTTGGGCAATGATCAAGCCTCTGGAAGCATCGAAGTCGAGGTGTCTGCTGCCGGCAGTTCCCACCGCCTCCACCGCGAATATCGCACCTTCGATCTGTCCGGTAAGATCCGACATGCCTTCGAGCGTCCGGAGGCCTCGAAGCGCCCTGGAATCGGGGAACTTGCCCTTGCCGAGGGCTTGCCAAACCGAAGTGTCTTCAATCCCCAGCCGCCATAACGCGACACCGGCAGGTCTGCGCGATAACGCCGCGCGCATATGGTTGAATGCCGTGACGCCGTCCAGAACGCGGACGTCGACTTTCTTGCCATCCTCCCGCGTAAACCGAAATCTCCCCACCAGATTTCTGTCCAGCGTCAGGGGCGCACCTGACGTATCGCTCAGATACCAGGAGTGATAGACGGAGGTGAGCTGTTTTTCTCCGTCTTCGTTGGCGAGCGTTGCATAGCTGCCAATTCCGACAATGAGCTTTTCAGCCGGGATTAATTTCCTGGCCTCTTCGAGCTGCTGTTCGAATTCATCCTGCGTTGGTACTGAACCGAAACCGGCAGAGGAGAAATACGTCCGCAAGACAACGAGATCCGCCTTCCGCAGGTTCGGCACCAGATATTTTAGCTCTACGGACGTAGGCGCCAGCAGAACAAGCTTGCATCCGCAGCGGGACAGTTCCTGTTTCAGCATATCCAGGAAGACTGCAAATGCGCGCGTTTTGACTATCTCGCCTTCGAAATGGAGCATCAGCCCATTGAAACCGGCCGACTGGAGGTCCGTTACGATCTGGGCAACGTGGCTGCGCGCGACCTTCGTCGTGGCCACCAGTCTGGCGAAGGATGGCGCTGGCTGGCTGCTGACTAGGATGGCGTACTTCTGCAGTTCGGGGGCATATCTTGAAACCCATCGGAGAGTTCTGGACTGCTCTTCCCGCCCCTGCCTACGAACTCCACCTTTGGGATCGATCTCCATCCAGTCCATGAAGATTCCGTCCAGTTCCGCAGCGTTCTTCTGGAGGGACGTGAAACTGCGCTCCTCGGACGGGCTGTGAAACGCGTACCGCAAGGTCGGCCGGCTGGTACTGGCGGCCCGCCATCCTCTCGCAAGCGGCCGCCCAACTCTCGGGCCGCGATCACCCGTGGATGTTCCAGTCAACTCCGGCACCTGGATTGCATGACCGAATTGCGGAAGCTCGGGCCGCTTGAGCACCAGCAAAGCGATGGCCGCAGTCAATGCGAGGATTACGATGACCGAACTTTTTACGACGAATCGAGTCCAGAAAAACCGCCACCCGGACTCATCGCGAAAAATTTTCATTAACCAAAATCGATCTGAGGAGAATATCGAAGTATCGACCCCGCACACTGCGGCGATATAAAAAAGATATCAATTGAAGCCAATTGTTTTGGTAAATTTTGTTAATTGTTTCTGAATACGGCAAATCGGACAATCATTAATGGCGGGACCGGTTGATCGGCGCACGTTCCTCAAGGGCCTGACGGGCGTCCTGACGCTTCTTTCACAGGATCTCCGGGCGGCTTCTCCAGGCTGCCGGACTACCGATTCCAACCAGTCTGATCCGGGCCCACCGCCTGAAACGTGGGCGACCATCAAAGCCATCACCAACGTGTTTGAGGTTGGGCGCCCGGAGCCTGACTATGCCTATGTTGAGGCGCTTAATGATGGGCGGGGGTTCACCGTCACCCATTACGGCTTCTGCACCTATAACGACGAGGTGAGCTCCATTATCCGGCGCGTGGCCGCGGCGAGGCCGGGCACTCCGTTACAGCAGTTCATGCCTCATCTGCCCGCCGCAGATCACGATCTTGCACGCGATCCCTGGCCCCGTTTCCCTGAAGAATGGCAAAAGGAGGCTGCAGAAGAGCCTGCCCTGGCACAGGCCTGCGAGGCGGAAGCCGAGATCCGGATTGTACTCCCGGCCCTTTGCTTTGCCCAAAAGCTGAAGATCAGGACGCCCGTCGGATTTGCTATTTTCTTCGATACCGTGCTGCAACACGGGTTTGCTGGCGACAAGGATTCGTTTCAGGCGATTGCAGATCGCACGGTTAGAAGTCTGCCCGCGAAATACTCCGAAACCGACTTTCTGGCGAAATTTCTGAAGGTGCGTCGAAGCGTTCTTCTTGCGCCAGCGCAAAGCGATACTAAGGAGGCCTGGGCTCAGGCCGCAGGGCGTGTGGATGCCTTGCGCTGGATCCTTCGCCACAATCCCGAGCTCAAACGTCCCGTACGCGTCAAGAACGAATGGACCGACACCCTGATCCGCTAGCGTGCACCCCGCACCGACACCACGGCTCGATTGAGACGGATGCCGCCGCCGCGCGGAGAAAATAGCGCAGATGGGACGACGCACTTGCCAGGCGGCCTACCGGGCAGCTTGAACCAGAGCCACGCGTCCGAATGAGCCTCGTCCTTTTTGTGTCCGGCAAGGAACTACAGCAGGTCGTAGCGATTAACAGTGCTGAAGCAGAAGCGCTGTTTCGCGCATCAAACAGAAGGACGAAGTCATGGCCAAAGAGAAGACGCTGGATGATCTTTTTCTCGATACGCTCAAGGACATCTACTACGCTGAACGCCAGATCCTGAAGGCACTCCCGAAAATGAAAAGGGCCGCCCAGTCGGAAGAGCTGAAGGCCGCCTTCGACAAACACCAGCAGGAAACCGAAGGGCAGATCGAGCGTCTGCAACAGGTGTTCGAGATCATGGGCAAGCGGGCACAGGGCAAGACCTGCGATGCGATCGAGGGCATCATCGCCGAGGGCGAAGAGATCATGGATGAGTTCAAGAACACCTCAGCCGTTGATGCCGGGCTGATCTCCGCTGCCCAGGCGGTCGAGCATTACGAGATCACTCGTTATGGCACCCTGAAACGCTGGGCTACGGAACTTGGCAAGGACGACGCTGCCAAACTTCTCGACGCCAATCTTCAGGAAGAATCGAAAACAGATACGAATCTGACGAAGCTGGCGGAAACCGATGCCAACGAGCGAGCCAAGGCCAGAAAGGCAGCCTGACAATAGTGCTGTCAGTTAATCGCCTGGCTCCCGCCATCTGACGAGCTTTGCGCCATCAGGCGCAAAGCTCTCATCACTCCGTCCAATCACGCTCCCGAGTTCGCGCCCGTTATTAGATCCCACCCTGCGCGCCGGCATCGAGGTGATGCTTGCGGCGGCGGGTGTCTGGCTCAGTCCGGCAGGTGTAAAATAGTCGGGGGAGGAACTCAGCTGCACCGCGAGCGCGCGCTTGCCTCGACTTCAATGCGCTCGAAAGAAGCACGAGCACCGCAGTAGTAATTCCTGCAGCCCTCTTCGGGATTCCCGAAAGTCACCCGGCCCTTGTCATCGGGGATCTGCGCCTCCGAAGTGCCTGCGGAAAAAACGACCGCTACGAGAGCAACCAATCCGGCCAATAGTATTCGCATCATTCCTATTTCTCGATCCGGGCCGCCGGCATTACCTCACTTCATCCAATGACAGGCATGATGCCATCCGCAAGCAAAAGCCCGTTGCGAACGTTATGATCATGGGCCAGGCAGAGGATTATTCTTGAACAAGCCCAAACCATCATCCTTATACGTTGTATTTAACTCAAATCATTGTCAGCCGGGGAGCGGGGAAATCATGGCAGCAACCTTCAAGACCAATCCGTACGATCTGCACGAGCTCTTGCGGAATTGCGACCGCGGCACCCTTCAGCTTCCAGATTTTCAGCGGAGCTGGGTCTGGGATGAGGACCGTATAAAAAGCCTGATAGCGTCGGTCTCCCGCGCTTTCCCGATCGGGGCCCTGATGACGCTCGACACCGGTGGCGAAATCGACTTCAAGCCGCGACCGATTGAAGGGGCGCCCCTATCGGCCCTTAATGTAACGCCGCAGTCGCTACTTCTGGATGGTCAGCAACGTATGACATCGCTCTACCAGGTTGCCCTGAGGGGCGAGGTGGTCAGCACAATCACGCCCAAGAAAAAGAAGGTGAGGCGCTGGTTCTATATTGATATCGTCAAAGCGCTCGATCCGGCCATTGACCGTGAGGAGGCCATCCTCTCGATCCCTGAGACCAAGCTGGTGACATCCGATTTCGGACGAACGTCGAATTGGATCTGAGGACTGAGAAGGATGAGTTCGAGAAATTGATGTACCCGGTATCTATGATATTCCGCTGGGACGACTGGCAGCGCAAATTCATAGAGCACTTCATGAGAAAGGGAGATTTTCAGGCCAAGTGGAACGTGATTTCCCAATTCAAGGAGACGGTACTCGATAACTTCGCCAAGTACCAAGTGCCGGTGATCGCCCTCGGCGCCGGAACTTCAAAGGAGGCTGTCTGTGTCGTCTTCGAGAAGGTCAACACTGGCGGCAAGCCGCTGGATGCCTTCGAACTCGTCACGGCAATGTACGCTGCGAGTGGGCACGAGCTAAGGAAAGACTGGTACGGCAAAGTTGGAACACCTGGTCGCGCCCACAGGCTGGCCGAGACGATGCGACCGGCGGGGCAGTCATCCGGTATTATCGCAGGTGTCTCCAATACCGATTTTCTGCATGCGATCTCGCTATTCTACACGCGTGACCGGCGGCGGGCTGCCGAGAGTGACGGCAAGCAAGGTAAGGAGCTGCCAGCTGTGAACGGCAACCGGCAGGCTCTGCTATCGCTGCCGCTTGATGCCTACAAGCTCTACGAGAGCAAGGTCGAGGAAGGGTTCGTTCGCGCTGCCAAGTTTCTGCATATGCTGCACATCTACCGGGTATTCGATCTGCCCTATCAGTCCCAAGTCGTGCCGCTTGCCGCAATCCTTGCCGACATCGGGGATGACTGGGAGCACGAGGCCAACCGCGCTAAGCTTGTGCAGTGGTACTGGAATGGGGTGTTCGGCGAACTATACGGCTCTTCCGTGGAAAGCCGGGCGGCACGGGACTTCCTGGAGGTGCCCGCCTGGTTGAAAGGAGGCCCGCTGCCATCGACGATCCGCGATGCGACTTTCCATGCTGACCGTCTCAAGACTATGCGCATCCGCATATCAGCGGCCTACAAGGGCATGAATGCGCTCTTGATGAAAGAAGGGGCTCAGGATTTCCGCTCCGGTCAGGAGTTCGACCACACTGTGTTTTTCGGCGAGAACGTGGACATCCATCACATTTTTCCCAAGTCATGGTGTGAGAAGCAGAAGATCAAGCCGGCTGTGTACGACTGCATCATCAACAAGACGCCGCTGTCCTACCGCACCAATCGCATCATCGGCGGAGGCAGCCCGTCCGAGTACCTCGCCAAGCTCGAGATGGGGGACAAGTCCACACCGCCGATCCCCAAGGATAAGCTCGACGGATTTCTGGCAAGTCACCTGATCGACCCGGAACAGTTACGCGCAGACAATTTCGAGAGCTTCATGCGCACCCGCCAGCAGAAACTGCTAGCGCTGATCGAGAAGGCAATCGGGAAGCCGGTCTATCGGGGCGATGAGCCCGATGAGGAACACGGCGAGGAGATCGATGCCGAGACGACTGAAGCGGAACTCACCATGGCTAGCTGACTTGGGTAGCTGGAAAGCGCCGCTGCAGGCAGATGGCCGCTACAGCTGTCCGGTCATTCTGCTTACCTTGAACTGTTCCAAGGCGGCCTGAGCTGGCCGCCGGAAATCCTCAATAATCAATGCTGCTGTTTCTGACACGAGATTTAGTTCTCGCGCAGTTCATCCCGGCAGAGTTACGACGAGCGGTCCATTTCGAGTCACGACGATAGTGTGCTCATATTGAACGGTTGGTGCGCGGGGTTCGCTAAGCAAGGTCCACG
>Ga0180216_1000802_pt1 | contig 30373 bp, 36 predicted proteins | sample eDN3rd37CBELigMG_FD_128879 | JGI IMG/M metagenome (GOLD analysis project Ga0180216, IMG submission 128879) | Enriched Miracle-Growth compost microbial communities from Emeryville, California, USA - eDNA 3rd pass 37_C BE-Lig MG (version 2)... ... | reverse complement strand
GGCGCTGGACCGCTTTATGGACGACATGCACGCCATCCTCACCGAGATCCGGTGAGCGTCCACCGCCACCAAGTTTTCTCGCTTTGTCGCCACTGTGTGCACGTCGATTATCGCAGACGGGCCCGTGAATGTGTATAGTTTGAATCCTGTACATAGTTATGCAGTGCCCCAGTCCGTGCGATGGGCATGGGCGGCCGTGAGTATGTATGTTATCTGCCCTGGCGTGTGCCCTTCCGCCGCTGGCTGCAGCGGCCGTCGCGACAGGGAGAGTACGGTCTGCATAGTGCGCGCCTGCGCGGCCATAACAGCGTGACGGGCACACCGTGACTGTGCTGTGGAAGCGCGTGCTCGCGCTGGGCGAGTAGGCCGCTAGGGTCTTTGTGGGCACGCTTCGTCAGCTGTTCATGGGGACGGCGCCTCGCGCGCCTCACGAGCACGGGCGTCCAGCCAGGTGGATGTACACGTCATCGCACACCGCAGCAAGCAGACGCCTGCGTGCGTGCGTGCTATCGCAAGAAGGGAAGGCGGCGGCTGGCGGCCTTGGAAGGCGGCCGCCAACGACGGTTCGGCCGGCAGCGTGAGGACGCAGCTGCGGACGACGCCAGGTACGCGTCGCAACGGACGAAGCGCGCAGCGGACCACCGCTGCTGCCGTTCGTCGCCGTCGGTGGGCGCGCGCCGGCTAACGCCGGGGGCGTGTGCTCGTGTGCGACGGGGGCGGCGGCCGCCCCAGCACGACGACGCAGCCGCCGCGAACGCAGCAGCTCTGGAACAGCAGCGGCAGCACGGCCGCTGAACGGACAGCGTGCGCACGATGGGTACGGCGCTCCGCCGCGCCGCGGCCGGCTGCTGCGCGGCCTTCACCGCGTCGGCCGCTGACACGCCGTTCCTCCTGGCACACCGCTGGGCACCCTGCGTTCCAGGTAACATCTTCTCTGCGCTTTTCTCCCGCCTGTGGGGCGACAAGGAGATGCGCATCCTCATCCTCGGCCTGGACGGCGCCGGCAAGACGACCATCTTGTACCGGTGCGTTTATCACCGCCCTCCACCGGCATGCGTCGCAGATGGCGGGCAGCGCTGACTTTCGCGGGCAGCGGGCGTGGCGGGGAGGTGCTTATTGGCGGCGGCGGCAACAGGATGCAGGTCCGTTGCTGGAGCGCTGAGCTGCTTGGACGTAGTGCACGGGAGTGGGGGTGGCTTGGGCACTGACGAAAGGGAACGGGGCGCGTCCGTTGTGTGCGTGTTTCGTGATCGGCGCCGACCGCAGATTGGCGAGGTCGTGACGACCATTCCCAGTACGTGGCGGAGCGGCCGGCTGCGCGACGCTGCTGAGCGCTAGGCTGACGCGGCGCCGTGCTTGGTGGCGGCCGGTGACGGGTGCAGCGATCGGGTTCAACGTCGAGAGCGTAACGTACAAGAACCTCAAGTTCCAAGGTACGCGCCGTGGACGGCGACGGCCAGCGGACCCTGCGCCGGAGCTAACCCCTTGTCCGCTGCTGCCACGTGCCCGGTCCGTCGGCTGCTGGGCGGCAGTGTGGGACCTGGGCGGTAAGCAGACGGCGCCGCTCCCGCCACGCCCGGACGCCTTCATGCTAACGGTCGGTTTGGGGACCTGGGGTGTGTGGCGGGGCTGGCGCACGGCGTTCGCACAGGCCAAACGAGCATACGGTACGCGCCGGCTCGTGCCGACCAGGCTCTTGCTTGCCTGCCTGCCCTGACCATCGGTTGCGTCCGCCCGCCTTGCGTGGCTGTTGGCATACAGCCCGTACTGGCGGTGCTACTATGCCAACACGGACGCGATCATCTATGTGGTCGACAGCACGGACCGCGAGCGGCTGGCCATCTCGAAGGAGGAGCTTGTGGCCATGCTGGAGGTGCGCCATCGGCGCCCGGCGCGGCCACGCGGCGCCGCCGCTGCGGGCCCCATGCTGATCCGAGGCGCTGGCACTGCCACGCGCGGCGCTGGGGCCTCCAGGAGGAGGAGCTCAAGGACACGTCGCTCCTGGTGTTTGCCAACAAGCAGGACCTCGACAACGCCATGTCCGTGGCTGAGATTTCGGAGGGCCTGGGCCTGACGGCGCTCAAAGGCCGCCAGTGGCAGATCTTCAAGACCTCGGCGATCAAGGGCGAGGGCTTGACAGAAGGCCTCGACTGGTACGGCGCGCCGGCCGCCGCCGCCGCTGCCGCCGCCGTCCACCGATGCGCGTGGCTGACTCGGTGGTGCCAAGGCCGCGGTCTGTTGGGCGCGCGCACAGGCTGGTCAACACGCTCAAGAAGTGAGCGGGCACCGGTGCCGGAAAGTTTGTATTTGTCTTTGTCGAATGAACTTTACAAGTGCGACAGTGCAGGGTTGCCTCGTATCGTACACGGCCGCCGTGTGGGCCGGCGGTATGCTACAAGTCCATGGCTTCGACGCCGCTGCGCTCTAGAATCTTGTTTGCGTCTAGGACGCAAGACGGTTCAAGCAGCCGGACCCACTCGGCCCGCGTTAGCGCGTGACTCCCGGCCGGGTGCCAGGTCAGGGCAAAAACGCGTACGCCGCACGTCGCGCAGCCACCACCGGAGCAGCACGCGCGCCTGCTCGTCGGCGGGGAGCAGGTGCGCCGGGTGGTCCAGCAGGCCCTCCATTTTAAGGTGGTACAGCGCCATGCCCACGCTGGTGGAGATGTTGAAGCTCTGCACAAAGCCCGTCATGGGCAGGACGAACCGTCCGTCCGCCAGCCGCGACCAGAACGCGCTGATGCCGCGGTGCTCGTTGCCTGCTTGCCTTCGCCTTCCGCGCAATGGTTGAGGCCACGTTAGCTGCGGCCGTCGCTCTGTTCGCAGGAAGAAACTTTGCGAGTGCGCACCAAACACGAGTGCCAGCTTGATGGGCCGCTCGCCCTCTCCAACGGGTGCCAGCAGCTCGTCGCGCCTTGGCAGCGGCCGCGCGCCGGGCTTCAAGTCCGACGCGAGGATGCGGTAGCCCTCCGCCTGAGTGCCCCCTTGAGCCGCCATGCCCAAGGTCTTCGGTTAAGCACTCCGGAATAGATTCCCGTGCTACTCCTGCCGCACGAACCCGCAGGGCCTCCAGACATGCACGGTTGTCGTTGTGGAAGCGGAGGTCGAGCCACCGCTCCGCGCTGGCCGCAATGTCCTCGTTCACCTGGAACCTGCGGCGCTGACGGCCATCGGCGATGGCCGTCCCCCTGGTGGGTCAGCTGTCGCCAGCTAAGAGCAGCTTCGCCGGCGTTGGCCGTACACGTTGTAGCTGTGCACAATGTGCACCGTGTGGAGCCCGAGTCCCTCGGCCACCCGCAGGCACGCTTGGCAGGTGCGCCTCGCCGCTAGCAGGTTCATTCTGGCCAGGCGTGAGCACGGTCGTCCACAACGTGGCGGCGCAGATAGGCACGAGCCCGTACCGGCGCCGTTGTGTGGGTCGGACAGGTTCTCCAGCACGAGGCACGCGCCGCGGGACCGCGACCGCAGCACGGCGGCCTCGCGCTCCTGCCGGGCGCGCGGCACGTACGGCCGGAGGGCCTCCAGCGCGCGCGCGACCACGGCGGGGTCGCGGGTGCCCCGTTCGAGCGAGCGGAGGGCCGTCGCCGCCGCCACCTTCGTGGCCGTTGCGGCCGGCATGATATGCTTTCCAGGCCCCGAGACGAATAGGCCACGCGTAGCCCCCTCGAAACTTGGTTCCACCCACGCTGTCAGCGACGGCTACCCCGACCTGGCCTTCGCTCAATTCCCTTTTCAACCTCCAGCATTCGTCATCTCCGCTTTTCCCTTTCTCGACTTTTTGGACCTAGCCCGCTTGTTTTCCCTCTCCGTCGTCGTCGTCCGCCGCGCCCGCCGCGCGCCGCGCGTTCTCCTCGTCGTCGTCGTCGTCGTCGTCGTCGTCGTCGTCGTCGTCACTTTTGATTTTTTTTTTCGCGCCAAAACTTTGGCGCCAAACCGACGATGGCGGCGGCGCCGGGGCAGGTGCCGCCCGAGGTGCAACGCCTCCAACGGCTGTTCGAGGTGCCCGGCAACAACCTCTGTGCCGACTGCGGCGCCACAGGTGAGGCCAGGACGCACGGCGGCGGATGGAAGATGATGGCAGCCAAGGCGGGCCGACGCTGACCTGGGCGTCCGTCGTCCGTGGCGGCGCTTGACCCTTCCAGAGCCGCGCTGGGCGTCATGGAACCTCGGCATCTTCATCTGCGTCCGCTGCGCCGGCATCCACCGCAGCCTCGGCACGCAAATCTCCAAGGTCCGCTCGGTCAATCTCGACCTGTGGTCGCCCGAGCAGATTCAGGTCGGGCGCCAGCATCGCCATGGCTGGTTCACCAGACCCCATGGGCACCCGCTCATGCGACAAGCCGGCGGCGCTCGAACGTGTCACTCTACAGAGCATGGAGGACAATGGGAACGAAAAGGTGAACGCGATCTACCTGGCGAACCTGCCCGCCGACTACGTGCGGCCCAACGGCGATGACCCCGCGTAAGGGCGCTGAGCCTGACGTCGCTGCCTTCTACTGTCGCCACACTCACGCTGGGACAAACGGCGGGCACACACGCGCACGGCGCGTTGGCCAGGGCCATGCAGGCGTGGATCCGAGCCAAGTACGAGAAGCGGCAGTGGGTCAAGGACAAGCCTGCCGACGTCGCGCCCGAGGTGCGCGCCGCAGGGCGAGCGGCGGTCGGCATCCGAGAGCGCGTTCGCTCACGTCGGGCGCTTCGCTACCCTTTTGGGGCCCCCGTGCGTTGACAGCCCGAGCCAGAGTTCATGTCGGTCACGGTGACGGACCCGCTGGACGAGTACGACCCACCGGGCTCGACCAAGGGCCGCCACACGACGTACCAGATCAACGTGACGACCAACATGGGCGACTTTGGCGGCAAGAACAAGTTCTCCGTGCGGCGGCGCTACAACGACTTTTACACGCTCTACAAGGTCCTGAACGAGCTGGCCAAGACCAAGTTCACGCGGCTGCCGCCGATGCCGCCCAAGACCGGGCTCGGCGACGGTACGGCCAACCAATGGCCATGCGGCGCAGCGGCGGCGGCGACGGCGGCTAACGCCAGGGGTCTGTCTGCTGGGCCGCCCGGTGGTCCCACACAGACCGGTTCTCCCCGGCGATCAAGGAGGCGCGGCGGGCCGCGTTCGAAAAGATCCTTCAGACCGCCGCCGACAACCGCATCCTCCGGCGATCCGACATCCTGCGCCAGTTCCTCACCGTTGGCGTGGATCGCCGCGCGTCTTCCAGCTCCATCGCCGCCGGCTAAACCGACGGCACGTTGATGCGAATTACCGAGGCTGTACAACGTGCTGGACCTCTGTACACCATACCGCCTGTACAATAGACATCATTACTCGACCGTGGCTCCGTGGCGCTGCTCCTCCTCGTCGAGGCTGACCGAGGCGGCGACCAGGACGGGGATCGCCGGGTGGATGTACCGGTCGTCCTTCTCGGCCAGGTCAAACAGCCAGCTGCCCTGCGTGCCGTAGCGGGCGTGGCGCGGCTCCCACAGCCAGAGCGCGCGCGGTGGCAGGCGCGCCCGCGCCGCGCGCGCGACGCCGCGGCCGGCCGCGTTGTAGAAGACCATGTGACGCACAAAGAAGGTGCTGTACAGCCGCACGCGGTACTGCACGTGGCCGCGGGCGTCGGTAATGTTGAGCAGCGACCACCGCCAGCGCCGGTCCAGGCCGTGGACGTCCACAAAGCGGGCCATCCCCTCGGCGCTGTCCGAAGCGGCGGGCCCGCTGGTCGCCCCGGTCGTTGCGTCACTGGGCGTGCCGCTCGGCGCGTACAGGCGCAGCCGGTACTGGTGGGCGCCGGGCGCCGCGATCCGCGTGGCACGCGCGACGCAGCGGCCCCGAAAGTGCATCTCGAGCGCGGGGGCCTCCGGGGAGGCCGCCGGCCGGTCCTCGGGCACGTCGCCGGTCAGGCGGGGCGCGGTGGGCAAGGCGCTGGCGACGGTAACGTGGCCGAGGCGCTGTCGGCCGCTCAAGAGATGCAGCAGCTCGCCGTCGGCGGGCGCGGCCCGCTGCTCGGCCTCAAAGTCGCACGGGAACCAGTGCGTCTCGTCGGCCTGCCACTGCGGGCGGGCGGAGCACGCACGGAGCGCGCGGCAGCATGGGTCAGATATGTGATGTCCAGCCGGACTGAGCCGTGTGAGCGGCAGGGCAACATACGGCGGGGCCCTGGTAGGCCTTGAACAGGGCCTGGTTGTACTCTTGGGCGAGGGCGGCGCCCCACGAGGTGGAGGCGCGGATGCCGTAGCGCTCGACGAAAAGGCTGTACGCCTCCGTGTCGACCACGTCGACCTCCAGCGGCTCCGTCGTTGGCGAGGGCGAGGGCGCGATTGCCGCCGCTTCGTCCAGCAGGCGGTCGTACGCCTCGCGTTGCAGGGGGGACGCCAGCGTCTGGTTGCGGTGAGCCTAGGGACCTGACGACGGCGAGCGTCAGCGAGGCGCGCGGCCCTTGTATTGGCCTGTGGGGTGCCCGTACGCGGTAGGCCTCGAGCAGCAGCACAAACTCGCGCTGCGCCTCGTGCTGCGGCAGCGCGCTGCGGTCCGGGTGCAGTGCCTTCGCGTGCTGTTGCCACCCATATGACGCCACACCACCGGTCACACCTCGTGAGCGCGCGCTTACGTCGGCCCATGCGACGAGGCTGGCCATACGCGGTAAAAGCTCTGCCGGAGCTGCCGGGCCGTGGCGTCGCGGGGCACGCCGAGCCGCTCGTAGTGGGTCGGTCGCGGCTTGGAGGCTATGGTCCGGCAGGGGCAGGAGTACCATCTTGACCTCCGGCTGCCGTGCAGCGCTGCCCGGCACACGCTGCCCACAGACAGCAGCCACGGCGCCATGACGTCCAGGCGCACGGCACGGAGGCCCCTTGCTCTATGTCCTGTCCATCTTACTCGCTAGCTACTCCGCCATGTGTCCTCTCCGCCTGCCTGCATTCGTCGCCGTCTTCCAATTCTCCTTCAATCGGTTTTGCCGCGGCTTACACAGCGGCTTCTAGGCGCGCTTTTGCCGCCCGCCGCCGCCGCCAGCCCCCGCTGCCGCCGCCAGCCGCCGCCGCCGCCGCCGCCGCCGCCGCCGCCGCCAACTTTCGCGCCAACATTTTCTGGCCACGTGGTCACGGTCCTACGGGACCCCCCACATGCACGTGACCCCCCATGTACCCCCCACAGCATTGACCCCCCAAGGTTTTTCCTCCACTTTCGCTTTTTCGTCTTTTTCGTCGCGTCGACGCTGCGCCTCCGCCGCCGCCGCCGCCGCCGCCGCCGCCGCTCGCCGCCGCTCGCCTGCCGGTCGCTGCCACCACGGACTGCTGCCGCTGCCGAGCACAGACAGACACCGCATCCTGCTGCTACGGCCACCCGCTGCTTGCCTTGCCGGCTGCTGCCGTGACGCGTCGGTACTGCAAACGTCCGGCCCCGCGCCCCGCCGACCGCCTTCGCACGACCGGCAACCCTCCCCCCGCGCCGTGGACGTCCCTGCCCGCGCCATACGACGCCGCTGGGGCATACTACGCCTGCGTGCGTTTCACGTACGGGCAGGCAAGCTCCCGTCCTTGGGTCAGGGCGCCCGCGACGCTGACACGGGCCCGGCACGTGCATCCCGCTTGGCCACGCGTCACGTTGCAGACCCGACTTGGCTAGGCGCCGTTGCAAGCTGAGGAGACGCGACGACGATGCCCCTGGAGCGCAGCGTGCAAGCCACCGCCACCATGGACGCCCCCGCCATCGACCGGGCCACCACGCCCGTGGACAAGGTGCGCCTCACGCTCTGCCACCGGCGGGCGGGCTCGAAATGGCTCACCTTAGTGGCCCCCGCACCCTACGATGGCGTGCTCGGCCGGGCAGCCCCCCACGGAGACGGGCTCGCCGGCCGGTGAGAAGCCCGTCAACCCGTACATTGACACTGTCAACCGCCGCCTCCGCACGCTCCGGAAACGCCTGGTACGTGCGGACTCCCCCTGCTCTGTCGGCTGTGCGCGGCCATCACATTCACCCAGCGACGCCCTGGCCGCCGCGCCGGCCGGCGTGGCGTGGCACGCTCAGGCCAAGATCCAGGCCAACGAGGAGGCACAAAAGGCTGGCAAGGCGCTGGACAAGGACCAGCTCGCGTCCATCGCCCGCAAGGGCGAGGTCGAGGTGCTGCTGAAGGAGCTCGAAGAGATCGAGAAGCAGTTCGAGGCCATCGACGCCGAGGTACGCCGAGGACGCACAAAACGTGTGCAGCGCACGGCCCCTGGCCGGGGGCTGACCGGGTCCGCCGCGCCGCCGCTCCGTTCACATCTCGCACCGCCGCAGCAACAACGCAACGAGAAGAAGCTGGCCAAGAAGCGGCGCAACGAGGAGCTCAAAGCCATGCAGCTCGCCCGGGAGCGCGAGCTGGAGCGGCAGCGCGAGGTCCTGGAGCTCGTCTACATCCTGCGCCACCTGTCCGACCAGGAGGTGCGGCAGGCGTTCCTGACCGGCGCCGCCGTAGCCACGGTACGACGACGAGGCGCGGTGTTTAGGCGGGCGGCCCGGTCGATCGCGCCGCTAATGCGCCAGCGCCAGCGCTGCGCCTCTCGCGTCCGCCCGTGCCGTGGGGTAGCCGCTCGATGAGGAGCACCTCAGCGCGCTGGACGTGGTCCACAGCCTGCTCTTCCCGCCCTACGACCCGGCGCAGGGGTACTTGCCGGGCCCATGCGTCCGCGGGCTTGTGTTCCCCAGCCGGCAGCTAACCCGTCGCGCCCCCCCCCCCGTCTTCTGGCTGCTCTGCCGTCCAGGCTCGCCGAGCTGGTCAACCGCGCGTCGTCGCACCTGTTCAACCTGCTGGCGGGCGCTGAGGAGCCCGTCGGCCCGGCGAGCTACGCGCAGGTGTCTTCGGTGCTGAACCGCATCCGGCGGTCGCGCTACTTTGACCTGGAGGTCGCCCGCCAGGAGGACGAGGAGCGCCGGAGGGCGGAGGAGGCCGCGCTCGCCGCGGCGATCGCCGAGGCGCAGCGCAAGGCGGAGGAGGAAGCGCTCAGCCAGCTGCTGTCCACGTTCGTGGTGATCCACGCGGACGAGCTCCCGCCGCCGTCGGACGTCTCGGCCGAGCAGGTCAACGGCACCATCGTGCCGGTGCTCCAGTTCATGGTCGAGTCCGAGATCGAGCCGGAGCCGGAGCCGCAGGCGCAGCCGGCGGCGCCCGCGCAGGCCGTGACGGAGAGCCAGGCCGATGCCGTCATTGAGGCGATCATTGAGGCCATCGCCGACGCCAACGACCCGAGCGCCGACGACGCCCGCTACGCACAGATGCTCGCCGCCCAGCAGGAGGCCGAGTACGCCGCGCAGCTCGCCGCCGGCGAGCCGGACCCGAACAGCGACGACGGCTTCATGGCCGCCGGCGGGCGCGGCGGGCGGAGGCGCGCGGCCGCGGCCAGCGGCAACGCCCACACCGCCGACGGGCAGCAGGGCCGGCCTTTCCGGCGCGGCGGCGGCGAGCGCCGTGGCGGTGGCGGCGAGCGCCGCGGCGGCGGCCGGGGCGGCTACTCGGACGGCCCGCGCGGTGGCGGCCGCGGCGGGTCGCACGCCGAGGGCAGCGGCGAGGGCCGGCGCGGCGGCTACCGCGGCGGCCACGCCAACGGCACGGACGGCCCGCGCCGCGGCGGTGGCGCCGGTGGCGACAAGGGCCCGCGGCGCCCGGCGCCCGCGCCGGCGACGGCGTGAGGCCGCCGCCCGGGTCCGCGCTTCCCGCAACCACGGCCTGTGCTGCGCACCCCCCTCCTATCGGGCGGCCCTGCGTGTGTGAAAGACTCGCTGCAGTAGGAGCTGTTCAATAGCGCGCTTCACCTGTACACACTGTTCATGACACCTAGATGCACCTTTTCGCGTTGCTTTACACCTCTACACCGAGTCTACTGCTTGGCGAAGCCGAGCGCCGACAGGAGCGCCGCGTCGATCGTGCCGCCGGCGCCGCCGTACAGCGCGAGCACCTCGCGGATCGCGGGAACGTACTGCGCCGGCACCCAGTACACAAAGTATCGGCTCCGCTCCGAGGGGCCCAGCTGGAGCGACTGTGACCGGGGGCGTCCAGAATGATGGTGTTACTAGAGCGCTGGCGTTAGGACCAAGCGCTCTCCTTTCATGGCAGTGCGGGGCGCGGTCGCCGCACCAGGATGTGGTAGTCCTCGGATCCTTTGATGGGCTCCGAGAAAACGTGGTGGATCGAAGAGTAGGGCACCTTGGACGTCCGCTCTACGCGCCGCTCCCGCGCGCTCCGCACGACGCTGCTGCCTGCGTTGAGGCCCCGCATAGACCTCACCCTCGTGTTGCGTGCGCGGCCGCACCGTTCGTCGCGATCCAAAGCTGCCGCTCCTCGTGCTTGAAGGTCAGCCGCGTCTTTTGGCCGGCCTTGTTCAGCAGGCCGCGCAGCGAGAATCCGTCCGGGACCGCTTCCTACGAGGGCGAATCGCGACCGCAAAGGATGCTGGCGCGCGGTGACCAGGCCTGCGCCGTGGCGCTCATCCACAACACGGCATGCTGCGTACAAGGCCGTGGCGGTTTCCCGGCTCGGCGTCCGCGGGCTTGCCCGCAGCCAGGACCTTTTGGTGCTCCGGCTGCTCCGAGAGCGGCGTCAGCGCCTGGACCACTGCGCAGGCCGTCGGGGGGCGAACGCGGTTGCTGTGTTTCATGCGTGAGCCTGCTGCGGGCGCCAGCCTCCAGCACGGCGGCCCCCCGCCAACGGACGTGGCAGCAGGTTGGTGGGCGCGGCGACCGTCGGCTTGGCCGACGCTATGGCCTGCACCTCGCTGGCCTTGGCGCCGATCAGCATGAGCTTGGTCCCGTCACGGACGCCGGCGTCCCGCAGCGTCTGGCTGTCGTCCTTGAGCGAAACTGCCACAGGGTGGCCAGTTGCCCCAGGCAAACCTCCGCTGCGTCAGCAGCGGCACCAGCGGCGGGGCCGGCAGCGTTCACCGCGGCGTACGCTTGATGCCGGTTAGCTTTTGGTTGGCGGCGGGCACCTCGCAGAGCCGCTCCAGGTGCTCCTTGAACTTGCGCAGCGGCGCGTTCAAGTCGAAGACGATGTCGTACGGCGTCTTGCCGTGCAGGACGCGCAGGTGCGCCAGGTCCTCGGCCGCCGCCGCCGCTGCCGCCGTCGTCGTCGCCGCTGCGGCTGCTGCGAGGCCGTCGGCGGGCGGCGGTGCCACAGCGCCGTCGGCGGGCGGGATGCCTTGTCCGCTGGCCGCCGCCGCCGCGGCCGCCGCGGTCGGGTCGCTGGTTGCGTCCGGCTCCATCCTGGCGCGGCCGTCGCCGTCGTGCCGCGCGTGTCCGTGGCTCCTGTACACTGCCTGCCGAGGCCGGGCGCCGTGCGGGTCGGTGCCCTGGACGTGTGGTGGCCTTTTTGGGGGTGCAGCGTAAGGCCGCGAGGCGCGCGGGCGTCTGCCGTCACTGAAATAATATACGTTGCTGTGACTTCAAAAGTATATATCCGCCCGCCGTCCTTCTCTTCGCGTCCTCTTGCGTGCGCGGTCGTCGGCCCGCGCAGTGTCTGCGTGTGCAAGCGAAGGACGACGACGGCCGGGGAAGGCGACGACACCAAGACGCGGCGGCGGCGCTGGAAGGGGCTGTTGAGGCAGACGGTGCCGCGGACGGTGTTTTGGGTTGGTGCTGCAACGCGGCTGACGGGGAGGACGGCGACGCAGCAACGCGCGACGCAGTACACGCGCGCGGCGCAGCCCGGAGGACGAGGTGAAGCACTGGCGACACCGTAGACACAGCGGAGAGAACGTGAAGACGACGCTCTGGCGGTAGACGGAGCAGGCACCGGTCGATGATCCACTGCCGTCGACCTGCAACCACGCGCGACTGGACACGACGGCCACCGATAAGCGCGGAGAGGCAGGGCAGGCACGGCGGGGCGCCAGGATGGGCACACCGACACCGGCGACGCCGCGGGCACGCTACCCTCGCTGCTGCTGACGCCTCGACGCTACCGTGACTACGCCCACAACGAAACACCCACGACCGCCATGTCGGCACCGGCGGCCGTCCGGCCGGTGCGGCCCAGCAGCGGCGCGGCAGGGCCGCGGCCGGCGCCCGGACCCGCCGCGGCGCACGGCAGCCCGCGGCCACGGCTGGCTCCCGCGCCCACGCTGCCGGGCGTAAGCTCTGCGGCCGCGCCGCCGGCCAAGGCGGGCCCGCCGCCGACCATCGCCTCGGCCGCCGACCTGGTGACGGGCGCATGGGACGCGCCAGCCGCGCCGGCCGTCACCGTCGTCCCGCCCGCCGCCGAGCCGGCGCCGGCTGCCGCGGCCGGCAGTGGCCACGGATCTATTACTGGCACACCGCCGCCGCCGCCAGCAGCAGCAGCAGCAGCAGCAGCAGCAGCAGCAGCAGCAGCTCCGCAGGCGAGCGCGCCGGACCGCCTGCCGGGCAGCGGCCGCGGCGCTGGCGGGGCGGGCGCCCCAGCGGCCAGCCGCGGCCCTGCCGTGGGCGCATCGCCGCGGCCGCCGCGGCCCGTGCCCGCGCCGGCGGCGCCGGTGCCGGCCGCGGCCTCGCCCGCGGCCGCGGAGCCGCCGCCATCAGGGGGGCCGACCAAGGAGCCCACCCCGCCACCGGCGGCGCCCGAAGCGTCGGTGGCGCGCGTGGACCGGCTTAAGCCGGAGCCGCCCGGGCGGCCGGCCGCGGGGGCGCTGCCGCATTCAGCGGGCGCGACGCCGCCGACTGCCCAGGCGTCCGTGCCCCTCACGAGCCGGTGGACGCTGTACGCCGACCGCGCCGAGCGGGCGCCCGACCTGCCGCGCGAGCCGTCGCGCTCCGCGGGGTCGAGCCCGCCGCCGACGGCGGCCACCCTCGGGCCCACGCGCTCGGCGGACGAGAGCACGCGCGGCTCCACCGCCGCCGCCTCCGAGGACGCGACGCCGTCGCTGCCTCGCGCTGCCGCGCCGGGCGACGAGGCGAGCTCACCCGGACCGGAGGGGGCCGGGCGGGGCGCCGGCGGCGACCGGCCGGCGAGCGCCAAGCCAGAGGTGGCCAACGGCGACGCACGGCCCGCGGCGGTCACCAGCGGCAGCGGCAGCAGCGGCAGCTTGGTTGGCAGCCGGTCTGCCGGGAGCACACCGACGCTGGGGTCGCTGGACGGCCAGGCCATCAAGTACCGCGATTTTCGGCTGGACGACGCAGCTGCGGCGGCCGGCGGCGGCACGTCCCAGTCGGCCGGCGCGACGCCGCGGCTGCCGGCGGCGGACGTGGCGGCCATCCGCTACCGCGATTTTCGCCTGGACGACGCCGAGGCCGCGACGGCGGCGGCGGCCGCAGCGCCGACCAAGCCTCCAGCGGCGGCCGCGGAGTCGGTGCACTTTGTCGCGCCCATCCGGTTCCGCGACTTTCGGCTCGACGAGGCCGCGCAGGCTAACAAGGAGCAGCCACCGGGCGCTGCCGCCGAGGCGTCGCCGCGTGACAAGCCCGCCACGGACGCGTCCGCCCCTCCAGCGGCATGGCCGGCGCTGAGCTCGAGCGCCGGCGGCTCCCCGCGGCCTACGCCGGGCAGCGGCATGCCCGCGCGGGAGGTGGCGTGGGGCGCGGGCCGGCCCGGCGAGTCGCCCCCGCCGGCCGCCCGCCGCGCGCCCGAGGCCGCCTCGCCGCCCGTGGCCGCCGCTGGCCGCACCATGGTCCCGCTCCGCGGGCCGGTGCACGCGCCGCTGCCCGCCGCGTCGGTGCGCGTCGGACCGCTGGTTCCGCCGGCGACTGCCGCGCCGGCGCCGCCAACTAGCACCGGCCAAGCGCCGGAGGGCCGCGAGGCGGCGGGGGGCCCGGACGGCAGCTCGGCCCTGACGACGTCGAATGCCGATACCGATGCCGATGCCAATGCCGATGCCGATGCCGCGCAGCCGAGCGCGCCCGCTTCCGCCCCCGCGCCCGCGCCTGCGCCTGCGCCGGAGCCGCTGCCGGCCGCCGCGTCGCCCAAGCGCGTCATCGCGCCGCCGCCGCCGCCGGCGGTGCCGCCGGATCATCACCCGCTGCAGAACCGCTGGGTGTTCTTCCACATGCGCAAGACGTCGGCGTCGGCGCAGCTCAGCGTGGCGTTCCGGCAGTACCAGAAGGAGTACATGTCGTTCGGTGCCTGTGCCTCGGTGTGTCCTGCTTCCGCGGTGGTGCTGTCGAACGGGATCGTTCAGCGGCTGATGCGCCGTATGGCGCCGCCGCATTTGCGTGGCATCCCCGGACAGGTTGAGGAGTTTTGGGGCATCCTCGACAACATCTTGCCCGTGTCCCGGATCGCCTCGGGGACGAACCTGTACATGTTTAAGAGGGGCATCGAGCCCGCGTGGGAGGACCCCATCAACCGCATGGTACGCCCCCGCCTGGCATCAGGGAGGCATTCGGAGAGCGACACTAACCAACAGCGCGTCGATGCGGACACGATCCGCTGCCATTCGGCAGGGCGGCGAGTATGTATTTTTCTTGCGCGACCGCATGCGCTCTAGTCAGGCGTGGGAGGAGCTGGTGCGTCCACGACTGGTGCGGCTGCCTGGAGAATCCGTCAGGAGCGGGGCTAACGCATGCTATGACCTTGGCAATCGCATCGCATCGCACGCCACAGCTCCTGGCGACGGTCGGCGAGCAGATAGACCCGGCCGACGAGATTTGCGGCGTTGGTACGTGTGGGTCGAGGATCGCTCGTCGCCTGCGGTCGGCAGCCGGCATTGCGCTAAGTCCATCCCGCGCGATATATATCTCGCGTCGACGACATGACGGCGCCAGCGATTTTCCTGCGTGAGAAGGGCGACAAGATTCAAATATGGACGCGCAGCAGCGACCCCAACACGCCCACGATGAAGGCGATCGTGCAGCGCGCGTGCGACCCGCAGGAGGGCGTCGTCCCCGCGCTGCGCGGCATCCGTCCGGACTTTGCGGTGCACCATGAGCAGCTCAGCGAAGGGCGCCAGATCGCGCAGCAGGACCGCCGGCCGCGGCACCATTAACCTTATTGTAGCTGGCTACAGTGATACAGACAGAATTACAGCTGTACAATGGCGGCACTAGGCCGTGGCCTGCTCGGTCTTTGCCCGCTTGCTCGGCGAGTCCTCCGTGGGCGCGGCGGTCGCGGCCGCGGCGGCGTCGGCCTGGTGCGACAGCCCAGCGCGGTCTGAATGGGAGGTGACGTGTAAGCCATTCGAGTCGGGGGTGGGGAGGTAACAGCGCCGCCACGTACCGCCTCGCCCTCCTTCTTGGCAATGAGGCTTTGCACGTCTTTCAGCTCCATCTTGAGCAACCGCAGCTCCGCGCGCTTGGCCTCCAGCTGTGCAACTGCAGGAGAGGACAGCGGCACCTAGGAATGAGCAAAGTCATTAGAGCAGCACAACAAGCTGTTGGCATCGCCGGCAGCCGGATACGCACGCTTGACCGCCTGCGTGCCGCACCCCCAGAGAAAACCACGCACACGGTGCGTCACCGACCAGCTTAGCGGCGTGCGAAGACCATGGCCCCGATGCCGCCGTGCATCCACAGGGCCCTACCTCCACCGACGGCTTGGGCAGCTCGATGGCTTCCCACTGCGATCGCGGCAGCTCGTAGCTGCGACCTCGCCGGACGACGAGGAGCAAGAAACCACATGAGATGTTGTCAGGGCACGCGACGAGCCAAGGCAGGGTCCCAGCCACCGTACAGTTTGCGGTTCTCTTCGATCTTTTTGCGAATCTCCTCGGGCTTGAGCTTGTCTGTGGGGCCCGCCCGCCGGCGCCGCGCTTCGGCCGGGATGCGGTCGGGCGTTCGAACCGGCTGGTACCTGGCCAACAGCGCGCAGTGCGCGGTGCCTACCGCCCGTGTTGACAATGATGCCGTTCTTGCGGCGAATGTCGGGGCCCTCGCGCGTGCTGTTCCGCTTGCCGATCTCAAACACATCAATGTGCAGGCCAGCAAACTCTGTTGTTGGCGGCGCCACGGCCAGATCTTCAGGCGCAGCTGGCACGCCGTCAGCGACCGGCGCGGCGCCGCCCTCTCGCCGGCCGGGCCCGCCGCGTACCGGCGGTAGACTGCTGGCCGAGCATGCGCTGCGTCTGGTTGTTGAGCTGCGCGTTGGTCTTGCCCGGCAGGCAGCCGCTCTCGATGATCTGGCTCCAGTTGCCCACGCCAAACTTCATGAGCGCCTTGTGCAGGATGTTCACCTCCTCCTCCGTCCAACCTACGAACACGCCGCCCGCTCCAGACCCGGCCCGACTCGAGTCAGCTGTCTGCGAGCGCCACACACGCCGGCGCGCGCTGGTGCGGGCGCTGCCGTAGTACCGGGCGACAGCGTCCAGTTCCACAGACTGGCGCTCTCGTTGGTGGGCAGCAGCACGCGCGTCAGGGCGGCGCCGGCGGGCCGGCTGGGGCCCTTGTGGCCGCCGCCGCGGCCGCGTCCTGCCATCGTCGTCGTCGTCGTCGTCGTCGTCGTCTTGCGCTGGTTCAAAAAAGTTTCGCGCCAAAACTTCTGACAGCATTTCTGTCAGGGCATTGGTGACGACCGTGGCGCCGCCCGCCGCGGCGCTCAGCGCCCACGGACCATGCATGCCCGAGTCCGATTCTGTTTCTCCTGGAGGACGCTCAGCCAACAATCGGCTCACGTAGCTTCACTCTGTACAAGGCAATCTGCTATACACATCGCACAGGAAATTACGGCCGCGCTCGCTTGGGCGGCGGCGAGGGATCGTCGCCGGTGGTGCCGGTGGACCCGCGGTCAACGGCCGGCATCAGGCCAGCATCCATGGGCGCGCCTGCATCACAACGGCCCGCGATTGTGCGCATCTCTCCTTAGCACGAGATACGCGAGACTAGAGGATCGCGGCAGCAGTGATGCGTACTGGCATCGCCGGCGGGGGATGACCGGAACGGGAACTGCAGGTCGCCTGGAGGCAGCACAGCCACATTTTCCAGTCCCTCTCATGGCAGCCACATGAGTCTAACGGATCGCTGGCCGCCTCAATTCGTTCCAGGTGCCGCCGTACCGCCTGGTCGACCAACGGTGCCGCTGTGGTAGTCGCCGCCCGCGAAAGACGGCGCGCGGCCCGACGCGCCGTCGCCGTACGCGTCCGGATCCTCGGCGGTGGCGCCGCGGTGGTCGCCGCTGCCGGCGTCGGTGTCGCCGGAGCGGTCCCGCGCCGCGGCCCCGGCGGCCGCGGCCGCTGGCTCGGGCGCGGGGGCCGCGTCGGGCTTGGCGCTCGTGCTGATGATGAGGCGCACATCCAGCACGTCGGCGATGCTCAGCATCAGGACGATGGGCGTGCCGCCTTCACCGAAGCGGGCGACGACCGTGCACTTGAGCGACTGCGCCAAGGCGAGCATGGCCTTGAACTCGGCCAGGGCAAAGATGAGGTACTGCGGCCGGTCGACGACAAAGTGGTCAAACTCTTCCGCGACCATGCGCAGCTTGGTGTGCAGGACGCGGCGGTCCTCTGCGTGGACCAACGATCGCGGCACGGTCAGCTCAGCGTGAGCAGCTCGGGGACAGCGTAGGTCCGCTCGCGCAGCCCGACCGCACCGTACCGATGGCCTCGCTGGAGACGTAGCTGTGGATGGCGAGCGCGCCGGGCGTCACGGACCACGCGAGCTCGTCCAGGCCGGTGTGCAGGTTGGCCAACGCGCTCAAGAACGTCTCCGGCTTGAGCACCACCTCGTTGGGCAGCAGTGTCTGATCAATGTCGGCGTCCTGGGCAGGCACGATCGCGCCTCTGGTTCACCAAATCTGGGTCAGCACTTGCCGCAAGCCGGCGCCGAGCCGAGCGTCGCGGAGCCGTACGTGGGCAAGGCAGGCCTCGTAAGTGAGCTTGTGCGTGCGGGTGACGCCTGCCGGGCAGAGGCAGGGGCACGCGCGCCTACGGAACGAAGCGTTAGCGAGCGGGTGGGCGCGTGTAACCAGAGGCGCGCGCCTGTACCGTGCTTGCACAAGAAGAAGAAGACCAGCCGGGCCTCCTCCGGCACGTGGTGAATCTGCACCTCCTCCACCTCGTGGGCGACGCTGCTGCTCCGGCGGCGGAAGAGCAGGTTCAGCACCTTGTTGAGGACGCGGCACTCCAGCACGGGCCCGTCCGGGGCACCGGGCGCCACGGGCACAAGGAACCGGCGGAAGTAGCCCGGGTAGAACGAGCACTTGGCGAGCGCCGACCGCGACGAGTTGAGGGCGCTCAGCACGAGCTGGGGCGCGAGCACGCGGGCACTCGCGAGAGGCGGCGTCAGGAGTGACCCTCGGCGCGGCGCACGCGCGGGTTGCCCCGGTACCTTATCCGGCCATATCTCCCAGTACACCTCGTCGCCGATGCGGTTTAGGAATGAGAGGCACGACGAGAAGTCTGTCATCGTGCGCGCAAGCAGCTGTTCTTCGTCTGCGCTCAGTCCCCGCGGGGCGTCTCTGCGGCCTCGAGCGTCCGCGCGCACGCACCTCCCAGGGCGGCCGCCTGCAGCACGATCTCCATCCTGAGCGTGCGGACGGCGCCTGACGCCGTCCACCGTCTTGCGCGTCGGTGCCTGCGTGAGCGTCTACGTCCCCGGCCGCAGCTTCTTGCGCCTCCGTCGTCGCCGTCGCCTAGTCCTCCTTGATGGCTCCGTGTATGGTTGAGCCCTGCTGCAGCTGCGGCGGCGGCGTGTTGTTGTAGTGGCGCGACGATGGCGCCAATTTCAAGTTTTCGCGCCAAAACTTTGGCGGCGGCGGCACCGCAGGCCGCAGGCCGACGGCGGCGGTGCACCACGTCGCAGGCGGCAGACGGTGGAAGGCCACCGGACACAGTAGCGCGCAGTCGGCGGGCGGCCGGACATCGTAGCGAGCGCCCAAAGAAAGGCGACGAGGCCGCAGAGGCAGGCAGTAGGAGGCGGCTGGTAGGCCGCGGCGGCCGCGCTCAGGCTAGTCAGGCTCTGCGCCGCCCGCAATGACGGTCCCAGCGGAGGTGCGCAAACGTGGCCGGTCTCGGTCTGGTCTGCGCAGCAGGAAGCTCACATGCCATCGGCACCGTGTTGTGCCACCCGCGCCTAACGCAGGCATGGCGGCCGGCCGACGCGGCGGCGGAGGCCGTCGTGGCGGCTGCGCAAGAGCTGGCGGTGTCGCCCGCCATGGCCGACGCCATGGAGTACCAGCAAGGTGCGGGCGCGTCCCTCCGCCCGGCTCTACTGAACTCGCGTTTTAACCCGAGCCCGACCTCCGCTGCAGTACGGTCCGCAGACGCCTGGATCGAGCGGCAGGCTGAGCGGCTCGCGCGGCTGCGCGAGGCCCTGACGAACCAGGTGGCCATCGACCCGGCAGTGGCGGCGACCGTCCTGATGCACCTGGCGCCGTACCTGCCTGACGCGCTCCCGGCGTACTGGGTCACCGAGCCCACGACCGCCGCCGCGGCCGGTACGTCGGCGTCGGCCACGCGATCAAGTCAGAGCCAAGCTAATCGCGGGCACGCTCGGCCCATGCCGACTGCGCCCGCAGGCGTCCTGACGGTCCTGCTGCAGGCAGCCGGCGCCAGCACGGTGGCGGACCTCGCGGAGCAGGTTCACGAGCAGCTGCAAACGCTGCTCGGCAGCGCCATCACCGCGGGCAAAGGCCAAGGCACGCTGCGCGCCCGGCATTCTTTTTTTAGACGCCCACTAGGCTAACCGCATCCGGCCCGTGCCTTTTTTTGCGGGTGCGGGCGTGCCCACAGACCCCGCGTGGACGACGGCCAACCTGGGCATCGCGGCGGCGCTGGAGCTGTTTGTGCGCCAGGTGGCGCCCGCGACCCTGGCCGGCGCCCTGCGGCTCTGGTCGGCGGCCGCACTGCAGCTGCTGGAGCACTACCGCCCCCTCGCACGGGCCGGCGGCGCCGCGGTCGTGGCCGCCGCCGTGCCCCGCTCGGACCCCGTGCAGCTGCACCGGCTCGGGCTCCTGCCGTTGCTGCAGTCGGCGGTGGCGCAGCTGCTCATCCTGCGCGACCAGCTCCAGCTGCGGCCCGGCCACGCGGCCATGCGCGCGGTGCTGGCGGCACAGGTCGTCGCCCACAGCGAGGGGGTCGCGGCGTCGGCGGGCCTCCGGCTGGATGCGGCGCTGCCGGCGCGGCAGCGGGCTGCGTTTGCGCGCGGCGGGCCCGGCGGCGTCGACCAGGCCTGGGCCGAGGCGCGAGCGGCGGCACTGGCGGAGGTCCGCGAGACGCGGCTCGACTTGCTGGCCAACCTGATCAACGAGGCGCGGTTCGAGACGCGGACGCCCTGGCAGCAGGTACACCATTCGGGGCGCGGCGCTTGGTGCGGAGCGGGCAGCCGCTGACGCATGTTTCCATGTGGCGGGAGAACGGCGGCTCCAGTTCTACGGCGGTCTCATGCGCGGCTACATCCAAGACCTGGGCGTGGACACCACCGCCTTGCTAAAGGTCCCGCATCGGTGCCGCGCGCCACCGACAGCAGGGGCTTGACTAATCGTGGGTGACCTTCGCAGCCATGGCCGCGGACGCTGCCCCATAGGAGCTGGTGCCTGTGCTGTGCGCGTGGCTGGAGAGCCCGTTCACGGAGGCACAGACCGCCGCCTTGACGTTGCTGGACGAGCTGAGCGGTCCTTGTGCCGAACGGTACGCGCTTGCTAGCGCCGCCGGGGTGGGGCACAGTGCTGAGGCCGACGGGCGCGTTGTCCAACCTTGCGCGCCTGCAGCCTGCCGTTCTACCGCGTCCCCCTCCTCCGGACGCTGGCGCTCGGCTACGCGGGCACAGTCCTGGAGCGCACCACGCTGCCCGATGCCCGTAGGAGTCGCGCGCTGTGCGGGGAGGCCACTGGTTGCCGCGGCTGACCGGAGGCCGCCTCAGCGGCGCGTGCGCGTATGCTTGCCAGCGACCGCGTTGGCCATGCGCCAACTACTCGCCAAGCTCGTGGCGGGGCCCGCCAGCGCGCTGGTCAAGGTACGGAGGGCATGTCCGCGCTTGCCAGTAGAGGCAGTCCCTCTTACCTCCATGCGTCATCCCCCACGCTGAGCTGCGTCCGCAGGCGGACTGGCAGGTGCTGGTGGAGGCCGAACCCGAGCTGGCCGCATTGTCTCCATAGCTATGTACATAGTGCGACTGTACAGCGGTGTACAAAGCGCGTCGGATCTCACGCCGGTGTGGGCGGCAGGTCCGCGGCCGGGCTAGCGCCCGGGTCGCCGTCGCTGCCCCCGCTGCGGCTGCGGTCCAGGTCAAAGCCGCGCTCCAGCTCCAGATGGGTCAGCCAGGCCGACGCCACGGGCACGGCAAACTCGTCGTCGCTATTGACCGCGAGCTGCAGCAGGTCCGCGGCCATCTGCTCGGGGTCGCTCACCCACTGGCCGCTGTGCACGTCTGTGGACACGGCTCCAGCGCCATGGCGGCGAACGTACGTCAGCCCACGCCCGCGCAATCTGTCGCACCGCGCGCTGCACTGCTGCACCTTTTAGGAGCAGCGCGGCCGCCGCGATCATGGACGCGGCGTGGCCCTCTTGCGCCGCACCCAGCAGCTGCTCCAGCGCCTCGCGCGGCTGCGCTGGCCGCTGCGCCAGCAGGTCCATGGCCACCATGAAGCATGCCTGCGGGTGCCGCAGCGCCGCGGCGCGCCGCAGGTACCGGCGGCACTCGTCGAGGTCGCGGGGCAGGCCGTGCACCTCTGCCTGAGGCCGCGCAGGCGCGAGAGGACTGCCACGCGTTGTGCGCGTCAGCGCACAACATCCCCCGTCCCGACGGCGGGTCCCACGACGTACGTTCCGGTAGAAGAGGGCCACGCGGTACAGCGCCTCAGGGTGGCCGGCGTCGGCGGCCGCAAGCAGGAGGTCGCGGGCGCGCGTCCGCGTGGCGTCCTGCAGGTCGCCGTTCGCGTACATGAGCCCCAGGTCCAGCATAGCGTCCGGGCTGCCGGCGAACGCCGCCTGCTCCAAGGCCGCCGCGACCTACAGTCGCGCCGCGTTGGAGGGAGCGGAGACCCCATCAGCCTCGCCGGCATGACCGCCGGCTCAAGCGGTCCGCTCGCTTACCTTGGCCTTGGGCGCCTTGCCCTGCCGGAGCGACGTGGCGGTTGCGTACAGCGCGTCGGGCTGCGGGCGGTCGCTTGCGGCGGGGGCGGGCGGGGCCACCGACGCGGCCGCTGGCGTTGTGAGGCCGCGGAACGCCGCCAGGCGCGGCGGGTACGCCGCCCGTGCCACCGGACGGGCCAGGGCCGCCGCGGGCCGCCGCCAGCCCCACCGCAGGGCCAACATGGTCGCGCCGGACCGGGGGGTCCCGAACCCAGCAAGAGGCAAAATTCTTGGCGCTTTGAGCAATAAAGCCATAAAACACTGAAACGATGAAGCGTCCCTGGGTCTCCTCCTTCGCCCCCCGCCCCCCACGCCGTGCGGTGTGCTCCGCGCCCTTCCCTTGCCCCTGCATGCCGCGACCCTCTGCGTCGCCCTCCGTGTCCTCTCGCTGCTCGCGCTGCGAGGGTCCGGTCGAGTGGCCAATGACGTCATCCGGGCGTGGTAGGGTTTGGGGTAGGACGGGCGCTCCGTTCACTCGCTGGGCGGCCGCAGCGGACGCAGCGGCGACGGCACGCGACGACGACGACGACGACGCCCGCGACAGCGCTGGACGGCGCGCGAGAGCGGCCACGGGAACAGCCTGCGGACGTGCGGAAGAAGGCGGTGGAGCCGCGCGACCGGTCCAACGCGACGACAGGCGAGCAGACAGCTCGCGGCGTCCACCAAGACAAGGTCAGGGATCGTGCGTCGCCTACTCGGTGCCGGCACGGCGGCTGACCGACGGGGGGCGGGCGCTCGAGGGGGGCGGGCCACGCGAGCAGATGGCGGTCCAGGCGCAGTCGTCCGGCGTCGACAACTTGGTCGCCGTGGCGATCGTGGAGAAGGACAAGAATGCCGACGTCCTGCTGGTAAGCCGGCAGGCCCAGGTGGGCGGCGGCCTGCGCCGCTGCGCTGCTGACGGCCTGCCGCCGCTCGGGTCCCCGGGTCTTCCGCCGCGGGTAGACGTGGTCGTACCCGCTGCTGGCCGACGGCCTCGAGGCCGCGGTGATCCGCAAGGCCGGCCTGAAGGCCGAGGGCGACCCGAACGAGTTTGTGTTCTTCCGGCTCAAGGATCTGTGGGTCTACGTCCACACGCGCACCGGCAACTTTGCGGGCCTGCCCGGCGTACGCTGCGTCTGCGCGCCCGTGACGCGCGGTGGAGCGGCCGCCCCACTCACGCCGCCGCGCCTTCCACCCAGCGTCAGCTGTACTCCAGATCACGGCCATCTCGGTGGCGCTGTCGTCCAAGGTGTTCAACCCGGAAAAGTTCAAGGACCTCGGCGGCCGGCTGAGCCAGGTGTACGCGCTCAGCGGCCAGCCGCCGCTCGTGCTCAAGGCCTACCTGGCCGTCATGAGCAAGGACGAGTTTGAGTTTGGCCCCAAGCTCGGCGGCCGCTTCGCCATGGCCGACTACGACGACCGGGTGGCGCTGACCGAGGGCTCCCTGAAGGGTACGCGACGGCGGCAGCAAGCGCGTAGAGTGGGCAAGGGTTGCGCCATGGCTGACACTGCACGTGGCCTGGGGGGTGTTGCTCTTCTGCTGGGACAGACCTGATCACGGCGTTCGGCATGGAGACGATGGTGCTGTACAATGCCCTGCTGCTGAAGAAGCGGGTCATTGTGTACAGCTCCAAGCTGGCCACGCTGCAGCAGACCATTCGGTGGGCGCCGTTGTGCGCAGCGTACGACGGCGCCGGCGGTCCGTGGCTGACACGCTCTTGCGCGGCGTGCTGTTCTGCATGGGGCCAGGACGCTGCCGATGCTGGTGTGGCACCGGCAGAACTGGTCGGTGCTGCGGCCGCTGGTCGACTCGACCGAAGAGGAGCTGGCCGAGCTCAGCGGCGAAGGCGTCTACGTCGCCGGCGTGCTGGACCGCTCGCTGGCCGCCCGCGAGGACCTCTTTGACGTGTTTGCGGACGGTACGGGGCGTGGCGCGGCGACAGCAGTGCAGGCGAGGGCAGCCGGCTGACGGGTGGCATCCAGGCGCGTTGCTGGTGCTGCGGCGCAGTGGACGACCGGTCGGTGACGGTGGCCGCCCACGCCAAGAGTACGCTCGCACTGACTTGCACGCGGCCGACCACCGGTCCTGGCTCACAGCGATCGCAATTCCGCCGTTTCCCTGTGCCACCACCTAGACGACTTCCTGATGGGCAAGCCGCACAAGGAGCTGGCACAGTTCTTGATCGCCGGCGCCGAAGAGGCCAACGCGTCGGGCAACGAGACGGCGCTGGTGAAGGTGCGCAGCGCGGTCGACCCGGTCGCCACGGAGTTCCGGCGCGTCATCTAACCGCGTTCAGCAGAACGCCAACCGCCGACTGGTTCCTGCGCGCAGGGCCTGGCAAAGAAGACCAAGGAGCTGCTCGCGACGCTGGAGACCTTTGTGGACCCGGCGACGGGCCTCGTCACCGTCGAGGCGATCAAGGAGAAGGACCTGCCGACGGTGATGGCGCGCTTCTACTACAACCTCGCGCTCGCCGAGGGCCGCGCATCACGGTGAAAGGGCCGCGTGACCGCATGATCAGCAGGAAGTGCGTTGAACCGTCTATTTTTTTTGTCGGCCGCATCCGCTGTGTATTGTACAAGCTAACGAACGAACAAAGCAATTTACCACAACTCGGGGCAGCGCTGCCACCGCTCCACGACCGGCGTGCGGCCCAGGGCGGCCGCGTTGTCGCGCGGCAGGCTGTCCACCACGGCGTAGACTTTGTGGCAGGCCGCCGCGAGACACGCGTGGTTGGGCACAATCGCCAGCAGGGTGCCGAGCGGGAACTCGGCCTCCGTGAGCACGCGCCCGTCGACGGCTTCCACAATGCCGACCTGGCTTGATGGGCCGCAACACGGCAGCAACGCTGCGCGTCAGTCCAATTCGCACCCGCTGCTGCCCGCCGCCGTTCCCGCGCTGCGGCGTACCTCTTGGCTGACTTTGCGCAGGATCAGGTCGTCGTGGCCGAGGATGCGCCCGTAGCCCGGGTAGCCCGCGGGCGCGGTGTCCTTGGACAGCGCCAGGCCGCCCGCATCAACCAGCAGGCGGCGCCGGTCCGGGTAGACGCTGATGACGCGCGTGAGCACGGCGCACGCGCAGTCGGCCCACGTCGCCGAGCCCGCCGCGACCTGCTGCACGTCGTAGAACAGGTAGTTGCCCGGGTGGAGCTCGGTGCAGCCGGCCCAGTTGCGGCCGCGCGAGCATGTCGGCGTCGCGCCCACCGAGACGACCGGCACGGCAATGCCCGCCGCCTTGAGCGCCGCGGCAAACGCGGCGGCCTCCGCCCGCTCCGCCTCCGCCGCCGCCTCAATCTACATGGCGCCGAGCCGGCCCCTGCGCGACGTGGCCGGGTGAGTCGGGCGGCCGTGCGCCGGTGGTGGATGCCGTCGTTGCGCCGCACCTCCTCGACGCCGCAGCAGTCGTACGAGTGCCCGGCGTGGCAGTAGATGCCCAGCAGCACCAGCGCCGGCAGGGCGGCAACCGTCTTGGCCAGCGCGACGCTCGCCGCGTCATGCACCGGGACGCCGGCGCGCCTGGAGCGTCCCGCCGTACGCGCCCCCAGCCAGGAAGGGGGGGCAGTCAGGAACCATGCCGTCCATGCCGCCGATGCCGTCGGGGCCGTCCGTCGTGCCGCACCCGTAGCCGCAGTCGATCTTGAGGAACACGGTCTGGCGGCGGCCGGCGGCCGCAGCGGCCCGGTTGGTGTACTCGGCCGCGGTGAGCGTGTCCACAAAGACGTGCAGCTGGGCGCCGCTGTGGTCCCGCTGCAGGGCCAGCACTTCCGGCAGCTTGTCCTCGCCGATCGGCACCGCGTAAAGCAGCTGGTACGGGCAGGACGTGAAGGCAGCGTCCGAGAGCAGGTGAGGCCGACGCGCACACACACATGCAGAGGTCGCTTCGGCGCCGGCGGGCGGCGTACGTTGGTAAAGCCGTGGGCCAGGTACCACCGCGCCTCGCCCAGAGTGCTCACGACGCACGGCGCCGTCCGGTCGCCATCCAGCTGCAGCAGCGCGCCCTCGACGGTCTGTAGGCGCGGAAGCGCTAACCACGGCGCCCGGAGCCCCCGTTAGCCGGCGCGGCGGCGGCCGCGCTGCCCGTGCGTCCCGCTCCCGGCGCAGTGGACCTTGTGCGTCTTGAGGTGCGGCCGCAGGGCGACGCCGAGCGCCGCGGCCTGCTCGCGCATGCGCCGGGCGTTGTTGGCGGCGGTGGTGCGGTCGACCACGAACGCCGGCGTGCACAGGTCGCCCAGCGTGGTCGCCCCGGGCGCCGCCATGGCTGCGGTCGTCGGTGGGCGGGAGCGCTCCCCAGAGAACCAGAGATCCCGTGGCGGTCGAAGCGAATGTGATCGCAACGCGGCCTGCGCGGACCGCGAGGCACGTTGCATGCATGTATGCCTGCGCCTGTACACTGTACATGTGGGTGCAACCGCGGCCCGCCTTACTCACCGGCGCTTCTTACCGCCGGCGCTGCCGCCGCGCTGCTTCTTGCGCTCCTGCTTGCGCTTCAGGTGCTCGGCGCGGCGCGCCTTGATCTTGCGCTCCTTGCGGATCTGGTCCACGTTCTTGAGCTCGCTCTTGACGGGCCGGTTGGCGGCCTTGCCCGTCGGCGGCTTGCCGCGCGCCGTGCCGCCCTTGCCGGCCTTGCCACCGCGGCCGCCCCTGCCGCCGTGCTTCCGCCCGCCGCGGCCAGCGTCGCCGCCGCCCTCGCCGTCGTCGCCGTCGTCGTCGCCGTCGTCGGCACCGCGGCGCCTGTCGGCCGACGGGATCGGCAGGATCTGCCGCCACCGACCGTCCTTGGTCTTGACCATGCGCGGCGCGGGCAGGTCCTCGGCGCGGTCGAGCCACGCGCGGTTCTTCTCCGCCCACTCGGCGTACTTGTTGGTCTTGTAGCTGGCGGGAATCAGCGCGCCCGACTCGGTGCGGATGCGCTTCTTGTTGTCCGCGCCGACGGCCACGCTGACAAACTTCTTCTTTTTGCGGTCCCACTGCGTCTGCCGCTGGTTGCGGCGCAGGCCGTCAGCGTCGTCGCCCAGCACGTCCATGACGGCGTCGCGCGCTTGCTCGACAAAGCTGTTGCCCTTGATGGCGTAGCCGCGCTCGGCCTCGTGGTCGCGCGGCCGGTGCTCGATGTAGTACTCGGGGTCGCGGAACGCGGACGTCGCGGCGGCCTCGGCGGCGGTGGCAGCGGCGCCGGCCGCCTTGGCCGCGCCGGGCGCCGCGACGCGCTTGCCGCCAATGATCCGGGCAAACGACGCCTGCCCACACGAGGGATGGAAACCGGACACGGTGTTGTTGCGAGTGAGCCCACTGCAATCGCGCCCTGGACCATTCGGCGTCGGTCGTACCTGCACGGTGGCCTCGTCGGCCTCGGCGGCGCGCTTCGTGGGGCGCACGCGCCGCTCCGAGGCGTCGCTGTCGTGGTCCTCGTCGGTGCCGGAGCCGTCGAGTCCGTTGCGGCCCGCGGCGGCGTCCGCGGTCGGCCGCCGCAGGTGGTCGGCGTGCTCGGCGCGCGTGCGCTGCATGATCTGCGCCGCGTCCTTGGCGCCGCGGCGCGCGACCTCAAAGATGGTCTGGCGGTCGGCTCCCGCGTGCGCACCGTGCGATTCACGTGTTAAAACCGTGATTTCGGAGCGAGGGTTGCAACACGCCTCCACGCACCTCGGGCGGCCGGAAGGACTTCATGGCGTTCAGCATCGCCAGCCGCTCCGCCTCCGTCGACGAGATGCGATCCGCTGGTGCCTCCCCACACAAGCCGGCGAACGTCGGCTTGATGTCAGCCGTGTCCGTGCGTCCACGAAATGCTTGCGCGCTGTCGCACCGATCCAGGGGTGCGGGCTTAGCGTGGACTTGGCGATCTCCTTGGCACGCTGGTGTGACTCGGACGACGCGGCCGGCCGGGTGCGGACGTACAGCTTGTACGCGTTGCCCACGACGCGCTCCATGTTGGTCTGCGGGGACGCGCGTCGTATTTTGGGCGCCGTGTGAGTTGGCACACGTGGTCTGCGCGGTGCGCCCTTCGCCAGGGGCGGCGCACGCACCAGGTCAACGCTCTCGACAATCTTTTTGCGGACGTCCTCGGCCTCGTCCTCCAGCAGCGAGCGCGGTACCGAGCCAAACACGATCGCGGTCTTGTCCACGTCGGGCTCCACGTCCTCCGGCAGCGGCGGCAGCAGGAGCGGCCGGCCCAAGAACAGCTGCAGGTCCAGCATGTATGGCACCTGCTCGATCCAACGCGGCGCGGCGAGGCGGTATCCACCGGCCGTGAGAGCCTGTGCATCCGCCCAACCGATGGCAAGGCCGGACGCGGCGCACCTCGTCGGGTGCCATCATGGAGTACGCCTTGCCCAGGCGGCCGGCGCGGCCCGCGCGGCCGACGCGGTGCACAAAGAGCTTGGGCTTGGCGGGGAAGTCCACGTTGATGACGTTGTCGAGCAGCGGGATGTCAATACCGCGCGCCGCGACGTCGGTGACAATGAGGATCTGCCGCAATCCCCTCGCATGCCGCAGACGAACTCAATCAAGCGGGTGAGGCGCCGACCGCGACGCCTACGCGCGCTGCGCCCGCGGCCGCACCTTGGCGCGCCCGGCGCGGAAGCGCTCGACGTTCATCTTGCGCACGCTCTGGTCCAGCGCGCCGTAGACGTACGTCACGGCAAAGTTCATCAGGCCCAGCAGCTGCTGCAGGAACTCGACGTGGTGCTTGCTGGCGACAAAGACGATCGTCTGCTGCTCCCGCGGGATGACGTAGCGGAGGAGGTACAGCAGGAACGGGATCTTGCTCTCGGACGGCACGGCAAAGAACGCCAGCTGCAGCGCGCTCGCGAAAAGAAAAACCACGGAAGCAGGCACCGTCAGCCTCGCAGGGCGCCGCGCCATTCGGCCTTGGAGTGAGGGGCGCACCTGCAGGTCCGTGCTAATCTTGGTGTCCACATCCAGGCGGATGAGCGTGGGGTCGTGCAGGCCGGCCTTGGCAAAGTCGGCCAGCGCCTTGGGCAGCGTCGCGGAGAACAGGACCGACTGCCGCGACTCGGGCAGGCGGTGCAGGATCTCGTGCATCTGCAGCTCAAAGCCCATCTCAAACAGCCTGGCCCGCGCGAAGCACGCCGCAAGGAGACGCGCCCGGGCGCGTGAGAGACCGCGCCAGCGAGCGCCGACCGCAGCCAGGAACCGCGCGCACCGGTCGGCCTCGTCAAACACGATGTACTCGACGGCGCTGAACGACAGGTCCATCTCGACCGCCACGTGCATGAGGCGGCCGGGCGTGGCGATGACGCTGCGCGCACCGCGTGCCCACCCGGATGTGACGCAGAGGCGACGTGAGCGCCACGGTGCTGCCGCTGCGAGTGCAAGGGCAGCCCTCTCCCTTACATGTCCGGGTTGCGCGCGAGCTGCGCAAACTGGTCCTCGAGCGCGTCGCCACCGACGATGAGGCACGACCGCAGGTCGGTGTGCTTGCCGAGCTCCTTGACAAACTTGAGCGTCTGGATGGCCAGCTCGCGCGACGGCGAGAGGATGACGGCGCGGAAGCCCGTCTTGGCCGAGTGCGCCTTGAGCTTCTCCAGCATCGGCACCACGAACGCCGCGGTCTTGCCCGAGCCCGTGCGGGCCATGCCCACGACGTCCTTGCCGGCCAGGATCAGCGGGATGCACTTGCGCTGGATGGGCGTGGGCACCTGGTAGCCCTTGTGCAGCACGCCGTTCAAGATCGGCTGCGACAGGCCGAACGACTGGAAGCCGCCGGACTTGCCCTTGCGCTTGGCCGCGGCGATCAGGGCGCCCTCGTCGTCGTCGTCGCCGCCGGCGCCGTCGTCGCCAAAGCCAAAGCCCCGCGACGGCACGGCGTCGTCGTCGTCGCCGTCGAGGCCCAGGCCGCCGCCGTGGGCCGCCGACGAGCGCGCGACCTCCTCAAAGCCCTCGTCCTCCTCGTCCTCCTTCTTGCCGCGGCCCTTCTTGCCAAAGCCGCCGCCGCGCCCGCGCCGTCCGCCTCGGCCGCGGCCCGCGCCGTCGCCGCCATCACGATCGCCATCGCCGCCACCGCGGCCGGGGCGATCGCCGCGCTGCCCACCGCGGCCGGGGCGATCGCTGTGCTGGCCGCCGCGGCCACGGCCGAGCTGGCTCTTGCCGCGCCCGCCGCCGCCGCCGCGGCCGCCGCCGCCGCCGCGCTCGCGGCCCCTGCTCTTGAAGCCGCCGCCGTTGCCACCACGCTGCTGTGCCTTGCCGGCGCCGCTGGGGCGGCCGCCACGGCCGCCGCCGCCGCGGCCGCCGCCGCCGCCGCCGCGTCCACCACCGCGCGCCATGTGGCCGACCTGCGATGACGTCATCTGACGCCACTGCCTTTTCTGCGGCGACCGCACGGCTGGAAATTATCCGCCACTAGCACGCACTAATCTCGGTTGTTCGAGCTTATCCTGTGTATGTGACTGCAGCGATGCCGCGTGTGTAATGTGGCGCCTATTGCTGAGTATTGC